>Ga0302193_10000201_pt1 | contig 54074 bp, 81 predicted proteins | sample II_Bog_E3_3_FD_200228 | JGI IMG/M metagenome (GOLD analysis project Ga0302193, IMG submission 200228) | Peat permafrost microbial communities from Stordalen Mire near Abisko, Sweden - II_Bog_E3_3 | ecosystem: Environmental > Terrestrial > Soil > Wetlands > Peat | place: Sweden: Abisko...
AACTGCATCCAACGCCAATATCTTAACAAGTTGTGTCCGCGATGGCGTAAAGGCGTATTTGCCCTAAAGGGCGTGAGAGACATCATACTCAAAGGTCGGCAACAGGGATTTTCGACGCTTATTCAGGCCATTTTCTTTTGCGAGACGCTAAATGGAGAGAACACCCAAACGGTTGTTCTAGCTCACGATTTAGAGTCGACGGAACGTATCTTCCAAATGGTACAGATTTTCTATGACAATCTTCCAGATCATAAGAAGCCGTTCGCCAAATATGCCTCGAAACGCATGTTTTATTGGCCGTCGATAAATTCTTACTACTCCGTGGGAACAGCGGGCGCTAAGACCTATGGGCGTGGCGGGACCATAAATAATGTCCACTTTTCAGAGGTCGCATTTGCCGAGTGTGCGGATTTGGTCGCATCGGCACTTCTCCAAGCGGTTCCGGTCGATGGAAACGTTTTCGAGGAATCAACCGCAAACGGAGTCGGCAATTACTTCAGCGACGAATGGGAACTGTCGCGCAATGGAGAAAGCGCGTTTCGCCGCCACTTTTGCCCGTGGTTTGAAACTTCTGAATATCGGCTGGCAACCGGCGCGGAGTTCGTATGTACGGACGACGAGCAAAAGAAAGCCGAACAGTTCGGGCTTGATGATGAGCAACTAAACTGGTATCGGACCAAGCGCAAGGAGCTAAAGGAAAAAGTGGCCCAGGAGTATCCTCACACTGAGGAGGAGGCATTTCTTTCGTCTGGACATCCCTACTTTGATCGAGACAAACTGACAGAGATCCTGGGGATGTGCAAAGACGCTATCCAGATCGAATCGCCCACTCCTACATCGAGGCTCGGTAAAGCGTGGACTAAACTAAAAGTCTGGAAAGTTCCAGTCGCTGGCCGGGGCTACATAATCAGCGCCGATACCGCCGAAGGACTGCCGGGAAAGAAAGGTGATGAATCCGACTTTGATTCCGCATCGGTTTGGGACGCGGAAACATACGAGCAGGTAGCCCACCTCCATGGAAAATGGGATACCCACGAATACGGACTCATTCTCGCCGAACTTGGGGTCTGGTACAACACCGCATTGATAGGCGTGGAGCGAAATAATCACGGTCATGCTGTCATAAACTCAATTCTCCATGCAGCCAATTACCCTCCAATGAAGCCTGGATCATTTGGAGGTCTTTACTTCCACGAGGAATACGACGCGCACGGCAAGTTCTCAGCGAGAAAGCCCGGATGGCCAACAACGCCTAAGACTAAGTATTTCGCACTTGATGGCCTAGCTTCCACGCTAATCGAAGGTGACTCAATCATCAATTGCAAGGAAACCATCGCCGAAATGATGCGGTATGTTAAACTCCCAGGTGGGCAAGCTGGCGGCGAGGCCGGATCGCACGATGATAGAGTAATGGACGCGGCAATAGGAGATGTACTTTTGAAACTCGGTCTATGGAAAAAGACAAGAAATCCCGCTGCTGATGCCGTTGAGTTCTTTAAGCTCATGGGTGCCACTAAGTGAAAATCACCAAGACGCCGCTATTCGCCACATTTAAGCGCATTTTCCAAGACCTAGGCCCAGGCGCAGTTCAAAGGGCAATTCAGGAAGCCGGACCTAAAATACGTGAACAGGCCCGCATAGAAATGGCCCAGGAGATAGGGCGCGCCATGACTGGAGACTTCAATCTTCAGTCCATGGTTCCCCAGTCATATCCTGCGACACAAGGCAGCCCCCATCCCTTGTATGGTTACGACTTCGCCAACTGGTTTGCAACTCCTTATAGCCCGCGAAGACGCCCAGACTCGCTAATCGACGTTCAAACTATCAGGCGCTTTGCGGACACATACGATATCGCCAGGTCGTGCATAAACCACCTGAAAAGAGAGGTGCAGGCCCAAAAATTTGCTATCGTTGCAAAAGATACAAAAGACACATCCAGGAGAACGAAATCAGATATTGAAGACGCCTACACGTTCTTTACCAAAGACGGTGGGCTCGGCGAGAAGAATGAAGGCCGAAGGCATTACGAATTAAAGATGTTCGAGGACGTGTTGGTTCTAGGGTGCTACGCCAGTTATTACGAACTTAGCCGGTCCAGCGACATCCTAAGGGTTCTCAACATCGATGCGGCTACGATTAGGCCGCGTATGGACTACTACGGATGGCCAGGACCAGGCGAGGATTGGTACGAACAATGGATTCAGGGGCTTATGGTGGGCGCGTTCAAACCTGAAGAAATCGAGTATGACGGCACGTGGCCAACATCAAATAGCCCATGGTTCAAGAGTCCTATTGAGTGGCTTTTAGGTTCAATTCTCTCGGCACTCAAGGCCGATGAATGGAATCGGGCGTGGCTGACAGATGGTACGCAGCCTGGACAAACGATAACACTTCCCGAAGGCGAAGCATGGACGCCTCAAGCCTGCAAAGATTACGTCGAATGGCTGACTGCAATGATGTCTGGGGATGCAAAAGCCCGTCAAAAGATGGTTTTTCTTCCCAAGGGCGCGCAAACGAAGGATAACAGCCGAAAGGACCAGGATTTTTCAGATTTCGAACTTTGGCTTGCCAAGAGAACCGGCGCTGTTTATGGAGTATCGCTCGCATCTATCGGATTTGAAGGATCTCAGTACAAGGTAAGCCAAGAAGGCAGTCAAAATCAGACATCTCAATTCGGCGCGGGCGCTTTGCTCGACCTTCGGAAAGAACACTACGACGGAATTTTAGCCAAACTCGGGTTCAATCATCTTGAAATACTTAACGGCGAGACTGCCGAAGAGAAGCCGATAGAAAAGGCCCAGCGCCTATTTATCGCCACAGGAAACGTCGGATGGATGAGCCCAAGCCAGGCGTCTCAGGAAATGGGCGGCGAAGCGGTCGAGGGCGCTGATGAGATCATGGTGCTAAACACTTTCCAGCCGCTCAGCCAAGCAATGGCACCCCCTCCGGTCGTGGTTGATCTGCCTATACCGACAGATCCAACCAAACAGGCACCCGGGCAGCAAGCAGCCGCCCATCCTGGAAATTCAAAGACTACGGCGCATAAGGCGGCAGCCAAGGCCGATATTAAACGGTGGCAAACGAAAGCGGTGAAAAGGATTAAAGACGGCAGAAGCCCGTCATGTACCTTTGAGTCGGAGTATTTGAGCCCATCAACTATTGACATGCTTACACGTATTCTCGGCGGTTGCGATTCCCTAGAAATGGTGTCCCGGGCATTTAAGTTGGCCGAAGACCAGATCGACTCTGGCGACGATGATTCAGACGATCAAGCAAAGAAAAAGGAGAAGCAAAGGCATCTTGTCGTACTGCTTCTTAACACGGTCGATGGTGCTCCAAGTGCCTTTGGGAATGCGATATCAAATCTTGAAACACAAAATCTGAGCGTGAAGGGCTTTGCGGACCAGGTAATCGAGGGATTGACGCCGTTGCATATCAAGGCGGCGACACTTGGACGCGTTCGCGCAACCGGTGGGACTATGCCTGCGTTGCCATCAGACGCTGATATCGCACTAGGAACTCGTGTCGCAGACTCACAAAGGATTTATCTCGAAAAGATGGCAACTCAGATCCTAGCCGAAGAACTGAGCGACAAGCAGGTTGCAGACCGAATGAAACTCTACGGACAGCGAACGGTAGGGACGGCAAACGAATCGTGGAAGGGCAACGTGGCTGATACAACTCTTATCAACTGGATAGACACGGGCGACAAATCGGAATGCGAAGACTGCCACGTACTTGCTGATAATGGCCCTTATACGACTGACACATTGCCCAGCGTTCCCGGCGACGGAGCAACCGAATGCCAGGTTCAGTGCCGGTGTTATCTCGAAACCGAGGGCGGTGAACGATCCTTCTATGATCCGGTCGACGAGATGCCGTGAAATTAGGTAGTGGTAACATTCACTCACCATGGTAAACCAGTATGTAATCACCTACAAAGACCCGGCAACGGGGAACGTCGACACAACAACGATTGAGCGACTCGGGCAGCCTCATCCTTCCGAAGTCGGTCAATGGGTTCTGGAAAACGGAATTAAGACAGACGAGTTTTGGATTCCAGGCGAATATCTCGTTAAGGTTGAACGCGATACCACTCCAGACCCAGTTGCCGAACCGGTGGACGCACCCGTTCCTGCCGAGGTTGGTACGGTGCCGATTGTTAGCGAAACCCCGCCGGATCCTATTCCAAACACGCAAGCAGCGCAAGTCGTAGACGCGCCGGCAGTGGGAGTCACACCCGAAGATCCGGCCGCTAATCAGTAGCACGACCTTAGTACGTGATACAATGAAAAGGCCCGCAGTCACGCGGGCCAAACACCAAGAGCATTAGAGGTGCCCAATGGATGAAAACAGTTTAACAGATAAGAAGACCTCCGTAGGTTCAGGAATGGCCTATACGACTGATGCGGATGGCTTGGTACATATTCCGAGTTTTTCCTTAGTGCCGTGCAAACCCGGATCGTGGAACGAAGCTCACGAAATAGATCCCCTTTCGGGCGCTAGAATCCTTCCGACAGAAGATGCATCCGTCGAATCCGAGTGGCAAAAACTGCACGAAATTGAGGCTAACCGCATGATCGCAAGCGGCGAGGGAAAGGTTCAAAAGTCGTGAACATTATTCTGGTTCCCGCTCATCTTGATGCGCTGTCTAAAATTCTGGATCAACCATGCGCTCAGCTTGGCGTCCGGGTGCCAATCGTCGAGAGTCAGCGGACTTGGTTCGGAGTTCCGGTAGGCCAACCTGAAAGAGCGTTCGTAGAGTGCTTCCCGGTCCTATTTGAGACACCTGATGGAGATCAAATACCAGCGTTCCAAGTCGGCGGCGCTAAACCTGGCAGATGGATAACAGAATGGGCCGACGCAGATGAGCGGTTAGACATGCCGCTTGGATATTGCCAAGGCCAATGGTTCTACAATCCGTTGCTTTGCGGAGAAGAAAGATGATTGAGATCCCAGACCCGACAAAAGGAACCGACGAGGAAAAGATAGCTTGGCTTTTGCGCGAGCTTAGCCGCGACTATCGCATCCAAATCTACGCAATCCGCGTGGCCTTTGGACGTTATGCATATCCTGGCATTGATGTTCGTTACCGTGGTCGGGTCGGATTCTTACCTTACGTAAAGTTCTGACATAAAGACTAAGATGCCTTTTTGAACCTAACTAATTGACTTTCCCGTGTTTTAGGATAGAATGCGGGAACAATGCCGCAGCTTGCAGAGATTTTTAGGGTTTGGAGTGGTAATGCTGCGTCACCCGGAAAGACCGTAACCGCAAACGGTAATCTCGTCCAACTTAACGGTTCCGTCAATTCTCCGACGATTCCTGTAGGTTCGCTTGATATGCTCGATATTAACGCGAACGTGACGAGCCTGCGTGGCGTCTTGCCGACTATTACGTTCGTTTGGTCACGGATAGATCCATTTGGAAACGCCTTTCCGATGGCAACTACCGGGCTCAGCGCGGCCGGAAAGGCGACACTCGACATTGGCCCAGGTCTTTCGAACGGATTCAGCCCGGGTTCTGTTGGCCAGTTATCGTGGACTTTGGCTGGTACAGTAATTTCGACAACCGTAGGAACCGGTGCCAACTCTACAACTCAGAATCTGAGTTCAACGACCGGCATACTGGCTGGTGACTCCCTTTTCTTCCATACTGCAAATGTGACGGTGACTGTTGTTAGTGTCACTGATGGCAGTCACCTCGTCGTTAATACAGCGGTCAGTTCAACAAATGGCGAAACTGTGACAGTGCCAAACACGCCAGCGGCAACCATGACGATCTTCGGAGAAGGCAAATGACGACAAACTTGGTAGACCTCGACCCTCAGTTGTATACGGCTGGCGGAAACTCCGTATCGTTCGATACCGACAAGCTTGACCACCAGCGAGGTTGTGAACGTTCTTAACACGCCATCCGTTACATTCTCCGCAAGCATCCAGGGCCGCTAAACGATCATGAGAAAAGAAAAGACAACCGGGCTTAACCTATTCTTCCCGATTACGAGGGTTGACGAAGAAACTCGAATAGTAGAAGGTGTGGCATTCGCTAACGAACAGGTTCAAGGTGACAAGCGCAAACTCCCTGCGTCGGTACTTGAGCGCGCTACACCTGACTACATGAAGTTCGCGGCTGTCCGTGAGATGCACGGCAAGAATGCAGCAGGCACCGCTCTACCGCTAGACCCGGAGATCGCCCGTCAGTGCGGCGTATTCTGGGAAGACCGAGACGGAAAGCGCGTGGCCGTCTTACGCTCGTACATTTCTGACGACGCGGCATTAAAGAAAGCACGCGACGGCACCTATAAAGGCTACTCCGTTGGCGTCATGCCTACCTCGGTTCGTGGAAACAATGTGGAGTCATGCACTTGGTACGAGACCTCACTTGTTGACCGTCCAGCTGACCCAGACGCTCTGCTTTCGATTGCCCGCGCGGATGGCATTCAAGAAGAGGGAGAATGCGCCATTCTCGACGATTACACCAGCGACGATGATCTGCTTTCTCGAATGTGGGGTGACGGAGATTTTGAGCCTATTCTAAGAGCCGAGGATGACGGTCTGGGTGAAATTATCGAACGGCAAAAGACAAAGTGGACAAAAGAAAAGCGTGATGCCCTGCCGGTTAAGAACTTCGCTTGGCCAGAAAAAAGGAAGTATCCAATTGAAGATCAAAAGGATGTCGACGACGCGGCGCGCCTAATCGGTCGAGCGCCCGAAGCAATGCGATCGAAGATCAAGTCGCGTATCATGTCTATCGCGAAGAGGCTTGACCTCAAGATTCCAGAGTCTTGGTCAACGGATGCAAGCGAGCGAACCGAGACCGATTTTTCGATCATGCGCGGCGCATTTGCCAGCATGATGACGAGCATGATGCCTTGGCGTCTCAGGTACATGGCATTTGACACCCTTTCAGATGCTATCGGGATGATTCAAAGCACCACCTATGCTGATCCGTCTCAGATGGAACACGACGTTAGGACCGCTCTCGACGAATTCGCGGAATTCATCATGCCAATCGTCAAAGACAAGTCCTGGCCAGACGCCGACTGCTTTGATGATATGGATAGTGACGAGGATGCCGAGCGCGGAGCGACGCCGACCCTCCTTCGCTTAATCCAAGCGAGTCGCAATCAGACGTTCCTCGAAAGAAGGGCTACTGAATCAGAAGCGGTAGCGATTGAGCGACTAGAAAAGATTTCAACTCTCGAAAGAGAATTGAGTACAGCAAATAGTGAACTCCTTACAGTGCAAGGGCTTGAAAGAGCCGCAAGAGAAGAAGTAGCGAAGCTGTCAAAAGAGCCACAACGTAGACCACCAGTTCGAATTACCGAAGGTATAGAGCGCAAATGGGGATCTATGTTGCCAGACGACGACGCAGCGGAAATCAAGCGTCTTCAGGACGAACACGCGGGCATTATGTCCCGCAGACTATCCATGACGGCAGGAGAGCGTGAAAATGCTTCTCACCGGCTAATCGTGCTCGAACAGCAGATAACCCGCCTCGGCGGCAGAGTCTACGCAAACCAATAGGAAATTTAAGAACATGAACTTTTCAGGAGTAAATTTTGACCCTCGGCTTGGCAGCTTCCGAGCTGCACATCTATCGGAAGGATGGGCAACCGGTGCTTCGCCTTTGCCGATTTCGCGCGGCATTTATACGGCAGGAATGACCGACGACATCCAGCGGCGAACGGCCATGATGGAGCGCGGAGAATTCGGAGGTGTCGATCCTTCTCAATTCTTGATGCAACTCCAGATGGACGTGCTTGCAAATATCAGCCGCGCGCAGACATCGGGCAACATCCCAACGCGGCAAGACCTTGAAGCCCCGGCGACGATGATTATTCCGCTGGATACACCGGTGCGAAATAAGTTGCCGCGTTCAATCGGATCGGGTCTTGCGTCTCAGTGGTTCACCGAGACGAGTCTAGGCGGCGGCTACGGCGTCTCCACAACCATACCAAGCGGTACAGCGTCTGCGACACAGACATTTGCAAACACCAATGGTATGCAGCCGGGAATGTCTTTGTTCTTCTCGCTCTCGAACATCTATGCAATTGTTTCCAGCGTCACGAGTTCAACCGTTGCTGTAATGACGAGTTCGATTACGACCACTACGAACGACGTGGTCACCATGGGACCATACGCAGAGCTTGGACAGAATCCTCAGCAGGCATTCTTTGCGGAGTCTGGCGCCCCTGCCAACGCCTCGGCGGTTTACCTTGAGATCACGAAGAGCTACAAACTGCTCGGCACACTCGGCTCAATTACTGGTTTGGCTATGGCGGCTGGTGCCACCTTCGATAATCAGTTGGCTGAAGAGAAGCGGGCGGCTATCTTTCGAACGATGCTTACGGAGGAGTTCGCTCTTATCAACGGTAGCTCGACAAGCGTTCTACCTCCGTTTGGTGACGGCACCAACGCTCTTGGATTTGATGGTTTCATCAACCTCATTAGCACGGCAAACGGTACGCCGGGTTCGCACATCCAAACAGCGGTGGGAGCCTTAACTCTTGCCCACCTAGATGCGCAGACGACCCGAGTTCACAATGACGGCGGACGCGATCAGTACATCATCTGCAACGCTCAAGAATCCCAGTCGATGGTTCATCTGGCAACCGGGTCTGGATCGACGAATCGAATCGTCACGCAGACCGCTAATATCACACTTGGCGCGACGGCGGCGTTCTACATGCAGCCAGTAAGCGGGCAACTTATCCCGATTCTGACATCGAGGTTCTGCCCAGCGGGAACAATTTTGTTCTGCTCTGAGCGAGGTCCAGACGGTATGGTCGCGGCTGACGTTCGCGTTCTGCCTCAAGTTCAGTTACCAGAGCTGGCACCTAACCAACCAATTCAAGGCTATACCGCGCAGGAACTTGCGCCTGCAATCGCATCGCCGCAGGTATATCCGTTCATCGTGAGTGTCTACGAAGTTCTTCGAATGAAGAACAACTACGTGTTCGCCAAGAGCACTGGCGTGACGGCGGTCTAGTCTGAACAACAACCCGCTTGGAGTGATATCTACGCGGGTTGATACGGAGCAAAACATGGTTCAAGAAAGACAATTAGTAAATACATTCAAGGCACCTCCAGTCGGATCTCAGGAAACGGCCGCCAACTTCAAAAAGTTCACCGTAGAACGGTCGGACTTCATTGAGTTGCCGGGATGCCTCAGTGTTACCGAGATTCGGTTAGACGGGCACATAATCCCGCCATACGAAGACCGGGAAGTTCTTGCAAATACAACGGGAGCGACGAAGCCTATCAGGGTCCAACTTTACAGCTTGCAGGATTCGATTCATGGGCCGATCCTTATGAGGTCTGAGCAATCAAACGACGGTGCTTGGCAGGCAGGATCTACCATCTGGGTTTCCGGTACATGGCAAGACGATCAGCCTGCCACGAGCGGCAAGAAGTAATACGGCAACATGGCAGAAAGCGCATACCCCACGGATAGCCAAATTTCGACATTTGTGACTAACTCTGGGGTTGTTCTGCCATCCGGATACGTTTTCACAAACTACGGAGCGGCGGCGTCCGCGTGGTGGGAGGAGCAAACCGGCTACCAGCCGTTTTTGCAGACCGCAAGCGCGACTAGGACGTTTAATCCTCCAGGTGATCAACCTAAGAATCGCTCGTGGACTAACCTGCAGTGGGGCGGCGGCACCATTCTAAACCTCAATGCCGCAATAGCTAATCAGGCCGCCTTTGTGTCTCTCAGCGTTCAAGGCGTTACTGCCGCGTGGACTTTAGGCACAAATTTTTGGCTTGAGCCAATCAACGCTCCAGCGCAAGGCCAACCTTACACTCGCATTCGATTCTCCTATCCAATATATGGCGCGGCGTACTGCGTTTCTGTTACCGCTTTATGGGGATGGGGCGCAACAATACCGGAGGATGCTTTCCAAGCCATACTTCGAAAGGGCGCTCAGATGGCGATGGTCGATATTCTTGAGGGAATCGCCACTGCAACGCTGTCCATCTATCAGGGCGACGAGCGGTTTGTTATTGAACCGCGCATTCTGATGAAGTCGGGTGAGGGATGGGGGCTTTATGCAGATAGGGCGGCTGAGCGGTACAAATTCCGAAATTGGGGGCTGATTTGAACCTTCAGTCAGTGGTTCTGCAGAGATGCCGCGCGGCCAGCACGGGCAATATGACGAGCACGGGGCAGCAGCTTTTACTTACCACAACGAAGAACCCGGACGGCTCGGATGCGTCAACCTTTACCGCGCAGACGCCGACATTCAAGTGCAACCTGCAAGAGGTAAGGGGCAACTCTTTGCCGCTTCCGTTCTCAGATATTGATCTAGCGTTCTACAAACTGTTCACGCCTTACACCATCGTGTTTAAGGCGCGAGATAGGGTCACGGTTGACGGAATAACCTACGAGGTTCAGGACACAGACCTTTACAGATCGCCCGACCAGATTAGTCATGTCTATCTGATATCGAGAACACAGCTATGATTGATCTCCAAGTTCAGGCAAACTTTCCAAGGCTAGCCGCTTTCTCAAGGAACCTGCAGGATGCGATGATAGTTGGCGTTCAGGCGGCAGCGGTTGAGGTTGAGCTCATCGCTATTTCGGAAGTGCTACTTTACGAAGCATACGACACTTACGCTCTCATGGAGTCGATTTACGTCAGCGTCTACGGCTATTCGACTTACGAGGAAAAGGCGGACATGGCAGCGGACGCCGCATTAAACAACCCAACGAACTGGCCAGATATTCGGCAGACAAAAATATTTAATGGTGATGATCCATATTTAGTTTTGGATCCGAAAGTAGAGAGCCAATCGCGGTACGACGCGTGGGTAGCGGTCGCAGCAGCGCACGGGAAATATGTCGAGAACGGCTATCTTTCTTGGTACAACAATTGGGTGCCCGCTCGCCCATTCTGGCAGGCCACAGCAGACCGCGCACGGCCAGAAGTGCTTAGAATACTAAGCGAAGCGTTAAATCAGGCACAATACGGAAGAGCTACGGCGCTTCCGGCAATTCCTTAAAATTCATGTAACATAGGCGCAATATGCACATCTCACGAAGATCGGTTTTAACTTCAGCTTTCCTGGCCTCTCTCGTCGCGCTTATTCCGCAATATTTCCGAAAGGCGTTCACACCTAAGCACCCAGAGATAACGCTTGCGTCGCTTGACCGCGAGTCCGACTTCGGTCCCGACGACATCCTCCAATCGATTGTCGTATCGAAGCACGACTCAGACGAAATGGTCGAGATTGCGACAGGAAGGCGCGGAGGACATGCATCGCGCAGAATCGTTGATCCAGCCACTAACAATTCCATACCTCCGACAGTGACAGGGTTCATGAGTTGGAGACATGGCACCCTTGCAAAGGTCATTGCAAGCGACGGCATTCAAAAGGGACACGTTCTCTTTGTCGTAAAAGGGAAGGATATTTACACGGTAGAAAAGGAAATCACTGTCTAAATGTACGATCAGCAAGCAGTCGATACTTGGGTTTACGGGCAACTTTCAGCCGACTCTACGCTGATAGCCATGCTTCCTTCCGGTGCGTCGAGCATCTATAACCAAAAGCCACCCGCTGGCGTTTTGCCGCCATACATCATTTTCAATGCGGTCCCGTCTCCTGATACAAAGACCAATGGTAACGTCCGCGTGATATCAACGTGGAATGTGTCGGCGCAAATGGTTATAATTGATCCAGACACAGGAAAGCCCGTTGCGGACAGTGCGGCGGCTCTCATTGACCAAGACATGTTTACCGGTGGCGTTTCTCAAAATGGTTTTTGGATCATTTGTTCACGAACCAAGGCAATTAACCTTGCGCCGGACCAAAGGGACCGTCTGTACCGCTATGTCGGCGGGAACTACAAGATTGATCTAAGGCCAATGTCTCAGCCGAGCTAGGAAACGAAAACGAAATGGCAATCACTTATGAAGCCGCAGCTAGTCTGCTTGAGGATGTGGTCGGGACTGTTAGCTATACGGCTGGTACCGGCGATACGGGAGTTTTATCTACTTACGCAACGTCAATAATTGTCAACCTCGACAAGGTGACTATCAAACGCTCGATGGACAATTCCGACCATAGCGGAGGACAGAATCCGGAAAAGATCATGCGTGGGACAAAGTTCGACACGCAGACAGACATTGACCTAAAGTTCTACGTTGACGCCAATACGGCTGTTTTTTTGCCAGGTCTTCAGGTTAAGTTTGCCGCAGTCGTCACCATCGGAGAGCACAACGTCGCAGTAACGATTTTCGGAATCATCACTGATATCGACAATGAATTCGCTGGTCCTTCAACAATGAAGATCAGCATCAAGCCTTATGCTGTTGGCGGAAACGCCTCATACACAGCGGTCTACACCTAAACATCATGGCAAGTCTCAGGTCGCAACTCGGAAAAAAACTATCCTACAAAACGGCTGTGGCCGAATACCAGGGAGAAACATATCAGTTCGGAGGGTTCCCTTCGAGTTCCATGGTTCTGGACCAAGGAATGCCTGACGCTAAGGCCGAAGGCATTTGCAAATTGTGGAATGTCCAATTCTGCCCTGAAGGTGCAGACGGGCGGAAGATTAGCCCAGTTCCCGAGACATTTACGCCCGGGAACCTTCCTCAAATCAAAGCTGTTCTGCATTATCTAATCCAGGCAGAAGGCGAAGATCCGCTTCAGCTAACGGACATTGCCGACATCTTTTCGACTTCCCCGGGACTATTTGCAAATCTCTACGCAGCGGCGATGAATGTTATGACCGCATCCAATGTCGTGGAAGTGGCAGCGGGAAACTTGCCAGCCGAAGAGACTGCGACCTAGAGGTATGGGTTGTTAAAACCACTGGCAAACCTACTTCAGTTCTTCGGCGTGAAGGTTGGACTTCCCAAGAAATAGCGGATGCGGTGGGAGCGGGGTATATATTTCAAGCGGAGTTCGAGCAACGCATGGTTGAAATAATAAAAAGGTTGGTGCCGAGATAACCCCTGATATCCTCGCGATCCTGATCACGGTTCGAGGTGCGCAGCTGGCTGTATCTGCCGTCAATGGCGTTACCGGTGCCTTAACGAGCGCGCAAGTTGCCGCTCGGGCGTTAATCCCAATTCTTCGCGCTTTGGCGGTTGCCGTCGTCTTTCTTGGCGCTTCGCTAAAGGCCGCTGGCGAGGACGAGTCGATGCGCCTTCAGCTTCAGGCGCTAACGCATGACGGCAGTATTGCGATGTCCCAGATACGGGCCATACGTGCTGAATCAGAACGCGGGTTGTTCGACAAGGAGGAACTTTTTCAAGCCAGAAAGATTTTTGATGAAACCGGCGCTTCGATCAAGGAACTTTTGCCGCTATCAGAAGAGTTGGCCCTGCGATCCAACAAGGGCCTTGATGCTACGTCTCGGATTTTTGCGTCACTAGAAGGCGGCGGTATCGCACGTCTTGGCGCCGTTCTTCGTTCTGCCGGTCTAACCGTCGATGCTTTGAGAGGCGCTGGACTTGATGTAACCAAGTCGTATCAGGTCAAGAGTTCCCCCCAGGAAACACTAAGGGTTCTCAAAGAGCTTCTAAGCAAAGATAGTCTTTCCGATGCGCTAGGCGGATCTCTGAACGCTAGTTCTAAGGGAGCAATCGCGGCATTAAAGGATCTGTTCAGAAGCATAGGTGACGGTCTTCTGCCGGTCATCAAGCCCGCACTTTACTTGCTAACAGGACTGCTGAAGACCTTCACATATCTCAATGACATTACCCACGGATGGTTCGGGAACATCCTTCTTGCTGTGGGCGCGCTCAAGACGATCGGTGTTGTTCTGCCCATCATTGTCGATCTAGTCGACTGGTTTAAGGTTCTCGCATTCTGGGACGCGCTTTTGGTGGCGCTCAATAACCCTTGGGCTGCAATCGCAAATGCCATTGGCGCAGTCGTAACTGCCATCAAGGCGCTTGCAAGCGCAGAAAAACTGGCTGCTGCATGGGCCGCAATCCTTGATGCGCTAGATGGAAACTGGGTCGCGCTTGGCGCGGGCGCTGCCGTAGCCGCTGCTGTAGGAATCGCTTGGCATTTTGGAAATGCTCAGGAGGGCGAGAAAGACGGTCCTGCCGCTGAGCGTCCACGTAGACGCTCCGACGTTGAGAATTTACTACAACGTCAACGGGCTAAGCAGTGGGCCTAGAAACTAATGTAAGGCTCGCCGTAGTCGCCGTTTGTGAGCGCAAGAACAGTTGCGGTAATAATTGCAAGCGCAAGCAGAATAACCACGGTATCGTGGCTGAGACGCCGATGCACGTGGTTTCTAGTCGGTATTGGTATCCTAAAGCCCGGTGGTAGCATACGCATCTAGGATATTTTAGCCCATGCCAGATATTACGGTTCTTCTTAATTACCCTCGAAGTGAAAAGTATCATGCACCGTGGAGTGTCCTAAAGACAGCGCACGGGATGTCGTTCTCATATCCTCAGAACGGAGTGTTCTTCAATACCGACACACTTGCGCCTTTTCTTTGGCAAGAACCAAATAGCGGAATCATCATAATCAAGCCAACATTCTTGACAGCAAAGCGATTTGATCCAGCTTACGTTTCTAAGACATGGTTGATTCCGACTAGCCTAAACTATGGTGGAACTGCCGCAGGCGGGAGACTTTTCACTTATTTTGGATCGACAGGCACCGACACCGCCGCGCAATCCGAATATGTGATGTCCAGTCCTAAGCTTACGACCATTACAGACACACGCACTGGATTGGCTGTTGACGGCAACCTTCAGAACTTTATCAACCGCGCTAACTACTCCGCTCAAAGTATGGTATGGAGCCTTCAAACGCAGGTCCAACTTGCCGCTAACCAGGCATGGTCATTTTTAATCGCTCCTAGCTCCATCCCTCCTGATTTCGCCGACACGTTCTTTATGATCGCGTTTGGAGGGAAATTCATCCTTGAGATCACCATGGCCGGAATTGCTTACATGTGGGGCGACGTTGACGGCAACGGCACCTACGTTCACATTGACACCTACGTGATGAGAGACGGCGGCGTGAACATGAACCAAGCCTTTCAGGTGTCCGTCATCCCGCTTTCTAAGCGATTCCTTAGTGTTAGTTTCACGCAAGCGACGGCACCAGGAGTTCACGGCAGGGCCTCGACTTATGCCAGCAAACCCGACAGTTTCTTGACCGTACTTCGCGGACAAGGCCCTCAGAATCCTGCCGACAACAACCTTGAGCCTCAGTGGGATGCAGGTCTGGCGCAATGGGTGAAATATCCAGCAGCGCCAATAACAATAGGACTCGTCAGCAACGATTTTGACTATCATTTCGTCATCGCAACCGGATATTTCCCTGGGTCTGCGACGGCTTACATGGCCAAGGAATATCCGCCTGAAAAGGCGACGTGGAGCGGGATTAACTATACAATCTCGTCATGTTATTACAACCAATATGAAGCCGTAGGTGGCACACCGACCGCGATAGGTGTCATTCTGGTTGACCAAAACGGGACGCCGTATGATCCTGCTTCGGGAAATGCGCTTGTATCCGAAATAAGTCTTTCCCCTTCTTATCCCCTCCAGATCTACACCCCTGAAATTCACGCGTATGGCGTTAGCTACCCGCCATACGTTCAAACTCCGGACTGGACGCCTATTGATGTCTCGGAGGACTGGCAACTAATTCGATTCATCCTTTCGACCGATCTAAATGCGCAACGCGTCGAGATGAAGTTGCTGCGAGACAATGACTGGCTAAATCTCATGAAAATGGCGGGGCCATGCCGCATTTCGGCACTCAATAATAGCGGAGTATCCCAAGTGCTTTGCGACTTCTACGCAGAACGCCAGCAGCCGACCGTAGAGGGTTCAAATCAGCTTATCGTAGACCAGTTTGAAGGTCTTGACATGTGGGATCGACTGAATAACTCGCCGCTTCTCATCGAGACCGTACTTGAAGGCGACCAAGTGGCAGTTCAGATACAGCAGGCAATTATAGACGCTGGATTCCTTTCGTCTGAGGTGTTCATAGACTATGCCGCGAGCCCAGAACTAACGTCGATGACGTTCGGACTTTTAACCAATCCGAACGACATTTTGAGGCCGAATTCAGATACCTCGTGCGGTGACTTCATTCGTAATTGTGCCGAGAAAATAGGAGTCCAATTCTCTCCGCCGATTCGCGTTCGATGGGTTTCAAACGGGACCGGGGGAATGTGGTGGCGGATCTACCTTGGCCCGATTTACACCGTGAATACCGGCTACGCTCACGGCAATTGCCAGTTGCGATTCTTTCTCGACGACTCGCTGGTTTCAACCGACACGTACGGTAGCGATCAGGCTAGGTGGCAAGCTGGCGACTTCATTGTAGTCGGAAATGATGAGTGGACAGTTACCAGACCGATATTCAACGCGATCCTGGCGAGCGCGGCCAAGGGAGTGGACGGCAAAGAAGGGTCCGAAGTCCGCTACATACCCGCACCTGCCCGCGTGTTAAACGATCCGTCGTATATAGGATTCGAAGGAGGGGAGCGGATAAAGCAACTTGCGACCGAGGAGCTTCAGATTTCCCAGACAGCAAATTCAGTCGAGGTGATCGCGCGGCAATACTATGAGCAGAATTACAATCTGAAACGATTGCGGCACCGCGAATTTCCCGGCGAGTGGCAACCTGAAGTTGACGTTGATATGTTCGTTGCGATTATCGGCGTTGCTCCTTTTGATAACTCGACAATGGGATACAGCGCGGGAGATCCGATCAGTTACGGCGCTTATCGAATTGAGCATATAGACACCGAGATACGCCATGATTTCACCGTCGAGGGCTCCGCTTCGTCGCGTTGGGAGTGGGAGGGATCATACACTTTGACTTATGTCGGGCCGTACACTGATGCAGGTTTCACAATTAACGGAACAGTAACGCCGCTCAAGATGTGGACGTCTGCGGCAAATCTGCCCGATGATTACGACTTGCCAGCGAACTGGTAGTTCTAACGGGTTCAGTCTAAACCGTGACGGGTTGTGATAATATCTGCCTACGTTCAAGCAAACGTTTGGAGTTATGAGGGTCGGACTGGTGAGCCTGTTTAGGCGAAACGCGCCGGTCACGAATTGCGCCACAGTTGAGGCGCGGAGGGAGGCAGTCATCAGCGCGGGAATCATTGATCAGTTGACGGACTCGCCAAAAGAGCGGTTACTAAGAATTAGCCTTGAGGTTAGCGATCCACGCAATGCATTCTAATTTAGCAAGGAAACAACAATGATCAAAAAACTACTGAGTCTGTTTAGGGCAAACGCGACCGCGACCGTTATTGTTCACGAATCGTCGGATGAGGTGAAAATAGAGCGCAACGATGATGGCGCATTATCGGCGAAAGATATATCCACAATCCTCCTATCAAAGCGAGCCAAAGCATTTAAGTAAATGAGGTCTACCGATTTTGAATACGCAAAGCAGTCAGAAGGCAAGCTTCGGCATCACCAAAACGTAGCGGGCGAGAGATCCCCGTACACCCGGGGGAAGGCGCTTGCACAACTGATAAACGTCGAACAACTTCCGAAGTCGACGTATCTGAATATGGCGTATACGACAGGCACAGCACAGCCAGTTTTTTTCTTCGTTGCGGGATATTCCCGGGTTGATGGCCCTGACGTGGTGCGCTAATCAAATCACGGGCGGTGCGGGTCCATTTTTAATTGTTTAACGTGAAACAATTGCCGGTTGCAGGCGAGCGACCGGCTTGGCCGGGTCAGTGTCTCCGTGACGTGGATCATGCGATTCTCGGCGCAACGCGCTCCGAAACGTTTGCCCTCACGAATCGACTCCGGTCGATTGTGAACTATAGCCCTTCATAAACAATATTATCGGAGCCCTGGTTCGTGGGTTCAGATAATATTTATTATGACAGGGCGAACTTGTCATTGCCGAGGCCCACCAAACCGGTTGCCGCGAACCGGCTCCTGGTAAGGTACAAACAACTTGGAACGAAGCGACAAGTATGGCGACATGAGGCATAAGGTGACGACATCCCAGTAAACGGACTCATAGCTAGTTGGACGCCTCTTCACGTCCAACTTGGAATCACAAATTGTTGTGACTCGATTCTCCAGAGTATTTGGACACCGGACTCGGTAGATATCAACTACTGGCAGATCGAGTGCGCATCGGTTCCTACAGGAGGCGGTACGTGGTCGGTGCAGATTACCGAGGTCAACGCATACGGACCAACCGGAGGATATCTTAACCTACCCTTCGGCGGCCTCAGCTATTCCGGGTCTGGCACTTCTGTAACGTGCGATCTCTATTTCAACAATTGGAAGGTTTACGGCACTAATAATGCTAAATGGTATGTCGTCTGGGACTCGCTCAGCGTCTACGTCAACGGGTCGCTTATGGCAACATTATCGGGAAACAACGTCACATCTGACGCGCTAGGTCCTAGCTGGGTGCCTATATTTTCCGGCATCGTGCAGTTTACGGGTAATGGGCAAGTTAATTATTCCTCTTCGGTTTTCGGAGGCTGGCGTTATCAGGTAGCAGGTACGTGGTACTCAGCGCCAGTCGCAGGGCTTCCACCGATAGCGGATGCACCATTGAGCGGCCCAGGAGTGTACTACTCGATACCACCGGTTTATGGAACCTTTACGGCTCCATTTGGTCTGGCTGCTGCGGGTGTTGTCGTCACCAGTTCCACTTATGGAACTCAGATGCAGGTTAGCAATATCGCGGGCACACCGATCAAAACGCAGTCGGGAACCTTCGTGATGATTCCAAACCTGCCAAAGTCGATTAACCGCCTCAATTCGGATTATGGGGCCACATTCTGGCGATATGCGGTTCCGCAGGTGCAAGCGTCATCAACACGGACATTCAGCGAGATAAAAGTGCCTGTTTCTGCGGGATGGCACGCTAGTTCAAGTGCTACAACCAACGTAGTCAGTCGTGCGGGTACGGGCAGCTACGAGGTCGGACCAACCGTTTCGCCTATCGAATCTCAGTTCTTGCTTCCCAGCTACTGTCTAGGCCAAGTCAGCAACTACGAGCAACTAATTATTACGGTGATCGATGGGGTTGTCGTAGCCAGCAACCAGGAGATATTAAACACTGACTACGCGGTGTCTATGGATTCCGTGACCGGCTCAGAGTCGTGGTCTAGCGGTGCTTATCCTGTTGCACCTTACATGAGCCACGCTGACATTAGGTGCAACTATTTCAACTCGTGCGTTTGTAACCCTCATTGGTCGATTGGGTATTACACCGGGCCTTGGAACCTTGAGGGCGCACCGACGACGTGGGAGACCTATTGGGGGTTCATCCGCGAACAGTTCATGTCAGCGCAGGGAAGGCGCAATCATATCGTTTCGTGCCCACTAGAGACGAGCGGTTACACTCCATTTTTGGACACCTATTTCCAGAGTCCGACAGGCTACGGTATGCGGTGGATTGGCGTTTCAAGGTGGCAGACGGACACAGTTTCCCCTTTAAGCAGCTTAACCCCGGATTCGTCATCGTCGCCCAATTGGAGTGTGGTTAGCGGTTCGTGTTCGCTCGCTTTCGGTGGGACTGTCACAGTCACCCCGATATCATCGGTTTGCTCTTTCCGATTGGCGCTGGAATCGTTCGATTACAGCCCGTTCATGTACGCTCAGATTTGCCAGTCTATTTTGCTGAACTGGCCCGCAACGAACATCACTACAGCTCAGGTTTATGTCGTTTCGTCTGACGGCACCACACAAACCCTTTTGGAAGTGAGCCCGTCGGACGGATTCACAACCCCAGCACATACCTACAATTTCCCTCAAGTTCTCGACGCGAAATATGCAGGATCGTGGGGCATTGACAACGGGTACGGCGTTGTATCCGACACCGGAACGGATTACGCCGCAGGTGGCATGTCTGCGTCGATCATGGGCAGTCCCACTCAGGCAGTTGGATTTGAAATGGAGTTGGGTCGGCAAGGTGCTTATCTGCTATTCGTCTTCACGCCAACTTCGACGGGAACGACCTTCCAAATTGATTACCCTCAGTTCAACGCGGCCACATCGAAGTTGTTGCTCCAAGAGAATGGGCAGCTCGCAGATGTCCTATACGCGAACGGGCCAGCTATTCGGCTAGGTAACCACGTTTGGTACAACGGATCGTTTAATGATCCGCCGTCTAACAGTGGGCTCGGATACAAAGGAACCGTCATCGACTGGCTTGCCGACAAACGCGGATTGTTCTTGGGAGTCACCCCCACCGGTGGCACTCCCAGTCTGACAACCGAATGCACACAACTTTACGACGCATTTGAAGGGCAATCGATCGGGCAGGTAGACGACGATTCGAATTACTTTTTGCTCCCGGCAGATCCGTTGCACCCGAACGAATCGGTCTATAAATCCGCTTTGGTTAACTCATGGTCAGAGGTCCCGCCAATGTGCGGGTACCCAACCTTTAACCGCAGTGCGGCTACATGGCTACCTGCGGCTAGCCTTTGCCAAAGTTCGTGGAGTTGGGTTCAAGTGCCGAGGCGGTTGACCTCAGCAGCCACAAGGGCTGACCTATTTGCGCCGGACGGCGTGACGATGCTAACAAGCCTTTCATCACTCACGATTGACGGATGGTACGTTACCGAATCGAGCCCTATCATCACAAACACGGAGTCACCTAACTTCTGGATTATTACGGTAGCGGCGGGAAACAAGAAGTGGGCCAAAGTCACGCCTTGGCATGGATGGTTCAGCCTATTGACTGTTGGCGCTCCTGCGGAAGTCGATCTTGCGTGCGATTCTAACGGTATTGTCTATCGGTGCCTTTCCGATGGTTCGCAAATCCTACTACTAAGATTCAACTTTGCCGACGTCAACGATATGTTCACCGCGTTCACGCCGACTAGCAGTGCTCCAACTACGTGCAATAATGCAAGCATAGCTTGCGGTCCCACCAACAAGCTTCTAATCGTTTTTGACGATGGCACAACTACTTGGATTATCCGGTCGACCAACGCGGGGCAAACGTGGAGCGCACCGATGAGTGTGGCACCCGGGACGTGGCCAGAACCGGCCATTGATGCAATTTCAGCAACTCAGTTTGTCGCTATTTCAGACGGCGCAAACTACAACTGTTGGCGCATGACTACTAGCGACGCTTCCTTTTCGAATGTCGGCACGATATGCGCCGGGTCAGGAGCAAAGGTTGGCCTTACGGTTCGCCAGTCCGTGAAACGAGAACTAATATTCGAAATATCAATCGCTGGCACCGTCCAAAGGTACATATCGTACAATATGGGCGTGAACTGGAACGCGAGCTAAGACTATGAGCGCAAATCTAAACCTGCTTACTCCGAACATGCCGTTCGCGTCGAACATTTTTAACGACAATGTAAATTGCGCTCAGCTAAACATACAGGCGCAGCAAGGGATTGGCGTCGTTAGCGGAATGACTCTATCGACCGGAGGCGGATCGACTCTAAATATAGCCTCTGGGATAGTCCAGAACCCTCGAACGGTTGCATATTCAGGAGGGACGTTCACCGTTCCAAGCAACGGCACTTGGTACGTAATGTGTAACTGGGTAGCCGGTACGCCAGACCCTTCGACAGGGCTATCGGCTTACACGTTTTCATTTAGTGTTCAGTCGGGACCAACACCTCCTGGAGGCCAAGTCTGCCTTGGGCAGATCACGATGGCAGCCGGGACGATTACTAACGTCTCGAATGCAGGCCTTCTTGTCATCCCGCATGTGTCTGGCTCCCAATGGATTGCAGGCCAAAGCAGGATGGTGATAGACGACTCGACCGGGATAACAACGGTGCAAAATCTTCAAGGCAACGTCGCGGTTAAGAATGTTCTTCAACCCGGAGACGCCGCCGTGATCGATGCGAACTATCAGGTCTCCATCTTCAAATCATTCACCGTGCCACCTGGCGCGACTTTCACTAATAACGGACTTTTTAGGGTAACAACATAATATGGCTGGAACACTTCAAGCTAACGGCGGCGATTTACTTGTCAATTCTATCAGTGGCAATGGCGTACCGTTCACAAAATCGCTATTGACGCTAACATATGCTGACGCTGACATTACGCTTACATCGGGCCAATATCAGAACCCAACGATTAACTGCATAGGAACAAATACTGCTCAAAGGAAGCTAGTTTTGCCCTTGGTAGCTGGCGCTGAGTGGTATGTGGCCAACAATGGCACGGGCCAAAACATTCAGGCTATCGGCTCGACAGGTACCGGCATCATTGTCCCGACTACTGACGGATGCTTCCTTTGGAGCGACGGTGTGAACATCTATCGAAAGACCCCTAACGCAACGATTACGACATAAAATGAAAAAACTACTGCAATCGAAACTTACAATCCCGCTTTGCGGGTTTTTTGCTTTGTTGTGCCTGATCGGAGCCGCATATCAAGGAAACGGTTGGTATTACAACGCATCGCCAATCACATGCTTTCCCGGGTCTGCTTGCGCAGGGCAGACGGACATCAACGGCTACCTCAAGGTCAACGTGGCAGCAGGCGGGTCGGCTCCTGTCGGTACGACATGGCTGCAAGACAACAGTTCGGCAACGGCTGCATCTCCAGGCGTGACAACTCATACTTCCAAAGCATCTGCGGCAACGCTGGATGGCCTACTTGTCTCCAATTACTCGGGCGGTCTACTGTATTTCCAGGTCTGGAACACCGCAAGCGCACTGACAAGTGGAACATCAACCGGTCCCGTCCTCGAATACCCGGTTGGCCTTGGTGTCTCATCTTCTCCAACCATCTTCGCGATAGGCGCGGCATATTGGGGTCCAGGTGGGCTAACCGGTACTTTTACAACTGGACTGACTTGGAGCTTATCGAGCACAAGCCAGCTCTACACGTCGGTGGCTACGGGCCTAGCATCGGTTGAGGTCGACTACAAATGAAAAAGCTATTTACATCTTTGGTTCTCGTTTTCCTTGCTTGCTTGTCGTTTGGGCAGAGCAGCGGGATATCCCTTGGGCTTGGAAATTCTATTGTAAAAATAATTCCTGGATTGACGCCTAACTTAACATCTGCGGCTGCGGCAAATACATCGGCAATCAATGCAACAATCGCTTCGGGAGGTTCGTGGAGAATCCCTGTTTCTCCATCACATTCATCTGACATTTATTACGTCAACGGCACGGGTACACCTCTAGCTATTGGATCATTAAGAACCCCATCGACATTAATTGTTGACGATGGTGTCTCAATCGTAAACGCTTCTGGATCAAATGGCCCTGTTTTGGTATCTTCGGCATTTAACCGGTCATTCGGCACGTGTTCCGGCACGTCTGGGACAAATTCAACACCTATCACGTGGCCCTACGTCGCCGTCAACTTTACAGGCTCAATATCAGGCACCACGCTGACCGTTTCGGCTGTCTCTACCGGCACATTGGTCGTTGGAATGCCTATTGCTGGATCGGGAGTAACTGCGCCAACTTACATCAATGCGCTCGGAACGGGGGCAGGGGGAACGGGGACATATACTGTGTCTGTCTCTCAAACGGTTGCATCGGAAGCAATGACAGGTGGAACTGATTACACATCGATTGGTTTTGATCTTACGGGAACTGGTCTATCAACAGGATCAGGCGCATCGAATATCCAGCAAGGAGATTATGTTCAAATTACGGGATGGGTAGACAACAGTTCAACTACAACCCCGGATTCCGCCTACTACGGTACCTTCTATGTTCTGTCGATACCTACGACAACATCCATCATTGTTAGGCTTGTTCGACAACCATCAGCTAGCCCGAGCGTTGCAAACGGTCAATATAGAATCCGTCAAGCTGATCAATACACGACCGTAGAAGGCGGACTTTGGAGTTACGGAAGCAACGCTTCTACTGGCTACAATAATCACGCCTTAATTTTCGCGGGCGTTGCTGGACTGAATATTAAGCACATTCAGATAACAAACTCTGAGAAATTTGCCTTAAATCTTTCGCAGTGCAACGGCGCTTGTGTTGAGGATGTCACGGGCGTTGCGTGTAACTCGGATCTCGTTAAGGTCTACGGGTCCGTAAACACATACATTCGGCGCGTTTATGGCGTCGGCGGTGATGACAGCGTCTCAATTCACACGATTGAGGCGTCTCCCTACACCTCGTACAACCTACCAGGCGCGGGGTCCGACTGCGTTAACTGCTGGATAGAGGATTGCGCAGTTCAGAACGGCGCGGGTTTCCGACTTTACCCCACGCATGGCGCATTCAAAATGCTCAACTGTGGAATGAAACGATGCACCGCAAATGGTGCAATAGGAAACTCTGCGTATAGCGGTAGCTATACGAGTTCTGAAAATGAAGCCCCTTTTGGTATTGTCACGTCGGGAAGCAGTGCGACCGGAACACCTTATCTCGATGGAATCGTCTTCGAGGATCTTTACGCGCAGCCGGGAGGACTAAATATATCCCCCATTGTTTATCTAGGGATCAATAATACGTGTAGCATGGGATCGCTGACATTCAGTCGGATTCGGACTGGGTTCAAGGATCAGTGGTCAGCCGGTGTGAACGCGGGCGAGATAACAATAGCGGGTGGTGGGTCTGGAACTATAAACCAAATGAATTTTAATGAGTGCGAATTCATGATGAATGAAGGGTCTCAGTGTGATGCTATTCACTTCGCAACCTCACAACAATACAATCAGATAAACGTTACAAGATGTCTATTCAAGGGCAGTTCGACTAATGGTTATGCGTTTAATATGTCATCTATGGTGTCGCAATCACCAGGTCAAATAAATTTTGTAAATTGCGATTTTGACACCTTAAACGGGTGTGTATATGCCCCTACGGTCGCGGTTGGCACCCTCTGGTCACTGATGGGATGCAGAGTCTCAAATGTCAATATTGGTTTAACCATTCAAGGCAACTCCCAGGTTAATTTAACTGGAAATACTTTCGCTAATATGCACGGGTCCGGAATTATACGAGGATCTGGCAGTTCGCCTACGATTCTCCTATCTAGCGGAGGTGGTAATGTTGGGAACACCGCATCGGGAAGCAACGGTCTTTTTGTTATAGGATCTGGATCTCCTACACTAACGTTCACCGGTTGGTGCAGCGATCTGTTGATAGATATCTCGCAAACAGGCGTCAATCGCGCTAACGGTGCTGTCGTCTGGAACACAAACTCTGCACTTGGAACACTTTTGGTGGCTGGACCGGTGGTAGGGGATTCGACAAATACGACTGGGTCATGGCACCTGCTTTACAATCCATCTGCGATCTATTAAATCGGCGCTTATATCAGGTCGCAAAATCCAACGTTGTTCCCATATTAGGGTAATGCTAAACTACATCAAATCACTTTGGCGCTCATTCTCAGTCTTCTTGGAGGATGAGCCGCCAACAATCAGGAGCAACACAAACATCATGGAAACAGTAATACCAACCGGTACATCAGGCGAACTCGCTTTGAGTCTCACGTCAACGCCAACGGGCGCTATGCTAAAGAAATTCGCGGGAACGAAGATCTACTCTGAGCCAATCCCCGACATTCTTGACAGTTACGCTCAAGAAGAGTTACCCGAACCGCAGAAGGTCTCTGTCACCGGGTCAATCGGCATGGAAGGGAACAATTTTGTTGGCAAACTGGTACTGATTGACGACCTATCCGCGTTCGGTGTGCCCCCGGCGCTCACTGTGCAACTATTCTCGTACAATTGCGGATTCTTTGGCGGCATTCTAGCCCGCAAAGCGATCGGCGCCGGTGACTCGGAAACAATTGGATCTCAACTTGCTTATGTGCCGCCAGTCACCGAACCGCTAGCGTAAGTCCGCTACCCATAATCGAAAATGCCCCCGGCTCTTAGTGAGTCGGGGGCTCTTTTTTGTGTTTGGAAGGGCTAGTCCGATACGTACAAACCCAGGAGAAGGAATAGTCCGCAACAGGTAAGGCCCGCGATAAGCCAATGGGCATCGTGAAGTATAGGAGCGGCTATCATGCCTCCCAAAAGCGGAACAAGGGAGAGTGCCGCCATTAACCGGACTACCTTGCGTTTATTCACGCCTCATCTCTCAACTCTTCGGGCAACGGAACGTTTGCCGGGTATTCGCGCACGGTGATCCATTCGCCATTTGAGTAGGCGCTGACCTTTACGCCAGCGCGTCCGTGTCTTCTGGCTTTGAACATAGCTTCTGAGAGCGTAATCGTGGACGCCGGTTTGCCGTTCCATGCCCAGATTTTGCAGGGAATGCTGGCGTCAGCTTCTGCATCCTCTTTGGAGTAATAAACACGAATGAAAGGCACTGCTCCTAATATTTCCTTCGCCTCTTCGGTAGGTAATGCGGTGCCACGGCAAGCCCAATACTCCCTCTTATCGGGCCACAATTCAGCCATAAACGACGGTTCGATTTCTAGTTGCTCTTGGTTCATACGGTCACCTCTAAATTAGCAATATATTTGTCAATCAGCGCGGATTCGTTCTCCACCCGTGGGTAATTCAGTTCACCTAGGTCGAGCAATGAGCGCATCCAGCCTAGACACTCGCGCCTGTTGTCGTCGATCTCCGGGTAGTAGATCGGCTTGCCCTCACCATCGAACCAAGCGATAATCTTAGGCTCGTTCGCGGTCGGGATTTCGCGCCAGAAAATGGCGGTTCCGTAGTCGTCGGTGTCGTGGGAAAAGTGGGTGGGGTCTTTTCGCCATAGGTTGTTGGCATCTGTGATGGTCATTTATTGCGCCTTCCTTAACCACGTTTCGGCCATTTCGCGCGGCATACCGAGTTCAGTTGCAATATGACTTTCGAGACGCGCCCCTTTACTATTGGTCCATCCATCAAGAAAAGCTACTCCGTCGCATGTGAGCATTTGCGCGATATCTAGCCGCATGTAGTGGCCCCAGGGCTTTCCAGTCTCCGCTCCATTGTCAGCGGGGTTGGCGACATCATATCCAACGGCTCTTAATCTAGCGGACATCTGATTGAAGGCAGGAAAATTAAAATCTTTGATACCCGTCATAGGCCCGGCCAAATATAGTTTCATCTCTCAAACTCCTTAACCGGATATGAGCCGGTCTGTCTCAAATTCTCGAACCGCACGTAATCCTCATGCGATAGGTAAAGCGTGCCGTCTTTCCAGAACCCGGCGACCGGGATTATCGGATTCTTCGGGTCTGGTTTGAGGCGGTCGGCAAGGGCTTTGACATGCTGATCGTTAAGCATCCATCCAGGATTTTCTGCTGAAACATACGCGGCAATAATGCTAAACCACAGGCATAAGCACACTATCCAAATTATCCAAATTAACAAAAAACTATTTTTCATGCCAACCCCCAAAGTCTAGTAAATTGCTCCATAGTGTCCTGCATCTCCCGCAAGGCCTCGGCCTCGCTGCACATAGTCTCTACCCACTCCTGGGCTTTGAGAACGGTGTCGAATGGTAGGCTGTCTTTGTATATGCCGTCGATACACCACACACCCAGCGGCCTTCTTAAACTGCCGTAAAGCACGTATCCGCTTATTGAGTGTGTCGAATGGTAGAAGGCGTTATTCGGGTAGATCTGCCAACCGTCGCGGGCGACTGCTGGGCCTCCGATTATCTCTGTGTTCATTCTTTCCCTCCAATCGTGTCGTGATCGACGAAAACAACCAAGTCCAGTCGTTTCCCCATCACCCCTCCCAATCCAGCGTCCCATCAGCCCGCTTTGGCGCGGCCTTGCAGACGGCTATGATGTCGTGTAGCTGAACGTCGGTAAGCCCGTTCATCGTGAGTTTCGGCACGTGCATCCCGGTTCGCTCGTAAAGATATTTGACAACCTTCGCGCGCTTGGTTTCGATCTGCGGCATTTTGAACAGATGCTTGTCGGGAAGCCATAGCCTCCGTGCGTGAGTCTGTGCGTCCGCCTTTAGCTTTCGTTCGTCGGCGCGGGTCATGGTTTCACCTCATGCCGCTCCCTCAGTGGTCGGAACTGATCGAGCATGGAAGCGTCGATGATCCTGAATCGCTCCTTGCCCCGCTTGCCTTTCTGAATGAGGATAGGCAATTCACCGTTCCACGTAGGCGAGACGGCCCATACCTCGTGCCGTGGGCCTTGTATCTGGTCGCCAGCCTTTAGATGTCTGAATGATGTTTTGGTCATTAAATCCTCGTCCTCTGCAAATACTCAACCTCTTGCGCCAGGTCGCGTAGCTTGGTGTCGAACTCTCCCAGGTTGAAAAATGGCTCTGAGCTTTCGGGCGTAGCATCCCAGCAGCTATCAACCATCTCCTTCACAACCTCCGCGATGACTCTGATATCCATGCCGCTTTGAACGATGCGGCGGCTTTCGGTGTAGGGGTTGAACATTATTTCACCCTCTCGACTTCAACCACCATAACCCAGGGGCCATCAGCGAATTTGCAAACCGGTTTTTTGCCGTTGATTGAGTCCCATAGCGCGGCGAAAAGCTCTACCGGGCCAGTACGTTTAACTTTGCCCATCTCAAAACCTTTGTCTAATCGCTCGTCTCGGTTCTCGTGCCAGCTTGAGGTGCCGCAAAACTCATATCGAAAACCAGGTGCGACACCCTCCGCTATCGCGTCCTCTTCGCTGATCTGATTCACCCGTTCGATACGAACGCCGGTCACCTTTAGAGTGATTCGACTTGCCCACTGGGGCATGAATATTGAGGGTCGCCACCTACCGGCGTGATCTGGTTTTGTGCCTTCTGACGCGAACCATAGCAGTCCGTTGATGGGGATATTCTTTGGTGACAGACGATCGTAAATTGACGATGTTGCCCACGTCTCACGAACCCAAAGAAGGTCACCGACTTGGTACGGCAAATTGACCATCTCGTACTTTTGCTCGGTGATCTTGGCGCACCAACCGTTTTGATGTTCAAACCATGAGATGTGAAGCGGTTGAGGCTTGATAACCCTCCGCGTCTGTGTCTTGGCCCCAGAAAGTAGGGCGCGCACCATCTCGCCTTTGAATAAAATTGGTTTCATCTTAGGCAATCTCCTTTAGGTTTGATGTCTCAAATACATGAAAGAAGTAACCTTCAATGAACACCGTCCCGATGAACGTCGGGTTCAGATATGGAATTGGATCACGCGTGCCGAACACCTCGAATCGACGTGGGACGCAATTTCCCAAATCATCGGGGTCAAGAAACACCCACAATCTAAGGATAATCCCCTGCATCCCGACTGACAAGGGCTTTGCGCCAACCGGGATGTTTAGATAGATCCCCCCACGCTCAAACGTCAAATCAAACTTGTAAACAGTCATACTTTCACCCCGTCAAGCATTTGGATAAGCAACCCAGCGAGCTTTTTCACGTCGGGACTCTCGCTTGCCGTCGTCTGTCGCAACATGGCTTTCGCGCAAGGTATCCCGCCTACCTGAATGGCTTCGACGATCTTTGAACTAATATTCCATGTCGATTGCGTGGGCTGTGCGTTAAGCCACTTGCCCAGGAACTCGAAAACTTCTTTTGGTACTTCGTGCATGTTTAATCTTCCTCTCCTAACTCACAAAACAAGGTCGCCCGGTTTCCGCCTCTACCCGGCGCTTGAAGTTCATTCCATCACCAAGGGCGGTTGCCCATCAGCAAACGGGTCGGTCTTTTCCTCGACTAATTCGCCTTCAACCGTTTCAAGATTTTCCGTTGGTTCGGGTTCTTCCGTTTTTTGTCCGGTCGGTGAGTCGGGATCGAATGACGTGGCGAACGCTTGGAACGCTGGCAAATCGGCGCATCTCGCATCAGTCCCGGCTAGATAGACGAGAGCCCAATCCAAATCCCGATCTTTGCAAATGGCCTTGAATTTCTCATAGTCCGATCTGATTGCACCGTCCGAGAAATTCCAGCCCGCATCCTTAACCGCTTGAGTCGCAAGAACGAAAACCTCGTCAGTTCGTTTGGCCGTTGGCAAAGCGTTTGCCGTGCCTTGCGTTAGCGCCTGAGTCTCTTGAGGCAGTTGCAATGCAAGCCGCCTGGCCTGACCTTCCATCGTGTTCTCCATGAGGGCCTTCACGAAGTCGGGAGGGTTCGCGTCTAGTGTCAGTCGAGCGGTTACCCATCTAGTAACTTCTTCACCAACGGTTTTGCTCATTTTGTGGATGGTAAGCAGACAATAGGCGTGTTTCAGGCCCATAGAGCGCAAGGTTTCGACCATGCCGTTCACCTCTTTGTTAAATATCACTCCCTTGCTGGTGAGTTGCCAAAGGGTGATATCTTTAGTGGCAGGCAAAATGACGCGCAATGTTGTCGAAAGGTCGCATTGACGATCCTGTAGGTCCGCTCCAAGCCCATCTGGGTCGCAAAGGCACGGAACGATCCCGCGATCCTCGCAGAAAATAATCTTCTTGGCTTTCCGTCTGATTTCGACGTACTTGCATAGAAGACCGTCGCATTGGTGGGTCCGCGTCTTGCCGTCGTTCTGAGTGAAATTCTCATCCACGCTTAGCCGAGTGTCCACGATGACGCTAATCTGATTCACTTCGGTCGATAGATCCCACTCGCCAGGACGATCCTTCCATGGGCGAAGAATTCCGGGGTAGGCCGCTTTCAGATTTTCCATGGCCGCTTTATCCGGACATGTGAATCTGTATGTGCTTCGTCCCTCAGGGTGGGTTCCGTCACCACTCTTGTTCGGCACTAGCTCACCGATACGGATGTGTCCGACTCTTGTTTGCGATCTTTGGCGTTCAATTGAAATTGGCATGATGATTTTCTCCTTAACCGAATGGCGCGGGTCTTACCGCTGTCTTGGGCGTCGTTTCCTTCTTGGGTACGCCTAACTGTCGTTGCTGGTGAGCCTTTGGAACGTTGTCCGCGTAGTCAACCCACTGGCAGAGTCCACGGAATCCGCGAATAGGCGATTCTGATCTTGGGTAGGTGTAGAGTGCGGCTCCAAGCTGTTTGGCTTTGCTTTCCAGCGTTCCGAACTCTGTTTCGAGTCCCAGTGCCGATGCGTGGGGGCCGATGTGAAGGGAGGCTATGAAGTCGGACGGCGGCAAGTCGTACTCTTCACCGCTTTCGATAAGCACGATTCTGTCACAAGCTTCGTATGCCGACACTTGGGCCTGAACCGCCTTATGGTTGATTGCGTTTGAATGCTTAAAATCACACCAGAGGGACACGCTATCTTTGCCCCATGCGCTCGGCCAGTCATATTTGTAGGTGCTTCTGTCGAGTGAGAAATGAGCGTCAACGGTGCCAGCGTAGCCGGTCTCGCAAACCTCTAAGCACCATCGCTGCATGGTCTCAGGGAGTTTGTCAAACTGGGCGCGGGTGAGTCCACAACGTCTTAGCAGGATCTCTTCAAATAGTTCGTGGTCGATCGTAACCGGGATATGAACAACCATCGCCTCTTGCCCAACCGTCGTCCATGTCGGGTTGGCTTTCAGAATCCACTCGGACGAGCTGACAGTGTAGGAATAAGCTGCGGCGCAAAGGTCCTCAAGTTCTTTGATAGTTGGCAGGTAATCCGGATTGTTCTTTGGAACGAATAAATTTAGCTTAATCGCCTCGTGCCTTAACCACTCCATCATGAGGTCCCGGTCGGGTGCCATTTCAGGGGATGCCCCGTCAATCTTGAGCGCGCACTTGTAAACCCAGTGGTGCCCCAGCGATCCTATGCGGGCCTTGTGGTCGCGGTACCGTTCGTGGGCGAGCATTCGAACCTTCCAATCCATGATATGGGCTACCGCTTGCTCCATGCTCATGTGTTTACCTAGCTGACTAGCGCACGATTCCAAGATAACCGGGTCGTCGGTTGGTGTACCTGCGGCGATTAGAAAGCCGATGCAGTCCAAAGCCGCTTCTTTGCCAGACCACGGAATAAGATGTTGACCGGGCGCGTACCCTAGCTTTGTCGTCACACTTTGGAGAGGGATACCGTGGTATCGGTAAGAGCCGCCCGAATCTCTTCGGGCGTAGTAGGGGACTTCGATGGCTGAGTTTTTAACCATTACTCTGAATCAACCTCCTTAGACTCCAAGCTTTCGGCCAGCTTCTTTTCAAGGGCTAGTTGCTCGTCGGCGTAGACCACCTCTGGATCGGCTATGCGGCCCTCGTGCAGGAAGTAGTCAACCGTTCGGAATCCTTCGACTACTTCACCAGCGGTAACCGCGATCTCCGTAAAGATGTAGGTTTTGGACTCTTCCGCGATCTTGCGAATGATCTCCATATTTTTGGGCGTGATCTTCTCGCCGTCGCCAAGAGCGAATATCCGCATCATCGGCTTTTCCATCACGCCAAAGCTCGTGGCGAACCGGATCTTGGTTTCAGTGTTGTGCTGCCTCAGCGGTAAACCGTCAATCCAAATCGCATACTCTCTCTTTTCAGATTCAGGCTTCGACGTGTCGCGGATCTCAAAGCCAGGGAATGCAAATCCCGATGATTGAGCAGACTCGAATAGTAGTTTTTTCTTAGCGTTGCGGGCATCAAGAAGTTGTTTCTCAAGATCGGCTCGTCTGGTTTCGGCTTCCTGATATTCGGCCAAAGCCGCATCAATACGCTTGTTCTCCCTAACGTTTGCATTCGTGGTGTCAACCGTCTTGATTCTCTCTTCAATCTCGGCGGTGGATTCAGGAACGAATGAATCAAGGTTCGTTTGAGCGGTTTGCAAGGATTCCTTTGTCTTCTCGTGGATGCCCTCGCATCTCTCAATGTCGGCGCGTTGCGCATTGAGCTTGTCTTGAGCCGCCTTTAGCTCATCCTGAAGCTTCTTGATAAGGTCTTTGGTTTCGGTCTCGCTCGTTTCGCGGGTTTTGATAGCCTCAGATTCGGCTTTCTCCTGGGCTGTCCATTTATCCAAGGCTGATTGCAAAGTGACTTGCTCGGCGTTGTGATTCTGGAGCTTCTGAAGTTCGGCAATCAGCGCGGATGCATCTTCCTCCACTTCGGGCGCGTCAACCTTTTTCATGCCGGCATTGCGCTTCGTGATTCGGTCGACGTCGGCGTTAGCTACCTTGCGCTTGTCGACTAACTCAGCCTCAAGTGAATCAAGTTCTGTCGTATCGACCCGGAAAGCGTTGCGGATCGCTTGGACTTGCTCGGCATCTTTCTTTTTTAGGAAGTCTCCGATATCGAACGTGATTGAGCTAACAAGGCTCTTTAGGCGCTCGGCGGGTGGAGGACTGGCAAGCGTGGCCCAGCCATCTTCCGTGTTCACCTGGATCTTCACTTCGTAATCGATCTCGCCTTCACGTTTGCCTGACTGCACCTTAAAGCACCTGGCAATCACCTTTAAGCGGTCGAACACCAATTCAGCGCGGGCCTCATTTGCTCCTTGTCGAATCGGCAAATTATCCGTTGGTTTACCAAGAATCGCCATAGCGATACCCTTGATGAGGCTAGACTTCCCGGCTGCATTGTCACCGCCAAGAGCGATGAAGTATTTGCCGGGTGGGATGTCTTGCAACAGAACGTCTTTGATTCCCTCGAAATTGGTGAGGGAATACGCGACTAGGGTTAATGGCTTTTTCTCTTGCTGCTCGATCATGCTACTTCACTTTCCTTAACTTCCATGCCTGCCCAAACTTCGGCGGCTTCCTCGGGAGTTAGTTTCACAAACGGGAACGGATCTTTTCGTAGGCCTACGATGTGTTTCAGCGCATACGATCCTTCTGAACCGATCTTATAGGGCATCGATTCTTGGCGCTCAATGATCTCCTGTTCGGTCAGCGTTGATGCATAGTCTTTGACCATCGTTAGGCCGTTGAATACGGCCTCTGCAATACCAGGTCGGTGATAGCTGTACGTTGCGTTAGGAAACTCCAAAAACAGGAGTTCCTTTTCAGCGTCGAGCGCGGCGCGGGTGATCTTGCTGGATGAGTTTATGAGTGTGTGATATCTGAGTGTTTTCATAGTCCTTCTGGCTCCAAATCGCCTGTGAAAATCGGGTCGGGAAAGCAGGTGCATTCTGCGAGGTCGCAGTAGGGGCAGATGTAAATGTCGTCGTTCACTGCGCCCTCTCAATCCGGTCGTCCCGAATCTGTTCGCGGGTTGGTTGCTCGCCTAGATGCATGGCCGCTACGGTTTTAGCCGCCGCCCTGTGAGATTCGGACGTCTCCGGGTCTACGCCATCCCATGCCGTATCTAGTGCGAGGGCGAGTCGGTAAATCGTCGCCTCCGCTGATTCGATGGTGTAGCCGATATCGGCGCGAAGAATGACTTCGCGAACGTCTTGCTCCACCGATTTGAGTTCTTCCGTTAGCCGCCTCATGTCCTCCCTCGCGGCGATCAAATGACCGAGGACTTGGAAGGCTAGGTCTAGTTGGCGATTCATGATCTCACCTGTCGTGGATTCTCAGATCGGGATTTCTGCCAAGTGCGGTAACCCTTGGATCGCTTCAAATCCGTCTTGGGTCTAACGCCTAATTTGCGTCCGTAAAGGCTCACTTCTGCCCATCCTCTTTGTTCTCGGTTGCGAGAGTAGCGAGGATCTTGTACAGTTGGTCGGTGCTTTGGGCGCTGAGAATGTCAGCGAGGGTGAATGATGGGCTCCTTTCAGGGCCGTTTGCGATAAGCATATCGTTTGCTCCATGCGCTCCTTGTTGGGCGCACCACTAATATACACGAAATGTTAGGCGAATGTAAGATAAATGTTAGATGTCGCTGTATACTATTTTCGATGGACCAACCACTACACGATCAACGGAAAAAGCTTTCTTGGGCTGACAAGGTTGAGATTCATAGTCTCTACACAAACCGAACAAAGACAGGGCACACCATGATCAGCCTTGCCGAAAAGTACGGCGTCGTGCGCCAGACCATCGCGCTTGCGGTTGACGAAATCGCGAAGACTAAGGAGAAGAAAACCAAATGAACAGGCGAGCCGTACCGCTCGAATCATTCGTCGAAATGCTTTCCAAATTGGAGCAAGGCGGCGTTGTTGAAGAGATCGAAGATCACCTTCGCAATGTTGTCCGCAAGGTCACTGAGACCAACCAGGCGGGCAGCGTGACTATCACCCTAAAGGTCATGCCGGGGAACTCTAAGAAGTCCTCTAACCAGATTCGCATTGAAGAGAAAGTAGCGTCATCAGTCCCGAGACTGTCGGGCGAATCCATCTTCTTCGCGACCGAAACCGGCGACCTATCTCGCCACAACCCAGAGCAGGGTGCTCTATCATTCGAAAAGGAGATTAGCTAATGGCTATTGAAGAAAAATCACTCGCAGATGTTCTTGAATTCGTCCGGGGCATGACGGACGGACAAATTAAACAAATCGACGTTGGCGGCGTAGCATTACTGCATTCCAAGGAGACAATCGAAGTCGAAGATCTGCAAGCGATCGTCGATAAGTATGCTAAGGGGCCACGACGAATCGAAGCCCACATCCAGCTTACCGACGTTGATAGTTTGACGTCATATCTCGCGCGTTTTGGCGACCCTTTCGGGGTACCCGCTGACGATCCTATCTTGATTGTGGCCGAAATTAAGGCGGCTAGGATCGTTGCCAAGATCGACTACCACACGCATGATTCACCTTCATGGTGTGGGCACACGGCAACCCTTATTTCTCAGCGCACGCCAGAATGGGGCGCGTTCTCGAATGTCAACGGAAAGTTCCAGACGCAAGACGAATTCGCCAGGTTCTTGGAAAAGTATTCATCCTGGATCATTCAACCCGACGCGGCAACGGTTGTTGAACTCGTCGAGAATTTGGAGGGGACCACTACGGGCACATGGTCGGCAAAACCTAACCGAACGAACGGGAACTTTAAGTTCTCGCACGAAGAGGAGACGATAACGACGGTGACTGTGCCGGTGAAGCTTCTAATCGAAATTAAGCCTTTCTATCACTCCAAGAGTGAGCCGATAGGTGTGAGAATTCAGCACAAGTTCGTCGGCGGCAAACCTCAGTTTGCGCTCATCATTGACAACATTGAGGAAGTCGAATACGAGGCCCTTCTTCAAACCATCCAAGAGGTAGAGACCGCGACCGGCTTACCGGTTCTCGTCGGGCCTTAGTCAATATGGGGCCTTGACTGGCCCCTAGCAATTTTAGAGGAAACCCCATGAAAAAACGACCTAACCAACTCCACTGGCCCGAATCTGGCTACACGCCAGTTGGCCCCTTTCTCGTTGATAATTGGTCTATGCCCTACGTTGTCGGGTTGGCTTTCGCCCTGGGCTTTCTGCTGATTCGTGAGATAGTGTTCTGGGCGGTACCGGTCATCGACGGTTGGATTCGGGGGGCTGGGTGGTGAATCCAATCTATCGAACATTAACCGGTGGCATTGAATGCACGATGGAGGGCGGCAAGCTCTTTGTCCGTGAATTTAACGAAGAGAAATCCCGGTTTAACCGTGGTCCGTGGGTTGAGAATCCTATTTCTAAGGATGAGGCATACGCGAGTTGGCGTAACGCTGCAATCGATATTGAGCGTTTTAGGTTAGGCTGCATGTACCACTGCCTCACGTCGGAAACCAAGTCGGGCTGGCTTATCGAATACCGATCCCAAGAGCTACGCAGAAAAATTGACGCGCTTACTGTTGAATACGAGCAGGCGTTAGCGGACGAGATGGTTGATAGGCCAAAGATTGAGGGGCAACCATGAGCCAGCCGTCTATTTTCGATGACAATGGCAACACTAGCCTTTGCGACCTGCCACGTGATCATCCTAACTACGATCCGTTCGAGACGATTACCTTGGCTGACTTCCTCGCGCCAAAGGAATCCCGAAAGAGAGCAGCCGAAGAGTCGATGCCAGACGCCCAAGGTGCTTACGATGCGTTTGCGAAGGCACCGGTTAAGAAAGTGAAGATGAAACGCGATAGCGCCCAATTCTCGCGGGCGATTAGCTATCTGCATGGCCTTTTCCCGGATGTGCCGATGACCGCCTGGGAGAAAACGGAGCACAACGAAACGCTCTACTCTGGGATGCAATTAAAGCGCGATCTGTGGGGGTTTGCCGACGTGCTTGGCCAGCGAGCGGTTAATCTGCACGACTCGTTCGGTAATCCTGCTACCGCTTGCCAGAACATAGCTTGCCAGATCACCACGGTCGACCAGATTGCTCCGCACATCAGGAAATACACGGACGCGACCACCAAAAGCCTGAACGAAGTGCCCACGCTAACGAAGCTGCGGCATTTCCTCGACTGCGGCAATATCCTAATCATCCTCGGTTACGAGAAAATTGGGGCGCGGTGGGTTGGGAAGCACACGACGGTTACGCATGAGATGTTGGACAAAGCGATCCAGCGAAAGAGATGAGCGAAATGATGGACAGAGCAAAACCGAAATTGGAATACGGATATGAGTTTTTTGAGCCTAGAAACGTTGACGATTTAGCACCAGGAATGAGGGTCCACACGGTTGATGGATGGCAATGCGTGGAAGGGTTCGGCCATATCTATTGCGTTTGTGCCATGAGGGTCGGCGCTTATTTCAGCCGCCTTCGGGTTGTGCCGGGGTTCGAGTTGGTTACTGATATGGAGGCGAAGGCGTTGAAGGGGTGGAAGAGTGACTTCCCTGAGTACGGGCTTCAAGGCCTTGAATATGACGGTGTATATACCATCAAAGAGTGGTATGAAGTGGGAGGCACCTTTGGCGTTTACCGCCCGATCCAGGCAGAGCCACAAGAGGTTGAGATTGTGGCACCGGTCAAGGTTGATTTCTGGACACCTCCTGTGTTCGATGGCTACCAACTCGCTTGTGATTCACACCACGCGGTAGCTGAGGACGGTCTCTACGCATTGGAACACGATAATCTGATACCCGTCGCGGATTGGAAACCTAACATTTGGCTTGGTTACCGAATGGCACATGGTCCTCTTTACCGAAAGGTCCAGCCAACCTGCCCAACGTGCTGGGCTGTCATCGATGGGGAGTGTGGGGAATGAGGGCGACATTCAAATCTAAGCCCTGGAAAGGCAAGAAAGGCGCTGCGAAGCACAAGTCTCGCTATATCTGCAAAAGGCTGCGAATACCAAGGGTAACGGCCCTTCGTATAGGGAATACCACCCTAATTGGAACGCACAGGCAGACGCGAGAGATTTTTCAGAAACTAATAAATGAAACACCGGTTTCTGCGCTACAACGCTTCAAGGACGATCCGCACTTCATGGCTTTCGACTCTGGTCCGCGAACGATAGCGATTATTACAGGAGACTCCAAATAAACCCAGAAACAATGACTGACGAGGAACTGAACAGGGCTTGCGCGGAGGTGATGGGGTGGCGCGAAGCTGAATGCGAACACGTTAGAGGCGAAGGTTACTACTACAACGCACCGTCTTACCCGGCATTTAGCGTGGGCGTACTGGGAGTGGCTAAACATACTAATAATTGCGACTACAGGCCATGGAAACCCGCCACGGACGCGAATCAAGCCTTAGAGGTAGCGGAGTTTGTGCGGGTAAACCTCGACGCTCGGTACTTCTCGGCTTCGCCAAGTGACGTGTACAACACTTTTATCGTCAATTGGGAATTTAATGATGGTGAAGCCCAGGTTGAGGGACCCGCCAAGTACGACGAATCCTTCTCCCGCGCTCTGGTGGTTGCGAGTCTGATGGCGTGGAAAGCGGTTAAGGGAGGGGGATAGATGAGCTACCAATGCGTCGTGAATTTCTCCGGCGGCGTGTGCTCGTTTATGGCTGCAATTCGGGCGGTTGAGCGATTCGGGAAAGCGCATGTTGTCCTGCTATTTGCCGACACCGGTGAGGAGGATGCTGATCTATACAGGTTCGTTTCAGACTGCGTTAGGCACATCGGATGCGATATTGTCACGGTTAAGAATCCGCTTGGTATGGACGGCATTATTGACTCACACAGGGCGATTCCAAATAACCGAATGGCATTTTGCACCCAAGAGTTAAAACAAGAAATCTGTGATGCGTGGCTTAGTGCGAACGCGCCAAATGCGGTTCGTGTATTTGGATTCGATTGGACGGAGGGCGGCAGAATTGCACGTATAGTCGCCAGATTGTCACCAATTCCGGTGTGGATGCCAATGGCCGATGCTCCGTATCTCATGAAGAACGTGATGTTGGACCGTGTTCGAGAGTTAGGTATCGAACCACCTCGCCTTTATGGGATGGGCTTTCAGCATAACAACTGTGGCGGAGGCTGCGTTAAAGCAGGTCAAGCTGCGTGGGCATTGACATTAGAAAAGACCCCCGATGTCTACGCCAAATGGGAGGCCAGGGAGCAACGGGTCAGCGATCTTCGCGGGAAGCCATGCTCAATCCTTCGCGACAGAAGAGGAGGCGTAACGACCCCGCTTTTATTATCCGAGTTTAGAAATCGCGTTGAACAGAGATCCTTCGATCAACTAGATTGGGGATCTTGCTCGTGCTTTTCAGGAGGGGAATCAAATGAATAACGAACAGGAAATGCGGGCGGCGTTTGACCGATGGTTTACGGAACTCGGCAAGATCGGAGATCCGTTGCGACGGCCAGGACTTGTGCGAGAGGCGTTCGAATCCGGTGCCGAGTGGCAGAGATGCCAAATCAAAACCAAGGAGGCGTTCGCGGTGCTAGACCTGATGGACAAGGAGACCTCACTCAACTTCCCCTCGCCTGAGTGGAGTTTGGAGGTGCCGACTCATGAAGGTTGGTGGTGGAAGCGTCGAGCCCACCTTGTCCTTGATGATGGATCGTTTACTTGGCATAAGCCGACAGCCGTTTTTGTTAGAGAAATGGAAGGGGAACTGCGCGATACATCGTGGTCTTGCCCCGAAAATTTGAGGGTGAACAATGGCGAACAATGGTGGCCCATCCCGATCACCCCGCCGACAGGAGGTAAGTAAACATGAAGGAGCGCATACCGCTAGCCGAAGGCGTGAAGCTCGCCAATGAGGTCGTAGCGTTGCTCGAAACGTCGTGCGAGCGGCTAGAGGTCGCGGGAAGTATCCGGCGCCAAAAGGAAACTGTTGGTGACGTCGAGATCGTTTGCATTCCCCGATTCTCGACAGGCGATCCGCAAGGGCTTTTCGGTGACTATGCGGAGGATGTAAACCGGCAGTTAGAGCGCGTTCAACACCTTTTGGCTGACGGCACATTCGAGCATCGCCTAGACAAGAACGGCCATAAATGCTGCGGCGAAGGATGTCAGCGATTGCTTTACAAGGGCTTCGCACTGGACATTTTCCCTTGTGTGGGCACTTCGCAATACGGCGTCATCAAACTTATCCGCACGGGCTCCGGCGACTTTAACAAGCGGTTCGTGTTGCAGTGGTCGCAGGGCGGAACGATCCTCAATGTTGGGTTGCAGATCAAGGACGGCGGTCTTTATGATCGCGGGGTTTTGATCCCGACGCCAGAAGAGATTGACGTGTTTAATGCGGTCGGGTTGGCTTATCTTGAGCCGCAGGAGAGAGAATCATGACCCAGGAGCAAGCGAAGCGGTTATGTGAGTTGGAGCCTGAACATTTCAAGTGGCGCGGCCAATTGTTGTGGTCTGAGTACGGAATCTTCACTTCTAAATTCGGCGGAGAGATCTATTGGTGGATGCTCAAGAAAATGCCAGATGTGGTCCTTTGCGCTCCAATTATGGATGGCAACTGGATGTGCGACGACTCGCGGCTCGAACGGTATGGCGCGTCCAGGGAAACGCCAGAGGAGGCGGTAATCAGCGCCTACATTGAATGGCTGGAATCGAGGCAAGCGCAATGACACCTCAAGCGATCCGAAAGTATCGCCTAGCATCCGGGCTATCTCAGTCTCAGGCGGCAAAACTTGCTGGCTATCATCAGACCTATTGGTCACACGTCGAACTCGGACGAAAGCCGCCGTCTGAGGCTTTCCTGACACGCGCCAGGATCGTGTTTGATCTCTACCCGTCGCCGGTTACCGGGATGACACCCTACGCTCAACTTGCGGATCTCCGCAGAGCCGCGCATTTTATGGTTGACAATCTCACTGATCAGGATTTACGCTCGGTGTTGGCGATTATGAGGGGGTTGGTGTGACCCGTCTTCAAGCCCAAATCCTAATCTGTGTCGCCGCGCTTGGTGATGCGCGGATAGGCGGCATCGATACCTGTTTGCGGTCCATGCGGTGGTTTATCCCGTCGATCGACGGGATCTATTCGCACCTTAACGAACTGCGAGACATGGGGTACCTGATCAAAGAGGCAACGGAGATTCCTCTTTACAACAGGAAGCACGTTAGGTGGACCTATCGGCTTACAGACAAGGGGCGAGAGGCTATCAGGGGGAAGGGATGAACAGAACAAACCAATTCACGCAGATCTACGCAAAGGTGCCGACTGTTAGATGCAAGGGTCTTTGCCAGTCCAATTGCTCGATTATCAGTTGCTCAAACTGGGAGGCATCCAGAGCCCACGAATGTGCGCAACCCAATGATGTCACTGATCCTTACTGGTGCCCTTTCCTTTCGGATGGCCGTTGCTCTATCTACGAAATTAGGCCGCTTATCTGTAGGCTCTACGGCGCGGCGGTTGGCCTAGAATGTCCACATGGATGCGAGGTCGATGGTGAGCTATTGACTAAGAAGGTCGCGGGTGAACTGGTGAACCTTTCGCTATCGGCTGGGCGCGGACAAACGACGCTCAACAGTTTGGAGGCGTTGGAGACGATTGTTGATGCGCTTCCAAAAACTCAATATCGCGCCTGATATGGGATTCACTCAAGTGGGCGGGAAAGGTGATATAGTGAAGATCGAAAACGACCGGATGACGTATAATTAAAGAGCCAGTGGAAGCTGGCCCCGAATGGCACCTCGGGCGACGGACTATTACAGCATGAAATTTCATACCGCAATAAGAACCCTACAGGGGGCGATGGGCAGCCGAGTAATAGCGGCTTGGGTGCCAACCTTGCCTACGTCCCTTGTAGGCTTTTTTGTGTGTGAATTTTATGGCTGAAAGAAAAGGCATCCCGACCTATTACAAAGGGATTCGTATGCGCTCGCGCCTTGAGACATTGTGGGCGCGTGTATTCGACGCAATGAATCTCAAATGGATTTACGAGCCGACGATAGAGTTCGCGTCTACCTGCTCGGAAAACTATATTCCTGACTTCCTATTGGTTGACCTCGGCGTACTTGTCGAAGTCAAGCCCACTGTTTCTCACCTTGACGAACTGAAGGATCACCCGGAAGTGATGCGGGCCGCTAGATGTTGTGGTTCGATCAATATGCCACTACTAGCCGTGGGGCAATCCTATGTCTACTGGTGGATTGACGCCGATGCCGTACTGCTTGGATTTACCTTCCATCCTGATCTTATTGGGGCCGGGACAGGCTACCTCCAACTCATGCCTGGCACTAAAAGGCACGTGACTTTTGTGATTGCTGGCGATTGGGATGGTTCCCGCAACGTTACTGAATGGGAATGCTCATTCTGGCGAGATCACGATATCCCTATGCCTAATGGTCCGGCGTTCCCGGACCTTTGGAATCACTGCGTAAACGCCAATCAATGGCAACCTAAGAGGCGCATTCCATGACTCTTGAAGAGTTCGCTGGCCGCATCGAAGAGGCCAGGTCTAAGCAGTTCAATGGAGGCCCGTGCTACAAAGGCAGGTGCCCTTCTTGCGCGGCGATGGGGCACGATAAGGACTGTTCTCATTTTGTCGTGTGGGAAGGTGCCGATGAATGGCTGCATGTCAAGTGCATCAAGGGTTGCTCTGAAGATCAAATTTTAGCGGCGATGGGATTGACCGTGGATGCCCGCAGGGTTAAGCCGTATGAGCCATCCGTTGGGGCCGAGCAGCTACCCATCCACGTTTACGAATTGATAGGCGGCGGCTACGGTGCCGAGAAGCACCGGAAGGTTAAGGACGGCAAGAAATATTGCGTATGGAAGGTGCGATTTAAGGATGGCATCCCTTTACCGAAAGTCGAACACAAGATCGAGCGTGGCCCGAGAAAGGGCGAGACGTTCGTGGACTATCCAACCCCTGAAATGGCCGGGCTTAACGGTGAACTGGATGTTTTGTACCGGTTTCAAGATGTTCGGCGCGCCATTGACCGAGGCGAAACGATCTACATTGGTGAAGGTGAGCCCGCGACGGAGGCCGCTAAGAAAAAAGGGATTTGCCACACATGCCAAAGGGCAGGCGCGGGGCCTAACAAGTGGCTGCAGGCTTACACCGCTCAACTACGCGGTGCGAAAGAGATTGTCATCGTTGCCGATCGCGATTCGGAAGGCGAGAAGTATTCCATTGAGGTATTCCAGCTTCTTAGGTCTTCGGGCTTTAACGTGCGCGTCGTTCGCTCGAAAACTGTCCGCGAGCACGACGATTTGAGAGACCATCTTGAGGCGGGGTTCGGGGTGGATGAACTTATCCCGGCTCCGGATCTGATGCCCCCGCGTGGGCTTGTCACGGTCCCGGTTGAGACTTACACTGTAGAAGATCCCTCGTTTCTGTTTGGCACTTATCTGAGGCGAGCACAAATCAACATCGTGGATGGCGACGGGGGAATAGGAAAAAGCACTTTTGTTTGGGCGCTCGCTGCAGCGGCATCTAACGGCTACGACCCCCTGGCAAAAGCCGCCATAAAACCATTTAGAACACTCTATTTTGGCAATGAGGATGAAGGCGGCGACGTGCGCTATATCTACGAGAAAATAGGCGGCAAACCGGGATTCTTGGAGCATTACAGCAGCCCGTTCAATTTCTCACCGGCAAACCTCGCTTTGCTCAAAGACACCATCATTGACGGTAAGTTCGAGATGGTCATTTTTGATGTTCTCGCCTACTTCATGAACGGGCTAGTCAAGGACCTGAACAATGCCGTCGACCTTCAAGGACCGCTTGAAAACCTGCGTAATGTCGCGATGCAGACGAGGTGCGGGATTGTCAACCTACGGCATATAGGTAAGTCGAAAGATGGGAAGCCGGTAAGCGATCTAGGTATAGGATCGGTCCAGATAAGAAACTCGCATAGATCACAGCTTGTTATGCAATGGCACCCCGACAGAGAGAATCATAAAAAATGCCGCGTTGTGTCTCACGAAAAAGGCTCAGCTCGCGTTGAGAAAGGCGATCCTTTTGGGTGGTCTTACGAGGGTGGGGAATTCGGCTGGATTGATGTTGAGCCGGACGTGTTCGACGAGCAAAAAGACCCGAACTCGAAAGGGAAGCGCGAAATGTGCGAGAAATGGCTTCAAACGAACCTCACCGGTATGTGGATGGAGTCAAAGGTGATGTTCGACACTCTCACCGCTTACGGCGTCAGCAAACGGACAATTGAAACTGCTTGCAAAAAGCTGGACGTGAAATACCGCAAGGACTCTGCGGGAAAATGGTGGAAGACCATCGAACAGAAAGACCCTTTCCCGGATTAGGGCACCTCCGCAATTCCCGGACCAAAAAGCAACTCCGCAAAACACCTCCGAACTCCGCAAAACGCTCTAAAATTTGCGGAGTTCAGTTCAAATCATACCAAAACATTGCGGAGTTCCGCGCGCGCGTGGTTTAGAATCTACTATATAGAGAGACTATACATGCGTATGCGCGTAGTCTCCGGGAAATCATTGCGGTTTTGCGGAGTTCAGTTCAAATTACTAGGTTTTCGTTTCGGAGTTGATTTGCGGATAGGGCGTTTTGGTATGCTTCGGGTCCTCTCTTTTAACCAAAAAGTGTGCATAACCCCTGTATGACCGTGCCGGTCAAGCCAAACCTTCCACCGATTCCAAGCGGAAAATAAGCGAGAGACCGCCTTTTTGGTTTTGGCATCCTCTCACTGGTTTCAAACAACCCCCGATTTGCCGTCTGCTTGCCGATTCTAGGCCCGTTACCCCGATTTGGCGTGTTTCCGGGCATAGAGGCGGGTATAGAGGGCACTAAACGCGAAATTTTCGGAGGGCCGCGCTGCGGGAGTCAATGACCCATCAATGACGGGTAGCCGTTTCCCGTTTAATAACCGGCAAAAAACGCCCGCGCGCGGAGTGAATTATTGTAAATATTCAGTGAGCGTATCATGAACTGTCGGGGAACTTCGGTGAATGCGGGCGGGATATCATGGATATCTCTTGAAAAACCGTTGAAATTCACAATAAAACCCGAAGAAAAACGCCGCGCCCGCGCGTGTGCGCGAGTCGAGGGCCCCTTCAGGGCCTTCCGCGCGCGTCCGCCAACAAAAGTATTAAGGGCTCGCGACGGCGGATAAGCATGCTTTAGATTTGCTTTTTGACTCGGTGCGTACAATATTTCGGTAGGCTTGAGCGGTCTTTACTGGTATGCCAAACTCTGCAGCGACTAGGGCTATCTTCTCTGTGCCGTAAAGCATGCTTTTTGTTGGCTCTTCACGGTACCAGCCTTTGATACGTTTGATCCTCTTTGGTTTATCTGGTGACTTCCTTTTAGCGTCGTTTATAGCGATACTAGCGGTGATCTTATGCTGTTGATTATCGCGATACCATGCGTCAACCCGGGCCTTTTCGCATCCCTTGCACTCGCCTTTGTACACCCAGTAAGCTGCCCTAGATCGGCGGCGGCCGAACTGATCTAGCATCTTTATGTCACCGCACTTGATACACGGTTTTTCGCTCTGTGTGGCTGCAACGGTAATGTCGAACCCCTCGGGAGTAAGTGGATCTCGATTCATGCGGCCACTTGGCAGCCGACGGGACCTTGGCAGACTGGGTAGCCTTCCTCATTGATTCGGCTGATCTCAGCGCGGACGATGTAAACGCAGCCATCGATAATCTCAGCGATGGCGCTGGCTTCGGCGAGGTTAGCTGTGAGGCTGATTTCCTCCATTGTTGGGTGAGCGAGCAGTGCGTCCTCTTCAATCCAATCTCCCCATTTGGCTAACCAGTTCTCTTGAGCCTGCTCGATCGAAATAACCTCGGAGTTAATCAGATCACCGAGAGTTCGAATCTCGGTCAATCCTTTTGGGCCTGCGTGGTAGTAAGTCGTGCTCATGGATCTATGATACTACAATATTTCAACCCACAACTATTGTTAGAGTTTTATGCACAAAAAAGGCCCCTCGAATAGAGGGGCCTAGATGGGTTAGTCGGTTGGCTTTTGGCGGGAGTGGGTAGGGTGGCTAGTCGAGTGTATCACCGCCAAGATTCGCCCACATTGTTATACCCGTGATTGACAGATAGCGCTTCCCATTCTCAGAGGCATCAAATTCTTGAATTGCATCTCGAGTCGGTTCGATTTTATCGAATTGTTTCTGAGCCCATCGGGCGTCGTTCGCATTTGTTGTTAGTTCGGTTTGAGTGGGCATTTCGTGTTCATCCTTCCCAGATTAACGGCTCTGGGTGGCCGGTGGGTGCTTAGTTCTCAGCGTAGTAGGTGCAAAGATTTTCAAGCTCTGAAAACTCGTCGGCGGTCAAATCGCGAACTTGGCCGTCCGCCTCTTCGACATGGTATCTGATCGTTAGTCCGCTGTCTGCGTCGAGCCCGTTTGATGCGATTGCGAGACCTTCAAGTCCGTCGTATGCACTTGTTTCGTCGTCGATTGTGAGTAAGTAGTTCATTTCGTTTCATCCTTCCCTTGCGGGTATGCATTCATTATGCAGCCAAACATCATGCTTGGCAATACTTTCTAAGATTATTTCGACTTTTTATCGTGATCGAACCTGCGATCGTCGGCACCTGGCGCAAGCGGACGGCCACGGGCTGGAATCACGCGCTTGGCGGGGAAGCCCTCGATGCATATCCGCAGAGATTCTCTGATAATGTCGGTGATCGAAACACCGGAACCCTCCGCCACCTGAGCGATTGCGGAGAGCTCGCCCTCAGACCAGTAGATCGTGGTGGATGGGCCGTTTTTTTTCATGCCAGCACGCTCTGAAAGAATTCGATAGCGGCAGTCGATCCAACAGAGCAGCACAGCGTGCTTGGGAGGTGGACGTACACACGGTTGTTACCAGCCGTGAATTCGATTTGCGCTGATACCATTGGTGCGGTTAGATATGTCCTCGGGTCGAACGGAATAATCTTGGTCGCGTAAAGCGTTGCGGTGATCGTCGCGGGTTCGCTTTGGTCTGGGCGTGGGGCAAGCGCAATACTGTCGGCGCTCAATTCGAGCCTTACACCCTCAATAGCTGGAAGGCTTTGAGTGAAGATTGATTTGATGCCAGCCAATACAAGGGTGTCGATTTCAGTTGCGGTGAGTGTTTTCATTTCGTTTTGTCCTTGTTTTCAGATCGTAGCTGTTCAGTTCCATCCTTTCGGTGCGAGTGGGTCTGCTTGTCTTTCAGCTAACGGGCGGTAGTCGCCAACGAATCCAGCGGCGTCGATTGAGCATCCTGGAATCGTGAATCCAACCTCTTCCGTTGCCTTAACCATCGTTACCAGTTCTTCGTCGATTGCCTTAAGTGTATTCATGTCTCATATTATGCAGCCAAACATCATGTTTGGCAACTAAAAGCGAGAAAATATGCAAAAAAAGTCCCCGGCTATCAACCAGCCGGGGAATGCGTGGGCATCAGTAGAGCGGCAGTTGCCGTATGTGAGCGACCGCCGATTGAATACGATCGTGAAACTCCAGACTGTTCAGGTTCGCGAGCGCGGCGGCCATGCCGTGTGTGGCGATTCGCGCCGCTTTAGCGATATCATCACGGTTTACGGTCACGATCTCGCTCGGATAAAGCCGATCTCCAAACGAGTCCAGCGCATCGGTGTTTTCAAACGGCATTGTCATGTTATTTGACTCCAAAATACTTCTCAATCTCAGCGGTAAACCCGTGCTCATACAGCCATAGCCGGGCGTCGGACGGGCTGAGCGCCAACAGTTTCGTACCGGCCACCTGCAAACCCTTTTCGTCGCGACTCGCGTAAGGCGTGAGGCTCCCGCCGACCCCAACGATAAACCAGTTGCCAAACATGGACCGATAAAGTTCTTCCGTGCGGTGGTGCAGCTCGCTCACCATCTGGCTGCTAGGGGCCTTTGCCGAGGCGATCATCTTTGTACCAGGTGCGTCCGTGTCGTATACGCTTTGTTCAATTTTTCGCCTCATTCGACTCCCGCTAGGCGCTTAATATCGGCCAACGCAACCTCGTTGGACTCATAAAATCGCACTGGCGAGATCGGATAGCCAGACGCTTTGTAAATCTGCATAGCGGCAAACTCCGTGGACGTCCGCTTTTCGAGCGCGTAGCCCGCTTCACCCGCCAAATGTACGGCCCACCCAGCTCGGCAATGAGTCGTACCGCAGGTATGCCAGGTGGACATTTCCAACCCGACGGTTTGGATTGCATCGTAAATGGCCTTGTGAATATTCGGGATTGAGGGTATTTCAGGTGGCTCGATAGGCCGAGGTGCCATACCGCTACAACGGCTACAACCGCTACAACCGCTACAATCGCTACAATCGCTACAACCGCGACAACGGCTACAACCGCGACAACCGCGACAACCAAGGAGACTCGCTAAAGCTCGCCTCGCGGCGTCCTCCGATCCAAAATAAGCGACCGATGCGGTGTTACCGTTGGCGTCGGTTATGACACCATCTACAAATTCAAGTTGTGTTTCCATCTACCCAATCATAACACACCCGACTATAAAAATGTTAAACCGTCTATCTATTTTCGGCCAATGGCGAATATAATATGGGAGTGATGCCACAAACAGATTGCCGATACGAAGATTCATTTGCGGTCGTGAGTCTCACGCCTGAATGCGCACGAGAGGTTCGCGCACGGCGTAAGATCGCCGCCATTGCAATCATTCCCAAGAGGGTAAGCACAGCGGCCTACTACGAGTCAATGTTAGGCTTGGAATCTACGCTGGGCGCTTGTAGCAAAATCACGGAGGTGTATTACCAGCGCGGCGTTCAACGCGCTAAACAGCACCGTGAGCATTTGCGGGGTAGACCTTGGTGCGAGACTGAGATAACAAAGTCGGGTAGATATTGGACATGGGTGACGTACCGTGAGGGCTACGCGCTGGCATCAGGTTCAGCTAGATCACAAGTGCAAGCCGAAACCGATGCCCTGGAATCTATTCTATGGACTTAACGACACATACCTCTGATGCCTTGAATCGACTCTACTGCGAAGCCGTAGCCACTGGCCGTTGGTCGCTCTGCGAGCGGATCGAATTGGAGTTCGTTCGTCGGTTGCGGGTGGCTGAGATCTTGAGGGAACTATGAACAAGAAACTGGCAGGAACGATAGGCGAGCAGCGGTTTACCGCGTTGATCACTGACCCGGACTCAGATGGAGATGTTATTTGGCAAATAGAATTTGACGAGATGTATGGCGAGATGGAGCCAATCGAAGATTTCCAGGACTCAGCGGCGGCAGAAAAAGATCTTAGATCGGTACTCGAAAGGTTTGGGGCGAAAATCGACGAATAAGGGCCAAAAAACGAAATAGTCCGCACCCTTGGGGAAGGGGCGGACTATTCGCGGTGTCTGCTAATGAGGGTGATGGATTCCCAAACATCTTACACCAACTCCCGGTTTTGTGCTAGTGTTGGACCGATGAAGAGATTACTTCTCGCCGCGTCCCTCACCATTTTCGCGCCCGTGGCCTACACTCAGTCGTTGCCAACGCTGACAGCTCCAGCTAACGCAACCCCGGCGATCTACTACGATGCACGACTGAAAGTCCCCGGCGCTGTCCTGATCTCGCGGCTCGACACCCTCAAAAAGCTGTCGCTGGATGTGCAGGCAATCTACGGCGCTGAAAGCTCCGACACTCATTACCGATCGACGGTCGGACTTCTGGGCCTCGGGCTCACTCACACGTTCCCATTACTCTCGCACGTAACTGGGACATTTGGCGTTGCCGTGACAGTCACGAGCGGCCAGCAGCCGAGCGGCGGGGCTATCGCTTGTCTGGGGTGGAAGTTCTAGTTCGGGCCTGTGATATAATAACCCCGTCCCTTCAGGTCGGTGTTCATCGGGCGGTTGTGAGTGGCCGCCCAGTCCTTCGGCTTGGAACGGAAAGGACTATAACAATTTAACCTTTTCTAAATTACACCAATAGGTTTAAGGAGAGAAAGGCGGAACCGATCACGTAATAGATGGTGAAATAGGTAATAAGCGTGGCCTCTGAAATAAAGTGGTCTGGCGGGAAGGAAAGACTCCACATTGTTCGTAAAAACAACAGGCCGGTAGGCGATCCGAAAATGGATCATATGCCGAACCGGCCAACAATTTGAACCGAAAGGTTCGTTAGAGCTGCTAGGGTCGCTCCCTAGATGATGTTGGAGACACGGGGGAAACAACAAAGAATAGGCGAAAGCTAAAGCCCGACCAATTTTGGCCCGCGAGTTTTATTCACACGCTTGATGAGCGGGCCGATATCCTTCACGTGGAGCGTGTTTGGCTTAATGGCCGATTTACGAGACTCACGATCCAGCCTTTAACCCCCACGAATTCGAGGGGTTTAATCCGGGTTAAACTAACCGCATCGTTGATGCTGCTTAGTCGGGAATCCTAGTTACTCGAAACTCACTAGAAAGGTCTTTTTTTGAGTAGCTTTCTAGTAGCCGTGTTAACCTAACCCCATGCCAACCTACAAAGGTGCCGACACCACCGACCTTCTAACCGCCGACAATATCAGAGGCCTCGCGTTCATCGGCAAATACTGCGCTGACACCCCATCATTCCCGGACAAGCGATTAACCCACTCTGAGAAGGCGAGCCTCAAAGCCGCTGGTATCCCGTCGTTTTTTCTCTATGAGCGCGGCAACACCGCCGACTATTTCACCGGCGAGCAGGGTGCAGCCGATGCAGCGGCAACCGTCGCTTATTTCCAAGAGCTAGGCGTACCTGCGGGAATTCCGTGCTTTGCCTGCTACGACGATGATTTCAGCCCGTCGCAAATCATGGCGTATGCCCTTGCGTTTCACGATGAGATGAAAAGCTCGGGCTATCTCGCTGGTGCTTACGGTTCCGGACTCGTGCTAGGTGTGCTTCTGGCAGCGGGTATTATTCACTATTCGATGCTATCGAACGCTAAGGGGTGGCAGGGATACGACGATTTCCTAGGCAAGCAAGATATTCTGCAGCTCACTGGGTCTGCTAATGGGTTAAACTCAGATCCCGACGAGGCGACCAGCCTTGATGGGTGGAGTTGGCTTTAGGGAGCCGAGGTGATAAGATAACCCAAAACGGACGGTTCGCCTAGTGGTATGGCCCTAGAATTTGGATCTAGTACGCGGGTGTTCGATTCACTCACCGTCTGCCAACTTTCGGTATCATTCACGTGCGGTCGTGGCTCAGTGGTATACAGCGCTGGTCTCCAAAACCAGTATTTCGCGCGTTCGAATCGCGCCGACCGTGCCAACCTTTAGGGTATAGTCAAGCCCTCATGTTGCAAAACCTGAACCACTCGTATTTATCATCCTCGTACCTCAGTTATTGACAACTGACGGGAAGGGTGGCAGAGTGATTTATTGCCTTAGTCTTGAAAACTAATAGTCGGTATGACCGACACCAGGGTTTGAATCCCTGTCCTTCCTCCAACTTTATTTCTTGCTAGGTTGGCCGAGTGGACGATGGCAGATGCCTGTAAAGCAGATCCGTAAAAAGCACGTAGGTTCGAATCCTACACCTAGCACCAACTACATTTCGGGTCACTGGTGCAACTGGTAGACGCAAAAGGCTTAAACCCTTTCCAAGTCTGAGTTCGAATCTCAGGTGACCCACCACATATCCCCTGCTGGGCAAATTGGTAAAGTCGTCTGATTTAGGATCAGAAGTTATCTCAGTTCAAGTCTGAGGCGGGGGACCAATTTCACGGATGCGTGTCGGAGCGGCTTATCGAGCTTGATTGCTAATCAAAAGGGCTGAAACACGTCCCCCGAGTTCGAATCTCGGCGCATCCTCCAATCTTTAGGGTAGCCTTCCCCCGTCCATAGCCGCCACGGATGGCAAATAATACCGGCATGGGTTAGAATAGGGGCAACATGCGACACCCGAGAGTAGAGACAGCCGTAGAAGCCAACCAAGAGCGCCACCAATTAGTAGAGTGGGCTGTTAAGAGCCTCAAGAAGTGGGGGTCGGTCGTTGCGGTTCTAACTGGCCTAGTCACGATCGGCGGCGTCATGATCGATGGCGCGATGAACTACAGTGGCAAAGCGGACAAGACCACGGTCGACCTCCTGCGAGAAAAGACCGTAACAAAAGACGACTTTACCGAGTTCAAACTGACTACCGGTAAGCGGTTCGACAGCATTGACAATAGCTTAAACTCAATCCGCACGTTCCAATCGGACACCCGCGACCATCAAGTAGCGTTCGAAAACTTCCTCAAGGGTCAGATGTCACGAAATAAGTAACATGCCATTACCGTATCTACGTGTAAAATCGTGGAAGGCGGTGAATAATGGCGAAAATCAGCGAGATCGTTCAAACGTCCACGCTGATAAGCATTTTAATCGTTCTCATCCTCTGCTATCGCCGGTTCGCGGAAACTGAGGACATTCAGAAATTGCGCCTAAGAGCCCAGCAGCAAGAAGAGCGCGGGCGGCAGGCAATCGAAATAGGCCAACGCAAAGAGTGGCGCGGCATCCTAGACCAAATCCAGGCGCTTAAAGACACCGCTCATACCCAGCGGACGCAACTCCAAACTCAGGAGCAAGAGCTGCATTACATCAGGCTTGAGGCAGAACTACGCACAAAGCGAGATGAGGGTTATAATAAAATCCTAAGCCTAATGGCTCCCGTGAAACAAAATGACAAGCGAACAGATAGCCGAACTAGTAAGCATTGACAATTCAAAGGGTGGCACCCTTACCGAATCGATCGTCAGCCAGATCCTTTCCACCCTCTACGCCGAACTTGAGCAGTGGCAAGCACTCGTGAACTTTTGGCTGGAATACATCAAGGCTAATACGCCAATCTCGGGTGGCGGCGGTGGCTAGGGCACCCAAAGAACCGAATGACTGGCTAGTGCTGCTGAATCGTGGTGCTAGTCATCATCGGCGGGATTGTGATAGGATCGTGGACTAAATGAGAAAACGAGAATTCCCGATAGTCGGCATTATCATCGTAGTTTTCCTCGTAATCGTTTGGTATGCCCCCCAGGTTTGGGAGATGATGAGTCATTGAAAATTGACACGATCCTGTACGTCATCATGGGCGGCGTGGCATATGGTTCGACCGTCCCGTATGTCAATTCGATCATGTGGTGGTGCGGCCTGGCGTCGTCTATGCTGATACCATGGAAGGCGAAACGTTCGCCGGGGAAGGGGCAATAAGTGGCGCATGACCCCAACCTTTGGACCGAGATGCGGCAGGCTTATGTCAATCTCCGTGTGGCTGGCGAATCAATGGAGTCAGCCTTCGAAAAGGCTGGTTATAAGTGCTACAACTCTAAAGGGATTCGCTACGATACTCGTTACATACAAAGCCAAGCCCGGAGTATTGAAGATGTCCCTTGGGTTAAGCAAGAGATTCGGCGTCTGCGGATCAACAATTCCGAGGTTGCGCTTGAACGACTTCATCAGGTAGCAAACACATCCCCGACCGAGCTGGTAAACAATGTCATCGACTCGTGCCGGTTCTGTTGGGGCATCGACAATAAATACCAGCGCACGGCAAGAGAAATGGCCGATCAGCGCGAACAATGGGAAAAGAAGCTCAATCGGCTGTTGAATTCGAAAGACGAAAAAGAGCGAGAGCAGGCTTCCGAGATGGGCGAATTTGACGAAAAGGGCGGCATAGGATATAACCCTACGAAAGGGCCTAACCCGAAATGCGAGGAATGTTTCGGACGCGGGGTACCGGTCGTTATTCTTGCCGACACTCGCAATCTCAGTGACGGCGCGGTTTCACTCTATGCTGGTGTAAAGCAAACTGATAAGGGTATTGAAATGAAACTCCACGATCAGAACGCAGCTCGAATGGCTATGGCTAAACATCATGGGCTGCTAGTTGACAAGGTAGAACACAGCGGGAAAATAGATGTCGAACAACTCACCGCAGATCAGCGAGAAGCTGAAATCAGAGCTATCCTCACCTCAATCGGTGGAGGCGCTGAAGAAAGCGACGCCTGAACAGTTAGAACGCATCAAGCAATTGATTGGCGTGAAGACTTCACGAAATCGGGTTACCTTCGCTGACTTAAAGATCCGAACAAAGAGCAAGCAAATAATCCCTTTCGAGCCAAACTACATCCAACGCCAATATCTTAACAAGTTGTGTCCGCGATGGCGTGAAGGCGTATTTGCCCTAAAGGGCGTGAGAGACATCATACTCAAAGGTCGGCAACAGGGATTTTCGACGCTTATTCAGGCCATTTTCTTTTGCGAGACGCTAAATGGAGAGAACACCCAAACGGTTGT
>Ga0302193_10000203_pt1 | contig 53696 bp, 44 predicted proteins | sample II_Bog_E3_3_FD_200228 | JGI IMG/M metagenome (GOLD analysis project Ga0302193, IMG submission 200228) | Peat permafrost microbial communities from Stordalen Mire near Abisko, Sweden - II_Bog_E3_3 | ecosystem: Environmental > Terrestrial > Soil > Wetlands > Peat | place: Sweden: Abisko...
AGGCTCTCGTCCACGAAGTGATGGAGCATGCGCCAGAGCACGGTGTCATGCTCCCGGAGAAGCCTGGCGGCAGCGTTCATGGGCATGGTTGGGATGACCATCATCGCCAGGGCCTCAAACATGAGCGTGAACCCGGATCCGGGGCGAGCCCAGGGCACGTTGACCTGCTTGACGCCGTCCTGGTCGCACTTGCACCGGGGCACCCTCGCCGTCAGGTAGGCGGAATGCTCAAAGAAATCCATGTGCCTCCACGTCCTCTCCACGGTGTCGTGGGTCTTACAAGGCTTGCCGCAGTCCGGGCATTGGAAGTTAGCCCCCCGGGCGAAATCGATCTGTATGTCCAGTCGATGGCCCTCCGGGTTGAACTGGAGGTCCTTGACCTCCCAAGGGGCCTGAAGGCCGAGCGCCATCGTGAAGAGGGTCGTCATATCCATGGACCCATTTTCCCCGAAATCTGGCCACTGGGCCACCGGCCCAAGGCAGCCCTTCTTTCCCGGAAGCCTTTCCGGCAATCAAGACGCCTTCATGGCCCAACAACCCTGCCCGCTCCGCCCTGGGGCTACCCCTCTACAAGGGGTGGCCACCCATTCAAAACGGCGATGGGCCGGAAAATTTCCCTGAAAAGTTCCCTGTTGCAGGGAATCTCTGGGAAAGCAGGGTCTGCTGGATCCACTGCACTACCAATTCGAACAGCTCGGCATCTGCCGGGCTGTTCGTGTATCTGTCCGCTTGTCGAAGCCCGGGGCAGGATTTGGACCTGCGATCGGCAATGGCGCGCAGGGAGTGTCTGCCTCGGCGAGGTGGAGCCGAGCCGGAGCACGCTGCTGTGCAGCGCGCGATAGGCAGACGGAAAGCGGAGGACGCACCGCGTCCGGAGCGGTCCGCCGCAGGCGGATGGGCGTGCGCAGCCAGAAGCAACGCATGCGTTGCTTCGGGGTGAGCGCCAGCGAACCCAGGTTCAAATCCTGCCCCCGCTACCAATCCGAACAGCTCGGCATCTGCCGGGCTGTTTGTGTATCTGTCCGCTTGTCGAAGCCCGGGGCAGGATTTGGACCTGCGATCGGCAATGGCGCGCAGGGAGTGTCTGCCTCGGCGAGGCGGAGCCGAGCCGGAGCACGCTGCTGTGCAGCGCGCGATAGGCAGACGGAAAGCGGAGGACGCACCGCGTCCGGAGCGGTCCGCCGCAGTCGGCTGTTCGCCTACGAGAGGGTGTTGAAGATCCTTGCCGAGGGCACGGAACCCTGAGCCCCTGGGCAGCCCCCAGGACCATTCCCTGACCCCTGGCCCATGGGTACCCCAAAACGCTTCATGGTAGAGTTTCGGACAAATCGGGTGGGGTTCTTCCAGTCGACCAGCTGGGACAAGCATTGTCCATTCCATGCGCCCGTTGCGAACCCGGGTGTCATTGTTGAACATCCCATGGTCACTCCGCCAGTGCGTGTTGCCAGAGGGAAATGAGATGGCTTCCAGAAGCAGAATCCTGTTCGTGGATGATGACCCGGATCTCCTGGAGACGCTCCAGGAGGTGATGAGCGACATGGCCGAGGCATGGGACATGACCTTCCTGAGTCGTGCCTCGGAGGGGCTGGCGGCCTTCGCCCTGGCGCCCTTCGACGTGGTGGTGTCCGATCTGTGGATGCCGGGCATGAACGGGGCCGAATTCCTTCGGGAGATCCGGGCCCTGTATCCCGGCTCGATCCGCTTCATTCTTTCCAGCAACACGGATCGGGACCTGGCGATCCAGCTGGTGGAAAGGGCGCACCAGTTCATCGAGAAGCCATGCAGGGCGGCCTTCCTGAAGACGGCGATCAGCAGGACCCTCTGCCTGCGCGATCATTTGCACAATGAGCCCGTGCAGGAACTGGTCGGCCGGATGGGGCAACTGCCCACGGTGCCGACCCTGTACCAGGAGATCAACCACCTCCTGGAATCCCGTCGCGCCACAGTGGAAAACCTGAGCCGGATCATCTGCAGGGACGCGGCGATGACGGCCATGGTCCTGAAGCTGGTCAACTCCGCCTTCTTCAATCTCAGGAACCCGGTGTCCACCCCCTCGGAGGCGCTGAACTACCTGGGGGTCGATCTCCTGAAGGCCCTGGTCCTCGCCCACGGCCTGTTCCACCAGATGGCCTCCTTCGACCTTCCCGTCTTCACGGTCGACCATCTCTGGCGGCACAGCCTAGCGGTGGCCAGTTCGGCACAACGCCTGGGCGAAGCGGCCTCGATGAGGTATCCCCGTGCCGCCGAGTGCTTCACGGCCGGGGTCCTCCATGACGTGGGCATCCTGGTCCTCGCCTCCCGGTTTTCCGAAGACTACCGGCGGGTCCTGGACCTGACCCTGGGGGAGGGGTGTGACCTGGCGCTGGCCGAGCATCATGTCTTCGGCACCAGCCACGCCGAAGTGGGCGGCTACCTGCTGGGGCTATGGGGCCTGCCCGCGCCGATCGTCCAGGCGACGTTGTGGCACCACGATCCCCGCCACCAGGAGATCCCGGGGTTCACCCCGACCACGGCCACCCATGTGGCCAACGCGCTATGTGCCGTCGACCCCATCCATGCCCTTTTCAGCCGGGCCACCCTGGACGCGGGCTATCTGGCCTCCCTGGGCTGGAACCACAGCCTGGAGCAGTGGCAGGCCCTGGCGGGGGGCCAGCCTGTTTGACCGCAGGCCATGCGGCTTTGGCCCCTGTTCAGAATCGGCTGAAATCGGAAGCATTGGGTGGGGTCCCCGGGGCCAGTTGGCGCCGGGGGAGGGCGACGGCCGGCCTTGGGGCCCTGGGGGCAGGTCTGCGCGCGGGGGCTCCCCGCTGCTCCAGGGCTTCGGCGAGGGTGAAAAAGGCCATCAGGGACTGGAGTTCCATGGACTGCGCGTTCACTTCCTCGGAGGTGGAGGCCAGTTCCTCCGAGGCGGCCGCGTTCTGCTGGACGGCCTGACTGATATGGCTCATGGCGGTGCCCACCTGACCCATTCCGGAGCTCTGCTCCTCGGAGGCGGCCGTGATCTCCTCGACCAGGTCCGCGGTCTTCTGGATCGACGGGACGATGGCCTCCAGGAGGGTTCCGGCCCGCTCCGCCAGACCGACACTGTGGCTGGCCAGCTGGCTGATCTCCTCCGCTGCCACCTGGCTGCGCTCGGCCAGTTTCCGCACTTCCGCGGCCACCACGGCGAAGCCCTTGCCGTGCTCGCCGGCCCGGCCCGCCTCGATGGCGGCATTCAGGGCCAGCAGGTTGGTCTGGTAGGCGATCTCGTCGATGATGGCGATCTTCTTGGCAATCTGCTGCATGGCGGTGACGGTCTCGCGCACCGCCTGGCCCCCTTCCACGGTCTCCCGGGCGGTCTTCTTGGCGATCTCGCCGGTGACCTTGGCGTTCTCGTTGTTCTGGGCAATGGAGGCGGTCATCTGCTCCATGGACGCGCTGGTCTCCTCGACGCTGGCTGATTGCTCGGAGGCGCCCTGACTCAGGGCCTGGGCGGTGGCGCTCACCTGCTCCGACGCCGCGACCATGTTCCGGGAAGCTTCCAGCACATTGGCGATGGTGGCCGCCAGCTTGTCGATGGTGGTGTTGGCGGCCACCTTCATGCGGTTGAACGCGCCCGGCAGATCCACGCTGACGCGGTCGGTCAGGTCTCCCCGGGCGGCCGCCTCCAGCACCCGCACCAGGTTGTCGACCGTCACGTTGAGTCCGTTCACGGTGTTGTTGACGGCATTCCGGAGGGCCTGGAAATCGCCCCGGTATTCCGGGACGATCCGGGTGCTGAGATCGCCCTGCTCCACGGCGGCCATGACCTGGCGCACCTCGTTGATGGGCCCCAGGACCAGGTCCAGGGTCCCGTTGATGCCCTGAACGATCTTGCCGAATTCGCCCTGATGGCGGGTGACGTCGGCCCGGGTGGCCAGGTTGCCGTCCACGGCGGCCTGGCTGAGCGTCGCGGTCTCGTCGATGAGCCGCTTCAGGGCCTCCATCATCATGATGAAGGCCGGCATGAGACGGTCGTCCTCGCAGCGCCGGCCGATGGCGCGCAGGGCGTCCAGCCTGGAGATATCGCCCCTGGCCACCGCTTCGGTCAACTCGGCGGTCGCTGTCGACTGTCCGGCCATTCGGTTCAAGGCCTCCTTGAGGTCATTCCAGATACCCTTGTATTCTCTGGTCATCCGGACCTTGGAATCATTGAGCACCAGGCGCCCCAGGGTGGCCATCACCTCGTTAACCGGGACCGCCGTGGTCGCCATCAGCTGGTTCATGCCCTTGATGATTTCCTGGTATGTGCCCCGGAAAGCGGCTTCATCGCCGCGCAGGGTCAGGTCGCCGTCCAGGGCGCCCTTGACCATGAGCAGGATCTGGCGCTCCAGTCCCTCCAGGGCATCGGCCGTGGCCAGGGCGGCCGGCATGATCTGGTCCTGTTCGGAACGGCGACCGATCTTCCGGAGCCCGCTGGCCTGCTTGAGGTCCCCCGCGGCCATCCACAGGAATACGCTCTGGACTCCCAGCAGCCGGTCGCGGACCGCGTTGACGCTGTCGGCAAAGGTCTGGAAGTCGCCCCGGAAGGCTCCGGTCATCGGGTTCGTGTAGTCGTTGACCGCCAGGCGAGCCATGACGGCCTGGGCCGCGCCCAGGGGCGAGGCCACGGCTTCCATGGTCGCGTTGAGACCCTGCACCACCTTGGCGAACTCCCCCTGATGGCGGGTGACGTCGGCGCGGGTGGTCAGGCGGCCTTCCACGACGGCCTGGTTGATGCCGGCGGTCTCGTCGATGAGCCGCTTCAGCGCCTCCATCATCATGATGAAGGCCGGCATGAGGCGGTCCTCCTCGCAGCGCCGGCCGATGGCGCGCAGGGCCTCCAGCCTGGAGATATCGCCCTTGGCCACGGCTTCCGTCAGTTCGGCCACCGCCGTCGTCTGGGTGGCCACGCGGTTCAGGGCCTCCTTGAGATCATTCCAGATGCCGTGGTACTCCCGGGTCATCCGGACCTTGGAATCATTGATGGTCAGACGTCCCAGGGTGGCCATCACCTCGTTCACCGGAGCCGCCGTGGCTGCCATCAGCTGGTTCATGCCCCGGATGATTTCCTGGTAGGTGCCCCGGAAGGCCGCTTCGTCGCCGCGCAGGGTCAGGTCGCCATCCAGGGCCCCCTTGACCATGAGCAGGATCTGCCGTTCCATGCCTTCCACGCCATCGGCCATGGCCAGGGCGGCGGGCATGATCTGGTCCTGTTCGGAGCGGCGGCCGATCTTGCGGAGCCCGGCCATCTGCTTCAGGTCTCCCTCCGCCATCCAGGTGAACACGCTCTGGACCCCCAGCAGCTGTTCCCGGACCCCGTTGACACTGCCGGCGAAGGTCTGGAAGTCGCCCCGGAAAGCTCCGTCCATCTGATGGGTGTAGTCATTGACCTCCAGGCGGGCCAGGACGGCCTGGGCCGCCCCCAGGGGCACGGCCACAGCCTCCAGGGTCTGGTTGAGGCCCTGCACGACCTGGCCGAATTGGCCCTGATGGCGGGAGGCGTCGGCGCGGGCGGCCAGGTGGCCTTCGGCGGCCTCCCGGGCCAGGCGCAGGGCTTCGGCGCACAGGTTCTGGAGCGCCGCCGTGACCTGGTCCAGGGGGGTCGCGAGCTCGTCCTGGGCGTCCCGGGCCTGGAGCTGGGTGCCCAGATCCCCGGCCGCGAGGCGCCGGAGGGTCCCCGCCACCCGAACCCGCAGCTCTTCGGCCAGGCCATCCAGCGCCCGGCCCAGGTCGCCCAACTCGTCCTTCCGGTCCAGCCCCACCCGCTGGCCCAGGTGCCCCATGGACAGTTCCCGCACGGTCCGCTGCAACGCGGCCAGGGGGGCTGTCAGGCTCCGGATGAGCAGGATGCCCAGGACGAGGATCAGCAGGGCGCCCACCAGGGCGGCTGTCACAACCGCAGTCCTGGCCTGGCCCGCCAGGGGGTAGACGAAGCAGGCCTCCAGCAGGACGATGAGCGCCGCGGCCCCGAAGCCGCACATGAGCCGCGAGCCGATCTTGAGGTTATCGATGGCGTGCATGAGGTTCTCCCTCCTGGATGCAGATCATGGATTTTGCCGTTTGGGGAGGGCCGCTTCGTTCGCCAGGATGACCGGACACGATCCCGGGCCCCATCTGCAATGAATATATAATTATAGCACAAAGGCCTGGCGTGGGACAGCGATCGGTCTGGGGGGTTCAGATCCTGCCAAATGAGGACATGAAAGGCTAGCACCAACCTTGGAATCAATGCCGTTGATTGATGCTCTGAAGTTGTTGTTTGTTTGTAACTTGCAAAGCGACCACGGTTTTATGCAAATTCATGAAATACATTATAAAGCGGAACTCTGTTGATAAAAATTTTATCTATTCCCCCTTTTCCCGAACCTGCGCCGGCCTCGTGTGCGCGTTAGGCCGGCGAATCCCGCAGCGATCCGGGGACAGGGGAAGCACGCCCCGGACCCCGAAAGGGTCCCGGCGCACCTTCCGCATCCCCACGCTGCGCGTCAAAAAAACTGACCCACGTGCCTCTTGATGGATGGCACTTGTAAACGAAACGGCCAAGCAGATCCCGAACAAAGGTCAGCGTCAGCGGCCTGCCGTTGTGATGGTCCCACTGGCAGTGCTCCAGGCGACCTGCCTCCGAAAGCCGGGTGACGATCACCGATTGGCTGGCATCGCACCACACCAACGCGTAGCCGAGGGTTCCCGCCGGGCACCGCAACCCCTCGACGTCATCCCGGAAGGTCCGCCATGGGGAATGACCTTCAGGGCCCGCGCCACGACATTCTGCAGCAGGTGCCGATATGCCTCGGCCGGAGGCACATCATGCAGCCGCGTATAGTCATCCGTCAGCGTCCAAAGGTGTCGGTCATTCGATCGTTCGGGCGTTAAATGATTAAATAATTCAATGCTTCGATCCCTCGCTCACCCGAGCGCCGCGGCGGCCGCCTGGCGCATGACCTCGCCCAGGGGCGCCGTGACGGCCTGCAGGTAGCTGCCCGGGCGCCAGGCCATGGTCAGGGTGCGGAACGGCGGCGGAGCGGCCAGGGCGCGCACCGCCACGGCCGCCCGGGAGGTTTCCGTGGCCAGAGCCAGCTTCGGCAGCAGGGTCAGGCCGAGCCCGCCGGCCACCATCTGCACCAGGGTGGGCAGGCTGGTGGCGCGGTAGCCGAGCTCCTCCACCCGGGCCCCGCCGCAGGCGGCCAGGGCCTGGTTGCGCAGGCAGTGGCCGTCCTCCAGGAGCAGGATGCGCTCGCCCTCCAGGCGCTCCAGGGCCACCGGGCCGGCCTCCCGGGCCAGGGGATGGGCTTCGGGCAGGACCAGGAAGAAGGGGTCCTGGACCAGGGCCAGCGTTTCCAGGCCTTCCAGATCCGCTTCCAGGGCCAGGAGCGCGACGTCCAGCAGACCTTCGTGGAGGCTGCGCACCAGCACGGCGGTCCGTTCCTCCAGCCATCGGGGGACCAGGGCCGGCCAGGCCTGCCGGAGCCGCGGGACCAGCTCCGGCAGCAGGTAGGGGGCCAGGGTCGGGATGATCCCCAGCCGCAGCGTTCCGGCCAGGGGATCCTGGTGGTGGCGGGCCTCTTGGACCAGCGCTTCGGCGGCCTGGACGATCGTGCGGGCGCTGGCCACCAGGGCCTCGCCGGCGGGCGTGATCACCACGCCGCCGCGGCCCCGCTCGAAGAGGCGTACGCCCAGGGCCTCCTCCAGGGCGGCGATCTGGGTGCTGAGGGCCGGCTGGGCCACGGCGCAGCGTTCCGCGGCCCGGCGGAAATGCCGGGTGTCCGCCACGGCGAGCACGTACTGCAGCTGGCGGAGGGTGAGGGGCAGGGGCGCGGCCATGGATCCAGGTTACTCGTTCCGGATCCGGTCCTCGAAGGCGCTGAGGGCGGCCTTGGCGCCTTCGCCCATGGCGATGACGATCTGCTTGAAGGGGACCGAGCTCACGTCCCCGGCGGCATAGATGCCCGCGGCGCTGGTGCGGCAGCCCGCGTCGATGAGGATCTCGCCGGAGCGGCTGGTCTGGACCAGGTCGCGCACCACGGCGCTGTTGGGCGCCAGGCCGATCTGGACGAAGACCCCGTCCAGGTCCACGGTGCGCAGCTGGCCGGAGGCCCGGTCCTCCAGGCGCAGTCCGATCACACCGGTCCCGTCGCCCAGGACTGACCGGGTGCGGGCGTTGGTGACCACGTCCACGTTGGGCAGCCGTCCCAGGTGCGCCACGAGCACCTGGTCGGCCCTGAGCTCCGGGGCGAATTCCAGCAGGGTCACGTGGCTGCAGATCCCGGCCAGATCGATGGCCGCCTCCACCCCGGAATTGCCGCCGCCCACCACGGCCACCCGCCGGTCCTTGTAGAAGGGGCCGTCACAGTGGGGACAGAAGGCGACGCCCCGGCCGAGGTACTCCTGTTCCCCGGGCACGCCCAGCTCCCGCCACCGGGCGCCGGTGGCCACGATCAGGGCCGGCGCCCGCAGCACCTCGCCGCCCTGCAGGTGCAGCTCCTTCATGGGCCCGTCCACGACCCGCTCGACCTTGCGGTACTCCAGGATCTCCACCGGATAGGCCGCCAGGTGCTTGGCCAGGTCCGCCGCCAGCCGGGGCCCCTCCGTGCGGGGCACGGAGATGAGGTTTTCGATGCCGAGCGTGTCCTGCACCTGGCCGCCCAGCTTCTGGGCCACGAGGGCGGTGCGCAGGCCCTTGCGGGCGCTGTAGATGGCCGCCGAGGCCCCGGCGGGGCCGCCGCCCAGGACCAGCACGTCGAAGTCCCGGGGCGCCGTCTCGGCCGCCGGGGCGGATGCGCGGCCGAAGTGCTCCTCGAGCTTTTCCAGCAGCTCGCCCAGGGTCGCCTTGCCCACGTGCAGCAGGGTGGCGTCCGCGAACACGCTGGGCACGGCCTGGATGCCCAGGCGCTGCACCTCGTCCTCGGCCAGTCCGCCATCCACCATCTCGTGCTGGAAGTCGGGGTGGAGGACCGCCATGAGGTTGAGGGCCTGCACCACGTCCGGGCAGTTGGTGCAGGACAGGGAGACATAGGTCCGCAGGCGGATGGGCCCGCGCAGGGCGCGGATGCGGGCCTGGATGCCGGCGTCCGGCAGCCGCCCCCGGCCGTCGGCGTTCAGGATCGCCAGGACCAGCGAACTGAACTCGTGGCCGCCGGGCACGCCGCGGAAGGCGATGCCGGTGAAGGCCTGGTCGCGGTGCAGCTCGAAGCGCGGGCCGCCGCCCGCCTCCGGTTCCGGAAGCTCCCGCAGGGTGATGCGCGGACTGGCGGCGGCCACGTCGGCCAGCAGCTCGCGCAGCTCGGCCCGCCTGGGGTGCTCGCCGCCGGCGAGCCGCAGTTCGAGCGTGCCCTCGAGGCTGGCGAACAGCTGGATCAGTTGCTGGCGGATGTCCGGATCAAGCATGGGAACTCCTGGGAAGGAAGGTGGCAGCCGGGGGACGGGCTGGGCCCGGCCCCCCTTGTTCATGTCTGGCGTCAGATCTTGCCGACCAGGTCCAGACCCGGCTTGAGGGTGGCTTCGCCCGGCTGCCACTTGGCGGGGCAGACCTCGCCGGGGTGGCTGGCCACGAACTGGGCGGCCTGGACCTTGCGCAGAAGTTCGCTGGCGTTGCGGCCGATACCGTTGTCGTGGATCTCCGCGACCTTCACCCGGCCTTCGGGCGAGATCAGGAAGGTGCCGCGGTAGGCCACGCCCTCCTCCTCGATGTGCACCCCGAAGGCCCGGGTCAGCGCGCCGGTGGGATCGGCCAGCATGGGGTAGCGGATCTTGCGGATGGTCTCGGAGGCGTCGTGCCAGGCCTTGTGCACGAAGTGGGTGTCCGTGCTCACCGAGTAGATCTCCACCCCGAGCTTCTGGAATTCAGCGTAGCGATCGGCCATGTCCGCCAGTTCGGTGGGGCATACGAAGGTGAAGTCGGCGGGGTAGAAGAACAGGACCGACCACTTGCCCTTCAGGTCCTGCTGGGAGACCTGGACGAACTGGCCGTCATGGAAGGCCTGCACGGTGAAGTCGGGCACCTGGGAGTTGATCAGGTTGGACATGGGCTGCTCCTTGGGGTTGGGGTCCCGGTGTGGGACTCCTCTACCGTAGATCCCGGCCATGATAATTTAAAATACATAATATATAACAAATTGATAAGTAAAAGCTATTGAAAAGCCACCGCCCCGACCTGCCGGACGGCCGGTACAAGCCCCGTGGCTCCATCAGAATGAGCCTTGGAGTCGGTCAAACGGAGCGGACCCGTGCGCCGCGGGCAAGCTGTTCGCTGGCAGATCTGCCTGTGGCATTGCCGGGCGTCCGGATGCCTGCCTTTGGCACGCAATGTGTATACGATGCTGGACGCCCACGCCCAGGTCGCAAGCCTGCGCTGTCCACCTGACCGCCGTCGCGCGCTTCTCTGGGGATCCCCACATGCGAAGCCCACTCGCCCTTCCTGCCACGCTGCTGGCCCTCAGTCTCGCGCCGTGTGCCCGGGGCGACACGCCAGCGGCCCAACCGGCCACCGTATCCTACGGCGATCTGTTCCATTCCAGCGCCTTCACCGTGACCTCGGAGAACGACAAGTATTTCGCCGGCACCGATCACCACTACACCAATGGCCTCAAGGTGGCGTTTCTCGGCACCACCCGCCTGGATGAATCGCCCGACTTCATCCGCTGGGTCACCCGGCAGCTGCCGACCCTGCGCCAGGACGCGGCCCGGCAGAGCTACAAAGTCGGGCTGTCGCTCGGCCAGGACATCTTCACCCCCAGCGACACCGCCCGGGCCGTCCCGGACCCCAGGGACCGTCCCTACGCCGCCTGGCTCTACACGTCGGTGAACCTGCAGGCGGTATCGGCCGACGGCAGGACCCTGCGGAGCGCGGATATCACGGTCGGCATGGTCGGCCCCGCCGCCCTCGGCCGCCAGGTGCAGAACGGTTTCCACCGGATGATCGGCGATGCCACCGCCCAGGGCTGGGACCACCAGCTCAAGAACGAGCCCGGCCTCATCCTCGGCCTGGAGCGGCGCCGGCGGATGCTGCGCCTGGAGCTGGGCCGGTCGCCGGTCGCCACCGACCTGATCGGCCACTACGGGGTCGAGCTGGGGAACATCCGCACAAATGCCTATGCCGGCCCGGCGGTGCGGATCGGCTGGCATCTGCCGGAAGACTTCGGCGCCGATGTCATCCGCCCCGGCGGCGGCGATGAGACCCCCGCCCGGTCCGCCAGCGTCTACCTCTTTGTCAGCAGCCAGGCCCAGGCCGTGGCCCGCAACATCTTCCTGGACGGCAATTCCTGGCGGGCCGGGCCATCGGTGGACAAGCGGCCCGTGGTCGGCGATCTCGATGTGGGGCTCGTCAGCCGCTTCCCCGTGCGGCTCGGCGCCGTCCGGGGGCTCCAGCTGGCCTACATCCAGAATTACCGGACCAACGAATTCTACGGCCAGGTCAAGCCGGACGTGTTCGGCTCCATCAGCATGAGTGTGCTGTTCTGAGGCCTTCAGCCTGGCCATTCCGATCGACCATCGGAAGCCCCCGGTCCCGGTTGTTGGATAACTTATCTACTTTTAATAACTTATGCATTGGACCCGAACTTGCATGACGTGGGTGTGGCGCTTCGGCGACCCAGCCCCGGAGGCCTGCCAAGCGCGGCCCTCCGGTTCCCCAGCTTCAATCCCAGGAGGTCGCACCATGGCCGAAAACCGCATCAAGATCGCGCCCAACACCCTCGCCTATCCCGATGAACAGACCCATAAGCTCGTCATGGAGTTCTCGATCCCTGGCGCGCCGACGGAAACCATCGACCTGAAGATCCTGGAGGACAGCGTCCACCTGACGGCGCCGGCCCGGGACATCGAGTATGTGGCGGCCCTGACCCTGGCCTGGGCCGTGAAACCGGAGAAGGCCGAGGCGACCTACGAACACGGCCTGCTCCGGGTCGAGGTGCCCTTCAAGGACCCCATGGAGGACGCCGTGAAGGTCGTCATCAAGACCGAGCACGCCAGCACGCCGGTCCAGACGATCGAGCCGGTGGCCGTCTGACCCTGACGCCTGCTGCGGCAGGTCTGACCTGAACGCGGGAGGACCGCGCGGGGTGGTCGGGCGGAGCCCGGTCACCCCCGTCTGGAGGAAGCATGAAAGTACTGATGATCAGCGCAGATGGATTCGAGGACACGGAACTGCTGGTGCCCTATTACCGGCTGAGGGAGGCGGGCGTGGAGGTGGTGGTGGCCGCCCCGAAGGCCGGCCTGATCACCGGCGAACATGGCTACGCGGTGGCCGTGGACCAGACCCTGGATCAGATCGATCCCGGCGGCTATGCGATCCTGGTCCTGCCCGGCGGGAAGGCGCCGGCGGCGTTGCGGCGAGAGCCGAAGGCGCTGGCCATCGCCCGGCACTTCTTCGACGCCGGCAAGCCCGTCGCCGCGATCTGCCATGGGCCCCAGATCCTGGTCAGCGCGGGGCTGCTGAAGGGGCGGCGCGTGACCTGCTACGCCTCGGTGAGCGGGGAAGTGAAGGAGGCCGGCGCGCACTACGAAGATCGGGACGTGGTCGTCGACGGCACCCTGGTCACGTCACGCCAACCGGGCGATCTGCCCGTGTTCCTGCGTGCGCTGATGCAGCTGGTGGCGCGGGAACAGCCCTTGACCGCGGCATCGGCGAGTGCCGGCAGCCGCGGCTGAGCCCTGGCGAACCGCCGTTCCGGACGGGCTCCGCTGTGGCAGGAAGCGGCTCATTGATGGTTGAATGGTACTCGGCCCGGCGGCCGGGGAGACTCTGCGTCCAGGATCCCTGGGCTCCCGTCTCCCCGGCCGTGGCCGTGCCGTTGCCGCTGCTCCCCTCCAACGCCTGCTCCAGGAGTCCCCGTGCTGAACGTGAACGCGTATTTCAATGGCACCGTGAAGTCCATCGCCATCCAGGAAGCCGACGGACGAGCCACCGTAGGCGTCATGGAGCCGGGCGAGTACGAGTTCGGCACGGACTCGCTGGAGATCATGACCGTCGTGGCGGGCCAGCTCACCGTCAAGCTGCCCGGCGCCCCGGACTGGCAGGCCTTCCCGGCCGGGTCCACGTTCCAGGTCCCGGCCCAGACCCGGTTCCAGCTGAAGGTCGCCGTGGACACCGCCTACCTCTGCCGCTACCGCTAGTCATGGTCCGGGTCCCTCCATTCCGGCCTGGTCGTTGTCTCTGAACGCATTCGCGTTCAGAGACAACGGAGGGATCCAGCAGAGGGGGGTGTGTTCCACCCCCGGTCGAAAGCTTTTTGCGGACAGGGTCGATGCCGTGCCTGGTGCGCAAGGTAAGGCGAATGACCCCGGAAAACGATTGATTTCAACCCTCGAGAAGTCCGGTTGCGCCGGAATCCCGGAGGTGGACACACGGATGCCGATGACCCTTCGGCGAAGCGATCCAACAGAACGAACAAGGGCGAAATGTCGGGACCCCAGCCTCCACCTGGTCAGCGCTCCCGGGTTTCACCACGACCCCGAGGCGCCACCGCCGCCGGAACTGCCGCCGCCGCCGGAAAAGCCTCCGCCTCCGCCACCGTCGCCGCCCCGGCCGCCCCGGCCGCCGCCGGAAAAGAGGCTGAACAGCAGCCAGGCTGCCAAACCCGGGTGGGTGATGGCCAGGGTCAGCAGGCCCAGGCCCAGCGCGGCGATGAGGATCCAGGCCAGGGGGCCCAGGGGCTGGTCCGCCGGAGGGGCCGGGGCCGCCGCGGCCGCGTCGCCCCCGGCCACCTTCAGGATCCGCTCGACCCCGGCGCTGATGGCGCCGTCCGGGTCGCCGGCCTTGAGTCCGGGCGCGAGGGTCTCGCGGATGATCCGGGCCGCCACGATGTCGGGGATCCGGCCCTCCAGGCCGTAGCCCACCTCGATGCGCAGGGTGTGGTCCCGGGCGAAGATGAACAGCACGCAGCCGTCATCCAGGCCCTTGCGTCCGACCTTCCAGGCGGCGAAGGCCTGCACGGCCCAGTCCTCGATCGGGACCCCGCCGGTGCTGTCGCCGATCCAGACCAGCACCTGGTGGCCGGTGCCCTGCTCATAGGCCTGCAGGCGCCGGTCCAGGGTGTCCCGGGCCGCCGCGCTGAGCAGGCCGGGGCCGTCGGTGACCCAGTGCCGGGGCGCCGGGGGCGGCGCCGCCAGGGCGCCCGGGAACCCGCCGGCCCAGAGTCCCGCCAGCAGCCAGAAGAGGACGAGGAGGCGGCGCATCTAGGGTGCGAAATTGACTTTGGGGGCCGCGTCGGCGCCGGCCTGGGCCTTGAAGTAGGCCCGTTCCCGGAAGCGGTCGCCGAACCATCCGGCGATGAACACGGTCGGGAAGCTGTTGCGCTGGGTGTTGAAGGCCTGGGCGGCCTGGTTGAAGCGCATGCGCTCGACCGCGATGCGGTTCTCGGTGCCCTCCAGCTGGGCCTGCAGGTCGCGGAAATTCTGCGTGGCCTTGAGCTCGGGGTACTTCTCCACGACCACCAGCAGCCGGGACAGGGCTGAACCCAGGCCCTCCTGGGCCCGCTGGAAACCGGCCATGGCCTCGGGGCCGACCGGCGCCTTGCCGCCCAGGTTCACCTGGCCGACCTTGGCCCGGGCCTCGGTGACGGCGGTGAAGGTGCTCTTTTCGAAAGCGGCGGCGCCCTTGACCGTCTCCACCAGGTTCGGCACCAGATCGGCCCGGCGCTGGTAGACGTTCTCCACCTGGCCCCACTGGGCGTCCACGGCCTGACTCGTATTTATGAGTCCATTGTAGGATCCCATCATCCAGAGCCCCAGGACCAGGACCAGGATCAGGACCAGTCCACCGCAGCCCAACGCGATCTTCGTACTCGTGCCCATGGGTTCTCCTCGAGGTGCAGGCGACAGTCTATCATGAAAATAAAGGCATTCCTTCGTGGCTGGGGATCCGGCTTCCGCTCCCGGGTGCGGAGGGTGCCGGGGGGGGCGGGCACCGCGGGTCTCTGTATGGGTATGAATTAATATTTCAATGAATGGCGCCCGGAATCCCTCCCGGTTCAGGCTCAGCTCCGGGCCACCAGTTCATCCACGTAGTGCTCCAGGGCATAGTCCAGCCAGCGGCGGTCGCGCAGATTGCGGCTCACGTAGCCCATGTGCCCGCCATGCCGTTCCACGTGCAGATGGATGGCCGGGGCCATGGGCTGCTTCAGCAGGTCAGCGGCCGGCGCGAAGGGGTCGTCCCGGGAGCTGAGGATCACGGTGGGGCGCCGGATGCCTTCCAGGTGCGTGCCGCAGGAGCACTTCGCATAGTAGGCGGCCCGGTCCGGGAAGCCGGCCATGGGGGCTGTGTAGAGCGCGTCGAAGTCCCGGGTCGTGCGGGTGGGCACCAGCGGCTCGGCTCCGGGCCGGGTCTGGACCTCCTTGCGGATCCGGTTGATGAAATACCTGTCATAGGCCAGGTTGAGTCCGCTGCTCAGGCGCCGGGAGCAGGCTTCCAGATCCGCGGGGGGGTTCACGGCGATGGCCAGGTCCGGCAGGCCGGTCTGGACGCCATCTCCCATGAGCAGCAGGAGGATGCTGGCGCTGATGGAGTAGCCGATGGCCACGTGGAGATGGCCGGGGAAGCGCTCCCGGCCGAACTGCAGGGCCGCCGCCATGTCCCGGGTGGAGCCCCCGTGGTAGAAATCCCGGCACCAGCCCTGGCCCTCGCCGGCGCCGCGATGGTTGGTGGCCAGGAGGGCATGGCCCCGGGCATGGAAGCGGGCGGCAGCGCGGCGCATGTAGTGTCCGCTGGTGCTGCCGGCCATGCCGTGAAAGAGGTGGATGACGATGCCGGTCCGGCCCTCCAGGGCCTGGAGCGCCATGGCGTCCCCGTCCCACAAGGCCAGGCGGTGCCTTTCCCAGGGCAGTGCCGGGGCCTCGTAGGGCAGGAACTGGCCGGCCAGGGTCTGCAGATGGCCGCCGCGGGCCCAGAAGGGCGGAGTGCAGGAGAGGTTCGGGTGCAGCATCGGCTCGACTCCATCAATCAGCGAAACGTCGGTAGAACCAGGTCTTCACCAGCTGGGTGAGCAGCACGTAGGCCACCAGGATGCCCGCCAGCATCAGCCAGAACCGGCCCGGCAGGGGCACGAATCCCAGCATGCCGGCCAGGGGCGAGATGGTCAGCCAGGCGCCTCCGACGATGACGGCCAGCGAGGCTCCGATGAGCGGCCAGCTGGCCCAGCTCTGGAAGAACGGCACCCGGTTGGTGCGGATGATGTGGATGATCAGGGTCTGGGTGAACAGCGATTCCACGAACCAGCCGGTATGGAACAGGGCCGGGTTGTTCCAGCAGTGGAATCCGTGCAGCATCCCGTAGAAGGTCACGTAGTCGAAGATCGAGCTGATCGGCCCGATCACCAGGATGAAGCGCAGCAGCTTGCCGATCTCCCACTTGCGCGGCCGGGTCAGCCATTCCTGGTCCACCTGGTCGGTGGGGATGGGGGTCTGCGAGAAGTCATAGAGCAGGTTGTTGATCAGCACCTGGATCGGCAGCATGGGCAGGAACGGCAGGAAGGCGCTGGCGCCCACCACGCTGAACATGTTGCCGAAGTTGGAGCTGGCGGCCATCTTGATGTACTTGGTGATGTTGCCGAACACCCGGCGGCCTTCCAGCACGCCCTGTTCCAGGATCAGCAGGCTGTTTTCCAGCAGGATGAGGTCCGACGACTCCTTGGCGATGTCCACCGCACCGTCCACCGAGATGCCCACGTCGGCCTGCTTCAGGGCCGGGGCGTCGTTGATGCCGTCGCCCATGAAGCCCACCACATGCTCCTTGCTCTGCAGGGCGCGGATGATGTGCTCCTTGTGGGCCGGCGCCAGGCGGGCGAACACGCTCGTGCTGGCCACCGCCGCGGCCAGCTCGGCTTCACTCATGGCCTCGATCTGCGGGCCCAGCAGCATGCCCGCCACCGGCACGCCCACCTCCTTGCAGATGTAGGCGGTGATGATCTCGTTGTCGCCGGTGAGGATCTTGACGTCCACGGACAGGTCGCGGAGCCGCTTCAGGGCCTCGATGGCGGTGTCCTTGGGCGGGTCGAGGAAGGCCAGGAAGCCCAGCAGGATCAGGTCGGACTCGTCCTTGACCGCGTAGACCGGAGCGTCGCTGGCGCCGGGCATCTGCTTGTAGGCCAGGGCGATCACCCGGAATCCCTGGCCGTTCAGGTCGTCCGCCAGCTTCCGGCGCATGGCGTCGTGTTCGGGCAGAACCTGGATGATCTTCCCCTTCGCTTCCACCCGGGTGCACTGGCCCAGCACCTCCTCCACGGCGCCCTTGCAGATCAGGGTGTTCAGGCCGTCCGGGTCCTCGACGATCACCGACATGCGCCGGCGCACGAAATCGAACGGGATCTCGTCGATCTTGCGGTACTTCTCCTTGGCCTTGGTGCTCTCCTCCAGGTCCTCGTGGGCCAGGATGGCCTCGTCCATCAGGTTCTTCAGCCCGGTGTGGTGGTAGCTGTTCAGGTAGCCGAACTCCAGCACCCGGTCGCTGGGCCCGCCTTCGGCGTCCAGGTACTTCTCCAGCACGATCCTGCCCTGGGTGAGAGTGCCGGTCTTGTCGGTGCAGAGCACGTCCATGGCCCCGAAGTTCTGGATGGCGTTGAGCCGCTTGACGATCACCTGCTTGCGCGCCATCGCCAGGGCGCCCTTGGCCAGGTTCACCGTGACGATCATGGGCAGCATCTCGGGGGTCAGCCCCACCGCCACCGCCATGGCGAACAGGAACGCCTCGGTCCAGTTGTGCCGGCTCAGCCCGTTGATCAGGAACACCGCCGGCACCATCACGGCGATGAAGCGGATCATCAGCCAGGTGAACCTGTTGACGCCCAGATCGAAGCTGGTGGGCACGCGCTGGCCGACGATGTGGGTGGCCAGGGCGCCGAAGTAGGTGTGATCGCCGGTCTGGAGCACCACCGCCGTGGCCGAGCCGCTTTCCACATTGGAGCCCAGGTAGCAGAGGTTGGGCAGGGCCAGCGGGTCGTCCTGGTCCGGGCCGGCCGGGGCGGCTTTGCGCTCCACCGGCATGGCCTCCCCGGTGAGCGCCGACTGGTTCAGGAACAGATCCTTGGCGACCAGCAGGCGTACGTCGGCCGGGACCATGTCACCGGCGGCCAACTGGATGATGTCGCCCGGCACCAGCAGCCGCAACGGCACCTCGGCGGTCTGGCCGGCACGCACCAGGGTAGCGGTGTTGCTGACCATCGCCTTGAGCTTTTCGGCGGCGTCATCGGCCCGCAGCTCCTGGAAGAAGCGCAGCACCACGCCCAGCCCCACCATGACCAGGATGATCAGCGCCGCCCGCGGGTCGCCCGTCAGGTAGGAAACCAGACTGAGCGCCGCCAGCAGCAGGACCAGGGGGTTCTTGAGGTTGTCCAGCAGGCGCCGCAGTGGCGACTGCGGCCGCTCCCGGGCGATTTCATTCGGCCCGTACTGCTTGAGCCGTTCCTCGGCTTCGGCCTGGGTCAGGCCCTCGATCCGTGTCTGCAACTGGCCCAGCAGCGCCGCGCCGTCGGCCCGCGACTGCCGGACCCGTTCCTCAGTCTGGTCCATGCATACCTCTGGGGGCGGCAGCCCGCCCTGACTGGCCCCGACCGGCTAGATCCGGCCCATGAGCAGCAGGATCACGAGCACGACCAGGATCAGCCCGATGCCGCCACTGGGGTAGTAGCCCCAGTTCCGGCTGTGGGGCCAGGTGGGCACGGCGCCGACCAGCATCAGGACGAGGACGATGATCAAGATGGTGAACATGGGGGAGCTCCTTGGATGGGCGGGGACGGGTCGCAGCCTGGCTTCCACCGGGAGGCGGCCACGGGCCTGCCGTCGTCCAGGCCACTCCATCAAGGACCGTGCCAGGAGCGCTACGCCCGCCAGCGGTGCCCGCCCGATCCCCGTGGGCCGCTTTCCCCGGCGTTCCGGGACCTCGCCGGGGCAAGCGGCCGGGTGCCCCGGTCCGCTCCAAACGGGGGGGGTGCCGTTCAAAATGAATGGACGGAGCTCCGGGAAGGGACCCGGGGCCTCAGGTTCGCTCTGGGCCGGCAGGGGGAAATCCGATAGACTGGATGGCGGAAATCGGAAATTAGCGACGGTCAAGGTCGCGGGCAACCAGGCACGCACGGGAGCTCCCCCGGATCCGGGGCCTCCCATCGGGAAAGGGGCTTCCGCCATGCATCCAGCCACCCTGAACGCGGAGGACCTGGAGCGGCTGGTCCAGGCCCGCCACCACGACCCGTTCGCCGTCCTGGGGCCCCACGGGCCGGACCAGGACCTGGTGGTGCGGGCCTTCCTGCCCGGCGCCGCGGAGGCGGCCATCGTCGAGGGGGATCTCCGGCTGGAACGGATGGGGGACACCGATCTGTTCCAGTGGCGCGGGGCCCGGGCCGATCTGCCGCCGCACTACCGCCTGGCCTGGCGCGACAGCGCGCAACAGGAGCACCGGGCGCACGATCCCTACAGCTACCCCCCGCAGCTGGCGGACTTCGATCTGCACCTGTTCAGCGAAGGCAAGCACTGGCACGCCCACCGTTTCCTGGGCGCGCACGTGCACCAGGTGGACGGTGTGGCGGGCGTGCTGTTCGCCGTATGGGCGCCCAACGCCGAACGGGTGAGCGTGGTGGGCGACTTCAACGGCTGGGACGGCCGCTGCCACCCCATGCGGGTCCGGCACGGCTTCGGCGTGTGGGAGCTGTTCGTGCCCGAGCTCCAGTCCGGCACCGTGTACAAGTTCGAGGTGCGCAACCGGGACACCGGCCAGGTGTTCCTGAAGACCGACCCCTACGGGCAGCGCTTCGAGCTCCGGCCCAGGACCGCCGCCATCGTGGCCGGCCCCCCCCGGGAAGCCTGGACCGACGCCGCCTGGCTGGAGGCGCGCGCCCGGCAGGACTGGCGGCACGCGCCCATGTCCATCTACGAGGTGCACCTGGGCTCCTGGCAGCGGGGCCCGGACGGGGAGACCCTGGACTACCGGGAACTGGCCCGTCGGCTCACGGCGTATGCCCGGGAGATGGGCTTCACCCACCTGGAGCTGATGCCCGTCACCGAGTATCCCTACGATCTGTCCTGGGGCTACCAGGCCACCGGCTACCACGCCCCCACCAGCCGGTTCGGCAGCCCGGACGACTTCCGCTTCCTGGTGGACACCTGCCATGCCCGGGGGCTGGGCGTGCTGCTGGACTGGGTGCCGGCCCATTTCCCCCGGGACGCCCACGCCCTGGCGCGCTTCGACGGCAGTTGCCTCTACGAGCACGAGGACCCGCGGCTGGGGGAGCACCAGGACTGGTCCACCCTGATCTTCAACCTGGGGCGCCACGAGGTGAAGAACTTCCTGCTTTCCAGCGCCATGTACTGGCTGCAGGAGATGCATGTGGACGGCCTGCGGGTGGACGCCGTGGCCTCCATGCTCTACCTGGACTACTCGCGCAGGGAGGGGGAGTGGCTGCCCAACCGCTTCGGCGGGCGCGAGAACCTGGAGGCCATCGACTTCCTGCGCGAGCTCAACGTGGTGGTGCACGGCCAGTGCCCCGGCGCCCTGACCTTCGCCGAGGAGTCCACCTCCTGGCCGCAGGTGAGCCGGCCGGCCCACCTGGGCGGGCTGGGATTCGACCTGAAGTGGAACATGGGCTGGATGAACGACACGCTCAGCTACATGAGCCACGCGCCGGTGCACCGCTCGTTCCACCAGGACCTGCTGACCTTCAGCATGCTCTACTGCTTCACCGAGAATTTCGTGCTGCCCTTCTCCCACGACGAGGTGGTGCACGGCAAGGGCTCCATGCTCAACAAGATGCCCGGCGACGAATGGCAGCGCTTCGCCAACCTGCGGGCGCTCTACGCCTACCAGTTCACCCACCCGGGCAAGAAGCTGCTGTTCATGGGCACCGAGTTCGGCCAGGGCCTGGAATGGAACAGCGAAGGGGTGCTGGACTGGTACGTGCTCGAGTACCCGCTGCACCAGGGGCTGCAGCGGCTGGTGGGCGACCTCAACCGCCTCTACCGGGACACCCCGGCCCTGTACCAGTTCGAATTCGACTGGCAGGGCTTCGAGTGGATCGACTGCCACGATGCCCAGCAGTCGGTGCTGAGCTTCCTCCGCCGGGCCGGCGAGGCGTTCGTGGTGGTGGTGGCCAACCTCACCCCGGTCCCGCGCCACGGCTACCGGATCGGGGTGCCCCGCCCCGGCCGCTACGTGGAGCTGCTCAACACCGATGCGGAACAGTACGGCGGCGGCAATGTGGGCAACGGGGACCGGGAGCTGGCCAGCCAGGACCTGCCCTGGATGGACCGGCCCTGGTCCCTGGAACTCACCCTGCCGCCCCTGGGGGTGCTGGTGCTGCGCCCCGAGGCGCCCTGAGGCGGTCGGCTGAAGCCGGGCCGGCTCAAAACCGGGTGAAGGAGCCTTCGGTGGCTTCGCCGCCGCGCGAGCGCACGGCCAATGGACTCGGGAGCGGCCGCCGGGCGGCCGTCTTGGCCGGCTGGGGCCGGGTGTGCGCCAGGGTGAAGAACGCCATCATGGACTGGAGCTCCATGGCCTGGCCATTGACCTCTTCGGAGGTGGAGGCCAGCTCCTCCGAGGCGGCGGCATTCTGCTGCACGGCCTGGCTGATCTGGTTGACCGCGGTGCTGATCTGGCCCACGCCGGAATTCTGCTCGCTGGAGGCGGCGGAGATCTCCTGGACCAGGTCGGCGGTCTTCTGGATGGAGGGCACGATGGCGCCCAGCAGGGTTCCGGCCCGTTCCGCCAGCTCCACGCTGCCCGAGGCCAGCCGGCTGATCTCCTCGGCTGCCACCTGGCTGCGCTCGGCCAGCTTGCGCACCTCCGCGGCCACCACGGCGAAGCCCTTGCCGTGTTCCCCGGCCCGGCCCGCCTCGATGGCCGCGTTCAGGGCCAGCAGGTTGGTCTGGTAGGCGATGTCGTCGATGATGGAGATCTTGTGGGCGATCTGCTTCATCGCCGCGACGGTCTCCTGCACGGCGCTGCCGCCTTGCTGGGTGTCCTGGGCGGTGCGGGTGGCGATGTCCCCGGTGATCTTGGCGTTCTCGTTGTTCTGGCTGATGGAGGCGCTCATCTCCTCGATGGAGGCGCTGGTCTCCTCGACGCTGGCGGCCTGCTCCGAGGCGCCCTGGCTCAGGGCCTGGGCGGTGCTGCTGAGCTGCTCGGAGGCGCCCACCAGATTGGTGGAGGCTTCCAGCACGTCGGCGATGGTCGCGGCCAGCTTCTCCACGGTGGTGTTGGAGGCGTCCTTGAGCCGGCCGAACTCGCCGCCCAGATCGGTGCTGACCCGCTCGGTGAGGTTGCCCTGGGCCGTGGCCTCCAGCACCCGCACCACGTCGCTCAGCCCGGTCTGGCAGGTCTCCGACAGCCGGTTCAGGGCCTGACCCAGGTCCTTGACGTAGCCATGGGTGCCCTCCACCTCGATGCGCGCGCTGAAGTCGCCGCGGCCGGCGGCCTCCACCACCCGCTGGGTTTCGTGGATGACCCGGGACAGGGCGGCCACCATGGTCTTCATGGCCGCCATCATGCTGCTGTGGTCGCGCTCGTCCTGCAGGCGCACCTCCATGGACAGATCGCCGTCGGCCACCAGGTGGGCGATGCGCGCGGCCTCGCGGGGCTCGCCGCCCACCAGCTGCTTGATCACCCGGGTCACCAGCAGGCCCAGCCCGACCGCCAGGGCCAGGCCCAGGACGATGGCGACCAGGGTGGTGGTGCGGATCTGCAGATAGGTGGCCATGCCGTTCTGGTTGGCCAGGTCGGCCTGTTGCTGGTTGTCCGTGGAGACCTTCAGGAGGATGTCGCGGATGTTCTTGTACTCGGTCCGGGCGGGGCCGACCAGGACGGTCCGGGCATCGGCCTCCTTGCCGGCCCCGGCCAGGGCCACGATCTGCTTGACCGCGGCCTGGTAGCGGCCCAGCGTGGTGTCGTACTGGACCCATAGCGCCTTTTCCTCGGCGCTCAGGTCCGTGCTCCGCTCCTTGGCCACCGACGCCGCCAGTTCCGATTCGGCCGTGTCGAGCAGCGCAATCTCCTCGCCCCGGGACTTGGCGTCGGGGGCCAGCACGGCATAGATCACCCGCATCTGCAGGGCGGCCATGTGCACGAGGCACTCGCTCGTGTATTTCATGGAGACCACGTTGTTCTTGTACGTGTCATCCATGATCTGGCTGACCCGGGAGGTGCCGTTGAGCCCCACCACCCCGGTGACGACCGAGATCAGTCCCACCAGGATGAAGGCCAGGATGAGCTGGGAGGACAGACGCAGGTGCTTGAACCATCGCATGGGGGGACTCCTGGGGATAAGGGGGATGGCGGTATGCGGGGTGGATGCGGTGCGGCGGGGGCGGTCCTGGCTTCCTGGCTGGCCCAGGACCTTCCATGCGAGCTGCCTTCGATCCGGCTGGCGGCCGGGATTCCACGAAGGATGCGCCAACGCACGGCTACGCTTTTTCCCATGTCCTGGACTGGTCTGGCTGAACCATACGATAAGCGGACCCGGGCGGCAAGCAAAGACCTTGGGACGGCCGGAGGCCCCGGGCGCGCCACGGCGTCGGCGTCCAGGCAGCCTAGGCCGGTTCCGGCCGCGGCGCCTGGGCCGGCCTGGCGCCCGGGGTCCGGCGGCGGATCAGGCAGAGCAGGGCCGCCAGGGTGGAGAAGGAGAATGCCGGGGAGCGGAACAGGTGCAGGTCCAGGGCCGGGTGGGCGACCCGGGTCTCGGTGCGCAGGAACAGCAGGAAGGCCAGCAGCGCCACCGTGGCGGCCGCCAGGATCGGCAGGCTGGTCCAGCCCAGGTCCAGCCCCTTGCTCAGCACGAACAGCAGCAGCGCCAGGGCGACCATCATGGCCAGGGACCCCCGCAGATCGAACGGCTGGGCAGGGCGATGTTGATGACGCTGGTGTCCAGGGCCGACATGAAGGTGCCGGAGCCCACCACTGCCAGGGTCCACCACTTCATGGCGGCGGGCGGGGCGGAGGGCAGGATCGGGTCAGTCATGGGCTGGGCCTTTCGGAGGGTCGGGGAAGCTGCGGACCATGGTCGCCATGAGGTCGAGGAAGGTCGCTCGCTACAACCAACCTACCAGTCGGATCACCCGCCGGTCATGCTGACCAGCGTGGCCGGGACGTGGCCGAGGCTAGGCCGGCGCCTGGCCGGGTCCGCCCCGCGCCCTCAGGCCGTGGCCGGCCGCGCCGCCGCTTCCGCCGCCGCCCGGAGATCGGCGGCCGCGCGGGTGATGCCGCCGGCGGTGGCGGCGAGCTCGGTGTGGGCGGAGCGGCCGGCTTCCAGCTCGCGGCGGGTGGTCGCCAGGTGGTCGCGCACCTGGCCGCAGGTGTCCACCTGGGCGTGCAGGGCGGTCTCCAGTTCCTCGGCAACGCTGGTGAGGGCCCCGATGTCGCCGCCGACCGCTTCCAGCACTTCGACGCTGGTGGCCACGGCCTCGATGCCGCCGGTCACCGCCTGGTCCACCTCCTGGATCAGGGTCTCGATCTCGGTGGTGGCGTGGGCGCTGCGGTCGGCCAGCTTGCGCACCTCCTCGGCCACCACGGCGAAGCCCTTGCCCAGGGCGCCGGCCTTGGCCGCCTCGATGGCCGCGTTCAGGGACAGCAGGTTGGTCTGCTGGGCGATCTCCTGGATGACCGTCACCGCCTTGGTCATGCGCTCGGTGGTGCTCTGGATGTTGGTCATGGCCGTGGCCGCCTCCTGGCCGGAGCCGGCACCTTCCTGGGAGAACGCCGCGGCCTGCTCGGTCCGGCTGCGGGAGTCCGCCACCCCTGCCTCCAGCTGGTGGATCAGCGCGGCCAGGGCCTCCACGGCCTGGGCCGCGGCGTCCAGCCCCTGCAGCTGCCGGTCCATGGCCCCGCTGGCGGCGCCGGCGCTGCGCTGCAGGCTGCCGGCCGCGTCGCCCAGCTCCGCGGAACCTCCGGCCAGCTGCTCGGCGCGTTCGGCCTGCTGCCGCACCAGGTTCCGGCTGCGCGCTTCGTTCGCCTGGCAGACCGCAACGAGCGCGCCCAGCGCGTCGCCCGGGACCGGGGCCTGGGGCCGGCCGGATTCCGCGGGCTGGAGCCCTTCCCGGGCCTGCCGGAGCGGCCGCAGCAGGTGGCGGCTCAGGGCCCAGCCGAGCACCGCCGCGACCACCGCGGCCACACCGAGGCCGCCGATCAGGGTGCCGGCGGCGGAGGCGGAGCTGGCCCAGCCGGCCACCCAGGTGGCCACCAGCGCGGCCCCGACGACCGGGAGCAGGATCTTGGCAAGCAAGGCGTTCTTCATGACATGTCCTATCCCTGGCCGGCCCCGGCGACGCCAGTCTACGCGGGAACGGGCATCCAAGGGAGCCTCGCAGGCGGGCCTGATGACGAAACGCATGATCGTGTGAGCTTCATGATAAACGACAGCTGTAAACGATTACAACTATCTCGGTGAATTTTTTCGCTGGCGAGGGTTGCGCACCCAGGAAGCGAGACGGGCCGACGCCGATCGTGGGAAGATTCAGCCGTCGCCCGGACCCATTCGGGCGATCAGGCGATCTTTGCGAGGAGAAGGTACGATGCCAGATCTGACGGTCGGATTGCCCCTGGGATTGGCCCTGGGGTTCATTGCGTGGTTCCTGGTGCGCTACCTGGTGGCCGGCATCTACACCGTGAACCAGAACGAGCGGGCGGTGAAGACCGCGTTCGGCCGGGCCGAGCGGATCCCGGGGCTGACCACCGCCAGCGATCCCATCGCCGCGATGCTGAACGCCGAGGAAAAGGAGCGCTACCAGGTGCCGCAGGTGCGGGTGATCCAGCCCGGCGGGCCCTACTTCAAGTGGCCCTGGGAAAGGGTCTACAAGGTGTCGGTGGCCACCGAGACGGTGAGCATGGCCTGGGATCCCACCAGCCCCGCGGCGAACCAGGGCGGCAAGGTGCTGGACGCGGTCACCAAGGACCAGCTGAACACCGGGCTCACCGGCCAGATCCGCTTCAAGATCAGTGAAAAGAACCTCTACTCGTTCATCTTCGGGGTGAAGAACCCGGTGGCCCACGTGGTGGGCTACTTCGTCAGCGTGCTGCGCGAGCGCATCGCCACCTTCGAGGCGCCGCCGGACGCGGACGGCAACCCGGCGGTGCAGACCGGGATCTCCATCAACGATCTGCGCAAGAACCTGCGGGACCTCAACGAGCACATGGACCGGGAATGCGCCTCGGCCCAGGCCCGCTACGGCATACAGCTGGAGGCCTCGCTGATCACCGCCATCGATCCGCCCCAGGACGTGGAGGCGGCCCTGGCGGCCATCAACACGGCCCACAACGAGGTGTCCTCGAGCATCAGCCTGGCCCAGGCCGCCGCCGACCAGAAGATCGTGCAGAGCCGGCGGGCGGTGGAGATCGAGACCAACCGGGCCGAGGCGGAAGTGGAGCCGCTCCGGCGCCTGGCCCAGCAGATCCAGGCCCTCAAGGCCGAAGGCGGCGCGGGCGCCCTGGACGCCTATGTGCGCAACGTCCGGCTGGGGCTGTACGACGAAGCCAAGATCATCATGGAGGTGAAGTGATGGCCGGGACCCTGCTGATCGCCGCGATCACCTTCGCCGCCCTGTTCGTCCTGTTCCCGGTGTTCATGGCCCTGCTGCGCGGGCTGGGCTTCTACGCCATCGTCCAGGAACGCCGCTGCCTGGTCTACATGCTGTTCGGCAAGGTGGTGACCGTGCTGGACGAGCCGGGGCTGCACTTCCTCTGGCTGAAGATGGGGCTCAAGGCGCCCATCGTGAACTGGGTCGGCCGCTGCTACGAGCTCGACATGCGCCTGGACCAGGAGTACCTGCGCAGCTCGCCGGTGAACTCCGAAGAGGGCGCCCCCATGGGCATCGGCGTCTGGTACGAGATGTTCATCAGTGATCCGGTGGCCTTCCTGTTCAAGAACACCGATCCGCGCGGCTCGCTGGCGGCCAACGTCAGCAATTCCACCGTGCGCTGCCTGTCCAACATGCCGCTCAGCGACATGCTCAGCAACCGGCACGCCATGAGCCAGACCGTGCGCACCGAGGTCTCCCCGCTGTCCCACGAATGGGGCTACAAGCTGGGCAGCATCTACGTGCGCAAGGTGCACTTCCGCGACGAGGACATGATCCGGCAGATCGAGTCCAAGGTGGTGAACCGGCTGCGCCAAGTGACCGCCAGCATCAAGCAGGACGGCCAGAACCAGGTGAACATCATCGCCAGCACCGCCGAGCGCCAGGCCGCCGTGGAGTTCGGCAAGGCCGGCGCCGTGCGGCCGCAGATCGTCGGCTCGGCCCTGGACGGGATCTCCCGGGACCCGCAGGTGCTGGAGGCCATGTTCCAGGTGCTGGAGACCCAGAAGCTGCTGGCCCGCAAGGGGGCGGTGACGCTGATCCCGTCCGGAGCCCCCCTGTTGGCCCAGCTGCTGGCGGCGCCGTCCGGCCGGCCCTGAATCTAGGTATAGGTCCGGGTCCCCCCAGGGCGCCCTGTGCGCTCCCGGTCAGTCGCATGCGCGACTGCCGTGAGCGGAAAGCAGGCCTTCGTGGCAGAGACTCGGGTTCCACCTTCCATGAAAAAGCGTGGGAGCGTGCCGCACAGACCTCCCAGGCCATCGGCCGCCCTCAGCGCCTGTTCGCCCTTCCGCCAGGGCGGGTGCAAAGCCACCGGCCGGGGCGACTCTGACGCAAGTCTGGGACACGGATCACTATGTAGACGGATACCTTGCGGTGGACGCTGGCGCCGGGCGGCGGGATAGTGATGGCTGGCCGGGACCCGTGCACGGGCCTGGACCGGAGGCAACCATGAGTCATACAACGAATCTTCCGACCCGCGTCACCATCCCGGACCTGCAGCGCAGGGTGGCGGAGGGCACCCGACTGGTCATGGTCACCGCCTACGACGCCGTCACGGCCAGGATCGCCGACGCCGCCCAGGTCGACATCCTGCTGGTGGGCGACAGTGTCGGCAACGTCTGCCTGGGCTTCGAGAACACCCTGCCGGTGTCCATGGCCATGATGACCCACCACCTGGAGGCGGTCGCCCGCACCCGGCCCCGGGCCATGATCCTGGCCGATCTGCCGTACCTGAGCTACGACCTGGGGGTGGCCGAAACCATCCGTAATGCCGGCGGGCTGATCCAGCACGGCGCCCAGGGCGTGAAGCTGGAGGGCGGGGCCAAGCGGGTCCCGGTGGTCCGGGCCCTGGTGGACGCGGAGATCCCGGTGATGGGCCACCTGGGGCTGACGCCCCAGGCCTTCCACCGCATGGGCGGACACAAGGTCCAGGGCCGCAGTGGCCAGTCAGCCGTGCAGCTGCTGGAGGACGCCCTGCGCCTGCAGGACGCGGGCTGTTTCAGCATCCTGATGGAAGGCATCCCGGCGGAACTGGCGGCGCGGGTCACCGAGGCCCTGGATGTGCCCACCATCGGCATCGGCGCCGGGGTCGGCTGCTCGGGCCAGGTGCTGGTATTCCACGATATCGTCGGACTAACGGCCGACCAGCCGCCCAGGTTCGTGCGGGTGTACATGAACGCCTTCGAGCAGCTGCGGGAAGCCCTGGCGGCGTGGGGGGAGGATGTGCGCGCCGGGCGGTTCCCCGGCCCCCAGGAGTCCTTCGCCCTGCCGGAGGAGGCCCGGGTGGCCCTGGCCCAGTGGCGTCCGGCCGCCGAGCGCGCCACGGAGCCCTCTCGGACGTAGCGCGCAGATCCCCTTTCCAGGCATTCGGCCGGTGCCTGGACCGCGCTCGGCGGCCCGTTAGGGCCGTTGGGCGGCTTTATTTCCCCCGGGGCCCGGAATCTGCCGCATACTCTGTCCAGGTTTTTAAGGTCCAGCATGTCCAGTGGTTGGTCGAAAAATTGCGTTTTTTTCCTGGCTCTGGGCACCTTCGGGGCCGTTCCGGCGCTGGCCGCGGTCCGGGACGGGGTCCCGGCCGTGGACGACAGCCTACGCATTTCGGTGGCCCGAAGCGTCCCCCCCCGGATCGCCGGCCTGACCGCCAGCGGCCGGGTGGACGCGACCCTGTCCCTGGAGAACATGATGCTGGTGCTCAAGATGGGCACCCAGAACCGGGCCCGGCTGGACCAGCTGCTGCGGGACCAGCAGGACCCCACTTCGGCCAGCTACCATCAGTGGCTGACCCCGGAAAGCTTCGGCGCGAGCTTCGGGCCCAGCGCGGCCCAGGTGGCGGCGGCCTCGACCTGGCTGGCGAGCCATGGCCTGACCGTGCGGGGGGTGGCCAAGAGCGGGCTGGCCATCACCTTTTCCGGCAGCGCCGGCCAGGTGGAGGAGGCGTTCCAGACCACCCTCAAGACCTACCAGGTGGACGGGGTGACCCACCACGCCAACGCCAGCAGCGTCACCATCCCCTTGGGGCTGTCCGGGTTCGTGCAGGGCGTGGCCTCCCTGCACGACTTCCGGCATCAGCCGCATCACACCCTCCCCAGGCCGGTGACCGGCGCGGCCCTGAGCCATCCCATGGCCGATCTGGGCAGGTACGGCAACGGACTGGGAGCGATGGACCTGGCGACCATCTATGACCTCCCCGCCGCCTACACCGGGGCCGGGGTCACGATCGGGCTGGTGGAGCGCACGGACATCGACACGGCGGACTTCACCACCTTCCAGGAGCTGCAGGACCCCAGCCGCTACACCGGCTCGCTGACGGTCTCCCACAACGGCGCCGATCCGGGTGTCGTAGCCGCGGACGAGATGGAGGCGGAGCTGGACACCCAGTGGGCCGCGGCGGCCGCGCCGGGCGCCACCCTCCTCATGGCGGTCTCGGCCTCCTCGTACACCACGGACGGGGTGGATCTGTCCGCCCAGTACCTGGTGGAAAACAACCTGGCGCAGGTGATCTCGGTCAGCTACGGCTCGGCCGAGTCGGGCATGGGCAGCGACAACAGCTTCTACGACCAGCTGTGGGCCCAGGCGGCGGCCCAGGGCATCTCGGTGTTCGTGGCCACGGGCGACGAAGGCGCCACCCAGGGCGGCGGCGTCGCCGCGGTGAACGGCCTGGCCTCCCCCCCCTACGCTACCGCCGTGGGCGGCACCATGTTCCATGAGGGAGGCATCACCTCCTACTGGGGCGTCGCCAACGGTACCGGGACTTATCCCGCCACCGCCACGGGCTACATTCCGGAATGGGTCTGGAACGAGAGCGGTGTCGGCGCCAGCGGCGGCGGGGTCTCCATCCTCTACGCCAAGCCGTCCTGGCAGTTCGGCGACGGCCTGGCCGCGGGCGGCATGCGCGAGCTGCCGGACGTGGCCCTGGACGCCGCCGCCGACCACGACCCCTACCTGGCGGTCATGAACGGCACGCTGTACGGGGTGGGCGGCACCTCCGTGGCCGCTCCGATCATGGCGGGGATCGCCGCCCTGGCCGTGCAGAATCTCCGGGTCAGCCTGGGCAACGCCGGCCCGGCCCTGTACACGCTGGCCCGCAGCAATTCGAGCGCCTTCCACGACATCACCTCCGGCAACAACACCTACGGCGGCGTGTCCCGCTTCGCGGGCATCGGCTACGACATGTGCACCGGGCTGGGCAGCCCGGAAGCGACGATCCTGGTCAACGCCATCGCCGGCGGCAGCAGCGTCGTCACGGTCACCCTGGCCGCCCCCACGAGCACCCAGACCATCCCCAGCGGCACCCAGGTGGCGTTCCGCGGCTCGGCCACCGACAGCAACGGGACCGGCCTAACCTACACCTGGGACTACGGGGATGGCACCCGGGTCACCGGGGCCACGGCCGGCGCGACGTACTACCACACCTACACCAACACCACGGGGGCCAACGTGACCAACCTGGCCACCCTGACCGCCTCGGACGGCTCCTATGCCGGCGGAAAAAGCGTATCCATCCTGGTGCAGCCCAACCCCATGTCGGTCACCATCACCCTGCCGGTCACCAACGTGGGGGTCCTGCCCGGGATTCCCATCACCTTCACCGCCACCGTCGCCCCCGCCTCCAACAAGAGCGTGACCAGCAGCACCTGGAACTTCGGCGACGGCAGCACCGCCAGCGGGCTCAGCGCCACCCACACGTTCAGCGAGAACGCCAGCTCGGTCTACACGGTGACCTTCAGCGCCACCGACTCGGGCGGGAACGCGGCCTCGGCCAGCCTGCAGGTGGTGGCCGACCTGGCCTCGGTGATGGACGCCAACAGTGAAGGGGCCGTGGATGTGCGGGGGCTGCTGCGCATCGCCGCCTCCTGGAGCAAAACCAAGGTCGCCAGCGACACCAACCTGGACGGGGTGACCATCGCCAGCGATCTGAATGCCGACGGGAAGGTGGACGACACCGACCTGAACCTGTGGATGGAAGACTTCGTACCGGTGGTGGAATGAGGCTCCTGCAAGGCATCCCTGCGCTCGCCGCCGCCCTCCTGCTGGGGGTGCTGGGCTGCGGCGGTGGCAAATCGTCCTCCGGGCCGAGCCTGGCGTACACCAATCCGACCACCAACAGCGCCGACTTCCAGCTGGTGCAGGATTCGGCCTCCACCGGCCATAACCTGGTGCTGGACCTGGTGGGCCCCAGCGGCACCTCCGGGGTGGGGGTCACCTTCTCCTTCAAGCTGGATACCAGCCAGGCCAGCTGGGGCACCAGCCCGGCGGTCACCAACGGCAACGTGTTCAGTCTGGGCAGCGGCACCCAGTTGGCCAAGGGCTGGGTGACCAGCGGCCAGCTCCAGGGCATCGTCAGCAACAAGGGGCTGACCGGCTCCAGCGTGGTGAGCGATCTGAGCCTGAGCACCAGCGCCACCTCCGGGATCCTCGCCAAGATCCAGATCCAGCCGGCCTCCGGCGCCACCACGGGCAGCGCGACGCTCACCGACGGCGGGCTGGGCACCCTGCTGGACAGCACGGGCGGGATCAGCGCCATCACCGTGGACGTGGGGACCCTGCAGCTGCAGTAGGCTCCTCGGTCCCGTCTGGACCGGGTGCCCATACTTGACCTCAGCGGGGCCGGAACAGCCCGCGGATCCAGCCCGCCCCTTCCTTGGCCGGCTCGCCCAGCTCCGGGGTGAGCAGGGCCAGCACCCCGTCCTGGATCCCGGCCGCCCGCAGGGCCTGCAGGCGTTCCTGGAGCGGCAGCTGGGGGGTCTGGGCCAGCAGGTCCTGGATCCGGTCCCGGTCCCGGGCCAGCAGCAGTTCCAGGATCTCCCGGCGCCGCTCGCCGGCCCGTCGCTGGCTCAGGTTCAGGGCCGCGATCCTGCGCTGGATGGCGGTGGCGTCGTTGCCGGACAGGGTCTGGGTGGCCTTGGCTTCGGCCATGCGCCGCTGCAGATCCGCGACGGTGTCGCCGGCCTGCTTGGAGATCTGCAGGGTCCAGTCCAGAGCCCGCTCCAGCTCCCCCAGGCGGATGAGCAGGTCCAGGATCAGGTTCAGCTGGGCCGCGCCGTGCTCGGCATGCTCGCCCACGTCCTCGTACTGGTAGCTGTATTCGAAGGCCTCCAGGGCGAGCCGCAGGCTCTGCCGTTCGTCCCGGGGCAGATCGGGCCAGAGCGGGGTCAGGGCCTGCAGCGCCCGGACCAGGCCGCTGCTGGCGTCCGGCTCGGCGGGCGCCGTCGGGGCGCCGGCCTGGACCATGGCCATCTGCAGGGCCGCCACCTCGGTCTGCAGGGCCTCCAGGCGCACCGCCACCAGTTCGACCAGGGGCCGGCACGGGCCGCCCACGGTTTCCTCCGAAGGCGCTTCCGCCAGCTGCCGGAGGTCCTGGACGGCGCTGTCCGCCTCCGCCAGGACCTGGATCAGCCGTTCGGTGGCCTCGGCCAGGGGGGCCGGGGGCTCCGCTCCGGGTTCGGCGCGGAGGGCCGGCCCTTCCTGCTCCCGGTACAGCCAGGCCAGGCGCAGGGCGATCAGGCCCAGCCGGGAGTGGTCCACGGTACGGCCGGGAGGGGCCAGGCTGGTGACGAGCAGGCCCGCCAGATGGATGGCGATGGCCCCCTGCGGGTCCAGTTCGGGGCTGGGGGCCACCAGCTCGCGCAGGCTGTCCAGGACCATGCGCTTCTCGATGGAGATGTCCCGGAAGGCCTGCCGGGCCGCGTCCAGGCCGGGGTCGGCCGGGTCCACCCGCTCGGCCAGGTCCGCGAACAGGCACTTGGGGCACTGCCACATCCGGTAGTGGTGGGGCTGCACGCGGGTGGTGATGCCGTGCAGCCAGCGGTAGCCGGTCACGTGCCGGTCCGATTCCCGGCCGAGCACGGTGTACAGGCGCGGGTTGGCCTGGCGCAGCGGAGCCAGCTGCTCGCAGGCCGGGCAGCGGATCAGTTTCACCAGGAGGGGTTCCTCGGCCATGCTCAACTCGCTTTCTGCTAGCTTGATTGTATTGATTGGAGGGGCGGGATGGCCACCCATGCGACCCATCCCTGGCATTTCTTCCGCGCCGGTGGATTCAACCAGGTGAAACTGGACTCCGGCGCCGATCTGGCCCACCTGGACCAGCTGGATCCCAAGCTTTGGGTGGCCCTGGCCTGCCCGGCCCGCGGCCTGGAATTCGACGAGCGGACCCTGGAACTGCTGGACACCGACCACGATGGCCGGATCCGGGTGCCCGAGGTGATCGCCGCAGCCAAGTGGGCCACCAGCCTGCTGAAGGACCCCGACGATCTGCTCCGGGGCGCTGAGACCCTGCCCCTGGCCGCCATCGACACCCGGACTCCGGAGGGCCAGCAGCTGCTCGCCTCGGCCCGGCAGACCCTGCTCAACCTGGGCCGGCCCGAGGCCGAAACCATCAGCCTGGAGGACACCGCGGACACGGAGCGGATCTTCGCGGCCACGCGCTTCAACGGCGACGGCATCATCCCGGTGGCGGCCGCGGAGGATCCGGAACTGCAGGCGGCCATCGCCGACATCCTCGCCTGCCTGGGCCCGGTCGCCGACCGCAGCGGCGCGCCCGGGGTCTCCCTGGCCATGGTGGAGCAGTTCTTCACCGAGGCCCGGGGCTTCAAAGAGGGCTGGCGGGTGGCCGAGGCCGACCCGGCCCTGCTGCCCCTGGGCGCGGCCACCCCCGCCGCCTTCGCGGCGCTCCAGGCGGTGCGCGGCAAGGTGGACGACTACTTCACCCGCTGCCGGCTGGCGGCCTATGACGCGCGCGCCCTGCCGGCCCTGAACCGCCCGCCTTCGGACTACCTGGCCTGGGCCGGCCGGGAGCTGTCCCGCTCCGGGACCGAGGCGGTGGACTTCCCCCTGGCGCGCATCGCCCCGGGCCAGGCGCTGCCCCTGGACGCCCCGGATGCCCAGGATGCCCAGGATGCCCATAGCACGGGCCTGAACCCGGCCTGGGCCGGGGCCATGGCGGCCCTGCGCCGGGACGTGGTCCTGCCCTGCCTGGGCGAGCTGGCGGAGCTGAGCGAGGCGGCCTGGCGGGGGCTGGAAGATCGGTTCGCCGGGTTCGCGGCCTGGTCCGAGGCCCAGACCTGGGACCGGGTGGCGCCGCTGGGGCTGGCGCGGGTGCGGGAGCTGCTGGCCGGCGACGCCCAGGCCGCCATCACCGCCCTCATCGCCCGGGACCAGGCCCTGGAGCCCGAGGCCAACGCCATCGCGGCGGTGGAGAAGCTGATCCGCTACCACCGGGATCTGTACGCGTTATGCTGCAACTTCGTCAACTTCAAGATCTTCTACGACCGGGGGGCCCCGGCCATGTTCCAGGCCGGCACCCTCTACCTGGACCAGCGCAGCTGCGAGCTGACCCTGCCGGTGGAGGACACCGGCCGGCACGCGGCCATGGCCGGCCTGGCGGGCGCGTACCTGGCCTACTGCGACTGCGTGAACCCGGCCACCGGGGGGCGCCGCACGGTGGTGGCGATCCTGTCCCAGGGCGACGACGACAACCTGATGGTGGGCCGCAACGGCATCTTCTTCGACCGCAAGGGCCGCGACTACGACGCCACCATCACCCGGATCGTGTCCAATCCCATCAGCCTGCGTCAGGCCTTCTGGGCGCCATACAAGAAGCTGGTGCGGCTGGTGGAACAGCAGATCGCCAAGCGCGCCACCGCCGCCGGCGCGGACAGCCACACGCAGCTGGCCCGGGTGGCCGAAGGGCCAACGGCCGGTCCGGCGCGCAAGGAGGACAAGAAGATCGACGTGGGCACGGTGGCGGCCCTGGGGGTGGCGGTGGGCGCCATCAGCACGGCCCTGGCCTATTTCCTGGGCCTGTTCAAGGGCATCGCCTCCTGGCAGTTCCCGCTGCTGGCCGCGGCGCTGGTGCTGATGATCTCGCTGCCGTCGGTGGTGCTGGCCTTCATGCAGCTGCGCAAGCGCAACCTGGGCCCGATCCTGGACGCCAACGGCTGGGCGGTGAACGCCAAGGCCCGGATCACGGTGCCGTTCGGCACCAGCCTCACCGGCATCGCCAGGCTGCCCCCGGGCGCCACGGTGGAGGCAGGGGACCGGTTCGCCGAAAAGGCCTCGGTATGGCCCAAAGTGCTGCTGGCCGTGTTCCTGCTCTGGTGGCTGCACGCCTACCTGCGGGACGAGGGCTGGATCTACCGGTGGACCGACGGGCGCTGGGGCCGCTCGCCGGCCGAGGTGGCGCGGAGCGCGGCGGGGCGGTAGGCCTCAGAGCTGGTAGTCGGTCTGCAGCTCCGGCCACTCGCCTTCCCGGAGCATCTCCACCCCATAGGCCACGGCCTTCCAGAGCTGGTCCTCGTCCACGTCGAAGCGCGGGCTGTGGTTGGGGGCGGTGATGCCCTTGTCCGGGTGGTTGGTGCCCAGGAACGCGTAGGCGCCGGGCACCCGCTCCAGGTAGAAGGCCACGTCATCGGAGGTGGGGCTGGGGCTGTCCAGTTCCAGCAGGCCGTCCGGGCCCAGGAGACGGACCACCGCCTCCCGGCCGCGCCGGGCCCAGGCCGGATGGTTGATCACCGGGGCGCAGGTGGGCAGGTGCAGCCAGTCCAGCTCCACGCCGTAGGTCTGGGCGGTGCCCCGGGCGGCCTCCTCCATGCGCCCGGCCAGCAGGGCCCGGTCCTCTGGGTGCTCGGTGCGGACGATGCCGGCCAGGCTGGCCTGGTCCGGGACGATGTTGGGCGCGCTGCCCGCCTGCAGGGTGCCCACGGTGATGAGGGCCAGCCGCCCCGGCCGGATCTCCCGGCCGCGCAGGGTCTGCAGGGCGCCCACCAGGGCCGCGGCGGCCACCAGCGGGTCGTGGCCCAGGTGCGGCTGGGCGCCGTGGGTGCCGACGCCCCGGAAGGTGGCCCAGAAGCGGTCGCCGGCGGCCATCTGGGCCCCGGTCCGGATGGCGAACTGGCCTGGGCCCAGCGCCTCGTGCAGTTGGCCCACGTGCAGGCCCAGCAGGGCCGACACGTCCTCCAGCGCGCCGGCCTCGATCATGGGCACGGCGCCGTACTGGCCCTCCTCGTCCGGCTGGAAGATCAGCCGCAGCGAAGGCGGCGGCGCCATGGCGGCGCACAGCCAGGCCAGGCCCAGGCCCACGGCCATGTGGGCGTCGTGCCCGCAGGCATGCATGGCCCCCGGGCGGCGGGAGCGGTACTCGGCCCCGCCCTCCTCCTGGATCGGCAGGGCGTCCATGTCCACCCGCCAGGCCACCCGCGGCGCCGGGCCCAGGTCCACCACGAAGCCGCGGCCCACGGGCCTTGGCGCCAGGCCCATGGCGCCCAGCTGTTCCAGCAGGTAGGCGGTGGTCTCGGGCAGCTCCAGACCCACCTCCGGGCAGCGGTGCAGGGCGCGCCGCCAGGTGCGCAGGTGGTCCTTGAGCTGGGGGATCCGTTCGGTGGCGATGGCCATGCTGACTGACTCCTGAAAACGCCTGCGGGCTGCCAGCCCCCGTGGGACTGAGGCGGGGGTCAGACCTGCGCCAGCGCCTGCTCCAGGTCGGCGATGAGGTCCGGGGCGTCTTCCAGGCCGGTGGAGAAGCGGAACACCCCGTCCCCGGCATAGTCCCGGTACGCGGCCTCCTGGGCGCGGGTCATGGCGAACGAGGTGCGCAGCATGTCGTCGGTGGCCAGGTAGTAGACCAGGCTGCGCTGGTGGCCCAGGCTCACGGCGTAGTGCACCACCTGCAGCCGCTCGGCCAGGACCTGGGCGGCCCGGGCCCCGTCCCGCACCTGGAAGGTGAGCATGCCGGAGCTGTTGGCCATCTGCCGCCGGGCCAGGTCGGCCTGGGGATGGGAGGCCAGGCCTGGGTAGATCACCCGGGTGACCTTGGGGTGCGCCTCCAGGAACCCGGCCACGGCCAGGGCGCCCTCGGCGTGGGCGCGCATGCGCAGGCCCAGGGTGGCCAGGCCGCGCATGATGAGCCAGGCGTTGAAGGGGCTGAGGATCCCGCCCATGTGAATGCCGACCCCCTTGCGCAGCGCGCCCAGGTCGGCAGCCCGGCCCAGCACCACGCCGCCGATGGCGTCCCCGTGTCCGCCCAAATACTTGGTGAGGGAGTGCAGCACGAAGTCGGCGCCCAGGTCCAGGGGCCGGGTGGCCACCGGGGTGGCGAAGGTGCTGTCCACCGCCAGGCGGGCCCCGGCGGCGTGGGTGAGGGCTGCCACCCGGGCGATGTCGGTGAGCCGCACCAGGGGGTTGGCGGGCGTTTCCGCGTACACCAGGCGGGTCTCGGGCCGGAGGGCTTCGGCCAGGTGCTCGGGATCGGACAGATCCACCCGGGTGACCGCCACACCCCGGTCGGCCAGGTAGTCCCGGGCGAACTCGGCGGTGCCGGCGTAGCTCACGTCGCTGAGCACCAGGTGGTCTCCGGGCCGGAGCAGGTGCTGCAGCAGGCCGGTGATGGCCGCCATGCCGCTGGCGAAGGCCACGCCGGCCTCGGCGCCTTCCAGCGCGGCCAGCTTGCGCTCCAGCTGGGCCACGGTGGGATTGCCCCAGCGGGTGTAGATGTACGGGGTGTCCGGGCCGAAGTCCTCGGCGGAGAAGGTGCCGCCGGCGTCGGTGACGAAGGTGGTGGACATGACCAGGTTGGGCGCCGAGGCCCCGGTGGCCGGGTCCGGCGCCTCGCCGGCGTGGATGGCCCGGGTCTGGAAGCCCAGGCCTGGCTGGCTGGTTGCGTTCCCTTGGCTCAAGAGGTCACTCCTATGAATCGTTCCAGCTTACGCCAGGGCGGCGCGCAGGTCCTCCAGCAGCTCGTCCCGGTCCTCCAGGCCTACCGACAGGCGGATCAGGTCGGGGGTGATGCCCAGGCGCGCGCGGACCTCGGGCGGCAGGCTGCCGTGGGTCATCTGGTCGGGCTTGCAGACCAGGGATTCCACGCCGCCCAGGCTTTCACCCAGGGTGAACAGGCGCAGGCGGCTGAGGAAGCGCTCCGGATCGCCCTTCAGCTGGAGGCTGACGATGCCGCTCTGGCCGCGCATCTGGCGCCGGGCCAGGGCATGGTCCGGGTGCTCGGGCAGGCCCGGGAACAGCACCCGGGCCACCCCGGGGTGGCCGCTCAGGCCCTCGGCCACGGCGTAGGCGTTCTGCTCGTGGCGCTGCATGCGCACCGCCAGGGTCTTGATGCCGCGCTGGACCAGGTAGCAGTCGAAGGGCGACGGCACCGCCCCCTGGGCGTTCTGGTAGAAGCCCAGATCGGCGTCCAGCTGTGCGTCCCGGGCGATGACCGCGCCACCCACCACGTCGCTGTGCCCGCCCAGATACTTGGTGGTGCTGTGCAGCACCAGATCGGCGCCCAGATCCAGGGGATTCTGGAAATACGGGCTGGCAAAGGTATTGTCCACCACCAGCAGCGCGCCCGCGGGCCGGCCTTCGGCGATCCGGGCGATGTCCAGGATGTCCAGCAGGGGGTTGGAGGGCGTTTCGATCCAGATGATGCGCGTGGCCGGGGTGATCGTGTCCAGGATGGCCTGGGTGGTGTGCCCGTCGGCCAGGCGGAAGCGCAGCCCGAACTTGGCGTAGACCTTCGTGAACAGGCGGTAGGTGCCGCCATAGACGTTGCTGGAGGCCACCACCTCGTCCCCGGAGGCGAGCAGGCTCAGGATGCCGCATTCGGCCGCCAGGCCCGAGGCGAAGGCCCGGGCGTGGCTGCCGTTCTCGATGGCGGCCAGGGTCGCCTCCAGGGAGCGCCGGGACGGGTTGTCCGAACGGGAGTACTCGAAACCTTCGCGGAACCCGCCGACCCCGTCCTGCTTGAAGGTGGAACTCATGTTGATGGGCACGTTCACCGCGCCGGTGCGCGGGTCCGGATCCTGGCCGGCGTGGATCAGGCGGGTGTCGAGCTTCATCGGCTCCTCCGGGAATAATAGTCGATGAGGTCGATGCGGGACACCACCGCGTGGGGCCGGCCATCCACGGTGGCGATCACCGCGTTGTGGCCGGCCAGGAGAAGCCGGTAGGCTTCCGCCACGTCCGTGTCCACGTCCAGGGTGGGCAGGGGCTTGCCCATGACCGGCCGGATGGGCTGGTTCTGGAAGTCGAGCCCGTCATGCACCAGGCTGAGCAGGGTGGATTCCTGCAGGCTGCCCACCGAACGGTTGTCCTCCAGCACCGGCAGCTGGGAAATGCCGAACCCGTGCATCTTGTCCAGGGCGGTGGCCAGGGTGTCGTCGGGGGTCACGGCGACCAGCGGTGGCGAGCCGCCCCGGAAGTCCAGGGCGCCGCCCAGGGTGCGCGGCTCGGTTGGCGTCCCCTCCCGGAAGCCGTGCTCCTGCATCCACCGGTCGGAAAACAGTTTGCCCATGTAGTTGCGGCCGGTGTCGGGCAGGATCACGACAAAAGTCTTGGGCTCGGTGAGCCGGCGGGCATAGGCCAAGGCCGCGGCCAGGGCCGTGCCCGAAGATCCCCCGGCCAGGATGCCCTCTTCCCGGACCAGGCGCCGGGCGGTGCGGAAGGAATCCGCGTCTGAGACCCGGACCATCTCGTCGATGACCTGCCGGTCGAAGGTCTTGGGGATGAAATCCTCGCCGATGCCTTCCACCAGGAAGGGCTTGGGCGTATCGCCGGACAGGATGGAACCCTCCGGGTCGGCCCCCACCACCACCACGGACGGATTCTGTTCCTTGAGGAACCGGCCGGTGCCGGAGATGGTGCCGGCGGTGCCCATGCCCGCCACCAGCACATCCACCTGGCCGCCCGAATCCGCCCAGATCTCCGGGCCGGTGGTCAGGTAGTGGGCCAGGGGGTTGTCGGGGTTGGCGAACTGGTTGGGCCGGTACGCGCCGGGGATCTCCCGCGCCAGGCGGTCGGCCACGCCGTTGTAGCTTTCCGGCGAATCGGGCGGCACCGAGGTGGGGGTGATCACCACCTCCGCCCCGAACGAGCGCAGCAGGCGGACCTTGTCCTCGCTCATCTTGTCGGGCATGACGAAGATGGCCCGGTAGCCCTTGACCGCGGCCACCATCGCCAGGCCCACCCCGGTGTTGCCGGCGGTGGCCTCGATGAGGGTGCCGCCCGGGCGCAGCAGGCCGTCCCGTTCCGCCGCCGCCACCATCTGCACCGCCACCCGGTCCTTGATGCTGCCGCCGGGGTTCATGGCCTCCACCTTCACCAGGAAGCGGGCGTTGAGGCCGCGGGTGAGGCGGCGCAGCTCCACCAGGGGGGTGTGGCCGATGCTGTCCAGGATGGAGGCCTTGATGTCCGTCATGGGGATTCCTTGGGGGCTTCTGGGCTTATATTATTAAATAGATAAGAATGATAAGCAATCATCCTGCCCCCACGCTACGCCCGGCCCCCGGGGGCCGTCAAGGGCTAAGCCGTTGTCTGGAAAATAGCCTGATCACATCGCTGCGGCCCCGGCATAAGGGGCCGTAGCCAAATAACCTGAACTGAACAGGTTATTTCGCAACGCCCCCTAACCGGGCCGGCTTGGGGTCAACCCTCCAGCATGCTGCGGCGCAGGAGCTGCTCAACCCGCAACACGGCCACGACCCAGATCGCCTTGCCGATGCGCCTGTAAATCAAGCGACAAGGGTAGGCCAAGACCTCCCGGTAGTGGAGGTCTTCAAAAGTCTTCCGGCCCATGTCCGGGAAGGTCAGCACCTTCGCCATCAGGGCCTCGACATGCTCAACAATCTTGTGGGCTGCTTCAGGGTTATCCAGGGCAATATGACCGAGAATATCATCTACCTGCCGTTCGGCTCGCCTGGCGAAGCGCAGTTCTAGTGCTTCCATTTCTGAAGCCCGGCCTTGACCTGCTCCCAAGCCACATGATGGCCACCCGCAATATCCATTTCGCCCAGGGCAATTTCTTCCAGAAGGTGCAGGCGTTCCGCCAGAAGGTCAAACATTTCTGGATCCAAAATGACCCCAGCACTCTTGCCGTGCTCGGTCACCAGCATCGGCAGCTTGGTCGCCCGCACTTCCTCGAAAACCTCAGACGTGTGGCGTCGAACCTCGGTCAGGGGTTTGGTCTTGGCCTTGAGCTCCATCTGCCACCTCGTCCCTGAAGTGTAACTATAGTTTCACACCTGGCAACCCCCCCTCACAAAGCCTCGGCGGCTTGGGCGCTCACACCTGCTGCGGATCCCCGGCGTTGGGCCCGAAGTGCTTCAGCAGCACCAGCGGCTCGGTGCGGCTGTGGTTGACCACCTTCACGCCCTCCCGGGCGGCGACCTCGGACACGAAGAACTCGTCGGCGCTCAGGCCGCCGAAGCGGAGCATGATGGCGGCCTCGGCGGCGTGGGCGCCGAAGGTGCCATGGCCCTGGGTGAGGATGCAGCCGTAGGCGGCCGGGTCGCGGATCACGGCGCTGTGCCCGGGGTACACGGTCAGCTCCTTGCCGGCCACCCGTCCGGTGGCATAGACGATCCACTGCTCCTGGTGGTCCTCGTCCCGGGCGATGGGCAGCGGCGGCCGGAACCCGTGGGCGCGGAAGTCGGGATCCACGTTCTTTTCCCAGTCCAGCAGGCCCATGACGTAATCCAGATCGCGCTTCTTGTCCTCGGGGCAGTTGGCCACCAGGAACGAGTACGGGAACACCTCCCCGGCCACCACGTTCTCCAGGGTGGAGCTCACGTCGGAGTTCCACTGGGGCTCGTAGGTGAGCAGCGATCCCGGGGCGTGGGCGATCCCGGTGGGCACGTACCAGCCGGTGCCCAGCTGCAGCCGGTAGGCCCGGGACAGTTCGGTGATGCGGTTGTCGCCGGTCTCGAACTGGGCCAGCCGGGCCCGGACCTGCTCGCGGGTCACGGTGGGGTCGAAGCCGAAATAGGTGTGCGGGAAGCTGCCGGGATGGTTGTTCAGCTGGGGCGGGAAGTAGTAGGCCTCGGGCTTGCCCTGCAGGCCGACCCGGGCGGCGGCCTCGTCGCCCAAATGCAGATGCAGGAACAGCGGCTCCTGGTAGTCGAAGAACTTGGAATACATGGGCCAGGTGCCGTAGCGGGCCTGCAACTCCGGCCCGATGAGCCCGGCGCCCAGCTCGGCCACCGCGTCCCGGAACAGGAACAGCCCGTCCCGTGCGCCGGTGAGATCCACGTAGCTCAGGCCCTCGTCCGCGGGCGCCAGCGGGCCGTTGGCGGCGGCGATGACCGAGGCGAACCAGCGCTCGGTGATGGCGCCCCGGTTCAGGCCCAGGGCGAAGTAGTCGTCCGGGTGCAGCCGCAGCCGGTGGCCGGCGCTGTTGAAGGCCCGGGGCACGAAGTTGGGGGCGAGGCGGAGGATGCCGCCATCGCGTTCGAAGGCCTGGCGGAGGAGCTGGACGGGGTTCATGGCGGATCTCCCTGCATGGCGGGCGCCGGAGCTGGTCCCGGGCTGGGAAGATAATCTGGACGCCCGGCATGTGCCGAGGGTCACGGCGAAGAGGATCACCAGGCCCTGGAGGACCAGCTTTGGAGTGTGGGTTGTGGGGCGACTATAGGTTTACCCGGGGGGCGTGCGCAACAACTATTTGGGCTGCTAGCACCATCTGAGGCGTCGGATGTTTGGGCACCCGTGCCGGGCACAAGCGCCGTAGGGTCGCGAGCGACCCGACTAGCTGCTGTCGGCAAATCCGGCTGAGCCAATGTTCAGGCTTTCTTGATCCTGCTTTTTCCTGGATATCGGCGTTCATCCCTGTTCAAACTCAGCCCCGGCTTGCCGTCACGCAGGGTTCTGGAGGCCAGTCCATCCGGCTCCGGTCTCGTCCAGGCTTTTCATGAACTGCAGGAGCTTGGATGGGGCCGAACCGGCAAGGCCATGCTCCGTGATGGGCGCCAGCAGGGAGGTGATGGCCGGTCCGCTGCCATCCTGAGGATCCCCCGCCCATACCTCGAAACCACCGTCGTAGATGGCATCGCAGGACGCCGAGCAGACATCGGCGATGCGGCTTCTCAACTGCTTGAAATCGCCCTCCATCGCCCGGTCCAGGTCGATCCGGTTCATGCGGAGCTGGCCACAGAAATGCTCGCAGGTGGTTTCCGCCAGCACCCGCAAGGAGGCTTGTTCCAGTTCCCAGCCGGCGAGCCGCCGCTGGATGAAGGCTTTCGCTGGGTCCGACGCGGCCAGGTGGGACTGCAGGGAAAACAGCGGGATCCTGGCTGGCGCCTGGACGGACGAACTGGAGTCCGATCCCGGTGGGTTCATCGCCTGGAGCCCGGCGCTGCCCGGTCGCGCTGGGATCAGGCCGTCGGGCGCTGGGCGGTGAGGGTCTCCAGGGCGCCTTCCAGGATGCCGAAGCCCTGGTCCAGTTGGGCGTCGGTGATCACCAGGGGCATGAGGGTGCGCAGGATGTTCCCGTGCATGCCGCAGGCGAGCAGCACCAGGCCGCGCGCGTGGCACAGCTCCACCAGGGCCTTGGTGAGCTGGGTGGCCGGTGTCCTGGTGCCCCGGTCCAGCACCAGTTCCATGGCCAGCATGGGGCCCTTGCCGCGCACATCGCCGATCACCTCGAAGCGCCGCTGCAGGTCCTCCATGCGGGCCCGGACCTTGCGGCCCAGGGCCTCGGCCTGGGCCAGCAGCCCGTCCTCCAGCAGGATCTCCAGCACCGCCAGTCCGGCCCGGCAGGCGATGGGGTTGCCGCTGAAGGTGCCGCCCAGTCCGCCCGCATGGACCGCATCCATGATCTCGGCCCGGCCGGTGACCGCGCTGAGGGGCAGGCCCCCGGCCAGACTCTTGGCGGTGGTGATCAGGTCCGGCACGATGCCCCAGTGCTCGATGGCGTACAGCTTGCCGGTGCGGCCCATGCCGCTCTGCACCTCGTCGATGATCAGCAGGATGCCGTGCTTCCGGCAGATGGCCTGGAGCTTGGCGAAGTACTCGGGCGGCGGGGTGATGAAGCCGCCTTCGCCCTGGATCGGCTCGGCAATGACGGCGGCGACCGATTCGGCGGCCACGTGGTCCACGAAGTAGGCCTCCAGGTGCTCGGCGCAGGCGGTCCCGCAGCCCGGGTAGCTCAGGCCGAACGGGCAGCGGTAGCAGTTGGCGTTGGGCATGTGGTAGATCTCCGGCGCGAACGGACCGAAGTTCTGCTTGTACGGCTTGACCTTGCTGGTGAGGGTCATGGTGAGCAGGCTGCGGCCGTGGAACGCGCCGTCCAGGGCGATGATGGCCGGGCGCCCGGTGGCGCAGCGGGCGATCTTCACCGCGTTCTCCACCGCCTCGGCGCCGGTGTTCAGGAACAGGGTCTTCTTGGGGCCGTCCCCGGGGGTGAGCTGGTTGAGCCGGGCCGCCAGGTCGATGTAGGCGTCGTACATGGCCACGCTGAAACAGGTGTGGAGGAACCGGGCCGCCTGGTCCTGGATGGCCGCCACCACCTTGGGGTGGGCGTGGCCCACGTTCAGGACGCCGATGCCGCCGCCGAAGTCGATGAACTCTCGGCCTTCATCGTCGATCATGACCGCGCCCCGGGCCTCCCGGATGAAGAACGCCGCGCCGCTGGAGGCGCCCTTGGGCACGTGCTGGTCGCGCAGGGCCTGGTAGTCGGTCGGGGTGGTGGTCATGGGGGCCCTCCAGCGGGATGGAATGGAATGTGCGGAGGAGAGCCAAAGCAGCAATCATGCCAGCCGGATGGCATCCGGGTTCGGGTAGTTTTGCTAGTTGAATCTTGAATTATGCTAAGTCTGTAATGAGTTATTGCATAATCCATGCGAATTGGAATAATGCAGCCATGAACTACCTTGGTGATGACAACGTACGCCTCGTGGCGGGTCCGGGGCCCCACGGTCTGGCCTGGGAAGAGCTGACCCGGGAGCAGGACGCCATCATCGATTCCCTGGCGGAAGGGCTGTGGATCACCGACCGCCAGGGCCGGGTGCTGCGCATCAACCCGGCCTCGGAGCGGCTCAACCAGGTCAAGGCCGCGCAGGTGGTGGGCCGCACGGTCCAGGAGCTGATGGCGGAGGGGATCTTCGACCGCTCCGCCACCCTGGAGGTGCTGCGCCAGAAGACCACCATCTCCATGCTGCAGAACTGCCGGGGGCGCAAGCTGGTGCTCACCGGCATCCCGGTGCTGGACGACGCCGGGGCGATCATCCGGGTGGTGGTGACCGAGCAGGACATCACCGAGATCGACGCCCTGCACCAGGAGCTGGAGGAGAAGGAGGCCATGCGCGAGCGGCTCCGGGACCACCTGGTGGAGCTGCAGGTGGAGGAGGCCGAGTCGAGCCGGTTCATCGCCCGGAGCCCGTGCATGCAGAAGGCGCTGCGGCACGCGGTGAAGGTGAGTTCGGTGGATTCCACGGTGCTGCTGCAGGGCGAATCCGGGGTGGGCAAGGAGCTGTTCGCGGACATCATCCACAAGTACTCGGAGCGAGCCGCCAAGCCGCTGGTGAAGATAAACTGCGGGGCGATCCCGGAGCCGCTCCTGGAAGCCGAACTGTTCGGCTACGAAAAGGGCGCCTTCACCGGCGCCCAGGCCAAGGGCAAGCCGGGCTACTTCGAGCTGGCCGACGGCGGCATCATCTTCCTGGACGAGGTGGCCGAGCTGCCCCTGTCCTCCCAGGTGAAGCTGCTGCGCTTCCTGGAGGACGGCCTGGTGACCCGGGTGGGCGCCACCCGGGGCCGCAGGCTCAACGTGCGGATCCTGGCGGCCACCCACCAGGACCTCAAGGCCATGGTGGACCGCGGCGCCTTCCGCCTGGACCTGTACTACCGGCTCAGCGTCATCCCCATCCGGATCCCGCCGCTGCGCGAGCGCGGCGAATGCATCCTGCCGCTGCTGCGCCACTACGCCAAGCATTTCGCCGCCCGCTCCGGCGTGCAGCGCCGGTTCAGCCGGGCCGCCTGCGAAGTGCTGCTGGCCTACGCCTGGCCGGGCAACGTGCGCGAACTGGCCAACCTCTGCGAGCGGCTGGTGGTGATGAGCGAAACGGAGCTGATCGGCCTGGCGGACCTGCCCGCGGACCTGGCGGGGCGGGCCGGAGCGGCCGCCCCGCCCCAGGCCGAACCGGTGACCTTGGCCCAGGCCCTGGAGCACACCGAGCGCACCCTGCTGCTGGAGGCGCGCCAGCGCCACGGCAACCAGGTCCTCATGGCCAAGGCGCTGGGCGTCGACCAGTCCACCGTGGCCCGCAAGCTGAAGAAGTACGGCCTGAGCTAGGGCGTGCCGGACGCCCATGCAGAACCGCATGGCCCGGTGCCGGCCCCGGTCATGACCGGGCCCATGTGAGGTTGTAAATGATTAAAACTAAAATACATATGCAAAGGCGGCACGCTTCTCGCTATGGGAAGGGGCACAACCCCTGTCGCCAGCAATGACGAGAGCGCACCCAAGGAGGACCGCATGAACAGGACCAAAGTCTGGGCCACCCTCGCGGCAATCGCGATGACTGTGCCGGGTCGCGCGCAGGAGGCCCGCAGCTTCTACAAGGTGGGCGTGGTCACCGAGCTTTCCGGCGACTTGGCCACCGGCGGCAACGTCACCAAGCGCGGATACGATCTGTGGGCCCAGGAGGTGAACGCCACCGGCGGGATCGTCGTGGGCAAGAAGAAGTATCCGGTCAAGCTGTCCTACGCCGACGCCCAGTCCAACCCGGCCCAGGGCGCCGCCGCCGCCGAGCGGCTGATCACCCAGGAGCACGTGGACTTCCTGCTCGGCCCCTACTCATCCGGCGTGACCATCGCCGTGGGCCCGGTGGTGGAGAAGTACCAGGTGCCGATGATCACCGGTTCCGCCGAATCGCCGATGATCTGGCTGCAGAAGTTCAAGTACACCTTCGGCACCATCCCGCCGGTGAACTTCACCGGCGCGGCCGCCATGCGCACCCTGGCCGCGCTGTCCCCGGCGCCCCGGACCGCCGTGGTGTTCGGCTCCAACGACACCTTCTCCAAGGCCACCGCCACCGCCTTCAATTCGGCCCTGGAACAGCTGGGCATCAAGGTGCTGAAGTTCAACATCGTGCCCGAAGGCCAGGACCTGACCCCGCTGCTGTCCGCCATGAAGGGCATGCGGCCGGACATCATCGCCTTCGGCGGCCACGACGAGGAGCTGATCAAGCTGGTCAAGGACCTGCACCAGATCGACTTCACCCCCAAGGCCCTGCTCATGCACTACGGCGTGACCGAGCCCGCCTTCCTGGAGGCGCTCAAGGGCGACGCCAACCAGGTGTTCGGCGGCTCGGTGTGGACCGAAACCACCAGGACCTCCAGCAAGGTGCTGTGGAAGGACTCGCCCACCTACGCGGCGGCGGCCATGAAGGCCTTCGGGGTGGCGGCCGACTACACCCAGGGCGGCTGTTCCGCCGCCGGGATCGCCTTCCAGGTGGCCCTGCAGAAGATCAACGCCGCGCCCCCGCTGTCCGACGCCAAGCGGGTGGAGCTGGCCAAGGCCCTGGAGGCGGTGGACGTGGAAAGCTTCTACGGGCGCATCAAGTTCGCCACCGAGGGCGACTACTACCACTCCAACGTCGGCCTGAGCCCGCTGACCGTGCAGATCCAGAACGGCGTGGTCAAGGCGGTGGGCCCGGCCAAGGTCGCCGAGGCCAAGGCCCTGTATCCCATGACCCCCTGGGCCAGCAGGTAGCACCCCGCAGACCAGCGAAGGGGGAGCGGCCCGGGCCGTTCCCCCCTTCCCGAAGGAGACCGGATCCATGGAACTCATGCCCCAAGCCCTGCTGGACGGCATCATGCTGGGCGCCGTCTACATCATCATCGCCATCGCCTTCTCCCTGGTGTACGGCGTGATGCACGTCATCGACTTCGCGGTCGGCGAATGGATCATGCTGGGGGCCTTCACCGGCTTCCACCTGACCACCTGGACCCGGGTGGATCCCTTCCTGCTGCTGCCGGTGGTGTTCATTCTATTCGCCGGGCTTGGCTACCTGATCCAGCCCCTGCTGCAGCGGGTCATCTCCGGGCACACCGGCAACCCGCTGCTCATGGGCCTGGTGTTCACCTTCGGCCTGTCCCTGATGTTCCGGGGCCTGGCCCAGACCCTGTTCGGCTTCTACAGCCACTCCATCCCCTCGCACTTCTCCACCGGATCGTTCTTCTTCCAGAGGGGGGATTTCTTCCTCACCGTATCCACGGTCCGGCTGGCCGGCCTGATCTACGCCGGGGTGATCACCGCGGCCCTGCACTACCTGCTCAAATACTCGGATTTCGGGCTGGGGGTCCGGGCCCTGGCCCAGCACAAGGAGGCCGCCGGGCTGATGGGGGTGAACAACAAGCGGACCAGCGCCTCCATCTACGCGGTCTACACCGGTACCAGCGCCATGACCGGCGTGCTGATCGGCACCATCCTGTCGGTGTCGGCCAAGATGGGGCCGGAGTACACCATCTTCGCGTTCTTCGTGGTGGTGCTGGCCGGCATGGGCTACCTGGCCGGGGTGCCGGCGGCGGCGCTGCTGCTGGGGATCATCCAGTCGGTGTTCCTGGTCTACCTGGACCCGGGCTACACCCTGCTGGCCGTGTTCGCCCTGCTCTACCTGATCCTGCTGGTGTCGCCCACCGGCCTGTTCCGCAAGGGGGTGTGACATGGCTCCGGTGAGCAAGGACCGGCGGCTCCTGGGCGCCGCCGTGGTGTGCGCGGCCCTGTTCTGCGTGCCCCTGGTGCTGCACGACACCTTCTTCCTGCGGGTGCTCACCGAGGCACTCATGTGGATCGGGCTGGCCCTGTCCTTCGATGTGCTGGCAGGCTACACCGGCTACCTGAACTTCGGCCACAGCGCCTTCTTCGGCATCGGCGCCTACACCACGGCCCTGCTCATGATGAAGGCGCACTGGCCGTTCCCCCTGGCTCTGCTGGCCGGCGCGGTGGCGGCGGCGGCCGGCGCCCTGCTCATCGGCCTGCCCACCCTGCGCCTGCGCGGGGCCTATTTCGCCATCGCCACCTGGGCCCTGGCCCGGGCCATCCAGCAGTTCGCCCTGGTGTCCAGCTTCACCGGCGGGCCCGACGGCATGCGCCTGACCGCCTACCTGAATCCCCAGTACTTCTACTTCGTGATGCTGGCAGTCACCGGCGGGACTTTCTTCGGCCTGTGGTTCCTGCTGGAGCGGGCCCCGTTCGGGCTCAAGCTCAAGGCGGTGCGCGAGGACCAGGAAAGCGCCAAGGCACTGGGGCTCAACCCCACCTGGCTCAAGCTCCAGGCCATGGTGCTGGCGGCCCTGCCCACGGCCCTGCTGGGCGGCGTGTTCGCCTACTGGGTGACCTTCATCGATCCCAGCTCCACCCTGGGCGATCTGGTGAGCGACCAGGCCCTGGTGATGGTGGTGTTCGGCGGCATGGGCACCCTCATCGGCCCGGTGCTGGGGGCGGTGCTGATGTTCGCCTTCAAGACCCTGTTCTGGGCCTACCTGTCGGCCTACGAGGTGCTCTACATCATCATCCTCGGCGCGGTCATCGCCCTGTCGGTGGTGTTCCTGCCCGACGGCGCGCTGGGCTTCGTGCTCCGGCGGCGCCGGACCCGCCGCCAGGCCCCGGGCGCCGATCCGGCCCCGGCGGGCCCGGGCCTGGCCCCCAGCGAAAAGGAGGCGTGACCATGCCTGCAGATCTGCGCGCCGCCGTCCCCGATGCCCCAGCCGCCCCGCCGGGCGGAGCGGAGCCCATCCTGGAGGTCCAGCACCTGAGCAAGGTGTTCGGCGGCCTCACGGCGGTGAACGATGTCTCCTTCCGGCTGGCGCCGGGCGAGATCCTGGGCCTCATCGGCCCGAACGGGGCCGGCAAGACCACCCTGTTCAACGTCATCAGCGGCTACTACGCGCCCACCCGGGGCCGGGTGCTGTTCCAGGGCCAGGACGTGAGCGGACGCCCGCCCTACGCGCTGGCCCGGCGCGGCATCGGCCGCACCTTCCAGGTGGTCAAGCCGTTCGCCGGCCTCACCGTGCTGGAGAACGTGGTCATCGCCTCGTTCCTGCGCCATCCGCGCCGGGCCCAGGCCGAGGCCCAGGCCTGGCGGGTGCTGGAGACCACCGGGCTGGCCGACCGGGCGCACCTGCCCGCGGCCAGCCTCACCCTGGCCGGCCGCAAGCGGCTGGAGATCGGCAAGGCCCTGGCCCTGGAGCCCAGCTTCCTGCTCCTGGACGAAGTGGTGGCCGGGCTCAACCCCACCGAGACCGACCGGACCATGGAGCTGATCCTGGGCCTGCGCGCCGACGGCATCTCGATCCTCATCGTCGAGCACATCATGCGGGTCATCATGGGCATCAGCGACCGGCTGGTGGTGCTCAATTTCGGCCAGAAGATCGCCGAAGGCGCTCCCAGGGACGTGGCCCGGAACCCCAGCGTCGTCCAGGCCTACCTGGGCAAGGAGCAGGAATGAACGCCCTGGAAGTCGCCGGCGTATCGGCCGGCTATGGCCTCACCCAGGTCCTGTGGGACATCTCCTTCACGGTGGCCCCGGGCCAGCTGGTGGCCCTCATCGGCGCCAACGGCGCCGGCAAGACCACCATGCTCAAGACCATCTGCGGCATCGTGCCGGCTGGCGCCGGCACCATCCGCTACCAGGGCCGGGTGACCAGCGGCCTGCCGGTGCACCAGGTGGTGGATCTGGGCATCACCCTGGTGCCCGAAGGGCGCCAGCTGTTCCCCAAGATGACCGTGGAGGACAACCTGCGGGCGGGCTGCTACCTGAAGCGGACCAAACCGCACAAAATCAAAAACCTGCAGCGGGTCTACGAGATCTTCCCGCTGCTCAAGGACCGGCGCGGGCAGATGGCCGACACCCTGTCTGGTGGCGAGCAGCAGATGCTGGCCATCGGCCGCGGCCTCATGCAGGATCCCCAGCTGATCATGTTCGACGAGCCCAGCCTGGGCCTGTCGCCGATCATGGTGGAGGAGGTGTTCCGGATCATCAAGACCCTGCACCGGGAGGGCCTCACCCTGTTCCTGGTGGAGCAGAACGTCAAGCAGACCATGAAGGTGGCCGACTACTGCTACGTGATCGAGAACGGCAGGGTGGTGCAGCAGGGCACCGGCGCGGCCCTGGAGCAGGACCCCAAGGTGCGCCAGGCCTACCTGGGGTTGTAGCCTGGGCGCGATGCGCCTTCTGATACCGCATGGCCGCCCAGCGCCATGCCCATCCGCAGAAGCAGGCAGGCCCGGACCGTGCCCGCCTCGATGAGGCTGGCGCCCTGGGCCATGCAGGCTTCCAGCGGCATGGCCTGGGGCACCGTGCTCGCCACAGCGCCGATGCCCCGGGCCAGGACCGCATCGGCGCCCTCGCCGAGGCCGCCGGACAGGCACAGCACCGGCACCCCTTGCCGCTGGGCCACGGCGGCCACCCCGACCGGGGCCTTGCCCATGGCGGTCTGGGCATCGGTGCGGCCCTCGCCGGTGATGACCAGGTCCGCCCCGGCCACCAGCGCCTCGAAGGCGGTGGCCTCCAGGACGATCGCCACCCCCGGGCGCAACCGGGCGGGGGTGAACCATAGCAGTCCGCCCCCCAGTCCACCGGCAGCGCCGGCTCCCGGGAGATCGCCCACCTCGCGGCCGGTGGCGCGGGTCGCCACCCGGGCGAACACGGCCAGGGCCCGGTCCAGTTCCTGCACCTGGTCCGGGCTGGCCCCCTTCTGGGGGCCATAGATCGCCGAAGCCCCGCGGGGCCCAGTCAGCGGATTGTCCACATCGCAGGCGACCAGGATTTCGGCTTCCGCCAGACGCGGATCCAGGCCCGCCAGATCGATCCGCTCCAGGCGAACCAGGGCCGCCCCGCCTTCGGGCAGGGCCTGTCCCTGTGCATCGAGGAACCGGGCGCCCAAAGCCCTGGCCATGCCGGCGCCGCCGTCGTTGGTGGCGCTGCCGCCGATGCCGATGATCAGCCTGCGCAGGCCGGCATCCAGCGCCGCCCGGATCAGCCACCCGGTCCCGGCCGTGGAGGTGATCCGGGGATCCCGGCGCCCCTCGGGGATGAGGGGCAGTCCCGAAGCCGCGGCCATCTCGAGCACCGCCGTCCTGCCGTCGCCGAGCACGCCCCAGCGGGCCCGGACCGGGTCCCCCAGGGGGCCCGGCACCTCGGTCAGTTCGAAGCGCCCACCGGTGGCGGCCACCAGCGCTTCCACCGTACCTTCGCCGCCATCGGCCACGGGCACCTGCTGCACCTCGGCTTCGGGGAACACGGCGTGGATCCCGCGCGCCATGGCCGCGGCCACCCCCAGGGCCGACACGCTGCCCTTGTAGGAATCAGGTGCCACAATGATGCGCATGGGCTCTCCCGCTACCGGTGCACCTCGACTATTTTACATACCATTCTATTGAAGAGATACGTCTCCAATGGGCAGATCCTTCGGCCTCGCCCCACATCTCGTGCCCCGGGCCTACCTGGGGTTGTAGAATGAGGGGCCTGCAGGGGAGGGATCCATGCAATACACCACGTTCGGCCGGACCGGCCTGAAGGTTTCCCGGCTCGCCTTCGGGGCGGGCCCCATCGGCTACCTGGGCGCCAGCCCCGAGCAGGCGGGGAGGGTGCTGAACCTGCTCCTGGACCGGGGCGTCAACCTCATCGACACGGCGGCCGCCTACCTGGGTTCGGAGGAGCTCATCGGCCGCGCCGTGGGCCACCGGCGGGACAGCTACCTGCTGCTGTCCAAGTGCGGACGGCAGGTGGAAGGCGTCACCGGGGCGGACTGGTCGGCCCAGGTGGTGACCCAGACCGTGGACCGGTCCCTGAAGCGCCTGGGCACCGATCATCTGGACGTGATGCTGTTGCACTCCTGCCCGCTGCCGGTGCTGGAGCGGGGCGAGGCCCTGGGTGCGCTGGTGCGGGCCCGAGAAGCCGGCAAGCTGCGGTTCGCCGGCTATTCCGGCGACAACGCCGCCGCCGCCTATGCCACCGGGCTGGCGGACGTGGCCGTGCTCATGTGCTCGGCCAGCATCTGCGACCAGGCCAACCTGGAGACCGCCCTGCCGGCCGCAGTCCGGGCCGGGGTCGGGGTCATCGCCAAGCGCTCCGTGGCCAACGCCGCCTGGAAGCCGGCCGAGGCCCAGAGCGGCCTGTACCGGGATTACGCCCGCTCCTACGCGGACCGGTTCCGGGCCATGGCCCTGGATCCCCGGGAGCTGGGCTGCACCGGGGCCGATCCCTGGATGGAGATCGCCCTGCGCTTCACCCTGGCCCTGGACGGGGTACAGGTGCTGTCCGTGGGCACCACCAGCACCGGCAACGCCGAGGCCAACCTGGCCCTGCTGGAGGCCGGCCCCCTGGCCCCGGCGGCCGTGGCCCGGATCCGCCAGGCTTTCCAGGCGGCCCAGGCCCGCTCCGGCGCCGACTGGCCGGGGCTGACCTGAACCGGGCGGCCGGAGGCGGTCGATCTCGCCGCGGGGGTATTGGCCTGGGCCTCGATCCAGGTCTCCTCCGGGGCGTCTGGGGTGCCGCCTGAGCGGTTTTATTGATCATCCTGGTCGTCATTGCGGGCATGAATGGAAATAATGCATGGCTGGATCCACCAGCTAATTTATGTTTGTCCATGTCGTCCCCGGCGGGTGCATGGGGCACGCCCCAGCTCAGCCCGGAACGCGTCATGGCGCTGCGCCAGGCCCAGACCCGCTCCTT
>Ga0302193_10000206_pt1 | contig 53315 bp, 68 predicted proteins | sample II_Bog_E3_3_FD_200228 | JGI IMG/M metagenome (GOLD analysis project Ga0302193, IMG submission 200228) | Peat permafrost microbial communities from Stordalen Mire near Abisko, Sweden - II_Bog_E3_3 | ecosystem: Environmental > Terrestrial > Soil > Wetlands > Peat | place: Sweden: Abisko...
CAATAGCCGAGGATCAGCTGGGGCGTCATCTAAATCAAACCACGGGGGCGGCCGGGGCCGCGGCGGAAGCGGCGGTCTTGGCAGCCACAGCAGCTTCAACGGCAGCTTCGAACTTCTGGGCTTCGGCCAAGGCCTTGGCAGCTTCGGCATCCGCCTTGGCTTTGTCGGCTTCGAAGTCAGCCTTCACCCGGGTGGAGACCTTGGCCAGGAAGGACTCAACCCCATCGCCCAGAACCTCCGCGGCTGCCTTGATCTTCTTGGCGTCCGCTTCGGCGATGGCCGCCCCCTTCGCGGCATCGGCCTTGAGGTTGGACCAGTAGTGGCCCAGGAACAGCGCCGCCAGGGCGACGAGAGCCCAGATGATGTGGATCAGGTTGGAACTGATGATTTCAGGCATGATGGTTTCCTCAGAAGGTGATGGCGGCGCCAACAAGCGCCAGGGTTTGGGATTTGCCCCCGGCCATTGCCGGCAGGCCCTGCTGGATCAGCTCGCCCACCACCCGCACCCGGGCGATGTCCTGCTCCACGATGACGCCCACGGCCGACTGGCCTGGGGCATAGAGCAGCCCGGCGGCCCGCCGGTATGTGGGATGGATGGCCTGGCGCAGCTCGCCCACCGCGGCGTCATCCTGGACGAAGGCCTGCCGGTGATCCTGGTCGGCCAGGGTGAGCTGCAGGTTCTGGGCCTTCAGGTCGGTGATGTCCTTGGCTTGGGCGGCGATCAGGGCATCCTTCGCCAGATCCAGCTCAGGAGGAACCGACGCAGGCTCAGGGTCGGGCATTCCAGGCAGGGGATCGGGACCAGGGGGGCGAGGAGCGGCCGCCCGCAGCCGCGCCACTTGAGCCTGCAGGCGGGAAACGTTTTGATCGTCGGTGGCGATGGCCGGGGCGATTTCCTGGGCGGCTGCGGCATGCTGATCCCCCTGTTTGGCGGCGGCCTGGGACGCCCCCTGGTCCACGTTGGCCTGCTGGATGTGCGCTTGGTCCCGTTTGCCCTGGCTGTGGTCCCGGTACATGAAGATGCCGGCCAGCACCAGGGCGAGGCCGGCGGCGCCGATGAGGTAGCCCTTGCCGATCACTGGGGCGCCTTCTCGGTCAGGAGGACCTGCTTGGTGCTCAGGGCGTGGATCTGGTTCTTCAGACCGTTGCCGGGCATCACCAGGGTGGTCTCCGCCTCGAGGCAGCAGAAATTCTCATCTCCAGAGATGGATTTGACCTCCAGTTCCAAGGTGACGATGTCACCGGCCTGGATGAGGGTGCCGTTTTTGTCATGGCTCATTGCTGATCCCCTTGAGGAAGTTGGTCATCCCGCTTGAAGTGGGCCGCAACGGTCCCACCCACAAGCAACGTCGCCAGAGACACCAGCACCACGCCGACGCCCTGTTTGATGTCATGGTCATTGCCCTTGAGGATCTGGTACGCAGCCGCCCCGCAAAGCATCAGGAATCCCACCATCACCGTCTGGGTCCCGCGAACCAGCGCCCAGCGCTTCGGATCCTGCGGTCGGTCCTGCCGGATCAGATCCTCGAACCTGCCAGTCCGCGCCTGGGAGGTCATAGCCATAGGGGTTGCAGATGGCGCAGTCGCACATTCAAGCGGCATTCGGCACCGCCCTGGCGCGCACCAGCCAGCCGGCCAGAAACTCCTCATCCTCTGGGTGTGCGGCCTCGATCTCGTTGTAGCGCGCCACCGAGGCGTCGCAGATTTTCTGGATGAGGCAATCAGGGTCCTGGGCATTGACGGCCGCCTCTGTAGCAGGGCCGTACGCGCCATCGGCGTCTACACCCAGGATGTGCTGGACCATGCGGACCTCGGTTCCCCCACCGAAGTTGACGCACAGATCCATGATTTTTGAGGCAACGGCCTGGCTCTGGATCCCATCAAATCGCCAGAACTCGGCTCGGTAGATCCGCTCCACGTCTGCGTCCGAGATGGCCCGTAGCGCGTCCTCGGTCATGATCCCGTAGTGCTGGGCCACCGCCAGGGTAATGCCATGCATGGTTGGGCCGCCTCGATCGTTGCGACGGTTGGACCAGCCTCCCTCGTGAGGGAGCAGGAACTGCAGCGCGGGTTCCAGTTGGGCCACGGATAGCCTCCGGTCCCAGAATGCGGGGAGGAGGTCGGCCGGGTGTCGTCATGGGATGACGACGGAAAGGGCATAAAAAGGCCCCCGGTGAAGGGGGCCGATCCGAGAACAGGACTACTTGCGGTTGCGGAGATGGGTGCAGATCGGGCACTGGCACGGCGTCCAGGTGGCGCAGTAATCGGGCGGATCCTGGTGCAGCTTCTGCACTTCCAGTGCGGCATACTCCAGTTCCTCCAGACTCGCGACCCGAACGCGAAGGGCATCCAGCCCGCAGTCGCATTCCCGGTCCAGGTAGTGATTACAGAAGGCGTGATGCACCGGCTCCATTGTAATTTCATGTTCGGTCGCCATGTTGGCTCCTGGGTTCGTGGGGTTGGACATCAGCCTTTCGGCTTAGGGTAGGTGGGTGCGGAGCCCACCGTTTTCGGTGGGCTCCCTGGATTCAGGACTTTCTTGCCGGTGTGAACGGGATGGGGTTGCTTCAAGGCTCCTCCTTTTGGACAGTTACGGTTTCGTGGGGTCTTCGGGACGAGTGGAGCAGAACGAGCATTTCGGGTCGCTGCACTTCGGCGTCCTCCAGCCGCAATCCGGGCACCACCAGGAATCCCAGCGGTCGAAATACTGCTGGTTGTTGTGCTTGCCGGGGCAATTCAGCATCGTCATGCTCCTGGACAAGATCATTCGTTGACGGCCTTCGGAATCCATGACCCCTCCGGCATTTCGTCTGGATCGGTTTCGAGGAAGCAGGAACAGGTGATCCCCGGCTGGCGGTAGCCGCCCTTGAACAGGCGGGCCGTGTCTGCGTGGCCGGCCTTGATGGCTCCATCCTCGATCTGCTCCGCGATGGCGTAGAGGTCGGGGTGGACGGCACGGAGGGCATCCCACTCCTTCTCCCGCATGTTCGGGCAACAGAAGCAGGAGGACTTACCCACCTCCACCTTCCACCGCCGGTTGATGATGTGGCACTCCTCACGGTTCATGTGCCAGGCCACCAGGGGATACCATGGCATTTCTGTGGTTAGGTCAACCTCGGGGCTGGAGCAGTAGCGATGTGCCGCTGCCTCAACCCGAGCGCGTTCCCCAGCGTCGTAGCCGATGGCCACGGCGGACCGGGGGAACCCATGTTCTTTGCGCCACTTTTGCATGGGCTGGATCTTCCACTTCGAGGTGCAGCCGGCCAGATTGTAGGCTTTGCTGGGAAGGTAGCCTGTGCGCAGGGCATTCTCATGGATGGGCTCGAAGGTGCCATCCTGCCGGATCCACCTGACCACCTCGAAGGGCCACCCCGCCTTGGCCGCCCAAGCGGCGAACTGCTCAACGGATCGGTAGGTCTCGGGAGTCTCGCTCCCGGTGTCCGCGAACAGGGTCCAGTCCGGGCGAAGGCCCCGCTCGAAGCAGCCCAGAGCCATAGCCCAGGAATTCGCCCCGGCACCGATGTTCATCCCCCAGGTATGCAGGGGTGGTAGGGGCGAGAAGATCGGCAGGGGCTCGATCTCGTCCAGGTTGAAAAGGGAATCGCTCAAGGGTGCCTCGGAAGGTTCACGGGTTTGGACAGGTGCGCTAGGTGCGCGGGGTGATGGAGAGGTCGATCCCAGACCGGCCCTCGTTGGGCGGGGCCTGGAGCAGCGGGAAGAACCACGCAAGGCGGCCGTGAGGCATGGCCTGGGGTGTGTAGGGGAACTCCGTCTGGTGGTTGAGCCACTTGACGCGCTTCCACATGGCCAGGGCCAGGACTTCAGGCGCCACAGCCTCATCCGTCCAGGGGATCGCCACCACATCCATGTCGTTGGCGAGGGAGCCGTGGATCGCCAGGGCATATCCGTTCTCTCGGGCCACCTCACACAGGCCAGCGTAAAGACCGGCGTAGGCGGGGGCGATGTTTGCGGTTTTCATCGTCATGCTCCTGGACAGTTACGGGTGGCTGGGGGTCAGGACGATGAACCGGGGCCGGGCGAACCGCCGTAGCCCTCGGTAATCGCCTGGGGTTGGGGTGATGGCAAAGCCGTAGCCCCGAACGCGAAGCCAGCAGCACCATCGGCAGAAATGGATTGCGGTTTGATGATTCACGATGCCTCCCGCATCTGGACAAGATCAGGGCTTGTCGGGTTTGTCGTAGTGGACGTTGACGGAATTACAGTGGGGGCATTTATCTTCGGGGTCTTTTGCCCAGGTCCACCACTTGAACCCGCAAGTCCAGCACTTCATGGGTTGTTGGGGAGAGAACATGCGGATCTCCTGGACAGCCTCTACGGCTGAGGGTTTTCCTTCTGCCACTTCTCCCAGGCGGCGATGATGCGCGGGTTCTGGTGCCAGAGGTCGATGTCGTCGTTGGTGGTTTCGTTGGGATAGAAACTGGGACCGAAGTAGCGGTGATATTCCATCCAGATCCCGCGCCCCAGGTGGACTCGCCTGGGTGCCATGCAGATGACCCCAACGCGCTTACCGTGCTCTATGAGTGGGATGCAAGGCATTGATGCCTCCTGGACAGATTCGGCCCTCGTTGAAGCCGGTGCGGGCCGGGCCGAAACCCGCGCCGGGGCTACATCGTTGGTTCCTAATCCCGGAATAGGATCGGAACCTAAGCCGCCGATTGGGCCGAGGCTTCGGCCAGCCGCTTTTGCCGGGCAACCTTGAGGGCGTAGCGGTCATCATCCGCCTCAAGACACATCCCACATCTCGTTTTGCCCTTCACGGCGTTGTTCTTCCCGCACTCCAGGCAGATGCCCAACTTCTTCCATATCACCCGCATCCTGGCGATGTATTTATTGTCATACAGGGCCTTTTTGGCCTTACAGGCTGGGCATCGGACGCTCCCCTTATGGGGTTTCCCACATGCGATGCACTGGCCGGCAGCTTTCCGCCGCTCTCTCATCCGGCGGTGTGCCGCCCGGTCGGTGGTTAAGGTCCGCGTCATGCCGTCTTCCGCTTCGGGGCCGTCGCTAGGGCCGGGGCCGGAGGGGTCGATACCTTCTCGGCAAACGTCCGGGCCTGGTCCCTGGATCCGAAAGGGCCATGGATGGGGCCAGGTTCTTCCCGTCCATTTCCGACATGAGGGTCAGCCAGTGGCCATGCCGGGTCTCCCAGCAATGAGCCACGGCCGACCGCCCAGCCATGAGGTGGTGTCCGATGCTGCCGACGACGGGAACCCAAGATAAGTTACTGGCCATGACGGGCCTCCTTCTGGACTTGATGCTGAAACTGGTCGGCCTTGTAGTTCTCCCAGACCTGGGGGAGGAGACAGAAACAGAGGACGAGGAGGCAAAGGCCGACGACCCACCACCCGAGTTCCCGGATGTCTTCCTCGGTCAGGGCGGGCTCGGCCTCGAAGCTCATTTCCACCCCTTGGCGACCACGTCGTCATGGATGGCTTGCCGTTTGGCCCAGTCGTCCACATGAGCCAGGAACGAGATGGCCTCCAGCTCGGGGCTCGTCACCCGGGGCGTCCTGGACCGACGTTGAAACAGGTTTTGGATGAAAGCGATCATGCCGACCTCCGAAGGAAGCGGGCCCCCGAAGGGGCCCGGGATTGCGCCTACATGCCCCTGGAGACCAGGGAAGTCCATTCGGAGCCCTGGAGTGTCATCACCGAGCCGCCCATGTCCTGAAGCTCAATGGCGCGGTCGTAGTTCTGATTGCCGTTGGCGACCTGGGTGAGGCTATTCGCCAGTCCCCATCTCGTGTGGTCGCGCTCCGCCAGAAAGCTGTAGAGGACCGACTTCTTCTCGGCGTCCCGGAGCTGGAATCGGGTAGCCACTTCTTCGACCACCAGTCCAGGATCGCCAGGAACCTTGTCGTTGGCCTTCTCCCGAATCCCGTCCAGGATCTTCTTGAACCCGTCCTCGCTGGTCAGGGTATTGAGGTGGTCCCGCATTTCGAGCCAGAAGGCTTGATCCATGGCCTTCTTGGTCTCGTCCTTGAGAACCGTGAAGTCGTCATTGTCGGCCAGGAGTCGGCCGCCCAGATGAGCCCGGGACTTGCCATACTCGAATCCGGTCATGCCGTTGGTGCAGCGAAGCCGCTTGAGCCAGGGCAGGATTTCGATCTTACCCATGCCGATCTCGGAATTCTTGATCAGGAAGCCACCCTGCACTTCATCGCCGACGCGGATCTCGCCGGTCAGGGCCGGGGTGACCACCTGGACATAGAGGCGGGATTCGGTCACGGTGGCCGATTCGACCTGGAATTCAGGGCTCCCCAGGATGACCGGGAGCAGGTATTCAGCCACCTCCTCGTTCTCGATCATCTTGTAGCCGTTACTCAGGACGGCGCGGGCGTTGTCCCCGAGGGTGCGAATCAGGCGGCGTTCCCCCTTGTGGTTGTCTAGGAGGCGGTTGACGTTGAGATGGATGAGGTCCGGGGCGTTCTCCCGGAGTTTGGTCATGAACCCCCTGGGAATGCCGAGATAGTCAGAAAGCTGGTTCCGGGCGTGATCGCTGGTCCTGGTGGCGACCGGGCCGGTGGAGTTCATCCAGGTGAGGTTCTGGTCCTCATCCATGCGGAGGTCGGTCGCCGGGATCACGAAGTCCCGCTTGTTCTTGGCATTGTCCAGGATGGTCTGAACCAGGACGGGAATGGAGTCGCCTTTGATGGTCATGGGTGCCTTTCAGGCTGGACGTTGCAGCGTCCGATTATTGGTTAACGGCCTTGTTGATGAAGGTGTTTACCCGGATCCCCTTGGAGAGCATGGAGATCGCGGCGTTGAGTGATTCGAGCTGGAGGCCCCGGGGATGGGTCTCGCCTCGTTCCCAGCGACCCGGGGTCGCCGGGGAAACCCGGATGAGCCTTGCGAATGCTGCTTGGCTCAACCGGGCGAGTTTCCGATACCGCCGGATCTCCGCCGGGGAGGGGATTACCTGGGGGGCGTGATTTCGGTCCATGGCGAATCCTCGTTTTCTCGGTAAAGGGCCAGCATCAGGGTCTTTTCGCCCAGGACCACGTTCTGGACTCGGGGATCGGGAGAAGGGGCCGCCGCGACCTCGTAGCGAACCGCCAGGATTTGCGTCACGGCGGGCCGGTCCTGGTAGCGGATGATCCGTTCCCACAGCTTTTCGAGGTCGGTGGTCTTGGCGTCCCGGATCGTGTCGATGGCATTGCCAGCCTGGATCTGATAGACGGCTTCGGGGATGGTCGCGGTGGCCATTGGTCTACCCGACCTTGGTCAGGAGGTCTTGAGCCACGGCGCCAGAGAGGCGGGACTTGATGCCAGAGACCATGTTGGTCAGGTAGGCGATCTGCTGGGACAGGAGTTCCAGGGTCACCGGCTCATCCGCCTTGCGGGGATCTGTCACGAGGGCGATGGGCTCCGGGATGGGATCGACTTCAATGGGAGCCATGACCTCAAAGCTGTTGCCGTGGCTCCCCGACCCGCGAATGACCCCAACGAGCCCCATTCTTCCGATAGCGTTGGCGATGGACGAGACGGTGGCGCGGGGCGTCATGTATTCGTTCATCACTTCCGGGATGGAGGTCTCCAGGTGGACATGGAGCTGGGTCAGGGTGTAGATCCCGGGCGCCATCGCCAGGATGGTGTCCGCCACTTTGTTGGCGCGGGCCTTCGAGAAAGGCTTGAGGTTCATGAGATTGCTCCTTGCAGGGAGGGTTGGTTGAGTCGTCTTGCTGCTTTGATAACCCAATATGCGCCCGTGCCTGATACGAGTCAATACCTTTTGATACTTTATTTTCGCATGTGCTACTTTTTAGCGCCGGAGGCAATGCTCTGGGCCTCCCGCGTCCATGCGTCCACGTTCCCATCGTTGAGGCCCTGGTTGCGGATCCAGTCCAATCGGCTTCGGAAATGGTCCGAACCGGATGCGCGAATTTGACGTAATTTGTCTCGGTCGCGTCTCAAGTCCGCCTCGATCCCTGCTAGGAGAAGACGGGCGTCATCCATGGGGTCCTTCTTTGGCTCTGCCACGTCCGCTCCTATGCCGCTGCCGGATTCGCTTGCCCTGCCCTGGCCCGAACTGCCTTCAGGTCCCCGGCCAGCCCGGAGTCATCCTGGAAGCCATTGGGATCCTGGAAAATCTCGCCCAGGACGCCCTTGCGCTTGATGCGCTCCATGTTGTTCTTCTCCCATGGGTGATCAGCCTGGAGAGTGATGCTCTCGACGTTGTCCTTCTGCCCCAGGCGCCAGATGCGGGCCGTCCGCTGGTTGTGGACCATGGCCGTCGACGGGATGTCGTGGTGGATGATGCACTTCCCATGCTGGAGATTCAGCCCGGTGGCGCCGGCATCGCTCATGACGATCACGTCGGCCTGTCCGCTGTCGAACCGGGCCGCCTTCGCCGCCTTGTCCTTGGAACTGTCCTTGCCGGTGAGACTGGTGGCTTTGATCCCAGCTTTCTCCATGGCCGCCTGAATCGACGCGACGGCCTCCAGGTTGTGGCTAAAAATGACGACCGGCTTTCCCTCGGCGATGCGCTCCTTGGCGATGCGAACATGCTCCGCCATCTTGCCGCCCTCGGGATCCAAGTTGATGATCCGGTTCATAGCCGATTCACGCATGGTCCCGACGGCTTTTCGCACCTTCTCGGCGATGGCCTGGTGGTCGGCCTCGGGCTTCCCGTCGAAGGACTTGGGTGCCAGCATCTTGGCCCATTTCACGGTGTCGGGGGCCCCGGTGCGGAGTTTCCCGCTGGCCAGCTCCACCTGGTCCACGGCCTGGTGCTGCTTGTCGGTAAGGGCGACCGACGGATTGGACTTGTAGCATTCCTTCCCTGGGTCGACGCGGCCGTTGAACCAGTACCGGGCCAGTTCCTGAGCCATGGACTTCTTTGCCAGGGGCGCGTCGTTCTTGTATCGCCGCATGAATTCGTCCTTCGACTCGGGCGGATACTTGTGAGGGTCGATCTTGTTCAGGTTTGACCAGACCTCCGACACGTCGTTTTTGAGGGGGTCGCCCGTGGCCATTACGACATGCTCAGAGTTGTAGGAGTGGGCATCCAGCACCTTGCTCCAGGTGGAATCCTCCTTTCCATCCCGGTCCAGGGCGCCGTGGGCCTCGTCCACCATCATGGCGTTGAAGTCGATCCCAGCCTTGATGAACGCTTCCTTGACGGATGCAGCGGCGTCCTTGGGGGATGCCGAATGCAGAAATTCCCTGGCACCCTCGGGCCCGCTGCCCAGGTGGTCGCCCAGGATCTTTAGGGTATCGTCCCGAAGGGTCTGGTGGGTCACGACGACCGCCTGCTGGTCGGGGTCGCGGTAGGCGGCCAGCCTCTCGTCGTAGCTCTCGCCCGGGGCGGCATGGACATGAAAGCCGCTGGATGGGTCGATGAACCGGATGGCTTCGGCGCCGAACTGGGCCTGGACGACCGACGGGACGGCGATGATGCCCTTCTTGAGCTTCCCCTGCTGGTGAAGGGTCGTGAGGCTGCCCAGCATGATCGGGGTCTTGCCGCTGCCGGCGCCATAGAAAAGCCCCATCCGTTTGAGCTGGGTGATCGCCTTGACGGCCCTCTGCTGCTGGACGTATTTCCCGCTCATGTGGAGCCCGTCCTGGACGTTCACTGACCCCTTTCGCCCAGCAAAGGGCGCCGACGCGGCCGGCATGAGCCCCCGGATTTGGTTCTCCAGGGCAGTCCCAAGGTGGTAGCGTTCCCCGGGCGCCAGCTCGGGCTTCTCCCATGCGGCAGCCGGCGCCTCCTCTCTCCCGGGCTCCGGCTCCTCGGTTTCGTTCAAGTTGAATAGGGCCCCGTCCTGGACCTTTGCTAGGGCCTGGGCTGCCTTCGCCTCCTTGAGCTTGTCTCCGACCTTCCCCGCCCCGAACTGGCCGCCGCCCTTCTTCTGGAGCTTCGCCTGTTGGGACTTGCGATCTGCGGCCAGGGCCTCGGCCTCCTTGTCTCCCAAGGTCATCTGGAGGTGCGCCTGGGCCCCGGAAATGTCGGCCGTCGCCATCTGGAGCTTCTGGCCGGTCAGGTGGTGGTAGTGGTCGTGGAAGGCTTCATTGAGCTGCCCCCGCATCACGTCCTGGATGGCGCCCTGGGCGAACTTGGTCCCACCCATCCGCTGGATGTAGCTGTCCCAAAGGGTCGGCTTGGTGGCGTCCTCGTGATATTCGGATTCGAGCTGCTGCCGCTTGTTGTTCCACTCCACCCATTTGTCCGACGCGGCTCCCTCAGCGTCGGCCGCGTCGTCGTCGCTCATGCCGGCGAATAGATTCATGGACTGGACTTCGGCGTTGGTCTTCTCGGGCTCGGGGCCCAGGTTGCCGATGGCCTGGTCGAATTTCCACTTCTTGGCGTCGTCGCTGTTCGCCTTGCCGCCGAAGTGTTCCTTGTAGAAGAAGTCCCGGATGGCCGACGCGTGTTCGTGGGTCAGTTCGCCCTGGGGGATATAGGCGGCGGCCAGCCGGGGATCCTTGGCCAGTGCCCGGTGAAGTGCCTCATGGAAGTTTCCATCGTCCTGCACCCGCTGGCCCTGGAGGGTCGTTCCTGCCTCATTGGGGTTCGCGGCCATGTAGCCCTGCATCATGGGATCCAAGTCGGCTGCGATCTCGTGGGGGGCCCGGACGCGGGTCTTGAGCATGGGCTTCCCGTTGATCTCTATGGGCTTCCCGGTCTCCTTGTCCTTTTCCTGAATGGGCTGGCTCTTGGCGTCCTTTTCCACGACCCGCAGGGGGACCATCTCGTTCATGGCTGCGTCCCAATGAGCCTGAGCTTCCGGGGAGAGGTCCAGCTTGGCCCCGCCATAGACGCTGGCAACGATGTCCTCGGGTCGTTCCCCGTCGGCCAGCCGTGAGCCCATCCATGCCTGGAGCTTCCCCTTCACCGCCTCAGCGTCGTCTCCGTCCTGGATATCGTGGTGCCGCTGGAATTCGGCGGGCTCCATTTCGGGGTTGGAATACCGGTCGGCCAGCCGATTGGCGAACCCAGCCGGGATCCAGTTGTCCTCATCCTGCTGGCCACCCTTGAGAGACAAGGCCACCTCCCTCTCGCCCAGGGCCGCGCAATCCACCGGCTTGACCATGGCGTCCATAGCTGCGCCCTGGGCGGTGATGACGGCCTCCCCGTCCTCGTGGCTGATCTGGTAGCTTCCCTCGGGCATCCCAAGGGCGGCTGCCGTCATGACTGCCTTCTCAGGGGTCATCTTGCCCAGAGGGATCTGGTACTCGTTCAGAGGGGTGGAGTGGAGGGCGGCGATCAGGGCAGCTCTCGCTTCCAGTCGCCCCAGGGCCCCGCCCAGGACCCGACGCGCCTCTTTCAGGGCCTCCACCTTATTCTTCTGGATCTCTACAGCGGCCGGGATGTCGTGAGCTACTTCCAGGAGTTCCTGGTCACATTGGGCAGCCTTGGCCCGGAGAGCCTGGGCGTCCTCGGTCACCTGGGGAAGCAAGGTCTCCTGCTCTTGGAGGTGGTGGTGCTCCAGAGCCTCCAGGACGGCTTGCTGGTCCTCGGGGCTGAAGTTCTGCCGAAGGGCACGGGCGACGACGTGGGCAGCCCCCTCGGGCCCCAGGCACTCAACAACGTCCCGGTCGATCATTCCCTGGCCCAGGGCCGCCAGGCCGACATCGTGCAGAAGGTCAAAGGCGCCGGCTCCCCGGCTCTGGTGCATTCCCTCCATTTCGCCGGTCTTGAACGGGTCGATGTCGCTCCCCTCGGGGAATCTCTCGCCCACCTCCTCCAGGAATCCCTGGACGTGCTGGGTCAGGAGCTGCTCGTGCAGGGACTGGACCAGGGCTTCGTGTTCCTCGGGGGTGCCGACGGCCATCTGGAACCCCGGCTCGAAGGTGATCCCCTTCTTGGCTGCCATCTGCTGTTTGTAGGTCGCCCGGAGTGCCTGGCGGGCCCGCAGGAGGTGGGCCAGGGTCTCATTGGACTCCAGGGATTCCTTCACGGCGTCACGCATGGCGGCGGCCTTCTGTGCCTGGAGGTCTTTAGTCGCCTTGTGAATCTGGATGTTCGCGGCCTGTTCCTCCGGGCTCTTGGGGCCCGTAGCCTCCTTGGGCGCCTTGCCTTCGGCAGCTTGAATCTCGTTCACGGCAGCCATCAGCTTTTCGCTGGTCATGCCGGCCTTCTCTGCCCGCTCGGCCAGCTTCTGGTTGTAGCCGGGCCCGGACTTGCCCTGGGTTTCCGAGAGGATGGCGTCCAGGTCCATAGGGGAATCCCCGCCGACCAAGTTGATCCCGCTGGCTCCCCGGGCCTCGGCGTCCAAGAGAACCTTCTTCTCTGCCTCGGCGACGATCTTCTTGGCCTCGGCCAGCCGGGCCCGGTGCGCCTCCTTGGCAACCTTGGGGTCGTCCTCGCCCTTGAACAGATCCTCATGGTCGCCGCCCTGGCCACCTGTGGCGGTTCCCAGGACGTCGTTGATGAACTTGTCCTCGGCCTGCTTGCGCTCCGCCCGAGCCCCGTCAGAGACCTCCCGCTCCTTGGCGAGGTCATCGGGTGACAGGCTGGCCTTCCGCTTCGCCTCGGCCTCGCGGCGGCCCTTGGCGTTGGCCCTGGACTCCTCCTTGTATTGTGCCGGGTTCTTCAGGCCATGCAGTCGGAGCCCATTCAGTTTTCCCTGGGCGCCACCGATGACGCGGGCAGCGCCGTTGCTACCCTGGATCGGCTGGATGAGGAGAGGGTGGCCCTTGGAACCGGGCCCGTCGGGGTGCGCGGTAATCCAGTGGGCCCCGGCGGGGATGGGGTCTCCGCCCTTGACGATGGTGCGCCAGCCGTCACGCCGTCGCTGGTCCTCGGCGCAATGACAGCAGTTGAGCCCGTCGCCTTGGTAGTCCGGTGGCTTCGGGCCACCGCACCGGGCCTTGCAACCATCCGGCCTCGGGAAAATCCAGCCGTGCCCAGAATTAGGCATGTCGGGGTCCCAAAGCTGTAAGCCCTCTGCTTCGCTCTTGGCGATGGTCCGGGTGGCGTTCTCATCTGCCAGCCAGTCCTTGAAGTCGTCGATGGTGTGGGCGGCGATGGAGTGGAAGCCGTCCCAGCCCTTGCTGTAGTTGGCGAAGTAGGCAGCCTTGGCCTCCGCCTCGGTGTCCCATCCGATCATGACCTTGTGTTCATCGAATTCGCCAGAGAGCGGATCCACCTGATTGACGATGAAGACCGACTGGCTCTCCGGGTTGGGCCCGACAAAGCAATCCACCCCGTCCCCGTCTGCCCCGAAGGACCGCTTGCAAAATCCATAATGGTTGGCCATCTTGACCGACCACTTCGTCCCGCAGGAGTCAACCCCGCTTCGGATACTCCCGACGGGATTCTCAATGGCGATGGGGATCCCCTGGACGACGATGTGCCCGCGCCGGCCGCCCTCCCGTGGCTCGGCCTTCCCTGCCTGTCGATCCAGATCTGGGGTGGTCAAGGGCTTGATCTTCAGGGCGATAGTGGGGGTCCAGCCGACGGGAATCAGCCACCCGGTTTCCCCGGATTCGTTATCGGTAAAGGGGATTCCGGCGTTCATGGGTGCCTCAAAATTCGACTTGCAATCCTGCTTGGACGGGGGCATATTTCTGGAGTGCAACAGGGGGGCGGAATATAGCCGGACCAATCCCCAAGTAGGCCCGTCCGAGGCTACCCCTTTGGCGGGCCATCACTTTGCCTCGGAATCGTTCTGGATTTCGATCACGACGCTCTTGGCTTCAGCCGTCTCCGTTGGCCTTGCCGCTTCCATTTCGTACCCGGATACGACCCAGGTCGGAACGGTGTCAGTGGGAAGGGCCGGGTTGTCATAGAAGGGCGATAGGGTTACCTGGTGCTTCCCGCTGGTGGCCCATATTTGGGGCGTCGTGCTGGGGCGCCGGTTGTCTTTCCCTGGGGGCTCGACCTTCAAGTCTCCACGAACAAGGCATTCCGCCATCCCCCTCATGCAAGCCGCCAAGTCCTGCCCCCGTTTGGCCCGCTGGTCGATAATATGTTCCAGCCGCTCGTATTCCAGCCCGATTGGGCCAAGTCGCATATGCTTCGTGGTCATGTAGGGCGGGTGCCCCTTCCCTTTTTGGAGCTGGAGGATGGCGGCATAGGTCGCCTTGACCCGCTGATCCTCAAGCTGCGCGAAGGCGGCCTGATCAACCCACCGGACACTGGCCTTAACGGGATGCAATCCGCCCTTCCCGTCATGGCTGAAATGCGCCCGAACCGTGACTGCCCGCTGGGCCTTTTCGATGGGGCGGCCGGAAGTCACGGCGTTGAAGGCATCCGTCAACAGGTGCCAGAGCAAATACCCACTCGGGGGTTCCATCAGTCCACCAGGTCGGTCTTGGGGTTCACTTTCTTCTTCTTGGGCTCGTCCGTCCCGGGCATGGCGATCTCTTTCCCGGGCAGTTTGAAGGCGTTCCCCTTGTGGGGGATGTCGGTGGCCTGGGACGACTCGGTGTCGTAGCGCGGCTCCTCCATGAGGCCCTGGCGGGTGGCCGTGGAATATGCGTCGGTGCCGAGCTGCCACTTCAGGAACCCATCGGGAAGGGTGCCCACACCGGGGACATCGCTGGCGGCCTTGGCGATGGGGCGCTCTCCCTCCGGCGCCGGCCGACCTTCCTCCATCCAGTCCAGGATCCGCCCGGAGATGGCGCGGCCCCGGCGGCTGTCGCCCTGACTCGACTTGACGATGGTGCGGAGTCGATCCATGGGCAGCCCGTCCATCACGGCCTGATGAATCGCATCGGCAGCCCCGACGCTCTCGGGCAGCTCCTGGATGGACTTGGTGATGGCGCGGGGCGACTGTGACGCCATGGCCAGGGCCTGGATGGCGGAAAAGAAACGGACTTCGAGGGAATGGTTGTCCATGACGGCTCCAGAATGGCTTAGAAGGTGGTGGTGACGACCTTCCGCCAGGTGTTCGTGGCAATGCAAATGCAGAGCTGTCCCGCATCGGCCCAAATCTGACCCTTGATACCAGCGGCCGAGCTGTTGGCGGGAGCGGCAGAGACGAAGGAAAGAGGATCCGCTACCCATGCCGTCCCGGTGTAGGTCACGAACCCGCCGACGTCCTGGACGTAAAGATTCATTCCCGTCTTGGGCGCCATGAAGTCCCATTCAAAGGAGTAGGGATTGGGCTTACCATCCTTGACGATCTGAGGATTGCAGATAGCCAAGTTGCCAGCCTGACCCGACCAAGCCCCGGTGGCGCCAGCGGGAACGATGTAGAGGTCGCCCTGAGTCGGCCCGGTGGGAGGAGTGGTAGTGGTCGCCGACTTGGGGCCACCATGCAGGAGGGCGTCCAGGATGAAGACCAGCCCGGAAATGTCCCCATTCAGAGGGACCGCCAGAGGCATCGCCAGACTGGGGGAAACTTTGGTAGCGGGGGTGGTATTGATAACGGGCATCGGGGGCTCCTCGCGGGTGGCGTAAAGCCCAACCCTGCCAGGAACCCCCGATGCGAACCGCTAGGGCCAAGCCCTACCGTGCCCCTAATGCTAGGTTAAATCATCGTCGATCCATGGCCGAATCCGCCCCTTCGCCGGCTTCGGCGGAGCGAGGCGTGAACGCTGGAGGCCATTCATGCTGCTCCAGCACCCCATGTACGCATCGTGCCGGTCGTTCTCGATCACACTCCCCTTGAAGTTGGGGTAGTTCAGGGCCATGACTTCCCGGGTCAGAGCGATTGCCACCTCCTGTCGGGAAATCAGGGTGCGAAAACGATAGTCGTGATTGGCAGTTTCCGAGACCTTAGCCTTCGGAAAGACTCGCTCTAGGTCACCCTTAACCCGGCCTCGGACCAGGAGCCGATCCTTGGGATCCCCGGCTGGCGGCTGGACGATAGACAGAAACGCATCATTGAGAAAAACCCACACTCTAAACCTCCTCGAAAGCCGTTGCAGCGGCGGTATGTCTTAATATCGGCCCAAAGCGACCGTAAGTCAAGAATGGAATTGGACAGCACGAGAAAACCCCCTTTCGGGGGCGTTCTCAAAAATCCATGTCTTGCCAGAATCCAGTGGGTTCCTCGGGGGCGCCCTTGGGGGCCTTCGGCGGCGGGACGTATTTTGGAACCGGCCGAGGCCCAGCTCCCAGAGCCTCAGCCAGCCCGTGGTCGGTGGCCATGTTGAGGTAGTGGTAGAGGAGAGACCGGGGCACCAGGGAGACCGCCTGGCTCTCCCAACCGCAATCCGTTGGGGTTCCCCCGACGCGCCTGGCCGTGTAGTACCTGGCCGTCGTGGTGGTCCTCTGGACATCCTCCAAGAACCCGGTGATCTCCGCCTTCAGTCCGCACTCCTCGAATGCCTCCCGGATCGCGGTGGCCTGGAGGGCGTCGTCCCCGTCGACGTGGCCCTTGGGGAACGAGCCCCGGTAGCCTCCGAACTGGTTGGTGGGATGGATAACCCAGACCCGGCCGTCGGGCTCCTCGATCACCAGCCCGGCGGCCGGCGCCTTCCCCTCGGGGAGGGGGGGCTCCTGAATGGTCGGGTCCTGGCCCTCAACCTCCATCCAGTCCTCGTCCGTCGTCGGGTGGTCGGCCCAGGGCGCCATGGCGACCCCGTTTAGGGACGCGGGGGCCTTCCCGCCCGGGATCCAGGTTGCGACGGCACTGGGGTCCTCCCAGGTGTCCGCCCCGGTGGCCTTGGACGGATCCTTGATATAGGCGTCATTCCCCTTCTCGTCCAGCTTGGGGTGCTTCTTGGCCCCAGGGTTGTGCTTGAGGAAATAGGCCAGTTGTTCCTCGGGGGTGTATTTCGGCTTCTCCGGGGCTCCTTCCGGCTTCGCCCAGGACCACTTCCCGGACGGGGCCTGGCCGGCGGAGTGCGAGGGGGCCTGGCCGGTCTTGCCGGGGATCTTGAACGGGGCCGACGTGACCGGCTTCGATGCCTGGGTGCCGAAGTGGTTGTTCTTCCACGGCTGGTAGCCGATCTTGTCGTCCGGGTTGACGTGCTTTGGCGGCGGGGCCGGCGCCATGTTGACCGGCTTCAGGTTCTTGGGGGCGGCTTTGGATGGCGGGGCCTGGGCGGCGGCCCGGGAGTCCTCATGCTCGGGGATCCAGACCCGCTTGCCGTTGAATTCGCGGAAGAAACCCTTGATCTCCCTCATTACCCCTCCCCGGTCAGAAGGAATTTGATGGCACTCTTGACGGCCCGCTGGAGCATGAAGCCAACCCATTCCGGGTCCTCGTCTCCACCATGGAGATCATTCGCCGACTTCACGACCTGGGTAGCCAAGAACAGGAAGAATGCCTGGCCCGGATCCTGACTGGGTTCCTCGAATTTGACCGACCGCTGGGCCCTTACGTGAGCCCCCAGACGGTCGGGAGTATTCCATTCGGTGGCGTAGAACGTTGGGTCCTTCCCCATGAAGGCGTCACCCAAGACCGTAGCCTTCAAGCGAATGGCAGCCATGGCATCGTCCCTGGTTGCCACTCCTTTCCCGAAGGAGTCGTAATCCTTTAGGACATCGGCCACGAATTTCTGAACGATGGCGCCCACGTCGCCCAGGTCATTGAGGGCAACCTTCCCTTTTGGCTGGTGGTCGAAGTTCAGCGAGTTTCCGATCATACCGTCACCCCTTTCTTAAACTGGTCAACGGAATCAACGAAGGTCGGGTCAGGAGGGAGCATGAGCAATTCGAGTTTCATCGTTTTCCCGTCAGAAGCCTTACCCTTGCTTAATATCATAAACCGCTGCCCGGGGAGGGTCGTGATCTCCTGTTCGCTGGACATGCTATGGGATCCGTAGGAATCCATGGCCTTGGCTCCTTCAGCATAGTGAATCTCCAGGAGGAGGTCGCTCCCGAAGTGCTTATGGCTGCCCCAGTCCTCGCCCTTGGAACAACACATAGAATCGGTATTCTGGAAAAGCAATCCCGGCTCCGCCTGTTGAAGCTGCTTGGCCATGGTAGAGGGAATGTCCATCCAGCGCCAGAGACGGGCCCCTTCGTGCTTCGGAATGGCGTATTCGTAGCTCTCTTTGATTGCCAATTTGATGTCAGTCCCGCCATAAGAAACGTCATTCCCTTTGAAGTGGTGATTAATCGAACCGGTGGATTGGACGTTGCTGATGTAGGACTTCAGGTTCTTCGGCATCTTCTCGTATTGGGAATAACCCAGTTTCGCCTCAGCCGGAGTAACGTTGCTTCCGGCGTTCTTGGGTCTGAAGTCTTCTGGGTTTGCCACGCTGCCAAGCAGCATGAAGTATCCGAGAACCTCGGAGCTATCAATGTTATCGGTGTTCTTACCGAACGGTTTGGATGGGAAGGCATCTGAAAGGCCAGAAACATCCTCTGCCTGAGCAAGGGAGTAGGTCTTCAGCTTCTCAGAACCAGGGTTTGCTACCACATCCATGTAGGCAACGAGACCGGACCAATACTGTTTGACATGAGTGCTGGGATGCTGTTCGATGGGGATCAGCTTGGATTCCCCAGTCCCCTTGTCGACTAGATGGACCTGTAAGTTCTTCAACCGAACCAGGTCCCCCTTCATGGCCGCCCGGTGGACCTCGGCGGCGGCCTCCTGATTCGCTTCGTTGACCTTTTGGGTTGCAGAAAGTCCCTTCCCTTGGCCGTTCCAGTCGAGGAAGTCGGGCGGCTTGGGAATCTGAGCTTTATCCACCGGGAGCCTCTTTGGGTCAGGCTTGGGGGGATGAGCGATAGCCTCGGCCTCCGGGAACTGCTTGGCGAGGTAGTTTTTCCGGGCGATCAGCTTGGCCGACAGGGCGGCCTTTTGGTTGTCGTCTCCGGGGCCAAAAAGCTGGACTGCCTTGGCGATAACGTCGTCTGGCATTTCCAGTACCGGAACCATGCTCTGGTTCATCTCCTCCTGAGTCATGGAGCCGAAGACGGAGGCAGACTGGGGATTCTTGACCGCATCCTTCAGTGTGTGGATCTCGGGGACAGTGTTCCCGAAAGCTGGCCCCTTCTGGCCGCCCTGTGCCCGGAAGTCCAGAGCCCCGCCGGGGTCGATCCGCACAGCCTTTCCGTCGGGACCGACCAGCAGGTTGTCATAACCCAGGCCGACCACATCCCAATTCGCCAGCCACGCGTCGGCGCCGAACCCTTCCTTGACCCCGGCTTTTGCCCCCAGAGCTTCCCCGTCGCCGACCTTTGCCAGGCCCTCTTGGAAAGCAGAGGCGATCCCAAGCTTTCCGTCCTTCTGGACCAGCTTCACCTTGGGGGCACCGATGCCCATCAGGTCGTAGAACTTGGCGGCCAGCATTTCACTCTTGGCCTGATCCTCGCTCCCTGGGAACTTGATATACCACTTCTTGCCGAAGGCGTCCTCATACAGGCCACCCGGGTTCGATCCCTTCTGTGGGCCAATCTGCTTGAATGGGAACGCCTTGGGAAGCGGGGCTACCTTGGGAACCACCGTGGCCGGTCCCTTCTTCTCGACCAGCTCCCACCGATGGTTAGCGTTCAGGACGTAGGTCTGCCCGTTCTCCAGCTTGGTATCGCCGATCTTGGGCCCCGTCTGGTCGCCCATCCCCTTGAACTTGAAGGCATCCTTCCACGACTTCTTGCCCCACAAACCAGGGACCGCCGTGAAGGTCATATCCTTGCCGTCCGCCTTGAGCTTGATCCCGCCGTCGACGGCCGGGTTGTTGACGACAGAGTAGGTGTCGCCCCCGTACTCGAATTGCATTCCCTCTTTAACCTGGGAGAATGCGGGGTGCGACCCGATAGTCGGGGTCTTGTCCGCCTTGGGCTTGGTTGGAGCCTTCCCGACGGCCACCTGGGCTTCCAAGTGAGCCGCCAGGGCCAGGTATTCATCCTTGGGCACCAGGTAACTCTGCTGCTTCTTTTTGTATCCGGCTGGGTGCATTGCCGCAATGGCTTTGGCTACGGCCGCCTTCATCGGGGTGCCGTCGTCGTTCTTCTTGCTGACCATGAAGAACTTTCCGCTGGGCGTCGAGAGGTGGACGTAGAACCCGCCGAGGTTGGCAGAATGCCCCTTGCCGATGGCCTGGAGCTGATCCACAAGGCTGGGCTCGGCCGCCTGGGGCTCGGTCGTTGCTGGAACGGGATCCGGCTCCGGCTGCGCCTCGTCACCCCCAAACATCTTTTCAAAGTCCCGGTCCACGTCGAACGAAACGGCTCCATGCGGGGGGGCGGCTGCCTCTCGGGGGGGCTCGGTGCCCTTGGGTGCTATGGTGGTGGCACCGGGTTCCTTCGGCGACTCCTGGGCGTCGGGATACATCCTCGCAAAATCATCGTCCGTGGTTCCCTTGACCTCGTAATCCCGCCCCTTGACATGGACGAGCTGGCCGTGGACGGTGCGGTAGAAGTCTTTCCCGTGATGGAGGGCCATGGTCTACTCCATCTCTTTCAGTTTGGTCATGGCCTTTTTGGCGTAGCCGGCCCATTTCTGGCCGAAGTCGCCCCAGGACGGCCCTTCCTCGGATTTATTCGGGAGCCCCTGCTTTGCCTTGTGCCCGGCGACGAGCGCCAGGTGCTTGGCGTGTTGGACGTAGCTCTCCAGCTCTTTCTTGCTGGGGGTGTAGCCGGAGTCCTTGGTGATGGCGAGGTGGGTATCGCTCAATCCGTCCATGATGGGTTTGGTCGCGGCATCCCAGTCGTGTTCGTGCCACTTCTCCGAGGGAGGCTTCGGCATGAACGGATCGGGCTTGACTGCGACCTTCGGCGTCTGGCCAAGAGAATCAGCCATCTTCCCGTGATATTCGGCCAGGGCGGCATGAGCCTTGGCGGCTGCGGTATGGCTGCTCTGGAGGTGCGCCGGCCCAGGCTTGATGGGGGTATCGGTCAGGTTGAAGGAATTGCCAAGTTGGGCGTGATACACCCCAGCCTTCCCATGGGCTCCGGCCGCCTTCAGGTGTGATTCGGCATCTCCCATGTTCGCGGCATTGCCGGAGGCATACTGGGCAGCCTCGGAATAGGCGTGAGCATCACTGGCATGTCCGGTGGCCTCGGGGTGATGCGCCGTGATCTTTCCGGCGAGGTCCGAGATAGCATGGGCCAAGTCGCTGGCTCCGCCCGGGGTTGGATTATCTTTGAACCCGGCCCCGGCACCCTTCACGACGCCCCTGGCCTCCTGCACCTGGGGGTGGGCTTCTTCCCAGTCCAACACGTCGGTATCGGGCATGACCTGGGCGTTCTTGGTTCCCCACTCCTTGGCCGCCTTCTTGATGCTCTCGATGACTGCGTTCCCAGAGACGCCCAGGTCTTTGGTGTGCATCTTGCCGTCGGCGAATTCATACCAGACCTTCCCGCCCGGATAGGAAAGGCCCGCCTGGAGGTGGTCCTTGGCGTTGAAGTAGATCCGATGCTTGGCTCCCTTGGTCCACTCCTTGCCGACCCCGGCCAGCTCGGCGACGGTGGGCATGGATCCCCCGCCCTGCTCCTCCGGGTGCTGCTCGATGGCCAGCTCCCAGTGGTGATTTTCGTTGAGGACGAACTGCTTCCCGTTCTCGGTCTTGGTATCGCCGACCTTCGGGCCGTCCTCGTCCGGGACCAGGGCGGCAGCATTGGCCGAATGCCAGCCCATTTGGTAGCCCTTCATGGCGTCGATGTTGCTCCCGACCGGGGCGCCAGGCTTGAGCTGGGAGTCCATGAAATCTTTGTTCTCGCTTGGGATCACAGAGAGCCCCTTGGCGTGAGCCTCCTGGCCCATCTCGTAGGCCGACTTGGGTTGGGCCGCAAGGTATGCGGCATCCCCGGCCGCATCCTCAACCTCGCCTTCGGCCTGTTCGATGGCGAATCCTACATGCTTTGCCTTGGCGGCAAGGTGCTGGGCGGCCTTCTCTTGGTGGTAGTCCTTCAGTTTCTGGCTGATCGGAAGGTCGGCGTCCAGGATGGCCTGGTGAGAATTGGCAGCCGCATCATGGGCAGCTACGGCCGCGCCATGCTCCGTGGAATTGTGCTTGGAACTCACGGCATGGAACGTGTCGGCTTCCTCGGATTGAGCCGAGGCCAGCCCCGCTCCCTTATGGTATTTGGCCATCTGGTTGTGATAGGCGGCATTCGAGAAGTGTTCCTTCTGTGCGTCCCCTTCGCTACCAATCGCCACCTTGGCCTGAGCCACGGCGGCATCCTGATGGGCCTTTACGGCGGAATCGTGGGTCTGGACATCATCCGTCGGGGAATAGCTGTAGGCGTCGGCCTCCTCGCTGGCTTCCTTGGCTGCTAGGGCATCCTCGGAGATGCCGGTCACCTTCACCGGCTCCGGCACGGGGGCCTCCTTGGGCACCTCTGCGCCATGGAGGACCGCCATGACCTTGGCCGCCACCTCGCCGCCGGCCGCGCCATGCCCGAAGAAGAAATGTGGAAAGGCCGAATCGTTCCCGTGGTGGACCGCTCCGCCCTGCTTGGGCTCCATGGTCTCGCCGGTCACCTTGTAGATGGCCTCCTTGATGGCGTTGGCGTCGGCCTTGTTCGCCGCCCGGAGATACCAACCCTTGTTCTTGTTGACGCCCATGGCGGTGCGCTCCGCCAGGGACGCCACCTTGGCCCCTTCGGGAGCATGGCCCTCGGTCCACTTCGTCTTGCCCTCGTGGACTGCGTAGTGGCCGACCTTCTTCCCCGCCTTGGCTGGGGGCTGGGCGGCATGAACCGCGTCATCGTAGGCTGCCACCGGGACCAGCTTGCCGTTGGACTCTCGGAAGGTGGCGTCATGGTGGGACTTGCCGATGGGCCTCTGTTCCAGGATCGTTCCGTTCGCCATGTGCTTCACTGGCCTGGTCGCCATGGTCGCGGCCAGGGGGCCCGACATGGCTCCCCCCATCGAACCGGCGCATTTGCAAACCAGACTGGAGCCCTCGTCCGGGTCCATCCCGTCGTCCACGGCGTCATCGAACGCCTTCAGGAGGTCCCGGCCTTCGTCCACGTCCTCGGGCTTCCGGCAGAAGTTCTTGGGAAGGCATTTCGCCTTATAGTAGGCACCGGCTTTCATGGCCAGAGCATTGGCATGGTCCTTCTTGATGGCCACGGGGCCTCCTCTACTTGTCCAGGTTCAACAGGGACTGCCGGCGAAGCTCCAGGGCGGCCAGGGCGATCTTGTCGCCGCCGACCCGGGACTTCTGCTTTTCCAACTGGCCCAGCCGGGCGTCGACGTAGGACTTCATCATCTGGCGGCTGTTGGCCTCGTCCTCCTGGTCCCCTTGGGCCTTGGCAACTCCCCGGTCTGCCTTGGAATATTTGGCCAGGGCTGCATTCATCTCGGACGCTGGGACCTTGGCATCACCAGCTTTACCCTTGTGGTAGCGGCTGGCCTCATGGTGGGCCAGCCATGCCTTCTGGTGCCCCTCGTTGCCCTCCGTGGGGGGATGGACCTTCCCGTCCATGTCCTCGTACCCATCGCTATCCTCGGTCGCCTGGTTATGGCTCATTTCGGCAGCCAGGTGAAGCGAATGGGCGATGTAATGGTCCTTCTGGCTCCCGGTACGGTCTGCCTCCTGCGATGCGCGGTGGGCCGTCTGTGAGTAGCCAAGCATTTCTTTTGCGTCACGCCCCTTGACGGCTTCGGCGGCAGCGATAGCTTTCCCGCTGGGCGACTCGTCGGTGACCTTCTCCGGCGCCTTCTCTTTGCCTTCAGCCTTGGTCTCCGGCTGGACTTCCTTGTCTACCGGCTTATCCAGCTCGGTCTTGGCCGGGGCGGATTCGCTCCCTGCCTTCAGATGGGCATGGATCGCCGTGGCGTCCTGGAGGCTGGACACATGATGGTGGTCATAGGCGCCGACCCGGCCGAAGTGGCTGGCCCCGGATCTTCGCTTCTCTGTCTTGATGTCCAGGTGCTTGGCGGCGGCCTCGATCTGTTTTCCGTCTTCGGCGTCGGATGCCCGGAGGTAGTGGGTTCCTGACTTGTGCTTGCCGATGGCGGTTCGTTCGTGCAGCTCCGCCGGGCGCCCCTGCCCTTCGCCACCCTCCCCCACGTAGACAGTCTTGCCATTGACGACGCGATAGTAGCTCTTGTGGTGGCTCATCGGATACTCCTGAATCCCGATTGGACCCCGAGCGGAGGGCTTCATCCGTTCCATACCCAGTGCTACCAGCCACCTATGGCGTTGCCCATAGGACTTTAGGGTGCCCTTTACCTTGACTCTCCAGGCATGGGCACCTCCGTTCTTACTCCCGGCCTGGAGACTCGCGGAAGCGGGGGGCACGGAGTCTGCCTACAGTTCGAGCGTTCCGTCTTCAAGGCCCAGGCCGAAGTTGAGGGTGGCCAGCGGGTCGTCTACCTCGAAGCCAGCACTGAAATCCGGGACATGCAGGGCGACCGGATCCTGCTCTCTGCCCTCGAAGCGTCCATTCCCTACTTCCTGAAATATGGCCGGCTCGACCTGGACCATGCCTCCGTTCTGGGGCAGATTCGGGGCGTCAAGGTCAACCCCTACGCTTTTGAAATCGGGCGTCCTCTGGATGTGCGACTGCGTGATGGCTCCATCTGGGTCAAGGCCGCCATCTATACGGCCGGAGAGGGAAACCGGTTCACTGAAGCCGCCGACCTTTTCTGGGACTCCCTTCAATCGAAGCCTCCCGTCATCTGGTATCCCAGCGTGGCCGGCGATGTCTATGCCGAAGAAACCACCTCCGAAGGTGGCCTCCCCACTCAGGAAGTGCGCGGCATCCGGTGGCACTCCATCGGCCTGTCCCGGACCCCGGTCAATACCGCTGTCGGTTCTGTCACCACCATGCCGGTTCGCGCCTTCGCCAAAGCATTCTCCGGCCTGGCCGACCTGAAGGACACCCTGGGCTCCCTGGCCCCCGCGCTGCCCTCTCGCGGCCTCGCCACGGCGGCCGGGAAGGTCCCTGGCGCCGATGACCCCATCTATATCCGCCTCGCCATGGACGCCCTCCTGGAGGCCACGGAGGCGGGTGGCCTGGATGGCTACCTAACCCTCGCCACCGAGCGGGGAGTGCCCGCCGATGTGGCCATGGCCCTTCTCGTCGTCCTTCTCTCTCGTCGCTGAACCAAGGAGCCAATTCATGAGTGCCCTTTCCGATCTGCAAACCGCCGTGCGCTCCATCCTCAAGGGGATCAAGGAGGATCCCGCCAAGAAGGTCGGCGGCAAGGCTCCCGTCCCGACCAATCCCGGCGATCCCGATGAACTCCAGCCCGATCCCCGCGTCGGCGATGCCTCGCCCACGAAGGCCGATGCCACCAAGGCCAAGGCTGATGCGGAGCCTGAAACCGACGGCGAAGCGGATCCTGAAGCGGATCCCGAAGGCGAGGACGGCGAAGTCAACCCTCCCGCAACCACCAAGGAAGAAGAAGGCGGCGAAGGCGATACCACTACCACGGGGGAGGAGGGCGACGACCCTGAGAATCCCCAGCGCCCCGGTGCCAAACGTCCCGTCGCCAAGGGCTTCGATGAATTCGGCAACCGCGACCTGGAGCCTGGCGAAGTCCGGTCCCTCCTAAAGGCCCTGGAATACGGCGTCACGCCCCCCATGACCCAGGACAAGCTCCTGCACGAGGGCGAAAACCTCAAGGCCGTCCTGGACGACATCCTCAAGTTCCTGACCCATGCCGCCCAGAAGATGGAAGGCCACGACGTCATCATGGGCGACATTTTCGCGGAGCTGGACCGCCTCAAGAAGGGATCCGATGTCCACGACCGGGAGATTGCCAAGGCCCTGAGCCTTTATGGCGATCCCACCAAGGCCCCCGCCGAAGCCCCCCGCGCAATCTCCAAGTCCCTGGTCCTCCCCTCCACTCCTCCCGCTGCCCCGGCTCTGCCCGGAGCCGACGTGGCGAACGAAATCTACTCCGCCCTCAAGGCCGGAAAGATGACCAACGCCCAGGCGATGCAGCGGTGCCGGGAGACACGGGCCGCCGCGTCGGTCCAGTAGTGCCGCCTTTCAACCTCAACCCCTTTTCGGCCTAAAGGCCAGGAGTTACCGATGGACGTTCTTTCGATCCTCGGCCAGTTGGCCGAAACTTCCGCTGATCCCCGGATCCGCACCCTGGTCAAGTCCCTGACCTCCACCCAGGCGGGCGTGAACCTCGCGGCCCTGACCGGCGGCGGCGCAACGCGGGTGGAAGCCCTGGAGCCGGAACTGGCGACCGCCACCGTCCAGAATCCCCACTTCGTGCTGTTCAACCTCCTGTTCCCCAACCGACACACGAGCTGGAGCCTGATCGACCAGCAGGTTGTCCAGGACGGCATCGGCGGATACCCCGGCAGCGCGGTCTCCAACGAAACCGGCTCCAACCTCAACCAGCGCAACGGCGCCTACCACCGGGTCATCACCGAGCTGAAGGTGCTGGCTGAATTCGGCGGCGTCACCGTTCCCACCGCCATGCAGGGCGCCCTTCAGCAGGCGGCCGGCGCGGCTGACTTCAACTCGGCCGAGCAGGAAATCTTCTCCGCCCTGTCCCGGGTCCTCCAGACCGCCGAGTGGGAGCTGATTTTCGGCGACCCCACCATGAGCCCCCTGGAATTCCAGGGCATCATCCCCGGTCTCCTGGCCAACGCCCCCCAGAACGTGCTGAACCTGGGCGGAATCGCCCTGAACACCGGCAGTCAGGTCGCCCCCCTCGCGGCCCGCATCTCCGGCTTCGGCTCCTGGGGCTCCCCCGACGCCCTGATCGTTTCCCCGGCTTGCAAGGCGGACTTCGACGGCCACCTGGAAGCGGGATACCGGGTCAACCTGGATGCCAACGTTCCCAGCACCACCCTGGGCGCGATGGTCAAGTCCATCAAGTATAACGGCCTGGGCATCGGCAACGGCGTCCTGGATCTCTACCCCCATGTGTTCCTGGACGAGAACATGCGGCAGCCGGTGGAGAACTTCGCCGCGACTGAAATCTCCGGCAACGCCCCGGCCTCCATGACCGGTGTCGCCTCCGGCGCGACCGGCTCCATCCCCGCCGGCACCTATGCCTACCGGGTGGAAGCCGCCGGTCCCGGCTTCGTGTCGTCCTCGGTCCTCGTGACTGGCTCGACCGTCGTCGTCGCCGCGACCAACCAGGTGGCCCTGACCATCACCCAGTCCTCGGGTGCGGCCGAGAGCTACTACAACGTCTACCGCTCCAGCAAGAACGGCAGCACCGCTTCCAATATGTGCCGGTTCATCGGGCGCGTGGCCAAGACCGGCGCAACCACCGTGTTCACCGACACCAACGCCACCATTCCCGGCACTTCCCAGGCCATCATGCTGACCTCGGCCCCGCAGTATGACGCTCTGCGTCTGGTGCAGATGGCGCCCCCCAGCAAGATCCCCCTCGCCATGACCACCCTCCAGTATCAGTTCGCGGTCATGTATCTGGCTTGCCTCCGGCTCTCCCTGCCGAAGAAGCATGCCCTGATCACCAACATCCTGCCCTCCAACGCCACCTGGCTGCCCTGAGTCATCTGGCACCTCGGCCCGGGTGCCCCCATGGGGTGCCTGGGCCTTTTTGATAGGAGTCCCCTGTGTCCGATCCCACCACCGTCACCGTGGCCCATCAGGGCCGCCCCTTCGATCCCCCTGTCATCAATACCAGTGCGGGCCCGGTCATCTTCTGTCCCAACCCGGATGGCGGAAACCTCTGGCTTGGCCAGGCGTCTCCCGACCAAGCGGCCGAGCTGCTCAATTTCCCCTTTTTCCTGGAATTCAAAGGCGCCACGCCGGCCCCCAGTGCGGATTATGCCCCCCTGCCCGACAAGACCTGGACCAAGCCCGGCATCGCCCAGTGGGCCCTGGAATTCCTGGACGTGACCCTGGACCAGACCAAGACCAAGGATGCGATGCTGGCCGACCTCAAGACGGCTTCCGATGCCGTGGCCGCCGCCAGCGTGGCCGTCCCCGCTGCCACCCCGGATCCCACCGCCCCGAATGCTGCTCTGGCTGCAATCCAGGCTGCCGAGGTTGCCCTCCAGGCCGCCGAAGCTGCGAACACCCCCCAGTCCTAAACCGGAGCATCCATGGCCTTCCTGGTCACGCCAGCCTATCTCTTGGCAACCTACTTGAGTGGGCTGGTGACCCGGCTGCCCCAACTTGGCGAACCCGTGTTCGCTCCGTTCATTGCTGATGCCATCGCCGAGGGCCAGCTCCAAGTGAGCCGGGTCCTCGGTACCCGTTTTGCCCCGACCACCTTTACGCCCCAGTTCGACCCATATGCCGATCCAGCCCTGGATCAAACTAACGGCCCGGCTGAATACGAGCCCTACTACCAGTGGCCCGGCTCCCTCCCGGGGGACGGCTTCCCGCGTATCAAGCCCCGGATCCGCCCCCTTCAGTCGGTCGTGAGCCTGATCCTCACCGTCCCTGGCACCCTCGTTTCCCAGTTCACCTTCGACCAGTCCTGGCTCCGGTGCGACCGAAAGTCCAACGAGATCGTCATCGCCCCCGCGGGCGGGAACGCCGTCTATGCCCTCGCCTACGCTATGGGCGGCCTGGGGTGGCGGACGCCCCAGAGCTGCGCCCTGACCTATGTCGCTGGCCTGGAGCCCACCAACCCGGACTGGCCCAAGATCAACCGGCTGACGGCCATGAGGGCAACCCTGGCCCTTTTCCCCATGATCTCCAGCATGATGAACCCCACGGCCATTTCCTCCCAATCGGCTGACGGAATCTCCCAGTCGCGCAAGTCGGGCTTCATCTTTTCCGACCTGGCTGAAAAGCTGGAGAAGGATTGCGAAGCCCTCACCAACGAACTCCTGGCGGCCTGGGATGGCCCCGGGCTGTTCGTGATGTGACGGGAGAAAACCAGTGGGTGCCTATCACGACGTAGCGTTTTATACCTTCGAGATTTGGGATTCAAACCTCATCGGACAGGCTTCGCAAGCGGATCTTGCGGACGCCTTCTCCCAATCCGTCACCCTTCGGCTGGCCCCCCAGGCGTTCACCGCTGAACAGGGGTTCAGGGCCGACTTCGGGATCGACCTCGCAGGCAACCCCGTGATCGTGGAAGCCGGGTTTGCCCCGGGCCGGTGGACCATGCGGGGCGTCTTTGGCGTCGGTCAACAAGGGTTGAGGGATTTGGCCTCCAATTATGACCAGGGGCTTATCACCTTCGGGCTCGATAATCGCCTTGCCCTTCGGGCTCTTTTTCAGAATTATGCCGACTCCAACGCTGCGCTTCTAGCCCAGCAAAAACCTCTTTTGAAGATGGTTTTCATGGCCCAGTCGGGCGGCCCTTCGGAATGGAAAAACGAGGTATGGTGGATCCTTCCGGTCGGGATGCCAACCGATGACCGGACGGCCTCCAAGCCCCTGGATTGGTCCTACTCCCTCACCTTCTGGGCCCTCCAGCGGGTGGATCAGGTAGTGGCCCTTTCGGACCAGCTCAATGGAATGTCGATCACCGGGCTCCTGGCCGCGATCAAGGCTATCACCGCCGAGATTCAAAGCATCCAGACCCTGATGAATATCAGCCAGTGGCCCATCGTCCAGACCATCCAGGGAATCATCACGGCGGTCCAGGGGGCGATCAATGCGGCCCAGAATCTCAGCGCCACCGTTTCGGCCGACACCCAGGGAGTCGCGGACCTCCTCCGCACCGCCGCCTTTGCGGTCTCCTCTCTGACCCAGACCGTCGTCAATGCCACGACGCTCCCCGTCCAGGCCAAGCAGGATCTCATCTGCGCCCTGACCAGCATGAGGATCGCCATCGGCGGGGCTCTCCTGCCCATCACCACCAATGGCGCCCTTACCATCGCCCCGACGCCCCCGTCCCCTGTCCCGGTCATCCCCGGGCGGGACCTCCGGCAGATTGCCGCCACCGTCCTCGGCGACGAGTCGGCATGGTCCACCATCGCTGCCCTGAACAACCTGGTCTACCCCTTCGTCTCCTGGCCGGCGCAAGGCGGCTCCCCAGCTCTTTCGAGCGGATTGGTCCCCGGTATCGTCGCGGCCCCCGGCGCCATCCTCTCGGTCCCCTCTGCCGCCCAGGCTGAAATCTTGGACCCGGTAGGGCTCGACCTGGACCCGGACGGTGGGGACTTTCTGGTTGGGAGCCTCCAGAACCTCGTCAATGCTCTCAATCGTCGGCTCAATACGCCCCTCGGCTACCTGCCCCAGCATCCCTCCTACGGCTCCTTGCTCTACGCCTACCTGGGCAAGGGCTTGACCGTGGACAACGCTCTGGCTATCCGGGGCGCCGTCGCCCAGACCCTGCTCCGCGACCCCCGCGTGACGGCGGTGACCCAGGTGACCGTGGCCTGTGATAGCACGACGGGGATTATCACCCCCACCGCAACCGTTCAAACCATCCTCGGCCCGGCCAGTTTCGCCGTGACCGGCGGTTCGTAAGGTGACCCCATGACTGCATCCGCCTTCCAGGTCCGCGACTGGACCAGCTACACCCAGACCATGGCCTCGTGGATCGCCTCCAACCCGGGGCTGGTCCCGGGCTTCAATATGCCCTCCGACATGCAGACCGGATCCCTGGAGCGGGCCCACCTGGAGGCCATCGCCGTGGTCATGGAGGACTATGACGTGCGGGCAGACGGGGCCGTCGAATACGCCATCAACAACGCCGTCTACAATGCCTTCGGGTTCCCGGCCCTCTCTGCCATTGCCTCTACTAGCGCCGTCGTCTTCTCCGCCCTGGTCGCGCCGGCCGTGAACATCGACATCCCCACGGGGACCAAGGTCGCCACGGCTTCAGGCGTCCAGTTCGTGACCATCCAGGACGCGACCCTCTCGGCCGGCGCCTTCAGCTCGGCAGCCGTCCCCGTCCAGGCGGCCACCCCGGGGGTCGCCGGGAACGTCCCGGCCGCCTCTCTCGCCCGGATCCTCTATCCCATTGCCGGGATTGATTCAGTCACCAACGGCCAGGCTACCGTGGGCGGGGCCGACGCGGAAACGGACGCGGCCAGGTCCGTCCGGTTCCAGAGCTGGATCAATACCCTGGTCCGGGGCACCAAGGAGGCCCTGGAATATGCTGCCATCAACGCCTCGGGCGCCTCCGTCGTGGATGCCCTTGCTGTCGAGCCTTTCCTTCTAATCCCGGCCCCGGCCGCTTTCGGGAACGTCTGGCTGTTCATTGACGACGGCCTCGGCACCGGAACCTTCACCCCCCTCCTGGCCAACGGAACCATCGCCACCGCGACCTCCACCTCTCCGGTGACCGTCTCCAACCAGACCCTGATCGCCAAGGTTCTCAATGGGGGACTGGGCCCGAATAACACCTTCATTCCGGGCTGGAAGGCCGCCGGAATTTCGGTGACCCTCAAGCCGGTCCCGCTATGCCCGGTCTACCTGACGGCTGCCGTGACGACCGCGACGAGCGCCAAAGGCAGGTTTGCGGCCATCCAGACCGCCCTGACCAATGCCGCCCTGACGGTGTTCAACTCCGTGACCATCGGCGAGACAGTGAGTTTCCACCAGCTCCTGGTCGCCCTCTCCATCGCCGACCCGGACATCATGAGCGTCAATCTCCAGATGGGAACCGCCCCGGGCTCCTACATCGCCCCCGGCATCGACATCGCATGGAACCCGAATGACCCGATTCAGGTTGGGTCCAGGTTCACCATGGAGAACGGGCTGGCCAGCGACAACAACACCTATCCCCTCTGGAACCTCTCATGACCGCAACCCATTACGGCGTCCAGGTCCGGGTCTATCTGGATTCAGTAGGGGCCATCATCCAGCAGGGGGTGGACCGGACCTATTCCCTCAAGATGCTGGAAACCGGGACTTCATTCACCGACGAGAACGGAAAGGTCTATTCGGATCCCATTGGGATTTCGGCCATCGACACCACCGAGAACATGCGGGGGCACTCAGCCGGGCTCTCGCTCATGATGGGCACCATCGGGTCCATGCTTCGGACCCGGGTGGAATGCCAGGACTGCTTGAGAATCGAGGCCAATACTGGCGCCGGCTGGCGATGCCTATTCGACGGATTCATCTCCGGGGCCTCCTGGTCCCGCACCTCCACTGTTCGGGGCTACTCCTGGCGGCTCCAGCTTCACGCCGAAGGGCTCCAGCGACTATTCCAACAGGGATGGCTCAACTGGCGCGGCGCCCTGGCGGCCGGGGCATCGGACATCCTGACGGCCCAGGGAATCCAGATTCTGAACAATCTCACCCGGGACAACCTTTTCACCAACCCCCAGAAGTTCATCGGAATGCTCCTGAATTTTGGGGTTTCAGACCTCATGGGGCTCACCGGGAGGGACGGGAATCCCATCGCTCTCAACCAGTATTGGCAGCTCGGGAACTACGGCGCCACGGCCGGCGGAGAGCCTGACTTTGATGCATCCACCCCCATATGGACGAATTCGATGGGGCTCCAGCTTTCCGCCGTCCTCTACTCCTACCTGGAGGCAGAGGGGCCCCTGTGGCAGACCATCGTCAACTGCTCCGAGCCGGAACTGCACGAGCTTTTTGTGACCTACCTACCCCTGGGTGGAGACGACTCGAACTCCGAAGTCCCGACCGTGGTCTTCCGTCCCATTCCTTTTCCTGGCCAGGCGGGCGACCCAGCCGAGGGCCAGGCTATGCCGGCGGGGATGTCCTATCCCGACGATTCTGGTTGGAGTGCCCTCCCGGTGCTTCTCCTGGGCGGGACTGATGGTCCGGCCCCCCTCAGCGTCTCTGCGTCCAAAAGCGATGCGGAGCGGAAAAATATGTTCGTCTGGTCGATGTCCACGGCCCTGGACGGGGACCAGAATTCCATTCTCGGGTTCAAGATGATGCTGGGCTACTACCTGGACCAGAATTCCCTTCGCCGGTATGGGTTCTGTTCTGACCAGATCACCACCAACGTCTACGACCGAAAGAATGCCGACTGGCTTGGGCAACAGATTCCCCGCGTCCTGGGCCGGGCCGCCTTTCAGCGGGCCGCCCTCCCCTACCTCTGGACCCACCAGCGCCACTACCCCCTCCTGCCCGGGGCCCGCGCCGGGACGGTCCTTCAAGACTCGACCGACGGGATCTGTGGCTACATCACCTCGGTCTCCCACCAGATACAGGCAGGGGATCCCGGGTCATTCCGGGCCGCAACCACTCTCCAGGTCGAGCGGGTGGTAGAAGGTGCAGATGCTCCGGTCACCCAAAGTTCCTATCCTGATGCCGTCCGGGAATACCTCTGGGACCTCCAGCATTTCGATTACAAGCCCGAGGACAACCCGGCAATCCAGGCCATCGTCTACAGCGAGAAGGGGAACCCTACTCCGGCCAAGGGGTTCAACCGGGTTGAGCCATGGACGGGGGCCATCGTGGTTCCGGCCGGAGGGGGGCTGGGAGCCCTCCGAATGCGCGGGGTCCGGTGTGGCGTCCACAAGGCCGTGGATTATTCGATGCCCGTCGGAACCCCCCTGGTTGCTCCCTGTGATGGGCAGTTTTTGGGGTGCTTCACTCAGAAAGATTCCACCGGGAACATGATCGGGGCTGGACAGTATGTCCGCTTCCTTGCCGACGATGGAACCCATCATATGTTCGCCCACCTGTCCGTCTTTCCAACCCTTGCTGCGGGGGCCCGGGTCCTCTGTGGCGTTACAGGACTTGGGGTCACCGGGATCACCGGCCACACGACCGGGCCGCACCTCCACTGGCAAGTCCTCCAGAATCTTGGAGGGAAAGACCGAGTGCTGGACCCCCAGGCTTGGCTTGCAGGACAAGGAGCCCCGCTATGATGGGTGCCAATCTCGCCGTCGTTCATGCCCAGGTCCCCGAGCGCAACGGGGTCCAGGTGACGTGGCGCAACCTCCAATTTCAGGGGGCCCCAAACCCGTCGGATGAGGGATATGGTTTCGTGCGGGTCGGCAGCCAGCGGGCCCACCCGGCCCTCGGCATGGAAACCGACCTTCCTGCCGTTGGAGAACTCGGCCTGGTCCTCACCCTGGACGAGGAAGTGAGCATTTGGGTCTGCTCGGTGCCATGGCAGGACAACAACGCCATTTCGCCGGGCCTCACCCTGAAACGGCACGATTCGGGGGTCATCTCCCAGATCAACGCGTCCGGGGAGTGCCAGCTCGATTTTCCGGGCGGAATCTGCATCCGCACCACCATCGCCGACGAGCCCCTGATCATCCCCACGGGGAGCAACATCAAAGACCTGGGAGCCAGCACCACCAACTGGATGGCCATCGACCACCCTTCTGGCCTGTCCCTAAAGATCAGTCCCCTCGGTGACGTGGACATCACCGGGGCCAACGGGATCTCTATGTCGGCCGTGGCGCCCATCTCCATCCAGGGCTTCGGGACGTTCAATCTGTCCACCCTTCCCATGGCCGACAATCCCAACGCTGCCCTGGACTGGGGAACGGGCCCGAACGGCACCGGAATGGTCCAGCCGGTTTTGGATGTCACCGTCAATTCCGGCGGCAAGCTTATCCTGACCAGCGCCGGGGATACCGACATCACCGCGACGGGGGCACTCAATATCACTTCCACCGGGACAGCCACCCTCCACTCCGGCGGAAGCCTGAATCTGAACGCCACGGGTACCGTCAACCTCCAGGGCGGCGGGGTGCAGTTCGCCATGGCCGCCATCGTGGACTGGGCTACCTCCCATACCCACTCCGTCTCCGGCACCAGCGCCACGGGCGGGGCCGTCACGGGAACGGCCGCCGCCGCCTCCACACCACCCTCTGCGGCCTGCAAGTCGTCCAGTGCCCTCCAGGGCCTCCACGCATGACGGACTTCTTCCTGACCCTCCCCAACGGGCTCCTGGACGCCTTGAAGCCCGAGATTCTCGCCATAGCCACCATGGTCCCGGATGAATTCGTCAATCTGGCCCATGCTGTCGGCGTGACGGCCTACGACGCCAAGGACAAATACGAGGGATACCTGGCCGGGGGCGCCATACCCGGCCGGGGCCAACTCAAGAAACCGGCGATCCTCAAGGGGCAAACCATCTGCCGCCCCCTGAATGCAATGGCTTGGTCCATCGGCCACGAGGACGACGCGGCCAAACGGATCGAGGAAGGGTCGCCGGAATACGACATGAAGAAGTCCCTTGCCACGGCGCCGAAGGCTCGGACAGCAAAAGACGGGTCGAAATACCTAATCATCCCCTTTCGCCACGGGATCCCTGGCACCCGAGGAATGCCGGCCATGCCCAAAGCTGTTTATAAGCTGGCCAAGGCAATGAGCTTCAGCCATCACCTGGGAGTGGTCGGCAGCCGTCTTTCCGCCACCGGCCACCAGGTCCCGCTCTTTGGCTACCAGTGGGGTGACCGCTTAGGCAAGGGCCTGGCGCCCAAGTCGAAGCCCTGGCATGTGACCGACCCCTATGCCGGAATGGTCCGGTTCAAGGACGCCACCAAGGCCAAGACTGCCGCCGGATACATCACCTTCCGGGTCATGAGCGAGAAGTCTGCCGCCCGGTCATGGATCCGCCCGGCCCAGCCCGGCCTGTTTCCCCTGGAAACCGCCATGGAGCAAGCATGGGATGAAAACGTCCCCTACCTGGAAGCCGCCCTTTGGGAGGACATCCAGGTGAAGTGGGGCGTTCAGTCCGACTAGGTTTTGATGATGTAGAACAGGGCCACCCAGGGCGGCATGGTGTTGTGGGGCAGTCCGCCGCCAACATCGGTCATGGCGAGAGGCGGAGTGACGATGTTCAACTCCGTTCCAGACAGGTTGGTGTCATATCCCGCCGCCGTGGTCGTATCTTGCCCGGCAACAGAAATAGGGATCAGGCCATAACCAGTTCCGGTTCCAGTATTAGCAGGAGTGTGGTCATGGCTCGGCATCTGGGTCTTGGCGAGGGTGTTCTGTTCCTTGCCGTCAGAATTACCAAGGGCGTTGGTGTGCCCCGGAGTGTTGAGACCATCATCGCTGAGGCCCTGGGCAACCGGGGCATTGCTGGCGCCCAGGACGAACTGGCCCTGGAGGTTGGGAACCTTGAAATTCCCACCGCTGCCACCGAATATCGTTCCAATCGCGGCAAAAAGGGCGGGATAGGTGGCCGTCGGATAGGTCGTTCCATCGCAGAGAAGGTATCCAGCCGGAGCAATCGCCCCCGCGAAAGCGATCACTGAACCAGAGGGCTCGGACCCGTTGGTTCCGTTGGTTCCATTGGTTCCGTTGGTTCCGTTCGCGCCGGCCGCTCCAGTCGCGCCGGTCGCCCCCGGGACGCCCTGGATGCCCTGGGGCCCGGTCGCGCCCGGAGTAAGGCTGATGTTTCGGAAATGGGCATCCAGGCTTCCGAAGGTCTCCCGGGCGGTGATGATTTCCTGGAGGTAGGGATAGATGCTGGACCAGCGGCAGTCGGTCGGGATATAGGCGGATACCGTGGGAGTTCCACCACCGGTCGCCGGTACGCTGACCTGAGCCAAGACGACCGGGGCCCCTCCGGTTCCATTGGGGCCCGAGTAGGAGGCCGCCAGAGTCGGAGGCACAGGGCTGGCTGCCGGAACACCTTCGACCACCAGGTAGTAGGGATACATACTGGCGTCCATGAACGCATTCGGCTGGCCGTTGGTCATGCAGTCGCCGAGGGTGCTGGCATCAACCCACTGGTGGCAGCCAACTAAGAGGTCAATCCGAGGCAGGGCACTGGCCGCCGGGACGGTGAAGTTGACCGGTGCATCCTCCTTGATGGTGCCGCGCCCCTGGGCATCCGACCCGACCTCGCGCCAGACGAAGGTGTTCCGGTCACCGCCCGGGTTGATCGTCGCGGTCCAGGGCCCGGTCCCGGCAATGGTCAAGGCGCCCATCTCGAAGACCCCGGCCGGGAGCGGAACCGCCCGCTGAATAGAGTTGTCCGAAACCATCTCACCGAAAAGAATGCTTAATTGAGTCGCCATGGGCTCCGCCTATGCAATGGGGTAGTCGTTTCGTTCCTGGAGCTGGAGGGCACTCTGGACGGTCACGGTCATGTTCGCGGTCACAAGGAAAGCCGGGACGCCCAGAGCCTCAAAGTCCTCACCCTCGCGGTAGCTGATGGTCGGGTCTCCCCAGCCAAGGGTCCGGGCGGTATCCATAACCACCTCCATGGCTCCTCCCATCCATGGGCCCAGGGCCGACCGCTGTTCCGGGGTCTCGCACCAGCCGATGATGGAAAGCTGGAGGGTCCAGAGCTTGCCCTTGGTCAGGTTGTTGACGAAGGCTCCGGTCATGACGCCCTGCATCATGTCCCCGACCATCACCCCCATGGGCACCAGGCCGTCGACCTGGACATTGATCATCGGCCAGCCGTGGGTATCCCGAGGGAAGGCCCGGGTGACCCGGAGAATTTTTCCCGGGAGGGGCTGGACGGTCGTTGCCACGTCCTTGATCCGATCCACCACCCAGTCCGCATCCCATGGGAATTCCCAGGTAAAGGCCGGGTTCAGGTTGTAGCCCGACTGGGAAACCCCGGTATCCCAAACGCCACCGGACTGAGTGAAGACGGTCAGAACGATCCCATTGGTCATCGGGGCGCCCCAGAAGGGAGCCACGGTCCCGCCCCCGTTGGGGGAATGGGCATGGGTGACGGTGGCAAAGACCGGAAGGGGGATGTTGATCTGGACCAGGGCCGGGTTGGGGTCGTTGTAGGCGATGGCAGCCACGGGCCCGATAAAGGCAACGATGGCCTCCACCTGGGCCTGGAGCTGGACCTCAACGATTCCAGCCCCACCGATGGCGAGGGGCGTCAGGGTCACAGCAGAGGCAGATAGGCTCATGTCTGGGTGTACTCCCCAAGGGCAAACAGGCCACGGCACTGGGTTCCGGCGGCTTTGCGGCGATTCACCAGGGCATTCACCAAGGCCGGCGTGATGTGCTTGGATCCGATGGATTGGTCGGCATTCCGAACCAGGGGAATCTGGACATAGAAGCACCCGGCCAAGGAGTCATCCCCGGCGGTGAAGCCCGGCGTATTGGCCGCCTTGGCGGGGGTGAAATTCTTGTTTCCGATGATCGAGGCAAGGGCAGGGTTTGCCGGACCGAAGGTGGAATTCAGGAACCGATGACCGCCAGTCTGGGCCGCCGCGTCCACGACGTTGACACTGAGCCCCTGGGGCAGCCCGAAGGCCGCATTGATGACCAGGGCCAGTCCGTAGCTGGTCGTGGATGGGCGAGAAATGTCGGCCAGAATCCGAAGCGCATACTGGCTGTCGGTCTCCATCACCCAAACCGGGGGAGTCTGGGTCAAGTCCTGGTATCCCCAACGAGAGTTTCCCAGGGCACTCCCCCAGTCGTCCAGGTAGCCCCCAGAGGCGCCGGAAGCCGTCGATGACCCCGTGGGCGGGGTTTGGCTTGCCGGGGGCACCACGAGGGTAGGAGTGGGATCGTAGGGAATGGGCGGGTTGATGTAGTAGCCAGTCCAGAGGGCGAACCGGGGATCCTGGCTCGGAGCCACATAGGCCGGGTTCGACATCGGCAGGAGGCTCGGGGAGACCGGCTGCTGATTGCAAGCCGCGCCGACCGAGAGCTGTTGCTCGAATGCCGTCGCCTGGGCATCCTGCCAATCCCCCAGAAAATACGATGCCGCGATGAGCCTCGCCAAAGGGAGGCCCGAAGTCGGAGGTGCCGGCGGGATGAGCCGCGCCAGTCGGTCCAGGGTTAGCTGTTGTCCACTCGCCATAGGGAAAGCCTCGCCCGGGAGGGCCCTTAGAAGGCCGAACCCCTTGTGTTAGGTGGCTCCTATCCCTATGCCCATGGCTCCGGGCGCCCCTCCTCTCTGCGAATCCTTGGGGATCACATGGAGGCGTTTATGCCGGGCAACATTGGGCTTTTCGTGGGCGGAACCCAAGTGGTGCGGCCTTCCGTCGTCACCCAGATCAATACCAGCGCAATGGTTCCGACCAGCAATGGATCCCCGCAGATTGCCGGGTTCATTGGTGCTTTCGACGGCGGCGTCCCCAACGTCATCATGACGTTCACCTCCCTGGCCCAGGCCATGGCGACCCTTCGCGGCGGCCAGGCCCTGAGCTACCTGGCGCGGATCTTCCAGCCTGGCGGCGGCAATGCCGGAGCCAGCCAGGTCTATGTGGTCCGGGCCGGCGCCCCGACTCAGGCCACCCAGGCGAACCCCTGCGGATTGACCTTCACCTCCCGGGACTTTGGGCTGCACACCAACGGCATCTCCGTCACCGTGGCCGTGGGCGCCGTCACTCCCTGGGCCGTCACCGTCGCCAAGCCCGCCGACAACTACTCCCGGACTTACAACGTCGGGGCTGCCCTGACCGTTTCCTCCAGTGCCGTGCTGCCCAAGCTGATCTTCGATGAAATCAACATGCTGGCGACGATGCAGGAAAACGGCGTGACCGTTTCCACCATGACCTTCCCCATTGGGAATGGCGTCACCATCTCCCAGCTCATTCCCTGGATCAACGCACGAGCCGGGTGGAATGCCGCCCTGGCGACCGGCGCCGATCCTTCGATGCCGTGCCAGTACATGGACAACCCGACCGGCGGCTTCACTATCGGCACCACCGCCACCCCCGTCACCGCGTCCCAGGGCATGGCGATCTACGAGATCAACCTGAACGACGCCCAGGTCACCGTCGCCCTCACGACCGGAAGCACCTATGCCGCCCTGGCGGTTGAAGCTGCCGCTCCCCTGTCCGGTGGCACCGGTAACTCCCAGGTGGTCCTTTCCACTGGAGCCGCTGGCGACTGGGCCACCGCCCTGGGCGTCATGGATACCGTGGACTGCGCGGCACTTTTCCTGGCCTCGTCCCTCCCCGCCGTTCAGGCTCTGGGATACCAGGACTGCCTGACCCAGCGCACCATCACCCGGAAGCGATACCGGATCCTCTACACCGGCAACGCCCCGGCTGGGACCTCCACCCCGGAAACCTCCAACGTCGCCGCCACGGTCCTCAACGCCCCGATCCTCGCCGGCCCCGTGGTCTACGCCTGGAACGGAACCGCCGGGCTCAACCCGATGTCGGGCCTGACCGAGCAGCTCGGCAGCCTCGGCACCGCCGCCCAGCTCTGCGGCATGGCTTGTGGCACGGGCCCCGCCCAGTCCCTGACCAACAACTTCCTGACCTCCTACGGCCTGGAATACCCCAACCCATCCGACGCGGATGTCAACGCCCTCCTCTTGGCGGGCATCACCCCCATCGTGACGGACCCCGTGACCGGGAACGCCGTGGTAGTCCAGGCGATCACGACCTACCAGGGCGGAAGCAACGTGTCCTTCCGCACCCTGGTCGGCCTTCGGGTCCAGGACGCCATCTCCCGGATGTTCAACTCGGTCCTTGCGTCCTTCGTCGGTGCCCCGCTCGACATGGCCACTGGCCAGTCGATCTACGCGACGTGCCAGAAGAACCTGGACGCCAACACCATGAGCCCCCAGAACACCAGCGGGTTCTTGACTCCTGGCTTCGTCAACGGGGCCGAAGTCCCGGCCTGGACCAACCTGAGCGTGACGACCGATGGGCTCCAGACCTGGTTTGCCAGCGTCCAGGCCCACCCGGTCTGCGAGTCGGACTACATCGACGTCTCCGTGAACCTGGTCCCCGTCCCGATCAACCTGTGAGGTAGAGACCATGGCAAATCTGGCCACTCAGCAAGTCATCGGCGGCCATACCGCCCGCATTCTCCTGAACGGGGCCGACGTAGGCTTCGTTCAGGGCCTCACCTGGAACATTGATGGCGGCATCCAGGAAGTCTTCGTCCTGGGTTCCGTCGAGGCCCAGGAACACCAGCAGACGCATTACAGCGTCTCTGGCGAACTGAGCCGCTACTACATCCGTAACATGATTGTGGACTCGTCCGCCCTGGGCGCCCGAACGGCCGCCGACATGATCAGGACCGGAACCTTCGACCTCCAGGTGATCGACACCACCTCGGGGCAGACCATCGAGACGCTGGAGAGCTGCACCTTGGCCACCCAGTCCAGCGGTGTCCAGGCGGGCGCCCTGGTCTCCCAGAGGTATTCCTTCCGCGCCCTCAAGACGAGGTAGCCCGTGGCCGAAGAAATCACCGACCCCATTCTCCGCGAAGCCGCCGGCCTGGATCCCAGGCTGGCGAAGGTCGGAGACAAGGACATCCTGAAGGCCCCCCGGTTTGAGTCGGAATTCGATTCCCCCGGCTTCCCGGCCCTTTCCGGCAAGGTCACCGTCCGCTATGCCAACGTCGGCGATACCCTCGCCATCGAGGCGCTGTCCATGGGCGGCGGCCGGTTCGCCGAAGCCATTGCCACCCTTCAGGTCTGCGTCGATTCTGCCCCTGCCTCCTGGTATCGGGCCTCGAAGGAAGGGGGGATTCCCAGCCTGGACCTGTCGACCATTCTGGACGCGGAATCCCTGGTTGATCTCTACCAGGCATACTCCGCCTGGCGGTCGGCCTTTCGACGCGGCGGCAAGTGAATTCATCTGGAAGGACCCATCCCACCGGATGACGATGGTTTGGGAGGGGTCCAGGGCCCTCGGCCTCCACCCCTGGCACCCCGACGTGATGCAGCTCTCCCAGCACCAGCTCTGGTGGGCCATCGTTCAGAGCCGGGAAGACAAGGGGTTCTCGCCCCGGGGCCGGCGCGAAGAAGCCAGAGCCCAAGAACGTAGCGAATCGGTCGGAAAGCTCGTCGCCTGGGCCGACACCCATATTTCCGGGAGCTGACCCATGTTTGACACCCTCGCCTTCGACCAGCTCCTCGGCACTCCTGACCAGGGCTCCCGCCTTCTGTGGGCCCAGGCCAGGAGGTGCGTGTGCTTCGACCTGGACGGCGGGACGAACATCGCCTGTCCGATCTGCTCGGGCTCGGCCTACGTCTGGGAGGACTGGTCCGATGAATTCCGGGCCGGGATGGTCGGCCTGTCCGGGAGGGCCATCGAGAATCTTTCTCAGCGTTTCGGGCCCGGCATGGTGGGGGACGCCACGATCTCCCTGCCCCAGTCCGCCCCCCCCTATTCCTCGGCCACCCAGCGCGACCGGTTCGTGGCTCTGGATGCCCTGGACATCTTCGAGTGGAGCCTAATCCCCGGGGTCGCGGTCAAGATGCCGGTCAACGGGGTTCTCCTGGAGGCCCGGGTGATCGCCACCTCTGGCCTGTCCATGGTCCGGGTTCCGGTCCCCCAACCCGACGCCAACGAACGGATCTCCGTCACCACCCAAACCGTCGTGCGCCTCCAGGCCCCCCGCCGTTTTGAGGTGGTCACCGACCTGTCCCAGGTCCGGGCCATCATGCCGGGGCTCCCTCGCAAAGTCCTGGTGAAGCTGATTGACGTAAGCGTGAGGTGGTAGCATGGCCGAATTCCTGAAAGACCTCCATGTCCAACTCAAGGTAGGGGCCGACTTCGCCGAAGCCGAGGCCGCCAACGCCCAAGCCGTAGAGCGGATCAAACAATCCCAGGTCCAGGCCGTCTCGGGCGGTACCGGCAACTTCACTATGGGCGCCACGACGCCCCACGTCCTCCCGCCGGCCCAGGGCCCCTTGTCTTCCGCCTACTCCATGATGGGCAACGCCGGACCCAGCGCGGGCATGTCGGCAGAACTGGCCAACGGCCAGGTGAAAGACCTGTTCCGGGAGCTGATCAAGGCCCTGGAGGGGAACACCAACGCAAAGAAGGATGGAACGGGTGGGAGCGAAGGATCCCCTGCCGGAGCAGGTGGCGCCCCTCCCATTGAAGGTGGCGCCCCTGGAATCACCGGTCCAGCCCCGGCCGGGGGGATCTTCGGAAGGAACTCCCTGCATTCCTGGGAGGTTCAGCGGGCCATGAATGACCCCATGGGATTCGCTTCAGGGGCGATCATGGGCCCCGCGATGGCTAAAGCCGGGCGGCTGGCCATGATGGAGTCCGGGGGAGCCCTGGGAGAGATTGGGGCGGCTGGATCCATAGGGCTCATCGGGGGCGCCCTTTATGGGGGCTACAAGATCGGCGACATGATCAACCAGGGAACCCTCTCTGCCGGAGAAAGAGAGGTTCAGAAGCGAATGCGGGACGCCACCCTGTCCTCCGGGGTGGGCCTGGACTTTCGCGGACTCACCTTCTCCAAGGATCGCCTGAAGCCCGCCGATGGGCTCAGTGACAACTTCAATTATGACTATGCCCGCGAAGGGCTCCAGGGACTCGGTGTTCACCTGGGCGACATGGGCGATGCCGACCGGGCAGGGATGCCGGCCTTCATGTCCAGGATGGGTCAGGCATCGAATCAAATGGGCGTTTCCCGCGACGGCACGGCCGGGTTCATGGGACAACTTTGGGCATCTGGGGCCGGAGAAAAGACCCTCTCTGGATCCCAAACGATCCTCGAAAAAATCCGGGAAACCATCGAGGCCGGCAACAAGATCGGAATCAAGGGGAACGACACTCTCCAGGCCGTCTCGTCCCTGATGCAGATGGAGCAGACCCGCTCCGGCGCCGTCTCGGGGTCCGTATTTGACCGAATGCGCCGAGAGCAGGAAGCGTTGGGAGATTTCGACAAGCACTCGCTGGGCGGCTCAAAATCGCTTGGGGTAATGAACGCGGCTGGAAACAACCATAACGCCATTTTCCAGGGTGCAGAGATGGCCTCGCTCCTTAGCCCAACTGGCCTTACCGGTGCCGGAAAGGCGGCATGGCATGACCTCCCCCACAATAAGGCGCTCGATAGTCTGCCTGACTACGAAAAGGCCCAGATACTCATGGATTCCCCAGAGTATAAAAGAACATTTGGGGCAAAAATGCTCCAGGGATCGTGGGGAAAGTTGCCACCCATTGTCCAGAGACACCTCATGGGGCTCGATGGACAATCCATCCTCCAGGCCGACTCCTATCTTGCCGTGGCTCGGCATGGATTTAAGCCTAAAAAGAAGGACGGATCCTCCCTTGGCTCCGACTTCAATCAGGAACTCAATGAAACAGAACACCTATCGGCCTATGGTGGCCAAGTCAAAGAGATCGCTACGTCGGGAGCCAGTGAACAGAGGCTTATGGGTCTTCTTCAATGGGAGGCCGAAAAAGCTAAAGCGGAACTCGAAGCAAGTAAGACGTTCAGTCAGGGCGTTGATAATTTTGGTGGTTGGGTATCACAGTTGACTGCTGGAAGCTGGATAGACCGAGCCAAGGCTGGCTTTGGGATGGCATTTGACCCAGGAGGGACGGTCAGGGGATGGATGCACAATGATCCAAACAAAAAACAATAAATGTGGGTATTTATATTAAAAATCTCGGTCCAGTTTCCTAAATCCACCCTTTTCCCCACTCATATTTTTAATTGAATTTTCAGGAATATTATCCAAATATTTTATCGCAATATCTGCCGGAGTTCCTTTGGCGTCTGCGTCTGTCCACCAAGCATCAATCTCCTTGTTGAATTCCTTCTCTTTCTCCACATAGGAACTGCCCGCTTCCTTGAAGACCCGACTCATTTCCTCCGTTACCGTCAGATGGTATTGGGTTGCAGAAATATACTCGTATGATCCATTAGATGATAAAAAATATTGATGTATCTTTTTTGATTTTGCGTTATGGAACTCTGTAATAAGAAAATTTACGCTAATGCACCATATGGTTAGTGCGGCCACAACCCCAAGCGCGACCTTTGCCCATTTCTTATTCATGCCATCTCCCGATCTCCACATTATCCACAAGGCGACGCGCCCAGCAATACCAGCGGGGTATCCCGTTGGACGACCGCCTCCCGGGCCGGGCCTTGCTCAAGGCTGGAGGTGGAGGGCCCCATGGCCACGATTGAAGCGGCAATGCCATTCCTTTTGAACCACGAAGGCGGCTGGAGCAACCGGCGGCAGGACCGTGGCGGCCCGACCATGAAGGGGATCACCCTGGCCGTGGCTCAGGCATTCGGCATCATGACTGAGGATGACCTCCGCAACATTTCCGACGAGGACGTGCTGCGGATCTATCGCGCCGGCTACTGGCGGTTCGATGGGGTGAACGATCAGAGGGTCGCCAGCAAGTGCTTCGACCTCTGCGTCAACTTCGGGGACGGGACGGAGCTGAAAATGATCCAGGTCATCGTCGGAGTCCCGGCCGATGGGCATTATGGTCCCGCGACCGAGACCGCGATCAACGCCGAGGACCCGGACCAGCTCATCCAGGCTATCTCGGATGCTGCCGTGGCCAGGTATGAGGAAATCGTGGCCAGGAATCCCAACGACGAGGAATTCATGCGGGGCTGGCTGGTTCGTGCCAAGGACGTGCCGGATGTCGCCTGAACCATGCCTGACCCCCGAGACCCCTATCTCCCCTGCCCCTACTCCGACGACCATTACGTCCCGCTGCCTCCAGGCACTCCAGAAGATCGTCCGGGACCTGATGACGGGGAAGGACAATACCAGCCATGACCTGGGGAAGTATTCCTGGGTCATCTGCACCATCGCCATCATCGGCGGCTGGTATTGGCAGCTTGTCCATAAGGCCCCGAACATGAACATCAAAGACCTGGCCATCGCCCTTGCCGGAAATACCGCCTCCCACGGCATCGCCATCGGGATGAAGGGCTCCACCGAACCCAACCCGAGGTGACCATGCTCCCACTCAACGTCCTCCTGACCCAAGCCAAGGCTTACCTCAACGTGATCATCGGCACCCTGGTCACTCTGGTCGTTCTGGCCACCGGGACCTATATCGCCGTCCTACGCCACGAGCGCAACGACGCCCGCGCCAAGGTCGCCGTCCTCCAGCCCGTGGTTGACGGTTACATCGCCGCCTCCAAGGCCCTCCAGACCCGCCTGGACGCCGCGAACAAGGCTCTCGGCGACGAGGATAAGGCATCCAAGGAACTGATCGCCAGTCTTCAGAAATCCGCCCCCAAGAATCCCGCCCAGGTCAACGCCTGGGCCATCGCTGCCTCCAAGCGAATCGCGGCCGAGGCCAAAAGGTGAATCATGCGGCAACACTTCCTCTGGCTCTGCGTGGGGGCTTCCCTCCTTGTTGGGTGCAACAAACCCCCGGTGGTGTTCCCGTGTCCGCCCCCTCCAGTCGTGACGCAACCTTCCCTTCGCACCGCGTCCCTCGACCCCCAGAGTTCCCCGGATCAGGTGACGGAAGCCTACGTCCTGGACCTGGCCGATTGGGTGGGTTACGCGACCCAGCTCCAGGTCGCCCTGGACGCCTACCGGCCGGCGCCTTCCTTCCCGCCCAAGTAGGCGGAATGCCCCTGGTCATCTCCCCACGGTTGACCATGCGAATCATCGAACAGTCGGCAATGCTCGACGCCGCCATGGCCATGCCGCGTGTCTCCGAAGTAGGACTGGAGGCTGCGGTAAGGGCCATGGAGCAATTTTCAGCAGGGCTCCGGGCCCAAGCGGAGGCAAGACGTGGGATCGGACTGTGAGCGTGACCACCGGGAGCTGAGGGAGGACGTGATCGACGCCCGCCTCGCCCTGGCAAACCTGACCAAGGACTTGGAGACGGTCAAGAATCTCCTCTCCAGCATGGCCAACATTCTCCAGGACAACCTGGTGACCATCTCGGCCCATGACAAGGCCAGCATGGACTGGCGCGGGGTTCTCCTGACCACCGTTGAATCGGCCGTCAACCGGATCAATCTGATCGAGCGGGAGATTGACGAAACGAACCGGTTCCACGAGAGCTATGAGGCCCTCCGGGGCACCATCGAATCAGGGCTGGCCGATGTCTCCAGCAACCGGACCCTCCTGCTTGGGATCCTTGGAATGGCGCCCCTTGCCGACCCTCCGCCCCTCATTCGGGACTTGAAAGAGACCTTGGGCATCCTCCGGTCAATGAACGACCTGGCGCCCGACACCGGCCGGGCCCAGACCGGCCTGTCCTGGTGGTGGCCGCGCATCAAAGAAGCCGCCGCCCACGGGATTGTCCTCGCGTTCCTGGCTTTGTGCTTCAACCTGTTGCTGCCGTATTTGTCTTTGGCGAAAGAGGCGAAGACTGAGGCTCAACAGGTGTTCCAGCTCCCAACTGTGCCTGTAGCTCCGCTTCCACGGCCTTAACCGTATCCATCACCCGATGGGCCTGGGCAATGACCTTTGCAAGGTCTCCAAACGTTAGGCCAGAGATGCCCGTGTTCTCCCATATGAGAATAAAGTTTGAAAGTTCTCTGGCTGCCACGACAAGGTCTATCAGGTCCGGGAAGGTGGCCGGGGCGGATCCAGGGATAGGGGCCTGTGTTGGCTTGGATATTGGAGGTCCGCCAAGCGGTTCTCCTGTCAACTCCTCAATCGAAACGTCCAAGGCCCTCGCTATTGCATAAAGGGTTCCCCCGTAGACAGGGCCTCCTCCCTCCAAACGCGCCACGGTCGCCCGGTGCTTCCCGATGGCTTTTGCTAATTCCGGTTGGGTTATGTTCTTGACGGCTCGTAGCCGTTTCACCCTTGCTGCGACCGATTCCCAATCCATGTCTCACCTTCTGTTCAAATTTGATAATATTTGTTTTTTCTTCTTGCACATCGTCTCGTTACGTCTTACCTTTGATACATGAACTCCAACCGGGTTACACAACCCAACAAAATACCACAAAAAAAGGCCCCGACTGCAATCGGGACCTGCTTTCTGGAGGCTTTCGTATGACGACTCCCCTTCATTCTAAGATCGAAAGCGTCGAGGCGCAACTGCCCCGTCGCACTCGCGGGCCTATCTTCGCTATCAAAAACGGAGTGATGGGGCTCGATTTTGCTTGTGGACACTTCATTCCCGGCGCCATCAAGGGCGAGGAAGGGGCCCGCGTCAAGGATGCCTTGGCGATGATCTCCCCCTGCCCCAAGTGCTGGCCGTTGGGTGCCAACTTCCATCGAGCCATGGTCGCTGACGCGATGCTCCCGGCGGTGAATGCGTGAAGAACAGGGACGCCATGAAGCTACTCGAAAGGGCCGAGCGACGTCTGAAGTCCTATCAAGGGATCGCCAAATACGCCATCGAGACGAAACAAGACGTTGTGCTGGATCCTCGGGAAATGTTTGAACCCGAAGACGCTTCCCTCCTTCGAGACATCCAGGAAGCCATCTCTCAATCCAGGGGCGTGATGCCCCTTCCATTCGCCCAGGAGGCGTGATGAACCAGGAACCGCTCCCCTTCGATGAGGGATCGTCGGCCGTCGAAGTCCTCGAAGCTGAATCGAACATCCACCCGCTGGTGAAAGTCGTCACCGACGCCACCACTCCCGAGGCCCTGGCCGAAGTCGCCGCCCGGGAAGCTGCCCCCCTGCTCTCCAAGCCGTTCCTGGCCGTCGTCAAGTCTCAGGCCGACTATGAGCTGAACGCTGCCCACATAGTGTCCCTGAAGGGCATGGAGAAGGCCCTGGAGGCCAAGCGGCTGTCCATCACGACTCCGCTGAATGCTACCCTCTCCGCCGTCAACGACCTTTTCCGGGGCCCCAAGGCGGACATCAAGAACGCCATCGCTTCCTGCGAGTCCCCCATGCTGGTTCATGTCCGGGAGCAGGACCGGATCCGCCAGGAATCCGAAGCCGCCGCCCGCCGGGTTGCCGCCGAGGAAACCAGGAAGCAGGACGAGGCCCGTCGGCTGGCGTCCGAGGAACTCCAGCGGGCCCAGGACGCTGCCCTTGCTGCCGCCAAGGCTGTCCAGGCCGAGACCAACCCGTTCCTGCGGGCCGCCCGCCAAGCCGAGACCGTCCAGGCTGCCGAGACCGTCCGGGTCGCCGCTGAAACGACCGTTGCGGCCGTCCGGGACCAGCGGGCCATGGAGTCCAGCGTCCAGGCCGTGGCCATCCCCCAGGTTCGTGCGGCCGGAACCAAAATCAACCGGCCCTGGAAGTTTGAATACATCGACAAGGCCCTGATCCCCCGGGAATACATGCTTCCCAACGAACAACTGATCGGCGCCACCATCCGCACCCTCAAGGGTGACGCGAAAATCGCCGGGATCCGCATCTACCAAGACATCGCCATTGGAGGCAGGTAGTTATGACCACCGAAACCACCACCGAAACCACCGCTCTGGCCACCCGCCCGGCCCAGTCCGTCGAGACCGTCAAGATGGATATGTCCACTCTCCAGGGAATGGAAGCCCTCCAGCGGGCCGGGAACCTCCTGGCCAGCTCCACCCTGGTTCCCGAAATCTACCGGCGGTGGAAGGTCGAGAAGTCCGGGGAACGCACCGAGAACCCCAACGGCCTCGCCAACTGCGTCGTTGCCATGAACATGGCTACCCGCATGGGCGCCGACGTTCTCATGGTGATGCAGAACATGAACGTGATCGAGGGGCGCCCCTCCTGGTCCTCGATCTTCATCATTGCCTCTATCAACAAGTGCGGCCACTTCTCCCCCCTCCGGTTCGACATCACCGAACCCGGGAATGAAACGGAAGCGACCTTCAAATACGTCGAATGGGTGGACGCTGCCAACGGCAAACGGCGCCCCGAAGACCGGGAAGGCAAGCTTGTGATCCGTCACCAGTCCTGCCGGGCCTGGGCCATCGAGAAGGCCACCGGAACCCGCCTGGATGGGCCCGAAATCACCATGCAGCTCGCCTTGGACGAGGGCTGGATCCAGAAGAAGGGCAGCAAATGGCGGACCATGCCCGAGGTCATGCTCCGCTATCGGGCTGCATCCATGTTTGGCAAGCTCTATGCCCCCGAACTCCTGATGGGTCTCCAGTCCAAAGAGGAACTGGAGGACATCATCGAGGCCGACGTGATCGAGGGGGAACCATTCTCGTCACGGCCGCCCCAGCGCACCGCCCGCGCCCCCAAGGTCGCCAACGACCTCGGCTGGTCCATCGAAGCCATGGAGGAATTCGACGGGCTCATGGCCGAAGCCTATACCGCGTTCAAGGACGCCGGATACAGCACCGAATACACCACCTTCTCGGACGGATGGACCCCCAAGCGCGGCAAGAGTGAGGCTGTCGCCACCATCGCCGACCTCCGCAAGACCATCCAATCCCTGGCCAGCCCCGAGGCCCAGGGCGCGGCCCAGGAACAGCCGACCGGCGTCAACCCGGACTCGAAGCTCAAGCGGGACGCCCAGTGAACCTCGTCGCTGATTCCGTCAAGATCCTCGGGCTTCTCCGGCAGTCCGGGGCCCTTGGCCTCACCGCTTCCGAAATCGCCGGATGGACCGGGAAAACCCTTACCGTGGTCGAGTCCCAACTCAAGTCGCTCCGCCGGCAGGGGTTGGTCAAGCGGACCACCCAAACGCGGCTCACCAAGGGGATTCAGGCCGCCATCTACCAACTCCCGGAGGCAGCATGAAACCGGAACCCATGGAATTTGATATGACCACCTGGACCTTCTCGGCGCCAGGCAAGGAAAGCAAGGTCATCACGGCGATCTTCCCGATGACCGAGCCCCAGGCCCGCGCCTCCGCCAAGCGGATGGGCTACGACGTAGTCTCCTTCTCTGCCTCTCGTAAGGTCAGCGTCGTCAAGGTGTATGCCGAACCGATCCCGACCGATGAGAAACTCCACCTCTGGCGCGTCATCGTCACCCGGGCCCAGTCCCAGGAGGTGGAGGTGGAAGCCGAGACCGAAGAAAAAGCCAGAGAGCTGGCTAAGGATGAAGCCCGCCCCGGCGACTGGGAATCCGATTCCCAAGACATCGAAGACATCGAAGACCTGGGCCCCGTGAAAGACGAGGAATGACATGGCTGAACTGATCGAATATCCCGCCCTACTCAACATGAGCCAGCTCCGCTCCGCCCTGAAGGGGAGGCTCCCGAGGGTTCCCGGCACCCGCACCCTTCACGCGGCCATCGACGCCGGTATGCCCTGGCACCCGGACCCGGTGGGCCGGAAGTTCCCGACCTTCGTCCTGGCCGAAATCTTGGAGTGGTGGCACTCCCCCAAGGTGACGACCAAACCCATCATCGCCTCCGACGTGGCCCTCCGTATCTCCCGTCGCTCCAGGAAGGTCAGCTAGATGCTTTGTGTTACCCCCGGCATACCGCAATGCGCCACTGAATCCGACGACACGACTCCTGGAATTCTGGATCTCCAATCCCAGGAGTCGCCCTTGTCCATCGAACCCATGCTCAACATGAAGGGCCTTTGTGACGGCCTATCCATCTGGCTCGGCCGAAAGGTTATCCGGGATTGCGTCTATCGCCGGATCCAGATGGGAATGCCGCACCATATCGACCGGGGCAGCGGCCGGAAGCTCTACGTCCTCTCTGAAGTGCAAGCGTGGTGGACTCGGCCGGCGGACAACGCCAAGGCTTCCTGACCCTCTCCTGAACCCATTCCCGGGCCCGTTTCTGGCTGGCCCGACGCGAGGTCTGCTTTGTCTTGGATCATCACCCTGCCCTCTACCCCCGTCTCTGGCAACGTGGTCATGCGGATGCACTTCCGGGCCTACCGAGAGGTTCTGAAGGGATGGTTCTGGAAGCTCCGGGCCGCCGACGGCTTCAAGGACATCCCTAAGCCGACCGGGAAGCGGAAACTGACCATCCAGATCCACGGGCTCCGGCTCATGGACAAGGAAAACCGGTACTTCGCATGTAAACCCATGGTCGATGTCCTCCGTCCGCCCAAGATCGACGCCGGGATCTACAAAACCGGCGCCAAAAAAGGCCAGGTCTGGACCCGTGAACGGATCGGCCACGGCCTGGTGCTTGACGACGACGACGCCCACCTGGACCTCCAGGTTCCCCCCATCGAGAAGCTGCTCAAGGGCGGCAAGCCCTACATCGTCCTGACCTTTGAGGATATTTCCAATGGATAGAGCCACCCTCCGCCTCCGGCTGGTAGTCGTTTTCTCCCACACCAACCTGCCCGCCTGTATCGTCGGAGAAACGGTCGATGCCCTCCTGGACGAGCTGCCGTTCTTGGGCCGTCGCGGTCAGACCTGCCCGCCTCCGCCCAAGGGGAACTCCGAATACTGGCCCCTCCTCCTGGACTCGATCCAGATCCAACTGGACCACCAGCGGTCCGAGACCGACAAGTTCAAGGCCATAGCGGAGGATCTGGAGCATCGGAACGACGCCGAACAGGAGCGGATCGCCGACCTGTTCGCGTCCATCTGCCTGGATGACCTCCTGGCCATGGCCGGTGACCCCAAGGCATTCCTGGACGCCATCAACCCTCCTCCCGTCGACGGGTGCCCATTTTGAAAAACCTTCAAGCGAATGGGCCGTCAAGATCAGGGTTCCTCCACCCTGTCAAAAACTCTACTCGAAGCATTGATTCCCACCTTGCCATGGCCCACCAATTCCGGTTGAACTGCCCCAGTTCCCGCAAAAGGAGAGATTCAAGCGAGGATTCGAGCCTCTCTCCGGCCCACCATCTCCGCCCGATGGACTGGATCTTCTCGGCTAGTTCTACCTCGACCACCGCCCAGAAAATTTCGCCATCGTCGTCTTCCTCACTGATCATCGGCAAGGACTCCCCCAACCAACAGAACGTCTTTCGCTCGTCCCACTCAAGGCGTTTCCTTTCCTTGGCCTGGGATCTCTCATTCCCGTATTTCTCCCACTTGGAACGGAATGCCTCCTCCCGGACTTTTACTTCTTCAGGGGTTCGTTTCGCCGCCTTTTCCAACGTCACCCGCAACTTGTCTCTTAGCTCAATTACCGCTCCTGGGCCATGCTCCGCAACCAGCCGGATAACCGCCTTCTCGAAAATTGGCCCCAAGTCCCAGGACTTTCCTGAATCACTCATTTCTACCCCTGAAAAAGTTCTTGCATTCTACTCCAGGCTGCCTAATCTCGACCCTGGAGCTAGTCCCTCCTCAGTGGCGGTGAGTCGCCATCGTAAGCAGAAAATGCAAGGCGGCACGACGGCATCCATGCCGGGAGTGCTGGAAACACAAAACCCGCAAGGGGAATACCAGCAGGGGCCCACTGACCCCGGACTAAACTCCCGGCCCAAGGCCGTTCCTGGGACTGAATACCCAAAATCCAGCAGGGTTAGTCCCCTGCTTATCAGTGAGGTGCCATCGTGAATGGCCTGAACCTTTCCCTTTCCCGGGAACGACGCGAGTCTGCCCCTTTCTTTGGGGGTATCCCGATGAACCAAGAACTCTCCGCTGCCCTGAAGGCAATTTCCCGGGCCCTGGACGGTGCCCCAGACCGCGACGTCATCTTCGGGTGCCAGGTCATCCTCGAAACCCTATGTGACGCCGACAAGGGCGTCCTGGAGGCCGTGGGATGACCTTCCCATTCTTTATCTACCTAGCCGGAGCTACAGCCACCCTCTTGGCTCTCTGTCTGATCGTGCTTCTGGTCTTCAAGGAGAAGCCATGGCGGTAAATTCGATCTCCGTTCACGGGCTGGACCCGTGGGCAATCCTGGGCCTCGCTCCCCATTCCTCCCCCGAGGAAGTGAGCGGGGCCATGAAGCTCCTAGCCAAGGCCATCCACCCGGACATTCTCCCTCGTGGTGCCGCCCTGATGCAGATCGTCCAGTCTGCCGCTGAGGCTTGCCAGCATGGCGGGGCTTGGCCGGTCGCTCACGCCCCGATGTTGACGCGGCCGGGCATGTCCTATCCCCCGAAGGCACCGCCCGTCCCTCGGGCGCCCATGGCTCCAGAAAGGGGCGGGGCCCCGGTGTGGCGCAAAACCAAAAAGGGTGGCTGGACCAAGCGCATCCGCCCGGATACCTGGGTCAACGTCTACCTCGCCAAGGATTGCTCCGGCTGGCGGTTCCTGGGCCCCGATGCGGATGGAAACACATATTTCGACGCTGAAAATTTCCATTCCGCTGAGGCCGCCATGGCTGCGGCTGATGAATA
>Ga0302193_10000213_pt1 | contig 52592 bp, 49 predicted proteins | sample II_Bog_E3_3_FD_200228 | JGI IMG/M metagenome (GOLD analysis project Ga0302193, IMG submission 200228) | Peat permafrost microbial communities from Stordalen Mire near Abisko, Sweden - II_Bog_E3_3 | ecosystem: Environmental > Terrestrial > Soil > Wetlands > Peat | place: Sweden: Abisko...
CGTTGCTGGTCAAAATCGCGCCAGACAAGGCACGACCGACGACTTGTGGTGGCTCCACACGAGGAGGGAGAAACGCAGTATGGCGCGATTTTGACCAGCAACCCTTCGGGACGGGACTGTAAAGCCCTCCCCCAAAGGGGACTTACGCATTGCGGCGTCTTTCGTCGCTTGTGTACAACAAGTACACCGCGCTCCTCATTCCTTGCACTGGGGCTTTACAGTCTCCGGCGCCACGATCAATGAAACGTCAACAGACCCTAGGGCATGACTAGAAAAACGATAAGCCGTTATCTTCCAGACCCCGAGCGCATCCTGCAAGTCAGGAGCCTGCAATTTCTGCGGCGCTTTCTTGCCGCACCCAATCTGTGGCACCTGAACCGGCACTCGGTGGCAAGGGCTGCGTTCTGGGGCCTTTACTTTACCTTCCTGCCCTTTCCCACGCAGACGCTCGCGGCGGCACTGGCTGCCATCGCCTTTCGCGCCAACCTGCCCATGTGCCTGGCGCTGGTCTGGATCAGCAATCCCCTTACGGTGGTGCCGATTCTGTATTACAGCTATGTGTTGGGCTGCCACCTGCTTGGGCAGCCGGCGCTGGATGCGGGTGGTCTGCAACAGCTGTTACTGACGCTGTTTCGGGGACTGCCGGAGCTGCTGCATGGCAAGACGCTGCTGCGGAGCAACCAGCACCTGCTGCTGCCCCTGCTGCTGGGTTCACAGGTGGCCGGGCTGGCGGCGGGAGGATTGGGTTTTGCGGGTTTGCGCCTGTACTGGCGCTGGAGCGTAGTCAGGGCCTGGCGGCAGCGGCGGGAGAGGATGACGGTTCGGGTCACTGAGTAGGGCGGAAACCCGCAGTTTCCGCCGCATGACGGGGGTATTAACTAGCTCTGGCCCATCATCGCACCGCTGCATGCGGCGGAAACCCTGCGGGGTTCCGCCCTACGGGATGTGGGAAGTATCATGCCGCGCCGGGAGTGCGGCGCAGACCGCCCTACAGAGCTTGCGCAGCGCAAGTCTACAGCTCCGCAAGCTTCCCGCTTTCCATCTTCAGGATGCGCTGGGCGCGTGAGGCCAGGGTGATGTCATGGGTGACGGTGACGAAGCTGATGCCGAGGTCGGCGTTCAGCTCGCGCAGCAGGGACTGGATACTGGACGAGGTTTCGTGGTCGAGATTGCCAGTGGGCTCGTCGGCCAGCACCACGGAGGGCTTGGTGACCAGGGCACGGGCCATGGCCACGCGCTGGCGCTCGCCGCCCGACAGCTCGGAGGGTTTGTGTTCAAGCCGGGCCTTGAGCCCGACCCGGTCCAGCAGCGCGGTGGCGGCGGCAACCGCCGAGTCTATGCTTTCGTTACGCAGCAGCAGGGGCATGCAGACGTTTTCCAGCGCAGTAAACTCGGGCAGCAGGTGGTGGAACTGGTAGACAAAGCCAATATGGCGGTTGCGCAGTGTGCCGCGCTCGACGTCGTTGCACTTGCTGAAAGGCTTGCCGAGCAGGAAGACTTCGCCGCTGCTGGGCTGGTCGAGACCACCGAGCAGATGCAGCAGCGTGGTCTTGCCCGAGCCTGAGCTGCCGACAATGGCGACAAACTCGCCCCGGTGTATCTCCAGGCTGACGCCGTGCAGCACTTCCAGCTTCTGCGGGCCCTCGTCGAAGCGCATGACCAGGTCTTTTCCTGCCAGAACCACATCACTCATAGCGCAGGGCCTCCGCCGGTTGCACCTTGGCAGCCTTGCGCGCCGGGTAGATGGTGGCAAAGAAGCTCATGCCGAAGGCCACCATGACTACCATGACGACATCGCCCAGTTGCAGCTCCGAAGGCAGGTAGTTGACGAAATAGGCCTCGAACAGGTTGACGTGAAAAACCTTCTCGATGAAGTTGGCAATATCGCTGATGGTCAGGGCCAGCAGGACGCCCAGGGCGGTGCCGCTGACAGTGCCAACCAGGCCCACGATGGTGCCCTGCACCATGAAGATTTTCATGATGGTATTGGGGCTGGCGCCGAGTGTACGCAAAATGGCGATATCGGCCTTCTTGTCCGTCACCACCATGACCAGACTGGACACAATATTGAAGGCGGCCACGGCGACGATGAGCAGCAGCAGCAGGGTCATCATGGCCTTTTCCATCTTGATGGCGCTGAACAGGTTACCCTGGGTCTGGGTCCAGTTGGTGGCGTAAAAGGCAGCCGGCAAGTCCTGCAGCAGTGACCAGGTCAGTTCCGGTGCACTGAAAAGGTCGTTGAGCTTGAGGCGCACGCCCTGCACCTTGTCGTCGCCAATGCTGAGCAGGCGGGCCGCATCACCGATGTTGACGTAGGCAATGGCGCTGTCGATTTCCGCCCCGACCTTGAACACGCCGACCACGGTGAAGCGCTTGAAGCGGGGAATGACACCCGCCGGCGATACCGAGGCTTCAGGCAGTACCAGTGTCACCTTGTCACCCGGCACCACGCCGAGGTTTTCGGCCAGGCCGGCGCCGAGGACGATGCCGAATTCGCCAGGCTTGAGCATGGCCAGATTGCCGGCCGTCATGTGATCCTGCACGATGGAGACCTTTACTTCCTCCGCAGGCTCAATGCCGGATATCATGGCCCCGCTGACCTGACCATTGGCGGTGAGCATGCCTTGCAGCTGGTTGAAGGGGGCAACGGCGACCACGTCCGGGTGTTTCTGCCGGATGTCGTCGGCAAGCCGGTGCCAGTTTGTGAAGGGCTCATAGGAATTGATGGTCGCCTGTGGCACCATGCCAAGAATGCGGGTGCGCAGTTCATGGTCAAAACCGTTCATGACCGAGAGCACAGTAATGAGCACCGCGACACCGAGCGTAAGCCCGAGTACGGAAGTCAGCGAGATAAAGGAAATAAAGTGGTTGCGACGCTTCGCCCGCGTGTAACGCAACCCGACAAACAGGGAGAGAGGCTTGAACATAGTGCGGCGCATTAAAGCATAGATGCCGTCAGCCTCGAAACACTAACAACGAAATTGCAACAAGGTCTAGCACCCATGAATGAAAAAGAACAAAGCGAGCAGGACCGCCGCAATGCCGGCCGCATCGACTCCACGGTGTCGCTGCACTACATGCGCATCAGTCCGCTGGAGGTGCGCAAGGACCCCTACGATCCGCGCTTCGAGCTGCCGCGCTACTTCATGCTCGCAGGCGAACTGGCCGAGGTCGACAATGTGCAGCGCACCCAGCTTAACCTGCTGAACCTGGAAAATCCCCAGGTGGGCAGCCTGATCGAAGCCCTGAACCTGAAATTCGACCTGCTCTGCAAGGCCCTGCAAGACAGCATGGCGCGCCTGCTCTCGCCGGTGCCGCAGCGGGTCAGCCTGAGCGAAAGCGGCATCTCCTTCCACGCCGAGGAGGCGCTGACGCCGGGCACCCACCTGCACCTCTCCATCAGCAACCCCAGCCGTGGCTACCATGTGGCCGCCACCGGGCGCGTGGTCTATTGTGAAGACGAGGATCTGGAAGGCTTCCGTACCGGCGTCGCCTTTGTGACGATACACCCGCAGGACCGGGCCACCCTGATCCGCGACATCATGCGCAAACAGAAGGAAATTGAGGTGGTAGAGGCGTTCAGCAACCCGGATAGCTGAGCCAGAGCCTGTGAGCACTAACTGGATCACGGCGCTGCTTTGAGGCAATTGTTGAACAATCGCTTACAAGTCTTTAAGATTCCTTGAAATTCCGAGCCATACGGGAAGGGAACATGAAACACCTGCTGCTAATGACTGGCACCCTGCTGCTCTCCGGTTCTCTGACCGCCCTTGCCGATGGCCTGCCCCACCAGGGCATGACCATGAGGCAGGTAGAGAGCAGCTTCGGCGAACCCAAGGAAAAGCTGCCGCCAGTTGGGCACCCGCCCATCAGCCGCTGGCTTTACGGCTCTTACACTGTTTATTTCGACCATACGGCCGTGATAACCACCGTTATCAACGGCCACGCGGCCGCTCCCGCCGCCCCGGCGGCAATGGCGGCCACAGGCACGCTGGACTTCAAGCCGATCCCGGTGGTCAAGCCCGACCAGATGCAGAGCACTGACGACTCTGCAAACGCTCCGGCACCCGCCCCCGCCCCCGCCGGACAGTGATTCTGGCATGACGAAAAACCGGCTGAATGGCCGGTTTTTGTGTGGCCGCCCGCTGGCAAATGCCCCGCCTTGCCTGAGTCAACACGGCTTGGCATCGACAAGACCGGATCAGACACCATGTTCATCATCGGCCATCGGGGAGCGCGTGGCGAAGCTCCCGAAAATACCCTGAGCGGTTTCCACTACCTGCAAAGCCTGGGCATCCTGGCTGTAGAGCTGGACATTCAGGTCAGCGGCGATGGCGAGCTGGTGGTTATCCACGACTATGTACTGGAGCGCACTACCAGCGGCCGGGGCTCGGTGCATGAAAAGACCGTGGCCGAACTGGCGGCGCTGGACGCCTGCCACAATACCTTCAAGGACTGGCCGGAGCGCGAGGGCATACCCACGCTGCGTCAGGTCATGGAGGTATTGCGCGACTTCGAACACATCCAGTTCGAGGTGAAGGCCAAGACCGAGGCGCACGCGCAGCGGGTGGCCGCCCTCTTCCCCCCGCTCTGGCGTGAGTTCGGCTTTGGCGAGCGCGCCTTTACCACCTCGTTCAACCCCCGCTACCTGCAAATCGTGGCCGAACTGGCACCGGAAATTCTGCGTGGCCTGCTGATCGAAAAGGAATTTATGGGCGATGCCGTGCAACTGGCCACGGCGCTGGGCTGCCGTTCACTGGGCCCCAACCAGGAAATTTGCAGCCGGGAACTGATCGGCCGGGCGCATGATGCCGGGCTGACTGTTTCGACCTGGACGGTCAATCCGCCGGAGCGCATGCTGGAGCTGCTGACGGATGGGGTGGACAGTATCATCACAGACAAGCCCACACTGGCACTTGCTACGCTGGCCGGCAAACTCTAGGCATTTCTCAAGCCTCAAAAACGACAAAGCCGGCTTGCGCCGGCTTTGTCGTTTTGATCACAAGCTTCAGGCAGTAGCCGGTTCCACCGGAAAGCTGGCGTATTTGATGCCGGCAATCTGCTGGACCATGCGCATGACCTGGCAGCTGTAGCCCATTTCATTGTCATACCACACGTAGAGCGTGGCGTGGTTGCCGCTGGTGATGGTGGCCTGGGCGTCGAACACGCCGGCGGAGCGCGAGCCGACGAAGTCGGTGGAGACCACTTCGGTAGAGCTGGTGTAGTCGATCTGGCCCTGCATATGCGAGTACAGGGCGATATTGCGCATGTACTCGTTGACCTCGTCACGGGTGACGCTGTTGCTCAGGGTCAGGTTGAGAATGGCCAGCGACACGTTCGGGGTCGGCACACGGATGGAGTTGCCGGTGAGCTTGCCGGCCAACTCCGGCAGCGCCTTGGCGACGGCCTTGGCAGCGCCAGTCTCGGTGATGACCATGTTCAGCACGGCAGAACGGCCACGGCGATCAGCGGTATGGTAGTTGTCGATCAGGTTCTGGTCGTTGGTGTAGGAGTGCACGGTTTCGACGTGGCCATTGATGATGCCGTACTTGTCGTTCATGACTTTCAGCACGGGAGTAATGGCATTGGTGGTGCAGCTGGCGGCGGACAGGATGGTGTCGGCGTCGGTAATGTCCCTGCTGTTCACACCATAAACAATGTTCTTGATGCTGCCCTTGGCCGGGGCGGTCAGGATGACGCGGCTGATGCCCTTGCAGGCCAGGTGACGGCCGAGACCGGCCTCGTCCTTGAGCTTGCCGGTATTGTCGATCAGGATGGCGTTGTTGATGCCATAGGCCGTGTAGTCCACGTCTTCCGGCTTGGCGGCGTAGATCACCTTGATGAAATTGCCGTTGGCGATAATGGCTTCGTTTTCTTCATCGACCGCGATGGTGCCTTCAAACGGGCCATGGATGGAATCGCGGCGCAGCAGGGAGGCACGCTTCTGCAGATCACCCTCGGCGGTGCGGCGCACAACGATGGCGCGCAGGTGCAGGCCGTCGCCACCACCGGTACGCTCGATGGCGAGGCGGGCCAGCATGCGACCAATACGGCCAAAGCCGTAGAGCACGATATCAACCGGCCTGGACTCGCGCTTGACGCCAACAGCGCCGGCCAGCTCGGTTTCAAGGAAGGCGTGCAGGTCGCCGCCCTGCTCCTTGAACTTGATGGCCAGCTTGCCGATGTCGATACGGCTGGGGCCAAGATTCATTTTGGTAATGGCTTCCAGAATGGGGAAAGTGTCCACCACCGACAGGTCGCCGGCAATCATGCGCACGCGGCGATGATGCTTGAGTATCTGGATAACCGAGCGGTTGACGAGGGAGCGGCCGTAAACGACCAGGATGATGTTGCGTTCGCGGTAGATCTTGCCGATAGCGGGGATCATGGTTTCGGCAATGGCTTCGCGGTTCTTCCAGCGACTGAAATGGTCTTCCTGCAAGAATTTGATATCTTCAACGCTCACGGCAAGCATCCTCTCTTCGACTGATACACAGGGTTTTCGAGGGCGCGTATGTTAGCGGCTTTTCAGGCATTTGTCAGTCAGCCAGCCATTCACAGCGCTTATGCACCAATGATGACACATTGTCGTCATACGCCGGAAAAGCCGCTCAGGACTGCACTTTCGGCTGTGTTAGCTTGCTGAACTCGACCAGCACGACCGCCGCCCCAAGGCGCTTGCCCATCCAGATCAGCAGGGCAGTGGATGCCAGACTGATACCGCCCAGAAAGGTTTTCAGGACCATGCCCAACATGCTCATGGTGCCGTAGTCGGCGGCGCCGGGCGGGGCGAAAAACAGGCGGCTCAGGGCCAGGTACTCGAGCACAAAAAAGCCGACCGAGAGAAAGGCCCCGCAATAACACAGCACGATGCTGAGATTGCGGGCCCAGTGATAGCGCTGGCGCAGGCCCACACCCGCCAGCAAGAGCAGGATGGCTCCCGCGAGAAAAAGACAGCCGACACCAAACAGGGGCCAGCTATAAATGGCCTGCAAGGCCGGGCTCTGCGCCGTGGCCCAGGCTACGCCATAGAGCAGCAGCGCCACCAGCAGGCTGAAGCCGGAAGCGACTATCTGTAGCCAGGCCACTACGCTCAGCAGTTCGGAGCGGGTAGTAACGCTGGTTTGCTCGCTGGCCATGCTTGTTTTTCCTCTTGGCTTTTAGCCTGTACTGGCAATCGCGCAGTGCTCGGCTTCCGTCAAAACAGCCAGCCACCCTTCGACAGGCTCAGGGGAAACGGAGGTGGTTGGATTTAGAGAATTGAACCCATACTCCCGATACCGTTCGTGCTGAGCCTGTCCAAGCGCGGCTATGGCAGCTGGTTTCAACCCGTCCCCAGACAGTACATCAGACTGCTTTACTTCTGGAACTTCGCTTTCCAGTCCTCGTAGGGCATACCGTAGATCAACTCACGGGCTTCGGGGTCGCCGAGCGGAATATTGCGCTCTTCTGCGGCTGCCCGGTACCACTTGGACAGGCAGTTACGGCAGAAGCCGGCGAGGTTCATCAGGTCAATGTTCTGCACCTCGGTATGCTCGCGCAGGTGCTGTACCAGGCGGCGAAAGGCGGCAGCCTCCAGTTCAATACGCTCTTGCTCGGTCATGCTAAGGGCCTGTTAACACTAATTGGTGCTGCGCCGGAGACTGTAAAGCCCTCCCCCAAAGGGGACTGACGCAGCACAAGGAATGAGGAGCGTAGTGTACTTCATGTACATGAGCGACGCATGACGCCGCAATGCGTCAGTCCCCTTTGGGGGAGGGCTTTACAGTCCCGTCCCGAAGGGTTGCTGGTCAAAATCGTGCCATACGTCGTTCCTCACTCCCCATGTGGAGTCAACACAGCGTCGTTCGTGCCTGGTCTGGCACGATTTTGACCAGCAACGCAGCAATCCAATTGGTGTTAACAGGCCCTAACTCTCACTACGGGTAAAAACCGGCACATCGTCCTGACTGAGCGCAGCCTGGTAAGCATAGCCGTCCACATCGAAGGCATTGAGGTCGGCCACGGTATTGATGCGGTTGCGGATAATCCAGGATGCCATGAGACCGCGTGCCTTCTTGGCGTAAAAGCTGATGATCTTGTACTCGCCGTTTTTCTGGTCGAGAAAGCGCGGGCTGACTACGCGGGCCGCCAGCCGCCGGGGCTGTACAGCGCCAAAATACTCCTGCGAGGCCAGATTGATCAGCACCTGGTCGCCCTGCCCGGCCATGGCTTCCTTGATGGCGCGGGTAATGCGTTCACCCCAGAAGGCATAGAGGTCGCGGCCACGGCTGGTGGCGAGGCTGGTGCCCATTTCCAGGCGATAGGGCTGGATCAGGTCCAGCGGGCGCAGCAGACCATAAAGTCCGGAGAGGATGCGCAGGTGGCCCTGGGCATAGTCGATATCGCAGGCCGACAGCTGCTCCACCGCGAGGCCGAGGTAGACGTCGCCCTTGAAGGCGTAGAGCGCGGCGCGGGCGTTGTCGGGGGTAAAGGGAAGCTGCCAGTCTTCGTAGCGCGCCACATTGAGGGCGGCCAGTTTGTCGGACAGGCCCATGAGGCCGGCGACATCCTGCACCGAGAGCCCGCGCAGGGACTTGACGAGGCGGCTGGACTCCTTGAGGAAGTCGGGCTGGGTGGCTGTGAAATCCGGCAGCGGGCTTTCAAAATCCAGGGTTTTGGCGGGGGAAATCACCATCAACATGAGGTTGGCAGGGCTCCGGGTGGGAATGGCGGCGATTGTAGCAGCCTGACAATCGAAGACATTGCCCTTTTTTGTCTGTACTGCCACCAGACTGGCAGTACAGACAGCGCTTTGCCGCTCGACGGCATAGCCTGCATGGCCAGCTTGTGTATCATTGCCGGTAAATCGGCGACAAAGCAGGAGTGTGTGGCGCATGGGCACCATCAAGCTGGAAAAGCAGGAGTCGGTCTACATACTGACCCTTACCAACGGGGACAAGGACAATACCTTCAATAATGAGGTACTGGCCGAGTACATGGATGTCTTTGACCGTATCGAGGCGGACAAGGAAAACGCGGCCCTGCTCATTACCAGCCCCCACGCCAAGACCTTCTGCAATGGAATTGACCTGGCCTGGCTGATGACGCAGGAGCCGGAAGACTTCAAGAGCTTTATCAAGCGCCTGGAAAACTTCTTTATCCGCCTGAGCATACTGAACCTGCCGGTGATCGCCTCCATTGGCGGCAACTGCTACGCGGGCGGCGCCATCATGGCCAGCGCCTGCGACTTCCGTTACATGCGCGAGGACCGGGGCCGTTTCTGCTTCTCGGAGGTCAAGATCAAGATGCCCTTTACCCCGGCCATGCTGGCCACCATACAGCTGCTGCCCAATCGGCAGGCGCTGTGGGAAATGGCACTGACCAGCAATGCCTATGGCGGATACGACTGCCTGCGCCGCCAGGTGGTGGACAAGCTCTTTGGCGACGACCACCTGTTTTTTGAAAGCCGCAAGCTGGCCGAGGAGATGGCGCTGAAGCACCGTCCGAGCTATGCCGCCATCAAACGCGGCCTGCGCGCCGAGATGATGGCGCTGGCGCTGCAACGGGGGCTGTTGCATGCCTGAGCTGATTACCGGGGCGTGCATCACCATTGCCCCCGGCGTGCACCGGGTGCTGGCGCCCAACCCCAGCTTCATGACCGGGCCGGGTACCAATACCTATATCATCGGCGAGCAGGAACTGACTGTGCTCGATCCCGGCCCCGCCAATGACGGGCATGTCGAAGCCATTCTCGCGGCGGCGCGGCAGATTGGCGGCAGCATCCGGCATATCCTGCTGACCCACACGCACAAGGATCATTCGCCCGCCTCGGCGGCGCTGGTGGCCCACACCGGGGCCCGTATTACCGGCCTCAAGCCCTTTGCCGGCGATCTGGCGCAGGACTTCAGCGCCGCCATCAGCCACCAGCCGGCGCACGACGAACTGATCATACTGGAGGGTCGCCGTCTGCGCGCCCTGCACACCCCCGGCCACGTGGGCAACCATGTGTGCTACTGGCTGGAAGACGAGCGCCTGCTGTTTACCGGCGACCACCTGATCAATGGCTCTACCGTGGTCATCATTCCGCCCTCCGGCGATATGGGCGACTACATCCGCTCCCTGCAATTGCTGCTGGACTACCCTATTGCGCGGATTGCGCCCGGCCATGGCGACATCATCGACAATGCCGAGGCGCTGATCCGCTACACCATCGGCCATCGCCTGGCGCGTGAGCAGAAGGTGTTGGAAAAGCTGACGGCGCTGGTTGAGGCAGATCTGCCCACGCTGGTGGTGCCGGTGTATGACGATGTGAACCCGGCCCTGCACCCGCTGGCGCAGTATTCCCTGCTGGCACACCTGTTGAAATTGCAGGCAGATGCGAAGGTTAACGAAGCCGGTGGAATCTGGCGGCTAGCGGCCACCTGAGAGTTCGGCAAGGGCTGTTTTCGTGCATGGCGGTGGTACACCAGTCCCGTGTACACTGGGAAGCTGCACCATATCATTACCACCGCCACGTTGCGGCGACCACTCGCTGGACTGGCCGCCCCACCCGAGCCGCTGCAAGGACTCCTGATGAGTGACGATGCCCACAAGCTGAAACGCCTGAAAACCGGTGCCTTTGAACGCCGTTTCTCCCTCGCCAAAGCCTCCATGATCGCCGGCGCCCGTTTTGCCTCGGGCACCGCTGGCAGCATGTTCAGCCCGCCCGGGGAGCGGGAGGCCAAGCGCAAGAAAGTGATGGCGCAGCAGGCCGAGTACCTGGTGTCTGAGTTGGGCAAGCTCAAAGGCAGCATCGTCAAGATCGGGCAGATGATGGCGCTCTATGGCGAGCACTTTTTGCCCGCCGAAATCACGCACGCCCTGCACCGCCTTAACGACGATACCGCCGCGCTGTCCTGGGGCACCATGGAAACCGTGCTGCGCGATCAGTTGGGCGAGCGCCGCTTCAATGAGCTGGACATCGACCATGAGCCGCTGGGCGCTGCCTCGCTGGCGCAGGTGCACCGTGCCCGTCGCAAGAGCGACGGCACCGAAATGGTCTTGAAGGTTCAGTACCCCGGCGTAGCCTCGGCCATTGATTCCGACCTCAATCTCGTCACGCAAATGCTGCGCCTGACCAAGGCGGTGCCACAGACGCGCGAATTTGAAGAGTGGCTGGATGAAGTACGCATGATGATGCACCGCGAGGTGAATTATCCGCAGGAAATGGAAACCACCCGCCTCTTTCACCAATACCTGAAAGACGATCACCGTTTTGCAGTGCCGCAGGTTTACCCGGAATATTGCACACCGACCATACTGGCCATGTCGTTTGAAAGCGGCGTGCCCATCAACAGCCCCGCCGTGTTGCAACTGCCGCAGGAGCGCCGCAATAAAATTGCTGAAGCGTCGCTGGATATTTGCTGCCGCGAAGTCTTTGTCTGGGGCGAAATGCAGACCGACCCCAATTTCGGCAATTACCTGGTGCGTCTGGGTGACGGCCATATGGTGCCGGATGTGATCGTGCTGCTCGACTTTGGCGCCGTGCGCGACTTCCCCAAGGACCTGATACAGCTGGCCCGAGCCATGTCAAAAGCCGCTTTTTACAAGGATCGCGACGCCATGCTGGCGGCCATGAAGGATTTCACGTTTTTTGAAACCATGCCCGATAATGTCAAGAACAGTATTATCGACATTTTCTTCCTCGCCATCGAGCCCTTCTCCGATCTCAGCGACGCGCCCAAGGATGCCGTCACCGCCGAAGGCCGCTACATATGGGCCAAGAGCCGCCTGCATATGCGCGCCGCCGCCCTCGCTGCCCGTTCCGCCACCAGCCGGCACTTCTCGGTGCCGCCCAAGGAGTTCATGTTCATCAGCCGCAAGTTCATGGGGGCCTATACTTTCATGACGGTGATTGATGCGCAGATTTATGCGCGGGCCATTTTGCAGCCTTATGTGGAGAGCGGGTCGCAGTATTCCTGGTGGAATGGGGAGTAGGCTGATCTGCTTCAGGTTTGCGTAGGGCGGAACCGCGCAGCGTTTCCGCCGCATGTTCGGGGTCGGATCCCAGCATTGCGATCAGGCGTGGCGCCTCTGTCTGTCATGCCGTAGTTGGAGTGGTTGCCAGCTCAACTCCATACGGCGGAAACGCTGCGCGGTTCCGCCCTACGTTTCTGAGAATATAAACACGTGCGCACCTCACCAGCTATCGAAGTTCAGCGAATACTTCGCGTCGATCATGCTGGGGAGCACGGTGCAATTGGCATTTACTCTGCTCAGATTGTTATTTCACGTCTGCTTTGGCCGGACCTGACCGCAACGCTTGCTGAAATTCGCTCCCATGAAGAAAAGCACTTGGCCCGCTTCGACCAAGAGCTAAAGACGCGAAACCTGCGCTCCTGCCATGTATTGCCACTATGGTACCTGGGAGGTTATGTGTTGGGCATACTTACCGGCCTGCTCGGGCGGAAGGCAATATGGGCGTGTACGGCCGCCGTGGAAAATACGGTGTGTCAGCATCTGCAAAATCAAAAGGTCTTCTTGAAGTTACACGACGAGCGAGCATTGGAGGCTGTGCTGAGCATTGAGCAGGATGAACTGGATCACCTCGATCATGCCTGTGCCAACGGCGGCACGAACAAAGGACTTGGGCGCATTATCAGTGCTGTTGTTTCCAGTTTGACCGCACTGGCCATATGGTTGTCGGGTAAGCTTTAAACTTACACCTGTCGCCAATTTGAAGCACGGTCCCTCACCCCTGCCCCTCTCCCGGAGGGAGAGGGGACACCTCAGCCTGTTGGCATTGGTGCTACTTCACCGACCCCACCAATTTCGCCACCGCCCGCGCAATTTCCTGCGGGCAATCTTCCGGCAGGAAATGCTTGCCCGGCAATGCCATCACGGAATCAAGACCCAAAGCTTCCTGCACCAGCGGCGCATGTTTTTTCAGCGTCAACGCTGGATCGTTTTCGCCCCAGATAATTTGAGCAGGAAATTTGCGGTTACGCAGCGGAGGCAAGATGCGGTCTTCATATTCCTGCGTCAGCTCGAAACCTCGCATGATGCGCAGGAAGGCATCTCCATCATCACCGCGCTTGAGCAATTTTTCGTAGGCGCGCAACTCAGCGGAGGGCACGGGGGTCTGCACGCCCTGATGCCGCATGAGCATTTCCAGCGCGGGCCCGACGGTGCAGGCGACATACAGCGGGCCGATGACGCGCCAGGAGAATGGCTCCATGGTCCAGGGCCGGCTGAAATTGGCCACCCGCACCAGTGTGTTGAGCACGGTGAGAGACTTGATGCGATCAGGGATGCGACGGATCAGGTCAAAGCCGATGGGGCCGCCAATATCATGCACGACCAGGTGGAAACGGTCGAGGCCGAGAGCATTGACGGCTTCCTCGGCCCAGCCCGACAGGCTGGTCCAGGAGTAGTCGAACTCAATGGGCCGGTCCGCCAGGCCGAGGCCGGGGAAATCAAAGGCTATGCCGTGCATTCCCTGCTGCTCGAGGGCCGGCAGCAGCTTGCGGTAGAGAAAGGCGGAGGCTGGTACGCCATGCAGGCAAACCACGGGTTCGCCACGACCGCATTGCCAGACGCTGGTGCTGGCGCCAGCGACAAACAGCGCCTCACTGACTTCGGTCCAGTTGTGTACGACCTCGGACACGGTATTGCCCCAAGTCTTGGGCCAGTTTGTACTGCTCATGGTCGCTCCTTGCGTGCCTTACTGCCTGCATACCGTTATGGAAAGCGGGGCTGATGCCTCAATGGCTGATCTCTCCAGTATAGACCCAGCCAAAGCCGCGCAAACCGCTACGCCTTCACAGAACGGGGTGGAGACGGGCCCAATCAGGCAGGCTTCAGAGCCATAGCCAAGACCATGGTGGTCAGTTGGTCAAGGCTGACCGGGCCACTGGGGCGGTACCAGGTGATGGTCCATGAGATTGCGCCGACGATCAGCCGGCGCCAGATGAAGGGGTCGTGCGGGATCAGGCCCTGTCCGTGAAGGTCTTTGAGCACGTCGAGCCAGAGTTGTTCATAGTGGGAGCGCAGGGCCAGGAGGCGATCCTGGTTGCTGCGGGACAGAGCGCTCCATTCATAGACCAGCACGGCCATGGCGTCGCCACTATTGCCGTTGATGGACGCCAGCTCGGCGTGTATCAGGCCGCGCAGGCGCTCGGCCGGCGCAGTACCGCTGCTGACCGCCTCCTGCATGAGGGTGGTGTTATAGAGGATTGCCTCCTCCATGACGGCACAGAGGATGTCTTCCTTTGTCTTGAAGTGGTGAAACAGGCTACCTGACTGAATACCAACCATGCGGGCCAGATCGCGCACGGTGGAGCGCTCGTAGCCGAGGGTGCGGAAGACATGGGCGGCGGCGCGCAGTACCCGGCCGCGTGGGCTGTCGTCCAGCCCGCCCACTTGCGGAATATCCGCCAGGGTTTGTACGTTAGCAGTTGCCATAGGCCTCAACTCATCACCATTTATTATAAGACGCCAGCTTTTATTGGAGCCAGCCTTATATGAACCCGCTTTGTACGCGACCCGGCAGTCAAATAAATTTGCCTGCCCTATTTACAAACCAAGCGCTTGCTTTGTAAGGTATCACCCTACTCTACAGAAGGCTAGTGCCATGACCGATTCTGACCGTATCATCCGTATAGGCTGTGCCTCCGGCTTCTGGGGCGACACCAATACCGCTGCTTTCCAGCTGGTGAAAATGGCCCAGATCGACTATCTGGTGTTCGACTATCTGGCCGAAGTGACCATGTCGATCATGGCGCGGGCGCAGATGAAAGACCCCAACGAGGGCTATGCCGGTGATTTCGTCACCCGCGTGATGACTCCGCTGCTCAAGGACATTGCCGCCAAAAAGATCAAGGTGGTCAGCAATGCCGGCGGCACCAACCCCCTGGCCTGCCGCGATGCGCTCAACAAGGCCATTGCCGATGCCGGCCTGAACCTGAAAGTGGCCGTGGTGCTGGGCGACAACCTGACCGACCGGCAGCAGGAATTCCGCGACGCCGGCCTGACCGAAATGTTCAGCGGCCAGGCCATGCCGCCGACGCTGGCCAGCATGAATGCCTATCTCGGCGCGCTGCCGGTGCGTGATGCGCTGGCGACGGGAGCCGATATTGTAATCACGGGCCGCGTAGTCGATTCCGCCGTGGTGCTGGGCCCGCTGCTGCATGAGTTTAAGTGGTCGCCTACCGATTATGACAAGCTGGCCATAGGCTCGCTGGCCGGCCATATCATCGAGTGTGGCGCACAGTGCACCGGCGGCAATTTCACCGATTGGGAAACCGTGCCCGGCTACGACAATATGGGCTTCCCCATTGTCGAAATGAAGGCCGATGGCAGCATGATCGTGACCAAGCCGGCCAATACCGGCGGCCTCGTGAGCCCGGCAACGGTGGGCGAGCAGATCATTTATGAAATCGGCGATCCGCAGGCTTACCTGCTACCGGATGTGACGGCAGACTTTTCCCATGTGCAGCTGGAGCAGGTTGGCGAAAACCGCGTGCGGGTGACTGGCGCGAAGGGCCGTGCCCCAACCGACAGCTACAAGGTCAGCGCTACTTATCCTGACGGCCATCGCGTTACCGTGAGCTTTTTGATCGGCGGGCGCGATGCTGCAAAAAAGGGCTCGCGCGTAGCCGAAGCCATTATCAGCAAGTGCGAGCGTGTGCTGGCATTGCGTGGGGCCCCGCCCTTTACGGGCAAATCCGTGGAAATCCTTGGCACCGAGGCGACTTATGGCCCACATGCGCGCCACCAGGACACGCGCGAAGTAATCGTAAAAATTGCGGTGACGCACTTCCTGAAAGAAGCCTGCATGTTCTTCGCGTCCGAAATTGCACAGGCGGCGACCGGTATGGCGCCTGGCCTGAGCGGTATCGTGGGTGGTCGCCCGAAAGTGCAGCCGGTGGTGAAGCTGTTCTCCTGCCTCGTGCCCAAGTCCCGGCTCAAGCCGGAAATTGATGTAAATGGCGAACGCCATGCCGTGGAACTGCCGCAGGTTTTTGCCGCCCCACCCGCTCCCCTGCCCGCCGCAGCCGTCGCTACGCCGGATGCCAATGCCGTCAGCGTACCGCTGATTACGCTGGCCTGGGCGCGCAGTGGCGACAAGGGCAACTCCTCGAATATCGGCGTGATAGCACGCCGACCCGAGTATCTGCCCTGGATTCGTGCTTCGCTGACTGAAGCATCGGTCGCGACTTATATGGCCCATGTGCTGGACCCGGACAGCAGCCGCGTTACCCGCTTTGAAATGCCCGGCCTGAATGCGCTGAATTTCCTGCTGACCAATGCTCTTGGCGGTGGCGGCATGGCCAGCCTGCGGATTGACCCGCAGGGCAAAGCGTTTGCGCAGCAGTTGCTGGATATGCCAGTGCTGGTGCCGGCAAGTCTGGTTTCGTGAGCGCTTTCCCTCTCCCCAAGGGAGAGGGCGAGTTATTTTTAACCTCAATTGAATTTTGCACGCCCGCTTGTATCTCTCAATGGGCGAAAAAGCCAAGGATTAATTTATGAGCAGGTACCACAGCATTTTCGCCCCCGACGCTTTCAAAGACCGCGTCATCATTGTTACCGGCGGCGGCTCCGGCATTGGCCGCTGCACGGCGCATGAGTTGGTGGCGCTGGGTGCAAAGGTCATCATTACCGGGCGCAAACAGGAAAAGCTGGACAGCGTTGCAGCGGAAATTGCCGAAGACGGCGGCAGTGTCAAAACCATGATCTGCGATATCCGCGATGAAGAACAGGTCACCGCCACCATCGCTGAAATCGTCAGCGAGTTCGGGCAGGTCAACGGTCTTTTCAACAATGCCGGCGGCCAGTTTCCCTCGCCGCTGGAGAATATCTCGGGCAAAGGTTTTGACGCCGTGGTGCGCAACAACCTGCTGGGCACCTTTTTGATGATGCGCGAAACCTACAAGCAGAGCATGAGCGAGCACGGCGGCAGCATCGTCAACATGACCGCCGATATGTGGGGCGGCATGCCGGGCATGGGGCACTCGGGCGCAGCGCGCGCGGGTGTGGACAATCTCACCAAGACGGCGGCCATTGAATGGGCAAAGTCCGGCGTGCGTGTGAATGCCGTGGCACCGGGCTGGATCATGTCTTCGGGCATGGACACCTACCAGGGCGCTTTTCGCGCCATGATTCCGCTGTTGGGCTCCAAGGTGCCGCTGAAGCGCATGGGCACCGAGTCGGAAGTCTCCAGCATGGCCTGCTTCCTGCTGTCGGATGCGGCGGCCTTTGTATCCGGCCAGACGATTCGCATTGATGGCGCCGCTTCGCTTGGCACACCCATGTATCCGCTGCTGGATCACGACAATTCCGAGCCCTTCAACGGCTTTCACCGCGCTTTCATTCCGGATGTACTGAAGGGGAACGAATAAATGGCCGTTATTGAAAGCACCGTCGACCGCAATGGCGCAGAATTCCAGGGCAATGAAGCCGCCCTGCTGAAAACCATCGGCGAGATGCGCGCCATCCAGCAGAAGGTGGTCGACAAATCCTACGAGGCCAAGCCAAAGTTCGAGAAACGCAACCAGGTGTTGCCACATGAGCGCGTACAGATGCTGCTCGACCACGGCTCGCCCTTTGTGGAGTTGTGCGGCCTTGCCGGCTACCAGATGCATGATGACAAGGATGGTAGTGACGCTGGCGGCGGCATTATCTCCGGCATCGGCTATGTCAACGGCACCCGCTGTCTGGTCAGCGCCAGCAACAGCGCCATCAAGGGCGGCACCATCTCCCCCGCCGGCCTGTACAAGTCCCTGCGCCTGCAACAGATTGCCCTGCAAAACAAGCTGCCGGTGATTACGCTGACCGAAAGCGGCGGCGCCAACCTGAATTATGCCGGCGAAATTTTCGTGGAAGGTGCGCGCAGCTTTGCCAACCAGGCGCGTCTGTCCGCCGCCGGCATTCCCCTGATTTCCGTGGTGCATGGTAACGCCACCGCCGGCGGTGCCTACCAGCCCGGCCTGTCGGACTACGTGATCGTGGTGCGCAAGCAGACCCAGATGTTCCTCGCCGGCCCGCCCCTGCTGCTGGCCGCTACCGGAGAAATTGCCAGCGAAGAAGAACTGGGTGGTGCAGAAATGCACGCCCAGGTGGCCGGCACCGCCGAATACCTTGCGGAAAATGATGCAGACGGCATCCGTATCGCCCGCGATATCGTGGGCATGCTGAACTGGAAGGAAAATACACCCGCTGGCGAGCGTGAACACGCCGAACCACTATACCCTATTGACGATCTGCTGGGCCTGGTGCCTACGGACCAGAAAAAGCCCTTCGACATGAAGGAGGTCATTGCCCGACTCGTCGATGCTTCTGATTTCCTGGAATTCAAGACCGAGTACGACAACCAGACCGTGTGCGGCTGGGCGCGTATCGGCGGCTACATGATCGGCATTATCACCAACAATGGCCCGATCACGCCGCAGGGCGCCGCCAAGGCCTCGCAATTCATCCAGCTCTGCGACCAGACGCAACGCCCCCTGCTCTTCCTGCACAACACCACCGGCTTCATGGTGGGTACGGAGTCGGAGCAGCACGGCGTCATCAAGCATGGGTCGAAAATGATACAGGCCGTGGCCAATGCCCGTGTGCCGAAGATTTCGCTGGTGGTGGGCGGGTCCTACGGTGCCGGCAACTACGCCATGTGCGGCCGTGGTCTCGATCCGCGCTTTATTTTTGCCTGGCCCAACTCCCGCACCGCCGTCATGGGTGGGGCACAGGCCGGCAAGGTACTGCGTATCGTCAGCGAGCAGAAGCAGAGAAAAGCCGGCATCGAGATCAACCCACAGATGCTGGATTTTATCGAACAGAGCACCGCCGCCAAACTCGACGCGCAGTCCACCGCCCTGTTCAACACTGCGCACCTGTTCGATGACGGCCTCATCGACCCGCGCGACAGCCGCCGCCTGCTGGTTTTCCTGCTGGAAACCATACACGAAGCCGACGCGCGGACCTTGCAAGCCAACAGCTTTGGTGTGGCGCGGTTTTAGCGCTGATACACACATCCAAGCCACACTGCCCCAGGAGAATTACAATGAAGTTTACCCAGGAACACGAAGAACTGCGCCGCACCGCCAAACAGTTTGTGGACAAGGAAATCAATCCCCACGTTGAGCAATGGGAAGAAGAAGGCATTTTCCCGGCCCATGAGCTGTTCAAGAAAATGGGCAATCTCGGCCTGCTCGGCATTTGCAAGCCGGTGGAAAATGGCGGCATGGGCCTGGATTATTCCTACAATCTGGTGGTGGCGGAAGAACTGGGCCGTGTTGGCTGCGGCGGCGTCCCCATGGCCATCGGCGTGCAGACCGACATGGCCACGCCCGCCCTCGCCCGTTTTGGCTCGAAAGAACTACGCGACGAATTTCTGGCCCCGGCCATTGCCGGTGACTATGTTGCCTCCATCGCCGTCAGCGAGCCGCAGGCCGGCTCGGATGTGGCTGCATTGAAGACCAGGGCTGTGAAGGCCGGCGACGACTACATCATCAACGGCACCAAGATGTGGATTACCAACTCCACCCAGGCCGACTTCTTCTGCCTGCTGGCCAATACTTCGGATGACAAGCCTCACGTCAACAAGTCCATGATCATCGTGCCGGCCAATACTCCCGGCATCAGTTTCTCGAAAAAGCTCAACAAGCTGGGCATGCGCTCATCCGACACGGCCCAGGTGTTCTTTGACGACGTGCGCGTGCCGCAAAGCAATCGCGTGGGCGCCGAAGGCATGGGCTTCATGATGCAGATGATGCAGTTCCAGGAAGAGCGCATGTATGCCGCCGTCAGCTCGCTCAAGGGCATGGAATCCTGTATCGACAAGACCATCGAATATTGCCGCAGCCGCATTACCTTCGGCCAGCCGCTGATCGACAACCAGTCCATTCATTTCCGCTTTGCCGAATTGCAGACGGAAATCGAAGCCCTGCGCGCCCTGACCTATGCCGCCTGCGAAGCCCATATCAACGGTGGCGATCAGGTCGAGGTCACCCGCCTGGCGTCCATGGCCAAGCTGAAGGCAGGCCGCCTGATGCGCGAAGTCACCGACTCCTGCCTGCAATACTGGGGCGGCCAGGGTTTCATGTGGGACAACCCGATTGCCCGTGCCTACCGCGACGGCCGTCTGGCCTCCATCGGTGGCGGCGCCGACGAAATCATGCTGGGCATCATCTGCAAGCTGATGAATACCTTGCCCGGCAAGAAAAAAACGGCGGAGTAAGCGCATGAGCCTCCCCAGCACCCAAACCCTGGAATTGCATGAAAGCGGTTTTGTCCTGCATGTGCACCTGAACCGCCCGGACGTGCGCAACGCCATGAGCCTGCTGATGACTCAGGAGTTGTCGGCGGTTTTCACGGCGATTGCCGAGCGGCCCGACATCCGCGCCGTGGTATTGCGCGGCAAGGCTGGCCATTTCTGTGCCGGCGGCGACATCAAGGACATGGCCGGCGCGCGTGCGCTGGCCGCCAATAGCGGCAATGACGAAGCGTATTTTTCGCTCAATCGTGCTTTTGGCAGCCTGATTGATCAGGTCGATCACGCGCCGCAGGTAGTGGTGGTGGCACTGGAAGGCGCGGTACTGGGTGGCGGCTTTGGCCTGGCCTGCGTGTCCGACGTGGCCATCAGCATGAATAATGCCCAGTTCGGCCTGCCTGAAACCGGCCTGGGTATTTTGCCGGCACAGATCGCGCCTTTCGTGGTCAAGCGCATTGGCCTTACGCAGGCCCGTCGTCTGGCCCTGCTCGGTGCCCGCTTTAATGGTGACGAAGCCCTGCGCCTGGGCATCGTTCATCAAGTGGTGAATTCGACTGAAGAACTTGGCACCGCCATCGAGACCACATTGAGCCAGATCAAGCGCTGCGCACCGCAGGCCAACCGCGCTACCAAGGCCCTGCTGCATCGCGTAGGCAATGAACCGCTGGACAACCTGCTTGACGACGCCGCAAGGCAATTTGCCCGTGCCGTTGCCGGCAGCGAAGGCGCTGAGGGCACGATGGCCTTTGTGCAGAAACGCTTGCCTACGTGGGCGGAATAAACTGCTTTCATCCGGTCAATGAATAAAGGAACCGCAAGATGCCATTTTCAAAAGTCCTGGTAGCCAACCGAGGCGAAATCGCGGTACGTGTCATGCGCACAGCCAAGGCCTTGGGCTACCGCACCGTTGCGGTTTATTCCGAAGCCGATGCCGACGCCCTGCATGTAAAAATCGCTGACGAAGCCGTGTACATAGGCCCTGCAAAGGTGTCGGAATCCTATCTGCGTGTCGATGCCATTCTGGACGCCTGTGCAAAATCCGGCGCCGATGCTGTGCACCCCGGCTACGGTTTCCTCTCGGAAAACGAAGCCTTTGCCCAGGCTTGCACCGACAAGGGCATTACCTTTATCGGCCCCACGCCGCACGCCATTGAACTGATGGGGAGCAAGCGCCTTGCCAAGATTGCCATGATCAAGGCCGGCGTGCCCTGCGTGCCAGGCTATGAAGGCGACGATCAACACCTGGAAACCCTGGTGAGTGAAGCAGCCCGCATCGGTTTCCCCATCATGGTCAAGGCTTCCGCAGGCGGTGGTGGTCGTGGCATGCGTCTGGTGCACAAGGCTGCAGACCTGCCTGCCGCCATCGCCACCGCCCGCTCGGAAGCAGAAAATGCTTTCGGCTCCGGCGAGCTGATTCTGGAACGCGCGGTAATTGCGCCGCGCCACGTGGAAATACAGGTCTTTGGCGACACGCACGGCAATCACGTATACCTGTTTGAGCGCGACTGCTCCATCCAGCGCCGCCACCAGAAAGTGGTGGAAGAGGCGCCCTGCCCCGTCATGACACCCGAACTGCGCCGCCGCATGGGCGAAGCCGCCGTGGCCGCCGCCAAGAGCGTGGACTATGTTGGTGCCGGTACGGTGGAATTCCTGCTCGACAGCGAAAACAATTTTTATTTCCTGGAAATGAACACGCGCCTGCAGGTAGAGCACCCGGTTACCGAACTGATTACCGGGCAGGATCTGGTGGAATGGCAGCTGCGCGTGGCCAATGGCGAAACACTGCCGCTGCAACAGCATGAATTGCAACTCAACGGCCACGCCATGGAAGTGCGCCTGTACGCGGAAGATCCGGGCAATAATTTCCTGCCGCAGACCGGCCGCGTACTGCGCTGGCTGCCAGCGCAGCAGCCGAACCTGCGTATCGACCACGGCATGCAGAGCGGCGGCGAAATCAGCCCGCATTATGACCCCATGGTGGCCAAGGTCATCGTCTGGGGCAAGACCCGCAAGGACGCCTGTCGCCTGCTGGCGAGTGCCGTGGAAGATACGGTGCTGCTGGGTCTCAACAGCAACAAGCAATTCCTGGTAAACCTGTTGCGCCATCCCGTATTTGTCAGTGGCGATACCAACACGGCCTTTATCGACCAGCATTTCAGCCAAGATATCAGCATGCAGCCCGCCCGCGCCGACCTTGAGGCTCTGAGCGTGGCCGCCGCCATCATTACACACGAGCAGGCCGCCGCCGGCTGGCAAACCGGCGCCCCCAGCTTTTCCCCGCTGAAATTGCAGGTAGGCGCAAAACTTCATGTGCTGGCCACCAAAAATACCGATGCTGGTTTGCTGGTTCTCAGCGACGGCCTGCAAGGCAGCATCAATGTGGTTGCGCTCGCCGCCGACAGCCTCAGCTATACGTGGGACGGCGTGCGCAAGCAGGTGCACTATGCCTGCGACGGCAACGAGCTATATCTCGACCTGGCCAACGGCAACCTGAACCTCAGCAACGTCACCCACGCCCCGCCGCAAACCGCCGATGCCGAAGGCGATGGCACTGTGCGTGCGCCCATGGACGGTGCCGTGGTCGCGTTGCTGGTACAGGAAGGCGACAAGGTGGTCAAGGGCCAGACGCTGATTATTCTGGAAGCCATGAAGATCGAGCACCAGCTGAAAGCTAATCGCGACGGCCGTATTGGCGCGCTGAGCGTGAGCCAGAAGCAGCAGGTGAAGAAGCGGCATTTGATGCTGAATATTGTGGATTGAGGTTTTTGGTGGATGGGGCATTTGCTTTTGCTTCGACCTGTAAAAGCAAAGGCGCTGGATCCCCGCGTGCGCGGGGATGACGGTTTTTCTTTTAAGGGTTGGCTGTATTTTTTGTAGCACGGTTAATTACTCGTGTGTCGGCTGCGCACAGAAGGGGGCTCCCGAGACCCCGTTTAATGAGCTGAGGAGCGGAAGAAAATCGGGAATAGCCCGAAGGGTGAGCGGCAGGGACGCCGCTCATTTTTGAGACTGGACAGGGACGTCCTGTCTCAAAAACCCCGATTTTCTGAGCACCGCAGGGCACCCCGCCGCAGGCGGGGCGAATGACCCGGGGCGCGTGGGGTTTTTAGGGGTGTCGCGTCACACCCCTAAATGCCCGTCCGGCATGAGGACGCCCAAGAGACAACTTTAATCGGAAGATGGCCTGCTCCGCAGCAAAAAAGACAGGCAGCTTTTGATGCGATAGTGTAGCCAGCGCCAGCTTCCCCTCTCCCTAGCCCTCTCCCGAGGGGAGAGGGGACTAAAAGCGCGTGGCTCTACCAGTTTTATTTCGTTACTCAATTTGCCGCATGCGACACCTAGCAAAAGAAGCAGGGAAAGAAGCACCACCAAAGTACCCCATGCAAACAATTGAGTACCGATTTTTTACAAACCGATGCTTTAAGCACCCTTCGACAAGCTCAGGGTGAGCGGTAGTGGTAGATTGACGGCACCTGACAAGCCGGCAAAACAAAGACTATTTGCAGCTTCCCCTCACCCCAGCCCTCTCCCGGGGGGAGAGGGGGCAAAAAAGGCGACAAGAAGCAAATGCTGAATTAAATAAACATCGAAGCAACGAAGCAACGAAGCAACGAATACTGAACACCGAAATACCGAGCGAGACAAACACCAACGGATCAACGATCCCCATAGTGAGCCCACCATGACCACACTGAAAAATCGCACCATCTTCATCACCGGCGGCAGCCGTGGCATTGGCCGCGCCATTGCCCTGCGTTGCGCGCGCGATGGCGCCAACATCGTGATCGCTGCAAAGTCGGCCGAGGCCCACCACAAGCTGCCCGGCACCATTTATTCCGTGGCTGAAGAAATCGTGGCCGCCGGTGGCCGCGCCCTGCCTTTGCAGGTCGATGTGCGCGAAGAAGCCCAGGTGGTGGCGGCCATGGCCAAGGCCGCCGAAACCTTTGGCGGTATCGACATCCTCATCAACAATGCCAGCGCGCTGTCCATCGCCAATGTCGAAAACACCCCGCTGAAGAAATACGACCTGATACAGACCGTGAATCACCGCGCCACCTTCATGGTGTCGCAGGCCGCCCTGCCCTGGCTGAAAAAATCCGATCATGCGCACATCCTGACCCTGTCTCCGCCGATCAACATGAACCCACGCTGGCTACAACTGCTGGCGCCCTATGCCGTGTCCAAGTTCGGCATGACCATCCTGACTCTGGGCATGGCCGAAGAATTCCGTCACTATGGCATTTCCGCCAACACGCTGTGGCCGGCCACCTACATTGCCACCGCTGCAGTAGAAGTGCATCTGGGTGAAAGCACTCTCGACTCCAGCCGCAAACCGGAAATCATGGCCGACGCCGCCCATGCCATCATCAGCACCGGCCGTGGCGAGTTGACCGGGCTCTCGCTGCTCGACGAGCAGGCCCTGGCGCGGATAGGCATCACCGACCTGCGCGAATACGCCTGCGTACCAGGAAGCGACAACAAGCTGCAAAAGGACTTCTTCCTCGACTAATACCATGACCAATAGGTCATACATACCGCCGGGTGCGGTCGCGGGCGTGCTTGCCGTGACCGTCTGGTGAAGGTAACGTATGCCCTCATTTTTTGGGGCAGTATCTGCCCCGCGGCCCGGCTTGCGCGGCGCCGGCAAGCCCGCTGCCGGCCCCCTCCGGGACATCCCTTGTAGCGACGGACAACGCCCACAATAGCCAAGGCCAGGCCCCGCTGAGGACAACAGGATCCCATGAGCAAAAACGACGTCATCACGCCCCGTGCATTCGCCCTCAAGCTGCCCAGCATTTTGCGCAAGGCCCCCTCCATCGTGCAGGGCGCGCTGCTGGCCGCCAATACCGACCCGACCAAGCCCGTGGGCCTGGGCTGGGCGCTGGAAAAAGCCACGCGGGAAAACCCGCACGGCAGTGCGGTGCTTTATAAGGACACACGGCTGACCTATACCCAGTTCAACCAGTGGGCCAACCGCATTGCCCACTTTTACCTGAGCCTGGGCTTGCAAAAAGGCGATGTGGTTGCCGTGTTCGTGGAAAACCGCCCGGAGCTGCTGGCTATTGTTGCTGGTCTCGGCAAGATCGGCGTGATCTCGGCCATGGTGAATACTTCCCAGACCGGCAAGGTACTGACCCACAGCATCAACCTGGTCAAGCCCAAGGCTGCCATCGTCGGTGACGAAGTGCTGGGCAGCTTTGCCGAAGTGCAGGCCGACCTGAACATCGCCAGGGACAAGCTGTTCTGGTTTGCCGATGCCGACACCCTGAAGGAACCCGGCAGCGCCCCCAAGGGCTTCCGCAATCTCGCCGATGAAGTAGCTGGCCAGCCCAGCTACAACCCGCCGACCAGCACCCAGGTGTTCAGCAACGACGGCCTCTTTTATATCTACACCTCCGGCACCACCGGCCTGCCCAAGGCCGCCATTTTCAGCCATGGCCGCTTCATGAAGGCCTACGCCGGCTTTGGCTACACCCTGATGCTGGACCACAGCGACGTGCTTTACGTGACCCTGCCCTTCTACCATGCCACCGCCATGGTGGTGTGCTGGGGCTCGGTGCTGGCGGGCGGTGCCGGCATCGCCATGCGTCGCAAGTTCTCGGCCTCGGAATTCTGGAACGACGTTCGCAAATTCCGCGCCACCGGCTTTGGCTATGTGGGTGAGCTGTGCCGCTACCTGATGGAGCGCCCGGCCCAGCCTGATGACAACGACCACGCCGTGCGCAAGATCATCGGCAACGGCCTGCGCCCGAATATCTGGAAGCCCTTCAAGGACCGCTTCGGCATTGAAGTGGTGATGGAGCTTTATGCCTCCAGCGAGGGCAATATCGGCTTTACCAATATCTTCAATTTTGACAACACCGTCGGCTTCTGCCCCTTCCCCTATGCTGTGGTGGAATACGACAAGGAAGCCGAGCAGCCAGTACGTGGCAAAGACGGCTTCATGGTCAAGGCCAGGACCGGCGAAGTGGGCTTGCTGGTGGGCGAGATCACCGACCGCACGCCCTTCGACGGTTACACCGACCCGGCCAAGAACGCCGCCTGCATCCTCGAAAACGTGTTTGAAAAGGGCGACCGCTATTTCAACACCGGCGACCTGATGCGCGACATCGGCTTCCGCCACGCCCAGTTTGTCGACCGCACCGGCGACACTTTCCGCTGGAAGGGCGAGAACGTGTCCACCACCGAAGTGGAAAACCTCATGTGCGGCCACCCCACCCTGCAGGACGCGGTGGTCTACGGCGTGGAAATCCCCAATACCAACGGTCGTGCCGGCATGGCCGCCATCACCCCGCACGAAGGCCACGGGGCCGACGAGTTGGACCTGCCCGGTCTTTACGCCCATATCAAGGCCGAGTTGCCGGCCTATGCGATGCCGGTCTTCCTGCGTGTCAAAAAGGCCATGGAAACCACGGGCACCTTCAAGTACCAGAAGACCAGCCTGAAGAAGGAAGGCTTTGACCCCAGCCAGGTCGATAGCGAGCCGCTCTATGTGCTGCTGCCGGGCACCACCGAGTATGTGCCACTGACCGACGCAGTGTTTGAGGACATCAAGGCGGGCAAGTTCCGGTTTTGACCAATGTGCGCAAAAGGACTACCGACAGGCCGGCTTATGCCGGCTTGCAGGTTTTATGGGTTTGCATTGCAAGTCAAGCTTGAGCTGCCAAAGAAACGTTAGAGCCAAAATCATGGATGTCTCAACTCCAAAACTTGGCACCGTAAACATTGAGCCTACCTCGAACGGGTACTGGGAGTTCGATCTTGACTACGCCGAACGCATTATCAGGCTGAACTTCAATATTGGAGGGACAGTACTTACGCAGGAATCAATAAACAGCGTTGCCAAGTTTCTAGAGAACCTTGCACTCTTTGAAAATCAGGCAATTACGGGAATCAGTCGCGAATACCAGCACGGCAGTGAATACACGGTACGACTGTACATCGAGGAACATCTTGAACAGTTCTCACCGTCAGAACTGTTGAGTTGCTTTAGTACCGATGTAGCACAACTGGTAACGCCCGACATCTTCATATCAAGACTGAAGCTCAAGCGTATTGGGCTGTATCCTGATCAGCCTGCTGCATGCGCCGTTTTTGACTATACAATTGGTGATGACCTTACAAACTATATCTTGGCCGTAAGATTCGATGCCCAGGGCAAGCTTGTTGCAATAGAGATGGAGAGCCAGGTCGCTAGAACGACAACTCCATAGGCCGAAATCTCACCCTTGTACGTTTTCCCCCCGCCCAGCACGGCCAGACCGGTTCACAAAAAGGGCATGTGTCGCATTTTGTCGCAAAATGACCAAACAGAAATATTTATCCACAAAACCTGTGGATAAAGCTGTGAGTTAAGCTGGGATTTTCCCTGCCAAGGCCCATTCTCCGGCCCTTGCGACATTTTGATGGTTTTTTGACCAAAAGATGAATTTCTATAAAAATCAACACGTTAAATTTTGCAAGCTTGTTACGGTTTTGACACAATCGGGTTTCTCTCGCGTTCCACGGTAAGTGGCCACTAGCTGTGCACAACTTGAGCGCGCCTCCCTCCCCTGTCAATTCTTCACACCAAACCTAGATCATTGGCGCAAGCACTTGATTCAACGGTTTTTTCCCCATCTTGATCGAGGGTACTGTCAGCTTATCAGCACCAGTACGGGGTGGACAATTTCGGTCAGGCGACAAAAGCGTGCAAGCGCAAACCGGCGACTTCGTCACGGATTCGGGCAGCTTCCTCGAATTCCAGATTACGCGCCTTCGTCATCATCTCGGCTTCCAGCACCTTGATACGGGCCGCAACAGCCTTGGGGTCGTCCAGACGCACGCCATAGGAGGCGCGTGTCTCGGCCACCTTGCGCTGCGCTGCCGTGGGTTTGTTGCCGCGTGAAGCCGGCCCGTAGGCGCCTTCCATGATGTCAAGAATGGCTTTCTTGATGCCAACGGGGGTAATGCCATGCAGCTCGTTAAAGGCAATCTGCCTGGTGCGGCGCCGCTCGGTTTCGTCCATGGCGCGCTGCATGGAGCCGGTGATGCGGTCAGCATAGAGAATGGCGTGGCCGTTCAAGTGACGGGCGGCGCGACCGATGGTCTGGATGAGCGAGCGCTCGGAGCGCAGGAAGCCCTCCTTGTCGGCATCCAGGATGGCCACCAGCGACACTTCGGGCATGTCCAGCCCTTCGCGCAGCAGGTTGATGCCCACCAGCACGTCAAACACGCCCAGGCGCAGGTCACGGATGATTTCCACGCGCTCCACGGTTTCAATATCGGAGTGCAGGTAGCGCACCTTGACCTTGTGCTCGCTCAGGTAGTCGGTGAGGTCTTCGGCCATGCGCTTGGTCAGGGTGGTGACGAGTACGCGCTCGTTCACCGCCACGCGCTTGTGAATTTCCGAGAGCAGGTCGTCCACCTGGGTCAGCGCCGGGCGTATTTCCACCTCGGGGTCAATCAGGCCGGTTGGCCGCGCCACCTGCTCGACCACCTGCCCGGCGTGGGCCAGATCGTAGGGGCCGGGCGTGGCCGACACGAAAATGGCCTGCGGAGCGATACGCTCCCATTCCTCGAACTGCATGGGGCGGTTGTCGAGCGCACAGGGCAGGCGGAAACCGTAGTTGACCAGGTTTTCCTTGCGCGCGCGGTCGCCCTTGTACATGGCGCCCAACTGCGGAATGGTCACGTGCGACTCATCCACGATCAGCAGGGCATCGGCCGGAATATAGTCAAACAACGTGGGTGGCGGCTCGCCCGGCTGACGCCCGGAGAGGTAGCGCGAATAATTTTCGATACCGGTGCAATAGCCCAGGTGGGTGAGCATTTCGATGTCGTAATTCGTGCGCTCGCGCAGGCGCTGCTCCTCCACCAGCTTGCCCTGCTCCTTGAACCATTGCAGGCGCTCGCGCAGCTCTTCCTTGATAAAACCGACGGCGTTCTGCACCTGCTCGGCGGGCGTAACGTAGTGGCTCTTGGGATAGACGGTGACGCGCGGCACTTTGCGCAGCACCTCGCCGGTGAGCGGGTCGAACCAGGCGATATTGTCCACTTCCTCGTCGAACAGCTCGATACGCACGGCATCGCGCTCGGACTCCGCCGGGAAGACGTCGATCACGTCACCGCGCACACGATAGGTGCCGCGATAAAATTCGATATCGTTGCGCGTATATTGCATTTCCGCCAGCCGGCGCAGGATGGCGCGCTGGTCGATGCGCTCGCCACGGGTCACGTGCAGCAGCATTTTCATATAGGCATTGGGGTCGCCCAGGCCGTAGATGCTGGACACGGTGGCGACGATGATGACATCGCGCCGCTCCAGCAGGGCCTTGGTAGCCGACAGGCGCATCTGCTCGATGTGCTCGTTCACCGAGGCGTCTTTTTCGATATAGGTATCGGACGAGGGCACGTAGGCTTCGGGCTGGTAGTAGTCGTAATACGACACGAAATACTCCACCGCATTATGCGGGAAGAACTCCTTGAACTCGCCGTAGAGCTGCGCCGCCAGCGTCTTGTTGTGCGCCATGATGATGGCGGGCCGCTGCTCGCTGGCGATGACGTTGGCAATGGTGAAGGTCTTGCCCGAGCCGGTCACGCCCAGCAGCACCTGATGCGACAGGCCGTCGTGTATGCCCTCCACCAGCCTGGCAATGGCCGCCGGCTGATCGCCTGCCGGCGCCCACTTCGACTCCAGCTTGAAACTGCCCCCCAGCTTGACGACGTTATCGCTCATGCTCTCACCCCCGACGGCCCGGCCCATAGTCTACACCCGGACGGGGTGAAGGCAGATGCCACGATGCTGCCACACTGAATGGGGGTCAGGGGGGTCGAAAGCAAGGCTGGGGAGTGGGTGATGGCCGCAGCACCTCGCCCGGTACTGAGCCTATCGGCTCACGGCCGCATCATGCGCTTCGGTAAATGCCTTGCGGAACGCCATGGGCGATGATATGCCCAGAATGGGCTCCTGCGGTATGCCGGCACCGGAAATGGTGAGCGACCCGAAGTTGAAAATACGCCCCATCACGGTCTGGACTACCTGTATGGTCTCGACCTTCGACAGCGTCATCTCCACCGTGCGCCGGCTGACAAAGCCAAATTTCGCAATCACGCGTTTATTGGTAACGGCCAGCTCGGTCGACTTGTATTTGACGTAGGCTATTGCCAGCAAGATCAGACCCAGGCCAAAAGCAGGCAAGAGCACGACCCCCAGAAACAGGTACAGGGAAAGTGACCATGCGCTGATATTGCCCTGGTACAATATTCTTTCGTCCGCAACCAGAACCTCTTCCACGTAGCTTGCCATTTTCCCTTCTCCAGAATTACGGACACCATTGCTGGTCATTGGTGGAACCCGGCATGCCACCATCCAGAGGGGAAGCACGCCGGTGTGCCGTCACAATACGCCCATCTGCTCCCGCTGCAAGACGTAAAGAGCGACAGGTATCGGTAGTTTTGTGAGTACGCCTCGTCAACAGCCGACAAGGCCGGCCACAAGGACAGGCTTGTGGCCGCGTGAGCAATCCTTCCGCCAACGGAACAGACTTTCACGAGTTGCCCCACTAATTCCGGAGGGAGGGCCGAGTTATGCCCGTATAATTCCGGCATGGACAGCTCCACGGCAGTCCCGAACGGCAGCTTCATGGTGACGGCAGTGTCAATGGAATACTTGAGAATGGCGGCGAGATGCTTGATGGCGGCCGCCCACAGCCAAATCCGTCACCCATGGACCCTGGCCCTGTTCATGCTGCTCACCATCGGCAGTGCACAGGCTTCCGGGGCGGCGCAGGCGGTATATGTCTGGCAGCGGGACTGGAACCCTGCCCTGATTGCAGCGCTGCACGACCACCAACACAGCTTTGACCGCATTCACTACCTCGCCGGCCAGTGGAATGCCAATGGCACCTGGATATGGGCACGCACAGACCCTGCGCTGCTCGCCACCCTGGCCAGCAGGGCACTGCCCGTGTTTCGCATCAATGGCCGCACCCGGCCTGATAGCCGGGTCATCGCCAACATTGCCAAGTATATGCAAACACATCCCGCCCTGAAAGGCGTTGAAATTGATTACGACTGCGCCACGGCGCAACTGCCGGCCTACACGGACTTTCTCCGGCAGTTACGCCTTTCCCTGAAGCTGCCCATCACTATCACCGCGCTTCCGGACTGGCTGCACTCCGGAAGCCTGACAGAACTGCTGCTACAGGCAGACAACTCCGTGTTGCAGGTGCACGGCGTGTTGCCGCCGGGTTCGGCCCTGTTTGACCCCGTGCAGGCGGCGCAATGGGTCAAAGCCTATGCCGCACGCACGCCCCGCCCCTTTCTCGTGGCCTTGCCGACCTATGGCATTGGCCTGCACTGGCGTGATGGCCGGGTACTGGTTGAAGCAGAGCAGTCACTGGCTATCGGGGAGGCGGAACAGAGTGTGGCTGTCGATCCGGGGCAAATACAGGCATGGACACAGAGCCTGCCGACATACCCCAATCTTGCCGGCTTCATCTGGTTTCGCCTGCCCACGGCACAAGACCAAAAAGCCTGGTCGATGGCAACGCTGGAGACGGTCATGAACGGGCGCTATCAGGCACCTTCGATAGTCCTGCACGGTGCGGCCGTCAGCGCCACCACCTTTGATCTGGTGCTGCAAAACAATGCTGATGTGGACGCCATGCTGCCGCTACAGGCCACACTGGCAGGCTGCACGGCCGGGGACGGCACCAACTGGTATCAGCAGAATAATAGCCCCGCGGGGCTGCACATCACATTGAACCAACCGGGACTGCTGCACGGTAAAACTTCCATTGTCATTGGCTGGGCACGTTGCAAAGGGGAACCTCATGGTCGTTTCTAGGCGCTTGATATTGTTGGTCACCAGCATTTTCCTGGGCAGCCGCTGCGCAGCCTGCGGGACTTCCTTTCCGATGGAATTGTTTGCCGACCGGGAACAAACCCAGCGTGACCTCCCCTCCTATCTTTTTGTGCCGGGCGACTCCGAGGAACCACCAGACTATGACTCCTTTTTTCGTCAGCTGTCTTACTACCTGATTCCGTTTGTTCATGGCGGCCATCAAGTTGGCCCGCTGGAGATTCCACAAAACATGACTGGCGATTTCGAAGGTGGACACGCCGACGACAAGGAGCGGGAACTGCGCGAACAGGAACTCCTCGACCCTGATCTATTTGCAGCGGTGCAGGACGCCAGGGAAAGAGGAGCCCCGCTCGAGAAAACGGCCACCTTGCCTGACCTGGTGCGGCTGTATACCGGCGGCGCCGTACTCTTCAATCAGGGCAATATTGTGGCCGCCAAGACATGGTTCGAGCAGGCGGTGCTACAGCCCAAAGACGCCAGGTACGAAGAGTATCGCCTCTGGTCTTATTACATGCTGGGGCGCATTGCCAGCGATGACGACAGCAAGGGGCAGATGTTCAAGAAGGTGCGCGACATGGCCCGTGCCGGCACCCCGGACGTGCTCGGTCTGGCCAGCGCCACACGCGGGGACGAGGCACGTGTGCTGTGGCAAACGCGCAGCGATGTGCCAGGTGCCGTGCATGACTATGTCGAAATGGCGGCCGACGACAGTCCCGTGGCCTGGGACTCCCTGCGGGTTGTCAGCGAGGGCATTGTTGACGCCATGGGTTCGGATAAAGCCGAGGAGCGCAAGCAGGCGCAGCAATGGCTGCAAAACAAAGAGGTCAGAACCATTGTACTGACCTTCCTGTATAGCCGGCCCTATATGCACGGCAGCGAAGACCCCAGCGCCCAGCGCATGGTGGAAACCCTGAGCACGGTATTCGCCGGCCTGCCGGCGCAAGCGGACAATGGTATCAGCCGCATGGCGGCTGTTGCCTGGCTGCACGGGCGCTATGATCTGGCCGAGCGCTGGGCGCCCAAGGGCGACGATGCCCTCGGCTGGTGGATTCGGGGCAAGCTGGCCTGGCGCCGGGGTGATGCCGCTGGCGCAAGGGCAGCCTATGACACCGCGATGGCCCGATTGCAAACTGCCGAAGCGACCGATCTCAGGAACGACATGAACTGTCGCATCAGTGGCGAGCGCGCCCTGCTCGCTACCCAGGATGGAAAATTTGTAGAAGCCGCGCGCCTGATGAAAACCGGAGGACTCGACAATCCCTATTACTGGTGGGATATGGCCTATCTGGCAGACCGTATCCTGACGGTGGATGAACTGGGTGCGTTTGTGAAAGAGACCGTGCCCGTTGCCGTTGCCACCACGCCGCCACCGCCAGTAGCCGCAAACACCAACAACACCGACCCCTATGTGCTCTATCGTCAGCTCATGGATCTTTATGGCCGGCGCCTGATGCGCGCCGGCCGTGTGCAGGAAGCCGAGATGGCATTCAACACGCCAGAGTTTCGTGATCTGGCGCATCAGTATCGCCTGACCCTGGCACTCGCCCAGGGCAGCAAGAGCAGCGCAAACGTGCAGGCCGAGCACTGGTTTGAGCTGGCCCGCCTGACACGGGAACACGGCATGGAACTGTTTGGCTACACGCTGGCGCCCGATCTCGAAGACATGGGCGGCATGTTTCCACTGACGGAAAACCATGTCAGTCTTGCGCCGGCCGAAGCAGAGCGATTTGCCGCCACCCAGCCCAGGTACAACCATCGTTACCACTACCGCGACCTTGCCGTCGACGATGTTGACCGGGCCGCCGCCCTCCTGCCCCGGCACAGCCAAACCTACGCCGCCACACTGTGCTGGGGCAACCTGTGGGTCAACTCCACCGACCCTGATCGGGCAGCCGCCCTGTACCAGCAATATGTGCATCATGGCGCACACATGGACTGGGCGCCAGGCTTTGGCAAAACCTGCCCCGAGCCAAGGTTTTAGCGGGCTGTTGATTTACTGGCATTCACTTCCTGACGGCGGCCCCGGCGGATTTACCGCGCCGGGGCCAGCGATAATACTGACTCCGCATGCGCTTGGACGCTGCACCGGAACACAGGCATAATCAGAATATTATTCCAACTGCTGCCAATGCCCCATGTCTGCTCCCAGCCGCCACCAGACCATCATCACCGCCGCCCTGCGCTGCTTTGCCGAGCACGGGGTGGAGGCCACCACCATTGACATGATACGCGCCGCCTCTGGCGCCAGCGTGGGCAGTCTTTATCACCGCTTTGGCAACAAGGAAGGCATCGCCGCCGAAGTCTATATGGAAGGCCTGCGCCAGGCGCGCGAGCTGACCCACGCGGCCCTGCTCGACTGCTCCAGCCTCGAAGTCGCCATTCGCCGTATAGTCGGTGCCCAGGTCGACTGGATTGTCGCCAACCCCGACTGGGCGCGCTTCGTGTTTTCTTATCGTATGGTGCTTGCCGAGGCCAACCGGGAAGAAAGCTTCCGCGCCGAAGTCGGCGCCGCCCAGCACGAACTCGCCGCCGCCCTGTTCGCCCTGCCCGGCGGCGAGGTGTTGCGCAAATGGCCCACCGGGATTTATCCCTCGCTGATCGTGGGGCCGGTGCATAATTATGCGCAGCAGTGGCTGGAGGGGCGGCGGCATGTGCCGCTGATTGAGTTGCGGGAGGTTTTTGCAGAGGCGGCGTGGGGAAGTTTGCGGGGATGAGGTGATGCCTGTTATTTATAAATTTTCTTTTACGCTATTTCCGGCAGTACATAGTCAAACGTATAAAAATGCTGGCCTGCCTCGATTTTAATACCCAGCGTGCCGCTGATTCCCTGCAACTCGCCAGTACCTGAATCCGGCACCACGCTGATTGTCAGCTCCGGCACGCCGCGCGTCATGATGCCGCGATGCGACAGGGCGAAGCTGCCGGTTTTTCCGTGCAGGGTGCCGGTCACTCGCTCCACCGCGACGTAGACGGCGGAGCCCTTGGTGTCGGTGCCGACGGTGAGCATTTCGCCTTTGCCCTGTGCGTCAAGATCACCGTGGAACTGCTTTTCCAGCAGCATGCGATTGAGGGTTGAGCCCACGGCCTTGTCTTCGGATTGGGGGGTGATTTTTACGGTGAAGCTGCCACTGGCTTGCAAGATGTTGACGTCCTTGTTTTGGGTTTTCGGCTAAGTGGAAGAACAGAGGAGCTGGGTCCCCGCGCACGCGGGGACCCAGCTCCTTTTACCACCGGCTCCACGATTCACCCGTTATACCGTGGAGCCAGCAACGATTCAATGACAGCACCCTACCCTCATGCGGCGTGTTTCACATCCATCGTAATGCGCGCCGTAAACACCTTAGTGCCAGCCGTATCAAAAACATCCACCGTAACCACCACATCACCCGGCTGGCTCCAGTCTACATTCGCGCCGTCGGCCACACCGCGCAGGTCGGTCTTGGCCTTGGCGAGGTATTCCACGCTCATGGCCTTGGGAATCCAGCGCGCGCCAGCGGGGATGGAGGCGTCGGTCACCGTGCCGCCAACCAGTTCGGCCATATTGCACATGGCAATGGCGTGCACGGTGCCAAGGTGATTGGTGATTTCCCGGCGGAAAGGCATGGTGGCTTCGGCATAGCCGGGGCGCAGGGCCTGGAAGGTGGCGTCTATGGTGCTGAAGAAGGGCGCGACCTGAGAGACCATCTTGCTGAACTGGACATTGCCGACACTACTGTACATGGCGAGCATCTGACTCATGGAACACCTCGGAACTTTGGGTAATGGAGCAGCGTGGAAAGAATAACGCACAAGAACTATATTCTAGAATATTATTCTAATGCAAGAGCCTTCGTGGTGATCCCGCCGGGTAGCAATCTCCTCCCGAAAGAACATGCATGAAGGGCGGATGGGGGACCGAGCGCCAAACCCCCAACCGAGGCTAATTTGAAGCACGGTCCCTCACCCCTACCCCTCTCCCGGAGGGAGAGGGGACGCTGTCATTTAACGGCATTGGTGCCATGGCCTACCCTTCAAATGGCTGCCAGCATCAATTCAATATGCTCCCGCACATCCCCCGGCCAATCCGCCATGCCGTCCGCCATCTTCTGCCTGTCCCGAGCATAAAAAGCGCGCAGCACCTCTTCATACCCCGGCAAGTTGCCAGCCATGACCGACATGAAGCGGTAGACGGCCTCCTGTCGCCCACGCAACTGGTCTTGCGGCTCAGCCTGGCGGCGGGCTTCCTCCACCAGCTTGCGCAGCGCTACCGAGGCGCCGCCGGACTGGCTGGCCAGCCAGTCCCAGTGTCGCGGCAACAGGGTGACTTCGCGCGCCACAACCCCCAGCTTGGGGCGGCCAGGCCCGGCCTTGGGCTCGGGAGCCGGTGCGGGCTGCCCAAGCCTTGCGACAATCTCGTCAACGCTGCCACGAAAATCGACCTCGACCTGCCGGCCATCCCGGTCAAACAGCAGCACGGGGGCCTGCTCGCCAGCATCCAGCCGCGCCTTGACCTGGGCGGCTACATTGGCGAGCGGGCCGGCAGCTATTTTGTCGTTGCCAGCAAAGGCGACGCAGGCGGGCAGGGAAAAATCATTCATGGTGGGCGGCTCCGGCAAGTGTTAAGACGCCAATATTACCCGGATATAAATAATACACAATATTATCCGGGTAATATTTAATACTCCAACAATCCCACACCGAAAAACTCTGCCCCACAGGGCGATTCGCGGTTTATGGCCGGCCCCGCTTCCGTTATCATTGTCCGGTTTGCCCTCCTTTTTTCCTGTCGTCCCAAGAGGTGTACTGCTGTGGACATCCAGCTGTCTGATCGTGTATTGAGCATCAAGCCCTCCCCCACGCTTGCCGTGACCAACCGTGCCGCCGAGCTGAAAGCCGCGGGCAAGGACATTATTGGTCTTGGCGCCGGTGAGCCGGATTTTGATACCCCCGACCACATCAAGCAGGCCGCCATCAAGGCCATTGAATCGGGCTTTACCAAATACACCGCCGTAGACGGCACCCCCAGCCTGAAGAAGGCGATTATTGCCAAGTTCAAGCGCGATCAGGGCCTGGACTATGCGGCCAACCAGATTCTGGTGTCCTCCGGCGGCAAGCAGAGCTTCTTCAACCTGTCGCTGGCCCTGCTCAACAAGGGCGACGAGGTCATCATTCCGGCGCCCTACTGGGTCTCCTACCCGGACATGGTGCTGATTGCCGACGCCACCCCGGTGTGCATCGAGTGCCCGCAGAGCCAGGGCTACAAGATCACCGCTGCCCAACTGGAAGCCGCGATTACGCCCAAGACCCGCCTGCTGGTGCTGAACTCGCCGTCGAACCCGACCGGCATGGTGTACAGCAAGGCCGAGCTGGTGGCCCTGGCCGAGGTGCTGCGCAAGCACCCGCAGGTGTTGGTCGCCACCGACGACATGTACGAGCACATCATCTGGACCACGGAGAAGTTCGAGAACATCGTCACCGTGGCGCCGGACCTGTACGAGCGCACCATCGTACTCAACGGTGTATCCAAGGCCTATGCCATGACCGGCTGGCGCATCGGCTATGCCGCCGGCCCGGCCAAGCTGATCGGCGCCATGAAGAATGTGCAGAGCCAGTCTACCTCCAACCCCGCCTCAATCTCCCAGGTGGCGGCGGAGGCGGCGCTGAACGGCCCGCAGGATGTGCTCAAACCCATGGTCGAGGCCTTCAAGCGTCGCCATGACTACGTGGTGGATGCGCTCAACGCCATCCCCGGCATTTCCTGCTCGCCGGCCGATGGCGCGTTCTACGCCTTTGCCAATGTGGAAGGTGCCATCAAGAAGCTGGGCCTGAAGAACGACCTGGAGTTCTCCGAACACCTGCTGCTGACCGTGGGCGTGGCCGTGGTGCCGGGCTCCGCCTTCGGGCTCGACAACCATATGCGCATTTCCTACGCCACCGCCGACAGCATTCTGGAAGACGCCATCGGCCGTATCCGCAAGGCCGTGGCCGGCTGAGCGGAGCCGCCCCGACGGGCCTGCCCTTTTTCTACAGGCAGGCCCGTCGGGTGGTCAAAATTTAAGCAGCTAAGCTGCTGAAAAACATGACAAAAGCCACCTTTCCGGTGGCTTTTTGTTTTTCGCAAAAAAAAGCCTCCAAAGGCTTGACCGCCCCCCTCCAAGAACCTAATATTCGCGGCCTCTACTTTCCCCGATAGCTCAGTCGGTAGAGCAATGGACTGTTAATCCATGTGTCCCTGGTTCGAGTCCAGGTCGGGGAGCCAAATGCTCCAATAAAAATGCCAGACCCGCGAGGGTCTGGCATTTTTATTGGCCGACACCCAGGCAACGAGTGTCATACCACCAGCAATTACCTGGCCTTGCTCACCATGTAATCCACACCGTTCTTGATTTCCCTGTCGGTGCAGGTGCTGCAGCCGCCCTTGGGAGGCATGCTGTTAAAGCCGCCCAGTGCATGGGCATACAGGGTGGATCTACCCTTGGCAATGCGCGGCGCCCAGTCAGACTTGTTGCCAAACCTGGGCGCACCCATGACGCCGGGGGTGTGGCAGGCGGTGCAGACCGCGCCGAACACCTGATCACCGGGGCGATCAGCCGCCAGCGCACTGCCAGCGGCAAAGGCGCCGGCGGCCATCAGCATGAGAGTCAGTTTCTTCATAGCTATCTCCTTTCTTTTCCATGATTTTAAACGATAAAGGCCCGGTCACAGCCAATTGCCCAGAGCCCGCTGCGCAATTGGAATGTGTGCGGCGATCAAGCCACTATTTTCCTCATGACAGGTCGGCATTTCTTCAAGATCGCTGTGCGGTATTTCATTCCTGACTCGCAGCAACAGGGTAGTCGCACGCAGATCGGGCGATGCAGTTCGCTCATGCGTCCCTCGTGCATACGGCACTCACTCGTGGCCAGGCTCGTCATCATTGAAAGCGGTAATTTCAGAAACCCGGAAAGTCCCCTTGAGCGAGCGCAACTCGGCACGGTGCAAATTGGCCAGCCGCCCCAGTATCTGCTCGCCCAGGGGCAGCAGGTGCACTTCCACCTGGCGGCGGTCAGTCTGGCTGGGCTGACGCCGCACCAGGCCACTTTCCTCGCAGCGCGTGAGCAGCGCTACCGTGCCATGCGGCTGCATTTGCAGGCGCTCCGCCAATTCGCCCACGGTGGCCCAGTCGCGGCCTGGAAAACCACGCACGTGCAACATAAGCTGGTATTGCAGAGGGGTCAGCTGCTCGGCGCGCGCGGCGGATTCACTGAAATGCAGAAAGCGCCGGAGCTGGTAGCGGAATTCGGACAGAGACTCATATTGTTTTTTACTCAGCGGCGGCGAGCTGTTGCGGGTCATGCCAAATCCTCCGGGTACATGCTGGCAAATATATCATACTATGATATATTTGCCAGCCTCATTCCTGCCTCAGCCTGACGGTGCCCCTTTGCCAAGCCCTGCTCCCCACGATATGCCCAAGCATCTGGGCGACTATTCGCTGCGTCCGCGCGTGCTCCTGATCATCACTCTGGCTCTGGTGGTCGGGCTGATCGGCGCCCTGCTCGCCGTCGCCCTGCAAGGCCTGATCGGCCTCTTTACCAACCTGGTGTTTTACCAGCGCCTGTCGACCGCGCTGGTGGCTCCCGGCGCGGTTCCGCACTCGCACTGGCTGGTGCTGCTGGCCCCGGTGGCCGGCGGGCTGGTGGTGGGCCTGATGGCACGCTATGGCTCGGAGGCCATCCGTGGCCACGGCATGCCGGAAGCCATCGACGCCATCCTGCGCAAGGGTAGCAAGGTGCAGCCGCGCGTGGCCCTGCTCAAGCCCTTGTCGGCAGCCATTACCATCGGCACCGGCGGCCCCTTTGGCGCCGAAGGCCCCATCATCATGACCGGCGGGGCCGTGGGTTCGGTGCTGGCCCAGTTCCTGATGCTGACCGCTGACGAGCGCAAGGCGCTGTTGGTGTCCGGCGCTGCCGCTGGCATGGCGGCAACCTTCAACGCGCCGCTTGCCTCCATCCTGCTCGCGGTGGAACTGCTGCTGTTTGAATGGCGGCCGCGCAGCTACCTGCCGGTGGTAGCGGCCGTGGTCATGGCCACACTGGCGCGGGTCCTGCTGATGGGTACCAGCCCGGCGTTTCCGGCGCCCGACCCCGGTATAGTGCTTACCTTCCATCTTGCGCCCTACTGCGTGCTGGCCGGATTAGGCGGCGGTCTGCTGGCGGTGCTGGCAACGCAAATGGTGTACTTCTCCGAAGACACCTTCAAAAAACTGCCCATCCACTGGATGTGGTGGCCAGCCATTGGCGGCCTCATCATCGGTATCGGCGGCCTGTTTGAGCCGCGTGCATTGGGGGTCGGTTATGACGTTATTGCCGACCTGATCCAGGGCCGTGCAACCCTGTCGCTCATCATCGGCATACTCATCGTGAAAACGCTGATCTGGTCGCTGTCGCTGGGTTCCGGCACCTCCGGCGGCGTACTGGCTCCGGTTTTCATGATCGGCGGAGCCTTGGGCGCTCTGGAGGCGTATATCTTCCCGTCGGTGGCGCCGGGGTTCTGGGCCCTGATGGGGCTGGCCGCCGTGGTCGGCGGGGTGATGCGTTCACCGCTCACCGGGGTGATCTTCGCCCTGGAGCTGACCCATGAATGGTCGGTGGCCCTGCCCCTGACCATCGCCGCCGCCTCGGCCTACGGGGTGTCGGCCCTGATCCTGAAGCGCTCGGTGCTCACCGAAAAGGTGGCGCGCAAGGGCTTTCACCTCACCCGCGAATATTCGGTGGACCCGCTGGAAATATTGTTTGTGCGCGAGGTCATGCGCACGGAATTCATCAGCTTCCAGGCCGACGCGCCGCTGCCCGCCACCTCCTCCACCTTTGTGTCCACGCTGCGCCAGCGCCGGCACCGGCATAACCGTCAAGGCCTGTACCCCGTGCTGGACCTCTCCGGCCAGCTCTGCGGTGTAAGCACCCGGCGCGACATGCTGGACGCCGCCCTGGACCATGATCGCGGCACCGGCAGCACCGTGGCCGACATCATGAACACCGCGCCCATGGTCGCCTTTGCCGACGAAACCCTGCGCGAACTGGCCTACCGCATGGCCGACAGCCGCATTACCCACATGCCCGTGGTGGAGCGCGGCAACAGGACAAGGCTGGTGGGCATGGTGTCGCAGGCCGACCTGCTGAAGGGCCGCCTGCTCGACCTGCAGGAGGAGCGCGACGTGGAACGGGTCCTGCGGGTCCGGCAAATCCTGCCCTTTGCCGCGCGCTGGTCTTTGCGGACGCAAAAGGAGTAAGGCCGCGTTTTGGTGTAGCATGGCCTCTAGTTCTCGGGAGTCTTGCATGACCGTCTACGTGGACCCGCTGCTGGATCGCGGCTGGGTGATCCTGGGGGAGCGCACCCCCAGCTGCCATATGTTTTGCGACCAGCTCGATCTGACCGAGTTGCACGCCATGGCCGCCGCCATCGGCATGCAGCGTATGCGCTTCCAGGACAAGCCGGCAGCGCCGCACTATGACCTGACACCCTCAAGGCGTGCCCTGGCCGTTGCCGCAGGCGCGGTGGAGGTCGACCGCCGCCAGTCCGTTCATATCTGGCGGGCAAGGCGGGCTGCGGTGGCGGCAGCGCAGACGAATGAATAATATTGGCCAGTCCCGAGGCCAAAAAGGAGTAGTCCTGTGTATACCAAGGTTCTGGTAGCTATCGATGGCAGCGCCATCACCCCGGCCGTGCTGCGCGAGGCCGCCCGTCTGGCAGTCGCCGGCTCGCAACTGCGCATCATTTCGGTGGTGGACAACCCGCTGGCGAATTTTGCCGCCCCCTATGGCATTGCCTACGATCACGAAGCCCTGCACCATGCACTACAGGAGCAGGCACAAACCATTGTGACCGGGGCGCAGGCCACCCTGAAAGCACAGGGCATAGACGCCAGCGCCGACGTGCTGGCAGTGAGCGTCGAGCATGGGGTAGACATTCCTTCCACCATCGAGGCCGAGGCGGAAGCCTGGGGTGCCGACCTGATGGTAATCGGCACCCATGGCCGCCGGGGCCTGCGCCGCCTGCTGCTGGGCAGCGTGTCCGAACAGCTGATCCGGCAGTCGCGACTGCCGGTGTTGCTGGTACGGGGCCAGGAAGCCTGAAGCTCCACACACAACCGCCCTTTTGACAAAGGGTGGCCTGCGTTATAGTAGCGGGTTGTCACCACGTTTCTGGAGTTGCCCGTGAGCCATGCCATGCACAATCAGGCCAAGCTGCTGACCCGCGTCCGCAAGATCAGCGGCCAGAGCGCCGCGCTCGAAAAAATGCTCAGTGCCGACTCGGAATGCATGGAAGTCTTGCAGCAGATCGCCGCTATCCGGGGCGCCGTCAACGGTCTCATGGCCGAAGTGTTGGAGCACCATATCGTCGATCACCTGGGCTCTGCCGCGGAATCAGCGGAGGAGCGCGAGGCCGATGTGCAGGTGGTGCTCAAAGCGCTGCGCTCCTATCTGAAATAAGCCCTGAAACAAGCCGCCCTGCCCCGCATCGGCCTACAATCCTGATTCATCCTCCGGCATTTCATAAAGACCGAACCATGGCCATTTCCCTTAAAGACCAATTGCTCAAAGCCGGCCTTGTCGATGCCAAAAAGGCGCGCAAGGCCGAGAACGAGAAAAAGATTGCCGACCGCCAGGCCGCCAAGGGTATGAATACCGAGGCCAGTATTGCCGAGTTGGCGCAGCAGGCACAAGCGGCCAAGGCCGAGCGCGACAAGGCCAGCAATCGCCAGCTGCAGGCGGAAAAAGACCAGAAGGCACTGGCGGCGCAAATCCGCCAGCTGATCGAAAGCCACCGCCTTGAACGGCAGCGCGGCGACATCGCCTACCAGTTCACCGACCAGAAAAAAATCAAGAAGCTCTACGTGGATGCGGCGCAGCAAAATCAGCTGGTCAAGGGCATGCTGGCCATTGTGCGCCTGGGCGAGGCTTATGAGCTGGTGCCTACCGTAGTGGCCGAAAAGATCAGCAGCCGCGACGCCAGCGCCGTGGTCCTGCTCAATACCCGCGAGGCGCAACTTCCAGACGAAGACGACCCCTACGCCAATTACCAGATTCCCGACGACCTGATGTGGTAACGCAGCAATTCAACAGTGACAGGAATAACCATGGTTACCATCGGCAAGCTCAATAAACTCATGGTCGTGCGGCAGTCCTTGCAGGGCCTGCACCTGGACGGCGGCAGCGACGGCGAAATCCTGCTGTCGCGCCGCTTTGCCAGCCCGCAGACCAAGGTGGGTGCAGAGGCCGAGGTCTTTGTCTATATCGAGTCTGACGGCCACCTGGCCGCCACCACGCACGCACCGCTGGCACAAGTGGGCGATATCGCCTGGCTGAAAGTGGTGTCGGTAAACCGCATCGGCGCTTTCCTGCACTGGGGCATGCCCAAGGACCTGCTGCTGCCCGGCCACGAGCAGATGCACGACCTGCGCTCCGGCGACTATTGCATGGTCAAGATTTATATCGACGACCAGCAGCGCATTACCGCCTCGGAGCACCTGAATGATTTTCTCGCAGAAACAACCGACGCGTATCGCACCGGCCAGAAAGTGTCACTGCTGATTGGTGATACCACCCCCTTGGGGGTGCGTGCGGTAGTAGACAACCGCTTCTGGGGACTGATATATGCCGACGAAATTTATACGCCTATAGAGCAGGGCCAGCGCCTCGATGGTTTTGTGAAAAAACTGCGCGAAGACGGCAAGCTTGACGTGACGCTGAATCAGGCCGGCTTTGCCCGCGTCGGCAGCTCTGCCGACACCATTCTCGACAAGCTGAAGCAGCACAAGGGCTATCTGCCGTTTACGGACAAAAGCCCGCCGGAAGCGGTCTATGCCACGTTTGGCGTCAGCAAGAAGGTTTTCAAGCAGGCTATTGGCACCCTGTTCAAACAGCGGCGCATTGTGATCGAGAAGGATGGGATACGGCTGGTTTGATACCAGAGCTAGTGTAGCACTGCAAACATTGGTTTAGTTATGGATACTGGTCAAATGAGGGTTGATGCCAGGCAAAAGGTAAAAAAATAACTCCGCCACCCCCGCGAACGCGGGGGCGCAGCGCCTTTGCTCACCTACGACGACAGGTTATTTTTTCCACATTGTCCCTGTCTGCCGCTTTTGATGCCGGAAAATGGATGAGTGGCAAACCAAAAGACACTACCCCCCCCCCCGCGTTCGCAGGAGTGACGAGTTTCTTCTACTATTTTGGGCAAAACCAAGGAGGCCTGAGGTAGCTCCTGCCAAAACATCAAAACTAAAGAAATGCCGGTGACACTGCACTACCGGAAGCGCCCCGACAGCCGCGCACGGCGATCACCGTCCACCAGCCTGAGCATGCGCCAGCCGGCATCCGCTGCGGCATATTCCACCTTCAACTCGCCCGAGGGCAGCAGCACCGGGCGCTGGAACTGCACCTCGATATCGCGGATACGCTGACGCTCGCGCAGGCATTCAAAGCTGCGCGCAAAAGCACCCATGCCCTGCAATACAGTGCTGCCAAACGGCGATTTCTTGCCGGCGCTTTCCACCCAGTGGATGGGGTTGAAGTCACCGGTCAGCAGGGCGAAATTGAGCCCGTCGTCCGGGCAGGCCTGCCAGCTGCCGGCCCCTTCCCAGCTGACGCCGGGCGCCGCGCGAAAATTCCGGCTCATGGCTTGCCGGCCACTGACGGGCGCCAGCATGAACATGGTGTGCAGCACGGTTTCCACCAGGTTGGGCCGGTTCATGGTGCCCGTGGTGACCCGCACCGACAGGTTGGCGCGCCCGCTGCGCTCCTCCATGGAAACCAGCTCGGCCTGCGCCAGCAGATCGCAGCCGCGCGGCAGCTCGCCATGAATACGCATGGACAGACCCTGGTTAATGATGCCGGTGACATCGTAGCGGCTCTGCTCCACCACGCTCAGCGCCAACGGCATGCCCCACTGGCAAAACATGTGCGGGGGGATATGGTCGGGGTAGCGCGCGCTGGCGCCGCTCCATTCGGCATAGGCCGACACCAGCGCATCATCAGGCGTCGGCACCAGCATGCTCTGGGCCCGAAAACGCTGCGGATTCGCCTCATGGCGCATGAAAGGCAGCAGCGAGCGCGCATAGACCCGGCTCCAGGCCCGGATCATGGGGCCCTGGTGACGAATGAATGCCAAAGAAGGCCGGCGCCGGGTAAAGTTGTCAGGCAATTGCAGCTCCGCAGCAACCAGGCAGAAGGGTCAAACGCTTGTTCATAGAGGCGCTTCACAAGCCGGGTCAGGCACTGGACTCATCATTACTGTATTCTGAATTTACCATTTCTACCGGTTCATTTGCTGCGCTACAACAAACTGGTACTAGCGAGTACCACGGCGCTTTGCATTATGCATGCATAATGACATAATGCAAACCCCGGATGTTGACAGACAGGTTTTTTCCTTGAGCAACACCACAAATCTGCTGCCTTGTGAAGACGATTACCGCCAGCGCCTGCTGGACGGCATGGCGGCGGCCATTGTGGAAAAAGGCTACGCCGACACGACCATCGCCGATATCGTGCGACTGGCGCGGGTTTCAAAACGCACGTTCTACGAATATTTCCCCGACAAACAAAGCTGCCTGCTGGCCTGCTACGCCGAAAATCATGACCGTGTGATACTCGCCATCCGCCGCCGCACGCCCTCGGCGGAAAACCTGCCCTGGGACAAGCGCCTGCTGCAAGGCCTGCGCGACTTTCTCAACGCCAGCGAGTCACAGCTGACCCTGATGAGCACCCTGATGGTGGAAATCATGGCGGCGGGCCGCGAGGGGCTGCGCGCACGGCGCGAGGTGTTCCAGCGCTTTACCGACCTGCTGCTGGATATTGCGGAAAGCGAGCGGCAGCGCCGCGGCGTGCAGGCAGAATTCCTCTCCCCGCCCATGGCCAGCGCCGTGGTCGGCGGCATTCACGAAATACTGCTCAATGCCTGCGAAGACGGGCGGGCGCTGAATGTTAAAATTCTGGTTGAGGCGCTGGCGGATTTTATTGCGTCGGCGTCGAGTGCGCTGGAGCCGAATCGGTTGGTTGGTGGGCGCTCAACCAGAGGGTAACAGGCGTCGGACGCTGCATGCTTTTATCCCCTCCCCCTCGGGAGAGGGTTAGGGAGAGGGGGAGTTAAATAATTACCTTTCGTACAAATTTTCCCGCCACTTTCTCTGCTGCAAAAACAAACACACAACGCACCAACACGATATCTGTCAGCGCGTCGCGCATTTATCCGCAGTGCTTACCAGCCCTGCCCCTGCTCAGAATGCGGGGGCGGCGGTACATCACCCCCTTTTTTCATCTCTGGTACGAATACCAGCTGGCAGCTGCCTTGCATGCTGTCGCCACGGGGCGTTTTCATGGTGGTGCTTGCACCAACGCTGAGGCCCTTGCAGGCGGCCAGCGCTTCCGGTGGCGGGCCGGGCCGGTGATGGCCGTGGGGCGGCCCCGGTGGAGGCTGTTGGCCGTCACCGGGGCCATTACCCATGGCCTGCGGGGGTGCGTTATTGTCGGGCGGGGCATCGCTGGCAAAAACAGCGGAGGCTGTTGCCAGGCACAGCAGGAAAAAAGGGATGCGCAGGAATTTCATGGGATTTCTCCTTTAACAAACAGGATAGGGGGCAGCAGCCTTGCCATGGTTTATGGCGGTGCATCCTGACCGCATGAGACCCAGCGTAAGGAGCAAGTTTGGAGGAATTGTGGAGAATGGGTTTGATTGCGGTGGCAGGTGTATTTTTCTGCGCTGTTGCGAAACGTAAGGGCTGACTTGGTGTGGCTTTTTTGTGGAATGAATAACTGGACTGAGAATTTGAAAGAACATTCAAAAGATAACAGGGAAAAGGGTCAATCACTTGCGTGACCGACCCTTTGTTTTTTTGACTCCACGGGGATTGCGCAGCACATCCCTGTGCTGCGGCCCTTCGGGCCCGACCTGCGGTCGTCCACAACGCGAAGCGTTGAACGCCCAAAGGGCGGCCCGAAGGGTGAGCGCCAGCGAATAAAATTGCTCCTGGCAAATTTGTGTTGGGTACATCCCTGTACCCAACCCGCGCATGGCGCGGGCCAGCCTACGGCTGTCCAAATTTGCTCCCGGCAAATTTGTTGAACCCGCCGTATGGCCTCAAGTCCCGTCGGGACTTGACCAAACAAAGCAAAAGGCCCGGACACTTTCGTGTCCGGGCCTTTTGCTTTGTTTGGTGACCCCACGGGGATTTGAACCCCGGTTACCGCCGTGAAAGGGCGATGTCCTAACCGTTAGACGATGGGGCCGATTTGGTGGAGCTAAGCGGGATCGAACCGCTGACCTCTACAATGCCATTGTAGCGCTCTCCCAGCTGAGCTATAGCCCCAAACCGGTCGTCATTGCTGACGAGGCGCGCATTCTATTCAGCCCCCCCGCTGCTGTCAACCGGCAGAATGCTTTCTCCACGCCGGAAAGCCTGAATTTCTTTCTCCCAGTCCTTGGTTTCCTTTTTTGAAGCAGTTCCAAGGACTTGCAGGGCATGACGCAAGCGGGCACGGGTCATGTCAGGCCCGAGGATGGCCATGGCCTCCATGACCGGGGTGCTGGAGGGCGAGCCGGCGATGGCGACGAAGAAGGGGAACATGAAGTCGCGCAGCTTGACGCCCGTAAAGGCCGCCAGACGGCTCAGGATGTCGCCAATCGTGTCATGGCTCCAGGTCCGCAGCACGTCCAGCTCCCACAGCGCCAGTTGCAGCAGGCGGCGGATCTCGTCCTGGGTCAGCTTCTTGTGGGCAAAGCTCTCGGGGGTAACCGTGACCATGCCGCTCAGGAAGAAGCCGGCCCAGTTGGCGGCATCAGACAGGGTCTGGATACGCGGGCGGATCTGCTCCACCACCCGCCCGAGGTATTCAGGGTTGACGGCCCACTTCTGGAAGGCCCGGATCAGGTCGCCGGTGCTCAGCTCGCGCAGCCACACGCTATTGAGCCAGGCCAGCTTCTCCACATCGAAGATCGGCCCACCCAGGGATACACGCTCGATGTTGAAGTGCTCCACCATCTCGGCCAGGGTGAACTTTTCCCGCTCGTCGGGCATGGACCAGCCCATGCGGCCCAGGTAGTTCACCACCGCTTCGGGCAGGAAGCCCATGCGCTCGTAGTAGGTGATGCTGGTCGGGTTCTTGCGTTTGGAGAGCTTGGACTTGTCCGGGTTGCGCAGCAGGGGCATATGGCAGAGCACGGGCATCTGCCAGCCGAAGTACTGGTAGAGCAGCTTGTGCTTGGGCGCCGAGCTGATCCACTCCTCGCCGCGGATGACGTGGGTGATCTCCATCAGGTGGTCGTCCACCACATTGGCCAGGTGGTAGGTGGGCAAGCCGTCGGCCTTGAGCAGCACTTGCATGTCCACCTGCTCCCAGGGAATGTCGATACGGCCGCGCAGCAGGTCTTCGATCTCGCAGATGCCCTCGCGCGGCACGATCATGCGCACCACGCTCTTCTCGCCACCCGCCAGCCGTTCCGCCACCTGCCCTTGGGTAAGGCCGATACAGTGGCCGTCGTAGCCAATGTTCTGCTTCGCTGCCAGCTGTTCGGCGCGCAGGCCCTCAAGCCGCTCCTGCGAGCAGAAGCAATGGAAGGCGTGGCCCTTGTCGATCAGCAGCTGCGCGTGTTTCTGGTAGATGTCGCCGCGTTCGCTCTGCCGGTAGGGCGCGTGCGGGCCGCCCACATCGGGGCCCTCGTCCCAGTTCAGGCCCAGCCACTTGAGCGCGCTGAGAATCTGCACCTCGGACTCGGGCGTGGAGCGCACCTGGTCGGTGTCTTCAATACGCAGGATGAACTGGCCGCCGTGCTGGCGCGCAAAGCAGAGGTTGAAGAGGGCAACATAGGCGGTACCGACATGGGGGTCGCCGGTGGGCGACGGCGCAATACGGGTACGAACTGGGGTCATGGCAGGTTCCAGGCAACTAGGGAAGTTGGCAGCACCAACCTCCGGGGGTGGGAAATTATACGGAAGCCCACCCCGCCCCACCAGCAAAGGCTTGGGGACATATGTTCACCCAAGCTTACCCGGCTCTTCTTGTCATGGCGGCTGCCTGCGCTCACTATGGCACAGGCTGGGCTGGCCACCTGCACAAAACGGTCCCTGGCACTGGGCTGCAAACCACGATTCGTGGTAATTACAGACACATCCTTTCGCACCACGGCACCGGAGGCCCCCATGAACTACAAGACCCTGGACTGGCAGATCAACGACGGCATCCTCACCCTGACCCTGAACCGCCCGGAGCAGCTCAACAGCTTTACCGTGGGCATGGCCAACGAGCTGGTCGATGCCTATACCCGCGCCAGCGAAGACGACGCCGTCAAGGCCATCGTGCTCACCGGCGCCGGCCGCGCCTTCTGCGCCGGCATGGACCTCAACCGCGAGGGCAATGTGTTCGGCCTCGACGAGACGCAGGAGCCCACGCTGGACGACATGTACAACCGGCTCGAAGACCCGGCCATTTTCAACGGCGTACGCGACACCGGTGGGCGCGTGACGCTCTCCATGTACAACTGCAAGAAACCGATCATTGCCGCCATCAACGGCGCCGCCGTCGGCATAGGCGCCACCATGACGCTGGCGGCGGATATCCGGCTGGCCTCCACCAAGGCCCGCATCGGCTTTGTGTTCGGCAAGATCGGCGTGGTGCCGGAGGCCTGCTCCAGCTGGTTCCTGCCGCGCATCGTCGGCATCGCCCAGGCCCTGGAATGGACCTACAGTGCAGACATTCTTGACGCTGAGGAGGTCAAGCGCGGCGGTCTGGTCAAGGCCGTGCTGGCGCCCGAGGAGCTGCTGCCCGAGGCCTACCGTCTGGCGCACCGCTTTGTCGATGGCCGTTCGCCGGTCGGCCTGGCCCTGATCCGGCAGATGATGTACCGCAACAGCGCCCAGGACCACCCGCTGGAGGCGCACCGCATTGACTCGCTGGGCATGTTCTACAGCAGCCTGGGTGACGGCAAGGAGGGCGTAAAATCCTTCCTGGAGAAACGTGCGCCCGAATTCAAGGGCAAGGCCTCGACCGACATGCCGGCCTTTTATCCCTGGTGGGAGTGAGCCCCCGGCGGGCGGGCATTGATTTTGCTGACAGCTGTTGCCCGGACAAAGGTCAACATACCGGCCAGGGCAGGCAGTACTATCTGGACAGGAGCCCTTGCCTGATGTCGGATCGGGGGCCACATATCCAATAAAAACAAGACTCTGGAGTCACTATGCGCCGTTTTTTCGCCCGACTGATCCTCCTGCCCTGCCTGCTGCTTGCCGGTCTGGCGCTGGCCGACAGTGGCCCGCAGGGCATCACCGTCTCTGACATGAATCAGGCGCTGGCAGCCATACCGCCCCTGCCCAACCGGGTCAACATGGTCTTCTGTGTGTTCGATCTGGAGGGCAATAACGGCGATATCGCCAATATGGCGCGCGACCTCGCGCTGGATGCCCGCCGCTGGAACCTGTTCGTGGACGTGCACGTGTACACCGACGAGCGCGTGGAAGCCGAGGACTTCAAGGCCGGCCAGTGCGATGGCGCCGCCATGTCCACCCTGCGCTCCAAGGAATTCAACCACATCACCGGCAGCATCGACGCGCCCGGCAACCTGCGCAACTACGACGAGGTGAAAACCCTGCTCAAGGTGCTGTCCACGCCAGCCTTCTCCGCCCTCGGCATTGCCGGGCGCTACCAGGTGGTGGGCATCGTGCCAATCGGCTCGATCTTTGTGATGGTGAACGACCGCCGCATCAACTCGATTGAAAAAGCGGCTGGCAAGCGTGTGGTGGTGCTGGACTGGGACAAATCGGAAGCGCAGATGATTTCCTCCATCGGCGCCCAGCCGGTGCCGGCTGACCTCACCAGCTTTGCCGGCAAGTTCAACAATGGGCAGGCCGACATCATCGCCGCGCCGGCCATGGCCTATGAGCCGCTGGAGCTTTACAAGGGCATAGGTACAAAGGGCGGCATCATCCGCTTCCCGCTCCTGCAGGCCACCGGCACCCTGATCCTGCGCCGCGACCTGATGCTGCCCAAGATTCCCGACCTGGACGTGCGTATCCGCCAGCTGCAGGATTTTGGCCTGAAACACATCGACCAGATCGTGAGCATTTTCACCCACGCCGAAGCCACCCTGCCGGAGAAGCTCTGGATCAACCTGTCGCCGGAAGACACCCAGCGCTACGAGCATATGCTGCGCGAGGCGCGCATCCGCATGACACATGATGGCACCTACGATGCCACCATGATGAACATCCTCAAGCGGGTGCGCTGCCATCATCAACCCAGCGCCGCTGAATGCACGATGTACGACGAATAGTCAGTTCGACGGAGTAGCGGCGGCCGGCGGCATGATTGGCTGGCCGTTGGCGTCAATGGGCACCAGAATGACCTGTTGGCCATGGTCATCCATGGTCTCGTAAGTCGGCCCGCTGGCGGCGGCCGGCGCTGGTGCCGCCGCCGGGGCGGGAGCTGCAGCAGCAGGGATGGCTGCCGGCACGGCAGGGGCCGGTAGCGGCGGTGCAATCGGAGCCACTGCAGTCGGGGCCACTGCAGCAGGTAGCGCAGCGGCCGGCACAGCCGTGTCAGTCACCGGCACCGGCCCGACAGGCGCCGCAGCAGTGGCCGCAACCGGCGCCGTCGGGCAGGTATCGCTCAGCCCATCCAGCCCTTCGTGGTCAATATGAAAGCTGGCGCTGGTCTTGCCCAGGGTATGGCTCAGCTCCAGCACGTAAATGCTGTCGTAGTCGCTGCCCTGCCACTTGGGCACCTGGGCCGGGTCAAGCCCGTACTGGGTGACCAGGTCACGCACCATGTAGTCGATCAGGCTGTGCTCCCAGGCGATAAAAATGGTGGCGCTCCAGTAGGCGGGAACCAGCAACTGGTCGCGCATGTCCACGCTTTGTTCGATGCTGTATTGCGTGTTGACCGGCATACCCAGCGCAATGGCGGTGGGCTCGATGGTAGCCAGCGGCCGCACATAGTCGTAGCTGCCCGCGCTGAACTTGGCCGGGTCCTGATGCGGGTCGGGCGCAAATATGGCGTCGGGCCGGCCGTACTTGGCCACCAGTACCGTCGGTAGCGCCATGGCCCGGTTCAGCCCCTGGCAATTCAGCTGTCCCAGGCTTTTGGCAGGCTTTTCGCCGTGACGGATAAAAACCAGTCTTTCCAGCAGGGGTGCATCGGTACTGGCACCTCCGCCAATGGCCAGAACCGGGCCGGCCATGAGTGCGCAGCAAGTGCCCAGCGCAAGGCGCCGCCAAAACAAAACCTGCATTGAATACCTCTCAACTCCGCAAGCCCCACCCCACTGATGGAGGCCCGTCTGGAAGCAATGCTACCATGCGCCTGCAGCAGGGCAAGACAGACCCCTGTCGCGGCACAGGTGCTAAACCACTTTTGCACAATACGCCACAGCAAAAAGTAGCATTGGGCCATGTATCCCGAACGGCCTGACCGCTATCATTGCACCCTTTGATTTCAGGCGCTTCACGGCGTGCTCCCCAGGGACTGTTGACGCTTCATTGGTCGTGGCGTTGCCGGTCAGGGTCGT
>Ga0302193_10000215_pt1 | contig 52330 bp, 48 predicted proteins | sample II_Bog_E3_3_FD_200228 | JGI IMG/M metagenome (GOLD analysis project Ga0302193, IMG submission 200228) | Peat permafrost microbial communities from Stordalen Mire near Abisko, Sweden - II_Bog_E3_3 | ecosystem: Environmental > Terrestrial > Soil > Wetlands > Peat | place: Sweden: Abisko...
GAATGTCGCCTGGTTTTCCAATGAGGTGGGCAAGAAGGGGCTGATTGCGGTGGGCCAGTTTGCTGACTTCATTGTGCCCGACCGTGATTTCTTTGCCTGCGCCGAAGACGATATCGCTGACACCACCGCCGACCTGACCGTGGTCGGCTGCCCATTTCTGACCTTAAAAGCTTCTGGGGTGCGCTGGGCTGCTCCTGCTGGGCGGTATAGGCCCACTACCTTGAATGGTGCTTTGCGGCTGCGCCACTGATGGCCCTGCCTCCGCTATTCATGGAGGGCTCCAGGGCAGATCATCAATAAAGGCGCTGCCGACAAACCTGATAGAGGGCAAGCAGAGTGCGCTGCCCAGCAGGAAATCCTGCTGGAAACGGGGGATAAAGGGGGTATTCAGATGGTGCCCTGGAGACGATTCGAACGTCCGACCTGTCCCTTAGGAGGGGACTGCTCTATCCAGCTGAGCTACCAGGGCATTGGGGCGGGCATTCTCGCCGGAGTATTGGCTGACTGCAAGAGCCGGCACCACGTAGGGCCGGGTTTTCCGGCAGGGTCTGGCCTTGGCATCGTTCTGTACCCATGCGGGTGCAATAAAAACAGGGCCCGGTGTTGCCGGGCCCTGTAAAACTCCCCTTGTGGGGGAGTCGGAGGGTTGAGTCTGGTCTGGCTGGCGGCCGGGGCCGCCGGATCTGAAGAAGGCGGATCAGTTGAACAGGGCTTCGCTGGACAGGCCCTGCCCTTCCAGGATTTCACGCAGGCGCTTGAGGGCGTCTACCTGAATCTGGCGTACACGCTCGCGGGTCAGGCCGATTTCTTCGCCCACTTCTTCAAGCGTGGACATTTCGTGGCCGCGCAGGCCGAAGCGGCGGGCGAGCACTTCGCGCTGCTTCTCGGGCAGCTGTTCGAGCCAGCCGTCGATATTGCTGCGGATGTCGTCTTCCTGGATACGGTCGGCGGGGTCTTCGGCATTGTGGTCAGCCAGGGTTTCGACGAGGGTCTTGTCGGAATCGGGGCCCACAGGCATGTCGATGGAGCTGACTTTTTCGTTGAGGCCAAGCATGTGCTTTACGTCGGCTTCGGGCTTTTCGAGCAGTCTGGCAATTTCTTCGGCGGTGGGTTCGTGGTCGAGCTTGTGGCTCAGTTCACGCGCCGCGCGCAGGTAGACATTGAGTTCTTTTACGACGTGTATGGGCAGGCGGATGGTGCGGGTCTGGTTCATCAGGGCCCGCTCTATGGTCTGCCGTATCCACCAGGTGGCGTAAGTGGAAAAACGGAAGCCGCGCTCGGGGTCGAACTTTTCTACGGCATGAATGAGGCCGAGGTTCCCCTCTTCGATAAGATCGAGCAGGGTCAGGCCGCGGTTGACATAACGCCGTGCAATTTTCACCACGAGGCGCAAATTGCTTTCGATCATGCGCTTGCGGGCAGACTCTATTCCCTGCTGGGCACGGCGCGCATAAAACACTTCTTCTTCGGCCGAGAGCAGCGCCGAAAAACCAATTTCGTTGAGATAAATTTGCGTGGCATCGAGCGCGCTTTGCAGGGGTTGCCTGCGGGCGTTCCAAACGGGTGCCGGGCTTGCAGCGGGTTGACGCGCTGCTTTTTTGGCGTGCAGGCTTTCCTTGTGCGTGTCCATGTCCACTCCTCCAGGTGTGCTTACCTGGGGCAGGCCGCCTTGCTACTTACCTGACGCCTCTGTCGGCGGGAGGTACTGCAAAGGATCCACTGGCTTGCCCTGGCGTCGAATCTCGAAATGCAGTTCGTCGCGATCCGCGCCGCTGGACCCCACATCGGCAATTTTCTCGCCGACTTTAACGCTATCACCCTCGTTGACGTAAAAACGGTCATTGTGGGCGTAGGCGCTGAGGTAGTTATTGTTGTGGCGGATGATGATGAGTTTGCCATATCCCACCAAGCCGGTGCCGACATAAACAACCACACCATCTGCCGCTGCCAAGACAGCATCCCCCCTTCGTCCGGCGATGTCCAGCCCCTTGTTTCCGAGCCCGCCGCTACCAAAATGACCGATGATTTGGCCTTTTATCGGCCAAGCCCATAGAAAATCAGTATCTACGTCATTGCTGCTGCCACCCGGCCTTGCGGCAGAGCCGACAAGCGGTTGTTTTTGGCTGACGCCGGTCATTTGCGGCTTGCTGTCGGAGCCTGTTTTAGCCCTGTTTTTTGTACTGGACAGGCCTGCGACAGTCGCATTTGGTACGCCAGTTTCGGCTTTATTTTCAGTGACCTGGCTGCTGTCTGCCGGATTTTTTCCGGCATGGAAATGACTGCCGGCGGCTACCGCCGGCACCAGTGCCACGGCAGCACCTGCAAGCGGCACCGGCATGGCCAGCGGCGGCCTGGCGGAGGCTGCAGGAACATCGTCGGCGGACTCGGGAATGGGCACAGCAATGAGTGGCCCGGTTGTTCCGGAAGCAGCGGCAGCGGCTACCGTGCCGGTGCTGGCGGCGCTGTGATGGTGGCGGTGTTTATGCCCGGTCGGTGGTGGTACCGGCTGGCTTTGCGCGTCAGGAAAATCCGGCGAAGGCGGCAACGCCGTGGTGGCAAAACCGGTGGAATCCGCCCCGGTGGCCATGCTCACGCCTGCGGCTGCCGGGGCGGGCGTGCCGGCTATCACCGGCTTCGGGCGTGGCTTGACGTGTGGCGGGTGCGGCATGGGCGTAGGGTTGACGAGCAGCTTCTGGCCTACGTCGATACGGTCGTCGTCGGGCAGGTGGTTGATGCGTGCGAGCTCACGGTAGTCACGATCAAAACGCAGGGAAATGGCGTAGAGCGTGTCGCCGGCCTGCACCACGTAATAGCCGGGCGTGGCCACTGGCGCGCTCAGGCCCTGATCCTGCACCTCGGGCCGGTGCGGGTGGCTGGCGCAGGCGGCCAGCAGGCTCAACAAGGCAGTGCAGGCGGCAAGGCGCAAGCCGCTTCCGGGGATTTTCTGGCGCTGCATGGCACTGTGTATTGGCCGGTCGCTACGAAGCACGTTTTACATCGCCTGATTTTTTTGAAGGAGGGTTCTGTGCAGACGCCCTTAGCCGATCACGCCGCCCAGCATGGGCACGAAGCGGACTTTTTCGAGCACCTTTTTGTCAAAGCCGGTGTCAGTGCGGGTCATCAGCACCAGATCCTGCACTTCGCCGCCGCCGACCGGGATGATCAGGCGGCCACCCACGGCCAGCTGCTCCATGAGGGCCTTGGGCACACCCAGGGGAGCGGCGGTGGCGATGATGCCGTCAAAGCCGGCCTCCTCGGGCCAGCCCATGCCGCCGTCGGTGTGGCGCAGGCGCACATTGTACAGCTTGAGCGCCTGCAGGCGCTGCCGGGCTTTCTCCTGCAGGGCGCGAATGCGCTCGACCGAATACACGCTGCCCACCAGCTGTGCCAGCACGGCGGTCTGGAAGCCGGAGCCGGTGCCGATCTCCAGCACTTTTTTCAGCGGGCCGTCTTGCAGCAAGGCCTCGGTCATGCGCGCCACGATATAGGGCTGCGAGAGGGTCTGGCCGTGGCCGATGGGCAGGGCGGTGTCTTCGTAGGCGCGGTGCGACAGGGCCTCGTCGAGGAAGATATGGCGCGGCGTGCGCCGCAGTACGTCGATCACGTCGAGGTTGGTGATGCCCTGCTCCATCAGGCGGCTGATCATGCGCTCGCGGGTGCGCGCCGAGGTCATGCCCGAGCCCTGTAAATCAATCATTCTATCTAGGACCTGTAGACCTGAAAGGCAGCCAACCAAGGCCGCAAAGAGTTCGATTCTAAAGGGATTGGGCCGGCCCTGCACAGCCATCCGTGCCGGTTCATGCGCTTTTCCTGACGGGGTGGGCACAGGGGCTGCCTAAAAGCGGAGGCCGCAACGACCACAGCTGTCCATGGCCCCTGGTGGCTACAAGCCTCTGCGCAGGGTGCGCTGTGCGCACGCGGGCGCCAGGCATAGCCGGGCCAGAGGGTTTTGCCGGCCCCCACGCGTGCGCACAGCGCACCCTGCGGATGGCGGGCAGGCTACCCTACGCCCGACTCAAGCGGGCGGCTAAATATGCCTTAACCAGCGCACCACGTCCTGCATCACATCCTGCCGGGTCATGTCGGTCTGCAAGGGGGTGACGCTGACGTAGCCGGCGTGCACGGCGTGGAAATCGGTGCCCTCGCCCGCATCGAGCGGGTCGCCGGAAATGCCTATCCAGTAGGCAGGGCGACCGCGCGGGTCGGCCTGCTTGAGCACGTCTTTGGAGCGCCCGCGATGGCCGAGCCGGGTGGTCTGGTAGCCGCGCAGTTGCGCTGCCGGCAGGTCGGGCACGTTGACGTTGAGAATGGTGCGGTTCGGCAACTGCAAGCGCGGCCATTTCTCGATCAGGCGCGCCACCGCAGCGCCCGCCGCCTGGTAGTGACTCTGCCCGTAGCCCTTGCCGTAGGCGCCCACCAGCGACACGGCGATACCGGTTTTGCCCAGGAAGCGGCCCTCCAGCGCAGCGGCCACGGTGCCGGAATAGAGCACGTCGTCACCCAGGTTGGCGCCGCTGTTGATGCCGGAGATGACCATGTCGGGCTCGAAATCGAGGAAGCCGTTGAGCGCAAGATGCACACAGTCGGCGGGCGTGCCGTTGACAGCCCAGAAGCCGTTTTCCTGCTGCACCACACGCAGGGGCCGGTCCAGCGTGAGCGCGCTGGAAAAGGCGCTGCGCTCCATGTCGGGCGCTACCACGGTGACCTGACCCAGCGGCGCGAGGGCGGCGGCCAGGGCGGCAAGGCCGGGAGCCTGTACGCCGTCGTCGTTGCTTAAGAGGAATCTCATGCGGTTTACCCTGATACTGTCCTTGCCGGTTTTTCTTTTAATACACAGCCCGGCGATAGTAGCACGCTCTTTTCGCGCTGACTGCGCTCCTGGTGACAGAAGCCACCGCAGAAAATATTTTGTGTTTTTGCGAATAAACCGGGCCTGCCACCGATCTTGATAGATAGACACGGCCGCAATCCCGCAAGGCCGGCGGAGCCCCCAATGAGCCAGCCCCCCAAATCCGATGCTGAACACGAACTGCCGCCCGCCGGCATGAGCCGCCGCCGCGCCCTGCACTGCATGGGCTGGGCCGGGGCCGGTGTGCTCTGGACCATGAGCGGCGGCGTGGCCTGCTCCAGCCTGCTGGGGAGCCGGGTAAATCCTGCCACCGGCGGCTTCAGCTTTGCGCAGATCAGCGACAGCCATATCGGTTTCAACAAGGATCCCAACCACGACAGCGCTGGCACCCTGCAGGCGGCCATCAACCAGATCAGGGCCTTGCCGCAGCGGCCCGGCCTACTGATACACACGGGCGATGTCAGCCAGCTGTCGCGCTCCGACCAGTTCGACATGGCGGAGCAGATCATAAAGGGTGCCGGCCTGGATACGCATTATGTGCCCGGTGAGCACGACGTGCTGGTGGACGATGGCGCGGAGTTTTTCCAGCGCTTTGCCAAAGACTCCGGCGGCAAGGGCTGGTACAGCTTTGACCAGGGCGGCGTGCATTTTGTGGCGCTGGTGAATGTGCTGAACCTGCGCCCCGGTGGTCTGGGTTATCTCGGGCCCGAACAGCTGGGCTGGCTGGAGCAGGACCTGCGCGGCTGCAGCGCCAGCACACCGCTGGTGATTTTTACGCATATGCCGCTGTGGACGCTCTACCCCGCCTGGGGCTGGGGCACCGACGACAGCGCACAGGCCATGGCGCTGCTGCGGCGCTTTGGCTCCGTCACCGTGCTGAGCGGGCATATTCACCAGGTTATCCAGAAAGTAGAGGGACAGGTGAGCTTTCATACCGCCTATTCCACGGCATTTCCGCAGCCGCCGGCGGGTGTTGGCGCCGGCCCAGGGCCGATGAAAGTGCCGGCGGACCAGCTGCGGCATTTGCTGGGCGTGCGTACGGTGAATTATGTGCCGGGGAATGGGGTGCTGGCGGTGGTGGATACGCCGTTGGTGGGTTAGCGCAATAGCTCCCTCCCCCCTTCGGGGGAGGGCTGGGGAGAGGGGAAATCTTCGATGCCGGTGATTAACACCCCCTCTCCCTAGCCCTCTCCCGAAGGGAGAGGGGACAAACCTGGCCTGCGGAAATATATGCCGTTAGTGGTTTTCAATCCTTACAAATTATTTGCAGACAAACACTCAGATATAAAATCCCCTGGAGCACCCCCATGAATTTCAGCAAGCGTACTTTTATTAAATGGAATATTTTCCTGACCAGCTTTCTGCTGGCATTTTTCCTCGCCAATCCGGCGCAAGCCACCGACGCGACTACTCCCGCCCCAAGCACCATCAGCATCGACAATTTCAGCTTCAGCCCCGCCACGCTCACCGTGAAGGCGGGCACAACGGTGACCTGGGTGAACCATGATGACATTCCCCATACCGTGGTCAGTGCCGACACACCGCGTGCATTCAAATCGCCGCCGATGGACACCGATGGCAGCTTCAGTTTCACCTTCAGCAAGCCCGGCAGCTTTTCTTACTTCTGCTCCATTCACCCCCATATGGTGGGGCAGGTCATTGTCCAGTAGCGCTTTTGTTCCGCACGAGCTGGCTGGTACACTCCCTGCGGTCCCCGGGGCAAACCGTAGCGGTAAAATGACTGCCACTGACAGCGCGAATAATAATTTCGAGGCCGCCACCCTGCCCCATCTGGATGCAGCGTTCAACCTCGCCTGCTGGCTGCTGCGCGAGCGCGGGGCGGCTGAAGATGTGGTGCAGGAGTCCTTGCTGCGCGCGCTCACCTATTTCCACAGTTTTCACGGCGGCAATGCCCGCGCCTGGTTCCTGCGTATCGTGCGTAACGAGGCCTATGCCACGCTCAACGCCCGGCAGCGCGCGGGGCAGGTATCGCTCAGCCACGAGACTGTGCAGGAGGCGGCCGAATTGCTGCCCGACCCCGGCGACACACCGGAAATGGCCCTGCTGCGGCTACGCGAACACGAAGAATTGCAGGGGCTGCTCGACAGCCTGCCAACGGAACTGCGCGAGTGCCTGATCCTGCGCGAACTGGAAGATCTTTCCTACAAGGATATTGCCCAGATCACCGGTGTGCCGGTGGGCACGGTGATGTCACGCCTGTGGCGGGCGCGGCAGCTGCTGATCAAGCCGGGGGTGACACCATGACGACGAGCAATCCCTGCGAAGCCTTCGAACTGCTCATGCAGGCCGATATCGACGGCGAGCTGAGCGCCGCCGAGGCCGCTGCCTTGACCACGCACCGCAATAACTGCATGCACTGCATGGTGCGCTACAAGGAATTGCTGAGCCTGCGCGAGCGGGTGCGCGGCAGCCAGTATTACAGCGCCAGTGATGGCTTTCGCGCCCGTATGCAGGCCACCCTGGCAGCGGCCCGGAAATCGCCAGCGCCCTTGCCGGAACAGACACCTGACCCCGTGCCGGTGGTGCCGGCCCGGCCTGTGCTGGTTAACGTTACGCCTGAGCCGCGCGCTGCACGCCGGCCCTGGTGGCGCGACGCCGGCATCTTCGCTGCCGGTGGCACGCTGGCCGCCTGCCTGCTGCTGTCGCCGCTGCTGCGCCCTGCGGCCGCGCCCGATCTGGCCGGCGAGGTGGTGGCCGGGCATATCCGCGCCATGCAGGCCAACCACCTGATGGATGTCGCCTCGAACGACCAGCACAACGTAAAGCCCTGGTTCGAGGGCAAGGTCGATTTTGCGCCGCCGGTGAAAAACCTGGCCGCGCAGGGCTTCCCGCTGGCCGGGGGGCGGCTGGACTACGTGAACCAGCGCAATGTGGCCGTGATGATTTACCAGGGTGGCAAACACCCCATCAACCTGTTTGCCTGGCCCGACGCTGCCGCTAATAGCGGGCCGGGTTTCAGCACCGTGCAGGGCTACAACATGGCCCACTGGACACAGGGCGGCATGAGCCTGTGGGCCATCAGCGACATGAATATGGCGGCGCTGGTACAGTTTACGGCGGACTGGCGGGCACAGTAGGCGTTTGTTGCGTGCTGGTGGTGGATTCGTTACCCACCGCCGTCTGGCGGGGGAAACGCTGACTTTTGCGCCAGCACTCCCCTATAATCCCGGCGACCCGAACGACGCCCCGGCACAGGGGCGCTACTCCACACGAGCACAACGAGAATCGCCATGCAGAAAAAATTCCTGATGCCGGCCCTGCTGGCTGCCACCCTGCTGGCCGCCTGCGGCCCCAAAGACAACAGCGCCGACAGCGGCGCCCAAACGCAGATGACGCCGGACATGCAGGCCTTGGCCGCCGGCAGCAAGTTCCTGGACGACAACAGCAAGAAGCCCGGCGTGAAGACCACGGCCTCCGGCCTGCAATACATGGTGCTGCGCGAAGGCACGGGCAGCCACCCCACGGCTACCGACAACGTGACGGTGAATTACCGGGGCACGCTGATCGACGGCACCGAGTTCGACAGCTCCTACGCCCGCAACCAGCCCGCCTCCTTCCCGCTGAACGGGGTGATTCCGGGCTGGACCGAAGGCCTGCAGCTGATGACGCCGGGCGCCAAGTACCGCTTCTTCATTCCCAGCCAGCTGGCCTATGGCGACCAGGGCGCCGGCCCCGCGAGCAAGGTCGGCCCCAATGCCACGCTGATTTTTGACGTGGAGCTGCTGTCGGTCAACAAGTGAGGGTCTCCCTACTCCACCGGCAGCGCTTCCGCTGCCGTGTCGCGCAGGCTGGCCAGCTCGCGCAGCACGGCGGTGGCAAAACTGCCGGAGGTGAGGGTAAAGCCCAGGCGCAGGGTCTGCGCGTCGAGCCAGTCGGCGCTGAGGCTTGGCACGGCCAGGCGCAGGGCCCGGCGCTGGGATTCCATGCCGACGGCGACGAGGCCATCGGCTATCGCCTGCGCCTCCTGCATCAGCTCGGCCTCCAGTGCGGCTACCTGTTCCGTAACCACCGAGGGCCCCTTGCCGTGCAGGGGGCCGGTAGGATGAATGGCGAGACTCAGCAGGCGCTCGGCAATATCCTGGTCTTCGGGCTTGGGCGTGAAAAAAGAACCGCGCCCGTCGAGATTGAGTACATCGCCCGGCAATTGCCGGTTCCAGTTTTTGGCAGTGAGGCGTGCGGACAGCACCCGGTTGAACAAGGCTGAGCGCAGGGCGGATAAATACATCCCTTCGCGCCGGTCTTCACGATGCCTACGCCCGGCACCCGCCTGCCGCTCCACCAGCAACTGCTCGCCCGCCGGCAGATTGCCGCCATCAATACCAAAACGCTGCTCGCCAAAATAGTTCGGCACGCCTTCGGCGGCGATCGTGCGCAGGCGCGCCTCCACCTGCTCCCGCTCGCCCTGCACGTCGCGCAGCGTAATGACGAAACGGTTGCCGCTGTGTGCGCCCTTGCGCAGCTTGCGGTTATTGCGCGTTTGCCGCAGCAGTTGCACGTCGTCGTTCCACAGGCTGGAAAAATCCGGCAGATTGCCCTTGGGCCAGTAAATGCTGAACCACTGCGTGGTGACGGCGCGGCGGTCCTTGAGGCCGGAATAACTCACGTCAAAGGCCTTGACGCCCGCGAGACGCGCGAGCTGGTCAGCGATCCAGCCGGTGTTCTGGTTGCGCTTGCGGATATGCAGGAAAATATGCTCGCCCTCGTCGCTGGGGGCAAAGCCCAGTTCTTCTTCCACCTGGAAATCTTCCGGGCTGGCACGCAGCACCGCCTCGGCAACGGGGCCGCCGTGAGCGTAGGCGAGATTGGCGAGGCGGTAGGGTTCCCAGTTCATGAGGGTTTTCCTGGTGGGATGAGTGAGGGAGGTCAGCAAGCCCGTAAGAGCAAAAAAAACCGATGCCTTAGTCGACGCTTGTTGAAGCGTAGTGTAGTGGTCTAATTTCCGGGATACCCCCCTGGATGGGGGTAGTCGGGGCTGCGTCGGGAACGCCGCTGGTAGAGGGCCGGGGAGAGGGAGTGTTAACCACCGACAACTAAGATTCCCCCTAACCCTCTCCACCCGGGAGGACCATCCAATCGTATGTACTTGATATTATTAAAAATATCAAGTACATTACTATCTACACAACACCTACACAGATACAGGAAATCAATAACTTAGGTGTTATGACCTGCACAGATTCTACACAGATTGGTGCCACCATGTCCGCCTTTATCGTCGATCAGCAAGAGCTGAAACCGGGCCTCATCCTCTTCCGCCGCTCGGACGTAAAGCACCGTAACTGGTACTGTCGAATCAAGATTCCCCAAGAAAGCCGCTACAAGACAATCTCCCTCAAAACGGCCAACCTCAATGACGCCCGCGACCTGGCGTTCGATCACGACGCCGATATGCGGTTCCGCAAGAAGCATGACGTTCCCATCTTTGAAAAATCCTTCCCTGACGTAGCGAGGGAGTATGAGGCACGTCTCAAGCAGTCGGTCGAGGCCAAGGAGATGACCGAAACGCTTAAAAAACTCAAAGAGTCCATCATCCGCCTTTACCTCATTCCCTATATCGGCAACGTGCAGATCACGAATGTCGGCGCCGAGAAATGGCGTGGGTATGCGGCTTGGCGCAAGCAAAACGGCAAAGCCTTGGACGGTGGGCCGCCCAAAGATGGCACCATCCGCAAAGAGCAGATTGTTTTCCGTACAATCCTGTACTTCGCCGCTGAGAAGAACTACATCCGTGAAAGTCAGATTCCCAAGGGGAAGATTGTCAAGGGAGTCTCATCGCGCGAGGAGTTCACGCCCAAGGAATACCGGCACCTGCATACCTTTGCACGTTCCTGGATCGAGCAGGCTAAAACCAAGACCGCCACATGGTACCGCACCATGGTCTATAACTTCGTCCTCATCATGGCGAATACTGGTATGCGCCCCACGGAGGCCAAGAACCTATGCTGGCGGGATGTTGATGTCCGCACCGACAAGCAGGGGCGCACCTTTGTCGTGCTCAGCGTCTCGGGCAAGGGGAAGGAGCGGCAGTTAGTCGCACCCCATAGTGTTGCAGACTACCTCGACCGTATCAAAAAGATCAGCAATGCCAAAGAGCCGGAACATTGCGTGTTCACTACCATCAAGGGAAAGCCCGTCGATACCATTTATCACAAATCGATTACCGGACTGCTTGAAGAGGCGGGCCTGCTCATGAGCGCTGCCGGAACACGCCGCTGTGCGTATTCCCTCCGTCATACCTATGCCACGTTCCGCTTGATGGAGGGCATCGACGTGTACTTCCTGGCCAAACAGATGGGCACGTCCGTTAAGATGATCGAAGAGCATTACGGCCACATCACGCCGAGCAAGAGTGCCGAGCGCATTCTTGACGGGATACCGGGATGGGCGTCGCCGCTTGAGGCTGGCGGCCCTGTTCCGGCCAACGTGAACGTTGGCCAGGCCGCAGCCCCTTCGAAGAAACCCCGGAAGAAACAAGCCTGACGGGGTTTGAGCTTTGCCGGAGTGACGGGTCTTTAAGCGTCGAGCCTCGACGCGGCGGCAGTCCGGTAAAGTGGTTTGGAGCGCCCCCGCTGAAGCGATCAGGGGTGCGAGCTTTTGCTCCGTCTTTCGCTGAAAAAGCCAGCTGGATTTTTCGGTGCTTTGCCCCTCCCCAAGTGGGCACGTCTCCTTTTCGGGTTGGTTGCTTGAGGCTTCGGATCGAATTTCACCAAGTAATCGACAGAGGCGCGAGCACTTGCGGTTTGTTACCGTAAACGCTCAGGGCATTAGAATGCTCGTGGCAGTAAGTGCCTTTGTTGGATAGATCAGGAGCAGCACGTTGTAGGTCGTGTCGAATGCTTCTCCCAGGCACTCGTGCTCAACTCCATTCTTATCACAAAATCGCAGTGGCGTAGCTCGGGTCATTTTGCGTCCACCAACGGGCAGCAGCCTACCAAGTGCGTGGTTGGCATCTATTGCAACATCCGTTGGACATCCAAACTCCTTGCGAAACTTCGGTGAGGGCTCAATGCGGCGCACTTGCCCACACATGCCTATACTCGGGACGTATGCCACCGGCTCCAAAACATAAACGACGCAAGCTCGGTGATGCGTGCGAGCAAACTCACGTGCAGATGCATAAATGGAAGCGCCAAACTCTTTGGCCAACGTAAGAGGTGTTTTCACACCCATTGCCATATCAGCGGCTCGGATTCTATACGCATCCCCCTGGAAAAGGGCAAAGCGTGCGAAGTTGTTAGCTTCCCGCTCAAACCGATCAGCAATATCGGGAGCAAGCGTCTGTTCGCAATCCTGAAAAAGCTGGAACACCTTTCGGTGTGTCGGCATCTCATGGTGCCCGGTTTCATGCAACTTGAGGAATGTTTGCTTTGCTGCCGTCACGTCATCATCAATATGAATGACCTGCTCATTGGCATCGTAAAGCCCAAGAACTTTTGAGAGTGCCGACTTCAGCGCGTGTGCGGCAGCCTCTGTCTTCTTTTTGATGAAGGCCAAGAAACTTGCCGCATCAAACATACCCTTAGGGGCCACCCGCAATTTGGCGGCTGCGATGATATCGTCTACCGGAGTAGGGAAACGATCCCAAGCCGAAGCACGGTCGAGAAGCTGTCTGGCACGGGCTTCTACTGCTAAAAGATCACTATGCTCAAGACTGCTGTCGTCCGGTTTGGTCATGTTCGTTTTTTGGTCCGAAGATATTGCAGGTAGTCCATTAGCTCCGCTTCTTCATCATGAGTCAGGTTGTGTTCGGCAAAAGTAGCAATGCGTCCATGCCGTTGTTCCGCGTCTCTTGTATTCGAAGCTGGGAGGTATCCTGCAAGTTGCATGAGTATGATGTAGTCAATCTTATATATGTCAGCCAGCGTATTGAGAACGTTGGGGCTGGGCTGCTGAATCTTTCCTGTTTCCAATTGGCTCAAATACGCGTTTGAGACCTCTTTGTTGCTTGCCTCTTCGACCTGTCTGAGTGACATCTTTCGGTCAAGCCGGATGGACGCCAAGTATTGACCAAGAGTTAGCTTCATGGCCCCCTCGCTGCCTCCTTTATTGTGTGGTCGCCAGCCATCCCACTGCGGATGACCTGTCTGTCAGTCTAGCTCCAATTGCTAAGGTTGCCAAGCATGCCCATGGTGCTTGACAAACTTAGCATGCTATAGAAGAATGGCGGTTAAGCGATCCTCAGTGGGAGTTTGAACCAAACCCGATGAGGGTTCGGACGCCCCCAGGTCGGGTGCAAAGGTCAACAAAGGCCCGCCGGGAGGCGGGCGCAACGAATTCGAGAGTCAACATGAAACATAAGTTTGAAGAAGGCGTGGAAGATGTCCTCGCCGCACTGACCACGGGGCGTCCCGTGCGTCACCACGGCCCTTACGGCATTCTGGTCGGCAATGGCCAGTGGCACTTCTCGCCCGCCGTGGTCCACGAGCCAACCCCCACCGGCGCCCAGATTCTGACCGCCGCAGGCATTGCGCAACCCGTTGAGCATCTGCTCTTTAAGATGTTGCGGAATGGCCTGCTTGAGGAGATACGGCCTGAGCAGGTGACGGACTTGCGCACTGCTGGAGTCGAAAGGTTTCTCGTTTTCCATTCTGATCGCTCGTTCCGCTTTCAGCTTGATGACCGGACCTTTGAATGGGGAGCGACCCATATTTCAGGTGCAACGCTCAAACATCTGGCGGGCGTTGAAATCAGCCACAACGATGTCTGGCAGATTAACCACGGCGAAGCCGAACGCTTGATCGGGGACTCGGATTTGGCCGATCTGTCGGCACCAGGCGTGGAGCGCTTTTGTACGAAGCCCATCAAAATCACCATCCTTGTCAATGTTCGCCCCAGGGAGATTCATCAGCGGCGCGTTTCCTACTGGGAAATCGTCAAAATGGCGTACCCTGAAGCCGGACCTAACGAGAACATTATTTATTCGGTCGAATATTCCCGTGGCCCGCACTCAAACCCCGAGGGCTCCATGGTCGATGGGCAGCATGTTCATGTTAAGGATGGGATGACTTTTTATGTCACACCAACTGATAAATCGTAATCCCGACCTGCGGCGTCTGCTTGACGAGGGATTTGAGATTGAAATCCGGTCAAATTACCTGCTCGTTCACTCTGTGCCATACGTGAACTCGGCTCAGAAGGTAGTGCTTGGCACGCTTGTCTCCGAACTTACGACGGCTTCGCCGGGCGTCCTTGGGCGCCCCGGCACGCATCAAATCCACTTCATTGGCGAGCATCCGTGCAATCCAGACGGCTCCCTGCTCGGGCAAATAAAAAATGGTTCTGGTGACTACCCGCTTGCGGATGGCTTGAAAGCCAATCACTATTTTTCGAATAAACCGAGGTCAGGTGCATACGAAAACTACTATGACAAGATCACAAGCTATGTGCGTGTCATCTCAAGTCAAGCGCGAGCAATAGACCCAGATGCCGATGCGCGCACTTACAAGACCATTGACCCCATCGAGGAAGACTCGGTGTTTCTATACGAAGAAACATCCTTCAGTAGGGCCGGAATTCAAGGTTTGGTAACCCGGCACAAGCAGCAACGTATAGCCATAGTTGGACTTGGTGGAACTGGTGCCTATGTTCTCGACCTTATTGCCAAGTCCCATGTTCTAGAGATTCACCTCTACGACGGTGATGCCTTTTGCCCGCACAATGCGTTCCGCGCACCAGGCGCCGCATCAAGGGCAACCCTGGATAGGCGGCTCAGCAAGGTAACTTATTTTTCCGAAATGTACGGCGCAATGCGGAAGAATGTTGTGCCTCACGAGGTCATGATTGATGAGGCCAACGTGGCGGAGCTTGCCGCATATGATTTTGTTTTCATATGTGTTGATAAGGGTGCCGTGCGTCAACTCATAGTCGAAGCACTCGGGCCTCACGCCACTTGCTTTATCGATGTTGGCATGGGCGTAAACTTGACGGATAATAAGGACCAGCTATGGGGCACTTGCCGAGTTACGGTTAGTACGCCTGCCACGCGCGAACGAGCCGAAGCCTGCATTCCGAAGGTTGATCGCGATGACGAGATTTATGGCTCGAATATTCAGATTGCTGACCTCAACTGCTTGAATGCCGCGCTAGCAGTTATGGCTTGGAAGCGCCTGACCGGGTTTTACGTAAACGACAGGTCGGAACACGAATCGACATTTAGTGTGAGTTTGAATCAATTGAGCAATAAGGAAGATGAAGCGTGAAGCAAAAGCATCTGACTCCTGAGTTTGTCGAGTTCATGCCCGAGCAGCTGAACGAAGGCCTGCTCTATGTTTCAATGAAATATGCCTTTGCGACGCACAAATGTGCGTGCGGATGCGGGCGAGAGGTTGCGACACCATTATCGCCAACGGATTGGCAGCTGCACTTTGATGGCCGGAATGTGAGTCTAAAACCATCCATTGGTAACTGGAACTTTCCTTGCCGCTCGCATTACTGGATTCGGGGTGGGAATATTGAGTGGGCTGGCGACATGCCTCAGTGGGCGATAGATGAAGGCCGCGCCAACAATAAAGCGCGAAAGGCTAAATATTATGCGCCCCAGGAGCCAGAAGTTCTGAAATCCGCTCCGGAGCAGCAAGCTTTACCGCTCCAGCAGCCAAAGCCGGAGCCGGCAAAGAAGCCCTGGTGGGAAAGGCTAGCAGTTTTTATTTTCGGGAATGGATGAAAAAGCTACGTGATGTATCGGAAAGTTTTATAAATGCAGTCTAACTGATTAGAGGTCTTTATGAGTAAGGATAACAACCTGTTTGTTGAGCAACGGCCCAGTGGCGACTACGCGGTGCGTAAGCCAAATGCGGACCGAGCTAGTGCGGTGGTTCCGACTCAGGCAGAAGCAATTCAGCGTGCGCGTGAATTGAATCCGGATGCTGCAATTCACGTAGAGCGCGTTCGGACGACGAGTGTCGGCAAGCCGGATCAATGGCGCAAACCCTAAGCAGAGGTTCGGCATATCAGGAGGCCCGGCTCCGCAATGCGGATTATGCGTTGCCGGGGCGGTGCGTCGGTCGATGGCAATCTGAAACAGCAATCTAGAAATATCGCCAGATTTTAATTAGTTTCTTCTGCCTAGCGAATGCAGCCAATAAAATGGACCGATCATTTTCAGGGCGCCGACCACGAGAATGCCTTCGCCTGCATTGCGGCTACCATGAAAAAGGCAGTAAACAACCCGTAAAACCTAGCAGGGGAAGTGGTTTCTTCTGCGTAGTATGCTGTTGGATTATTTTAATTATTAAAAAGTATGGAAAAAATGACAGACGTATATTCTTTGTTGGAAATCCAGGATTGCAGCAAACTGCATATATTTAGAGGCGACCTAAACCTAAATGGTGGTTGTTCTAAAGACGCAAAATCCTGCTGCGGCCTCGTTGCTCATAATGTGCTCTTGGTGCGTCGATCGGTTTTGAGCTGCCTGTCTGAAAAGGCCATGATTGAGGCTTGTATCAGTAAGCATACCGCACCTGTCTGTGCTCATTGCGAAGAACACGTCTTCAAGAAATTTCAAGACAAGTTCCGGGATCGACAGAAAGTGAAATAGTGTCTTCAGGGGTAATTCGCCAAAAAGGTGAAGGGCTAAAACAATAGGCCCATTCCCAACTTGGTACCTCTTGCTGACCGCAACGTGGCTTTTTATTGATAATCTATTTGGCGAGGATCAAACTATGGCATTTTATGCCGACAGCACAGCGGTCAAGAAGACCGACAAACCAGACAGGTACGGTGTTGAGCGAAAGCCTGGTGAGGCTCCGTCAAGTCCGGGTATTTACAAGTGTCAAGCATGTGGCTACGAGGATGTCATCAACAGGGAGTGCTCAACTCTTCCTCCATGTGCGAATTGCAACAAGAAACCTCATAAATGGAAACTGCTTGTAACCGCAGCAGACAAATAACGATGCTTACTGGAAGGAGGGCGTTATGCTCAGTGACGCTGGTGGAAGCGTCGGCGGGGTTCGGATTGCTCGGCCAGGCTGACGCAGACAATGGATCTGCGCATTACCCCCCCCCCCTACTTGAAAGAGTGATTACAAATGGAAGGATTGCGACATGTCTAACTGCACAGCACCAGTACGCGGCCATCGCACGGCGAGCGCGGCAGCGGCCTGCCCCGCATGTAGTAGCCGCTCTAGCGGCTACCGGTCATACTCGCCCCCGTCCTACTCCCCATCCTACACCTCGTCGCCGAGCAACCGGGGCGGCGGGAGCAGCGGGGGCGGGTCCGGCAGCAGCGGAAGGCCGCGATGGTCACGAGCAGGTTCGTCCGTGTCATACACGCCTGCCCAAGTGCAGTCACTCACGCCAATCCGCCAAACCGTTGAGACGAGAGCAGCTGAGCAACCTGACCTGCGTGACGTCTTCCTGTGCCACGCGTGGGACGACCGGCAGGGGCCAGCCAAAGAGCTGCACAGTTTGCTCGTGGCGGCTGGTGTCAAAGTTTGGTTCAGCGAGAAGGACCTTGGCCTCGGCGTACCGATGATGCGCGCCATCGACAAGGGCTTAGCGAATTCGCGAATCGGGCTTGTACTGGTGACCCCTGCGCTGCTGGCCCGCCTCCCAAAAGAGAGCGTTGCCGACAAAGAGCTTTCGGCACTCCTCGCGGGCAACCGGCTCGTTCCCATTGTGCACAACACGACATATGAAGCTCTCCGCAATGTCAGCCCTATGCTCGCCTCTCGAACTGGCCTAGACACTGCAGAAGATTCAATGGCGGTGATCGCGGAAAAAATTTCCGATCTGGTTGATGTCTAGCAGCCTGCTGAAAATCTCAAAAACGTAATTTTGAATGGTGCTGTAGGCTTCAAAGTTGGCTGGTTTCACCCGAAAACCGCTCAAGATTTCGCATAGCATCACCGGATTTGTACATTTTTTGACCGGTAAAATTTCGGAAAATAGATTTTCAGCAAGCTGTTAGCCTTATAGCGCACACGGAAAGTCAAATTTTTTCCAAGGTGTGATCCGGCCCTGGATAATCGAGAGGTATCCCTGTAACAGATAAACACAAATGGTGATGGGTCGGCAGGCTCATCATCAAAACATCTTACAAACAGCCCATACCACGCGACCTGCAATTTCCAGCTCACCCAGCCTATCCTTGGGCACAACTACATCGGAATAGGCCTTGTTGGTGCAGACGATACGAAGGGCGCCATCAAAGTCAGCTTGCAGTCGCCTGGCAACAAGTCGGTTGTTCAGGCGGACGACATAGATACCATCAGCATCAAAGGCTTTGCTCTTGGCATCAAAGAGCGCGTAGTCACCATTCGCTAAGGCCCCCTCCATTGAGTCGCCGTCCACAGCCAGAGCATAAAGATCGTTCGGATCAACGCCGGCCTGCTTAAATAACTCGGGCGGCAAGTTGATGAAGCTCATGTCGTTGTTGCACCAAGACGGTCCCTGTACATAGGGGTCGTCAATACAGCGTGCGTCCACCAGCGCGAGGGTCACGGTTTTCATGGGCGTGGCAAACATGCCGCCCTCACCGGCAAGCAGCCAGTCCAGTCGAACATCCGCCGCCTTGGCCAAGGCCAGCAAAAACTTCCGGGTGGGTTCCCCTCCGGCCAAATAGCGCTGTATGCCGCTAATCGAAATGCCAGATTTCTTGGCTAAGGCGCTGACGCCGCCCTCCTGGCTGACCAGTATCTTGAGCCTTTCGACAAAGGCCTGGTCATTGTCCTCCTCGGGACGAATTGAGGTGGGCGCCAGATTTGAAGCCTTTTCTACCATAACATCATAACTCTTTGATTTAGATCGGCGCTCGTGTTCGGCACGAATTAACCCAATAGAGTCAATTAAGGTGCGAAACTGTTTACACAAAACCCCTATAGGGGTATTATTTGTCTCGATAGAGTTTTAGGGGCTTTCTATGCCGCTATGGGCGCGTTCGCGCTCCAATCATCTATAGGGCGCAACGGGTGGCTAGGCTCTTTCAGCCGACAGATCGTTTTCGCCCATGAAACAAAACACCCTCGCATCGGCAATTTGCCCAAGCGAATGCATACGCTCGCCGGTACTACACGGCCAGCGTCAATACAAACACCCACGGATGGGTGAGGTTGGTTGTCTGCTTCCAAGATGACGGGTTTGGCATCTTGGCCGAGTAGTGGGTTTGGACCACACATGCCTTGCATGTATCGCCATCTTGGCGACCGCCATGCTGCTCTCTCGAACTGTTTGACTTTATCACATGGTGGATTGGCTGTCAGTCGATCCAGGGGTTGACTGCTGCCCGCTGTCAGTGACCGGGCGCTTGCTAATGGAGTGGTTGGCGATGCAACTGGAAACGCGTCACAGTGCTTGGATACTTGCAGCTTTTATTACCTTCTTTTGTTTCATGCTGGTGGCCTGCGGAGGTGGCGGCGGTTCCTCCTCCGCCAGTTCCGGGTCTGGCACTACAGCTCCCGCCGTCAGTATTACCTCTGTTCTTCCGGTCCAACCGATCATTAGCCAGGCGGTCCAGTTCACCGCCAGCGGTTCCGGCAATGGCAGCCTGAGCTATGCGTGGAACTTCGGCGACGGCCAGAGCGGGGCCGGCGCATCTACGTCCCACACCTACGCGCAGAAAGGTACCTACACGGTCGCGGTCACACTAACCGACAATACCGGCGCGACGGCGACAGCGAATGCTACCGTCGTCGTATCACCCGTGCCGGTATCCGCCACGATCTCAAGCACCACCCCAGCCAGTCCGCTCAATGGGCAGCAGGTCACCTTCTTGGGCACCGGAACCGGCCAGGGTGCATTGACCTATGATTGGAGCTTTGGCGATGGCGCCACGGGCAACGGTGCCGGCGCCAACCATACCTATACCACCGCCGGACCTTATGCGGTGACGTTGACGGTCACCGACAGCGCAGGAACAAGCAAGACAGCCACCACCAATATTACCGTTCTGCAGGACAGCCCCACGGCCAGCGTCAGTGCCAGCACCAACAGCCCGGATGCCACGGAGACCGTGACCTTTACGGGTAGCGGGACCGGAAGCGGCACACTCAGCTATGTCTGGAACTTCGGCGATGGCTCAGCGCCTGTAATCGGCACCACAGTGACCCATGCCTACAGCAGCACGGGCAGCTATACCGTTTCTCTCTCCGTTACTGATGCGCTGGGCCATGCCGGCATAGCCACCAGCACCATCAGTGTGGCCTCGAACGCGCCGACGGCAGCTATCAGCCCGCAGGTTGTCAGTACCACCGTCGGCTTGGCGACGACTTTCCATGGCGTCGGCACCGGACAGAGCCCCGTGAGTTATGTCTGGAATTTTGGTGACAGCAGTGCCACCACCGCTGGTGCCAACCCAACTCATATATTCACTGCCACTGGCAACTACACCGTCACCCTGACTGTAACAGATGCCGCCGGATTGACCGCCATCGCAACGGATACCGTTGCAGTGAACTATCCGCCCGTGGCGGCCAGCATTGTTTCCATCAGCAGCAATCCCACCGCCGGAAAGGCAACGACCTTTGACGGTAGTGCCAGCGGCGGCACCGGCTCATACACCATCTATGCCTGGGACTTTGGTGATGGCACCACGGGCAGCGGCGTCGCGCCAAGCCATACCTATGCGGCAGCCGGGAGCTACACCGTTTCCTTGGCGGTGACAGACAGCGCCAACACCACGTCGCCGGCTGTTACGTCATCCATTACTGTGATTGACCCGCCAGCCCCTTCGGCGCTGACCATTACGCCGAGTTCGGCTACGCCCTCTATTAATAGTGTCGTCAGCTTTACCGGCGTGGCCAGTGGTGCCAACCCACTTACCTACAGCTGGGACTTTGGCGACGGCGGCCCCGCAGCCGCAGGGGCCACGGCCACGCACACCTATACGGTGATCGGCAGCTACACCGTGACCATGACGGTAACGGACACCTTCGGCCAGACCGCGCAAGCAACGGCGACGATTGTTGCCACCGCGCCGGAAACGGCAGGTTTGGCATTCCTGGCCGGGTCGGCGGTTCTGCCAAGCGCAGCCAACTATGGCGCATCCGACTTTGGCAGCTACATGGGTGGCGAAGCTATCGACAGCGCCGGCAACGTTTATGTTGCCGTCACCAGAAGCCATGTGATCGACAAGATTACCCCGGCAGGCATGGTGAGCACGCTGGCCGGAACGGTTGGCACTTCCGGCTCAGCGGACGGAGTTGGTACGGCGGCGAGTTTTAATCAGCCGAACGGCGTTGCCGTTGACGGTGCAGGCAACATCTATGTGGCGGACACCGGCAACCACGAAATACGCAAGATCACACCGGGTGGAGTTGTTACAACACTGGCCGGCAACGCCGCCAACAATACCCCCACCGATGGCGTCGGTACCGCCGCCGCCTTCAATTCGCCATTGGGCATCGCGATCAACAGCGCTGGCACACTCTATGTCTCAGACAACGCGGCAAGAAGTATTCGCAAGGTAACTTCCTCTGGCGTGGTGACCACGCTGGCAGCGAACTCCACCGGCCACTTTATCTTTGATGCTCCCGAAGGACTTGCTGTGGATGCTTCCGGAAATGTCTATGTCGCCGACAGGAACCAGTATCAAATTCTCAAGGTTACATCCGCTGGGGTCGTAAGTACCTTCGCTGGGTCCGGCACGACTGCGACCGTTGACGGCACCGGGACAGCGGCAAGTTTCCAGGGGCCGACCTCGGTAACCTTGGACAGCAACGGCAACTTTTACGTTGCGGATTTGACCACCGTTCGTGCCATCACGCCGGCTGGCGTCGTGACGACTCTTGCCGGGAATGGAAACTCCGTAGGTGCCATTGACGCGACCGGAACATACGCACGTTTCAGTAGCGTCTATGCCATTGCCCTGGATAGCGCGGGCACGATCTTTGTCACTGACGGACAGTTTATCCGTGAGATCACGCCATCGGGCACCGTGACTTCCTTTGCCGGGAGATATTCCGGCTCAGGTGCCGCCGATGGCATGGGCATTGCCGCACGCTTTAGTTCCCCGACCGGCATTGCCGTTGACAGCCTGGGCAACGCCTATGTGGCCGACAAGAGCAACGACATCATCCGCAAGATCACGCCGACGGGGATTGTCAGTACCTTGGCTGGTCTGCCCGGAACATCCGGTATCGTGGACGGAACCGGCGTGACCGCACGCTTCAATCACCCCAATGGTGTGGCCGTTGATAGTACCGGCAATGTCTATGTCGCTGACACCAGCAACGACACGATACGCAAAATCACGGCGAGTGGCGTGGTTACCACACTGGCAGGTACCGCTGGCGTGCATGGTATGACCGACGGAACCGGCGCTGCCGCGAGCTTCAACACGCCTCAAGGCATTGCCGTTGATACCGTTGGCAATGTCTACGTCGCCGACACGTTCAACGATGCCATCCGCAAGATTACACCCGCAGGTGAGGTCACGACCTTGGAGGGCGGTAGCTTTGGTTCAGCGGATGGCACAGGCACAGCGGCGAAATTTAACAACCCAGTGGGTGTCGCCGTGGATGGTGCAGGCAATGTCTTTATCGCCGACGCCAGCAACTTTGCCATTCGCAAGATCACGCCTGCCGGTGTGGTGACGACGCTGGCAAGCGTAATGTTTGGCACCATGACCGGCATCACTATCGACAGTTCCGGCAATCTTTACGTGGCCGACAGCAGCCACAACACGATCTGGAAAGTCACGCAGGCCGGTGTCGCATCCATCGTAGTCGGCACGGCAGGTAGTCAGAGCATTCAGTTGGGCGTTTTGCCGGGCGAGTTGTATGCGCCGCAGGGTGTCGCGATGGCATCAAACCGCGAGCTTTACATAACCACCCTGAGCGCCGTTCTGACGGCGGGGCTCTGAACAATTCCCTCGACGACAACAGGCAGTGGCACGAGCGCAAACCGTGCCGTGCTCACTGCCTTACTTTCACGTGCAAAAAATGGAGGATATATGCTGAACAGAAAGCCGTTGCCTACTTGTGTACGCCTAGCTCTTATAACCGCCCCGGTTCTGATGCTGGCCGGGTGCCAGTTGCCACCGCCCACACCGGATACGCCGCCACAGCCGGTTACGATCAACTGCGACGTGCCGACCTTTACGCCGCTGGCCGGCACGACAGATTCTGAGGAGCAAGGTGGTATTCGGATTTTTGTGACGCCCGGACCTTACAGTTGCGTGCCCTCGTCGAAAACAACTAGGGCTGCCGTTGATCCGTCACTTGGCGACTACATCACTCGACCACCGGCCACCAATCCCCAGCAACCACCCGTGTTTGTGGAAGATACCCAAACTCCAACATTGCTGGCTGCGCCAGACCGGCTGGTGTTCAGCATCACTATCAAGAACAACCTGCCGCGCGTGTTTCGTGGGTCGGGTACAGTGGTCATGTACAACATTGGCGGCAAGAACCAGAATGTCGACCAAAGCAACTTCAGCGAGTTGAACAACTTGATCGTACCGCCCCAGACCGAGGCGCAAGTCACGATCTACGGACCGCCGCTGGCGCAGATTGACCCGCAACAGAAGCTGGCCCTGTATCTGTATGACGTGGTGACCAAGACTGACGCTGCCGGCAACGTGACGCAGAAGCAGAACTTCGAGTGGGACTACAAATACACCCTGACTGCCAAGACCCAGCAGGGCATGGTTACGAAGTCCCGCCATTGGATTTTAGGCTGATTATCAGGTCAAATTGAGGGCAATTGGCATTTTATGACAATTGACCCTTCCCGGTGCCGGACTCTTGTTAACGGATGGCTGAGCTCATTAGTTCTGCACCAAGCTTAAGAACATGCGTCTGGCGACCGCACATTCGACTACAAGAATAACTACTTTTACGAAAGCTAAAACAATGTCTCTATTCATGTGAAGCCAACAATTTTTCAGAAAACACTCATGCCCTTCGCTTAGAGTCACAGCAGGCACACCTGACTATGCGACGGTATCTCTTGCTGTAAAGGACAAATAATACTAACTGAGCATGAGTTGTACATAAAGATAAAACCATCAAAGGCTTAACCCAATATGCCTCGCGTAGGCCTGGCTCCATAAAAACCTGTTATGTCTGACAGTTGACGACGATTTTCGCCATGGGGTTAGCTTGAAGATCAGCAAGGTTAATAGCTCGTTAGCTACTACGCGCCTAATGACACCGTCCAATAACCCTTGTCTGGCATGCACAGCTTGCACTCTCCGAAGAAAATTCGAGAGAATTTAACTTTATGGCATTCAAAATGCTTTTACGTTTTTTTGTCTTTTTTATATTTTTTAAAGTTGTTATCAGCCTGAGGAAACAGGTTTCTGGCAATAATATAAAGTAGTCCAAAGAACTGAAGCGGCGCCTCAATGATCAGGCCCGTGATGGCAGTATTGCTAATGTTCCATTTATAAACACCGTTTAGGATTACCACCAAATAAGAAGCCAGGGTAAAAAAGCAAGTTGCACAAAGAAACAATATGCCAAATTTGTTCTTAAGTCGTCGGTTCAAATCATTTGATATAATTGAGTCAAATGCCTCTATTCCAATTCCATCGTCCATGCACTCCTTTGCCAACTCTAGGAGTTTTTCTGTATATTCGCTATCATCCATGGCATTGCGACCGAAGAAGGTTGGAAAGGTTGCTGGAAGTATGCCTTTCTTGCGTTCATCCCTTACTGACATGAGTTTCACAATCGCGTGCAGTGCACTTGATGCCAACAAGGGGTGCCGTCCATCCGTGAGTTTTGAGGTGACATCTGGAGAGAGCTGCTCCGGCGATAGGCTGCCCGCTGAGGGTGGATGATGCGAGGACGAGGGTATGGAAGGAGAGGCAAGAGTTGGCTTTGACTTGCTTGCCGGGTTCAGCAAGGTAGATTCATTCGCCTCATCATTGACAGGCTCGCCAGAAACGGGGCCTAAAGGCGCAGGCTTGCCCGCAGTATCTTCGCCTCCGTCATGATTTCCTTCATTCATATGCTATTTACCGAGCTCTGTCGGGTAGGTTACCATGATAGGATTTTCTATAAGCTTTTGGAATACTAAGGAATAGTAATGCCACACATCGAGATAGCGGCAAAAATTATTATAGATGCCGCCCTTATACCCGATCATGAGCGCAAGGCAGTAGAAGAGTCCAAAGATAAATTTGGAATTGATGACACTCTTGCGGATTTTTATGTCAGGCGAATGCAGGTTCCTGGTGGACCGCTTCCTGATCGAGGCGAAGTACTGGATTTGCTATACTACTCGCTCGACGCAGCTATAGCTCTTTGGGCATACTGCACCGACGAAGATCAAATAACCTACGTGTATGAACGTGCGGTACTTGTCGGCTCCCAGCATAGAGGTAAAATTAGGCTCAATAGAGTGCAACTATCTCTTAAGTTGAGGAAGATGTATCGGTTGGTGGCAGATCAGGCGAATCTTCCCGAAAGAGACAAGCAAGGCAGGCCAATCGACAAGATATTGGTTCGCAGAAAAACCAGGGCAACTCTTGCAATCATCAATCAGTCAATCAATCACCGAGGGACTCGATGAGCCAGTATATTGCTTTTAGATCAACTTAGGGCTTAGGCTCTTGTGGTGAGCTAAGACGAGAAATGGCATAACTTGCCGATTTTTTTATAAATGCTGCTCCGGCATCTTCTGATAGATCAACTTGCGGCAACTGCTTATTGATCTGCTCTTTGGCAGGACTCTCTCCGCTTGACGGCGCTAACGTCGATATGGCGTAAGAGGCGGCGTTGCGGATAAACATTAGGCCTGCCCTTGCTGTTTTATATGCTTCAGCAGTGCCGCCATGCAGTTTGGCAATTTCTTCAACCTGATGATCTAGTGAGCTCATGAGTCCTCTTTGGTTGGTATGCCGTAAGCAATAGATTGCTTTTTCAGCATTTGCAACCGAGTAGTATCGGCTCTACGCGATGACAGCACTGCTCCGAACTGTCATTTAAGATCGCTAAACTCAAGATTCAACTGCTTGGCTTGGTCTAGCGGTCGGCGCTTTAGAAAGTCCCTGGTCATGAGCCTAGTCAAGGCCGCCTGACTTATTCCACCCAAAGCATCTCTCCATGCTTGGCATGCCTTGAGCTCACTTTCACTCAGCTTGAGAGTGACTTTTATGATCGTATCGGCCATGCCGACTTGCTCCATATTGCTCCGTAACGCCGCACCATAAGAGCTTATGGTGCAAAATACAGCAATCCGCTGCAAACCGCAACATCTGATGCTTGGAAAGCTTAACGCTGTCTATTCAGATGAGCCAAGGAAAGGGGCGCAGATTCTACCAACTGCCAATTAGCGAAACCATCTATCCACGTCCACTACTTGCTACTCGTTCTGCTTGAGAGCAAGGCCGAAGGGCTCCATCCATGTTTGGTTCGGTTGATCGAATTGGAGGTAACTTAGGGCAAGCGTCTGCTGGCTTACGGGCCCTTGGATGGCCCCGCCGCAGCCGCTTGCAACTCTCATTGACCGTAGTAGGGATTTTCCCTGGCCCGCTCCCGGCACTGCCGGATTTCCCAAAACCCCGGCGCGTAGGCCAAGACCACATTCGACAGCCCAGCCAGATTCAAAAGCATACTCCCCGCTGGCATGCCAAACAGGTCATGCGGTAGGACAGCCGGCACCTTGACCTGCTGCCAGTTCACCCCTTCGTTGTTGTTGGAGCTACCGTTCGGCCCGCCGGTACTTTCCCCTGACCCCTGATGGTAGCCATAGACCACCTTCGTGGTTTCCCCGGCGCGGTCAGACAACCATTTTGACGTCGTCAGATCATTCGGCCCAAAACTGGCGACCGCGCCGGCCATACCGATGAAGGTCTCCCACCGTTCCTTGTACAGACCCTTGAGCTGATTCATGTCCTGGAGCACCGGCATGATCTGAATTCCGTAACCACGCACCAACGCCCAAACCGTCTCAATCAGCTGAAGGTGGCCGAGGGCGGCAAACTCATCCAGCATAAACAGCACACGCGGCTCACCGCGCTCACGGGTGCGCAGCACGCCGCGCATGGCCGACGACAACAGTAGCCGTAGCCATTTGGAGTGCCGTTCCATCATGTCCGGTGGCAGGATCACATAAACAGTCACCGGCCTTTTCTTCATCTCCCGGAAGTCAAAGCCGTCCTGCCGCAGGTCAGCCGCAATCTCGTCATCATCAAAGGGCTCCGTCTGCCGTTTGGCCGCCGAGGCGATAGACCGGATTTCATTGGACCAGTCAGAGAATTGCGCCGCCTTGTTGCGCAAGCCCACCGGCATGCTCGCCCGCATCATCTCCAGGGCATAGGCCGGCAGGCCCATGCCGCGATAACCATTCTTCTCAGTCGGCTCGATCACCGCCTCACACAGCATCCGCCGCACTTCCGCCATCGTCGCCGGTCTGTTTTCTTTACGTGCCTGGATGGTAGCGTACATGATGAGCGCCGCGATCAACGACCGCGCCGACCCATCCCAATGCGGGTCTTTGCCTTCAATCTTGACCAGCGCATCAGCCAGCAGCGCCGCATCCGAATTAAAAGAAGGCAAGTCCGGGTCCAGTGCCGCCAACGGGTTGTAGCCGGAACTTTTTAAATCCGGGTAAACATTCGTCAGTACCCCGAACGGATTGATGATAACGACCTCACCCAGCGTGCGCCGAAACGGTGCCGTCATCGCTGCCAGTTCGCCTTTTGGGTCAATGACGAAGATCGAGCGATCCGTACATTGCAAAAGATTAGGCACCAAAAGCCGCATGCCCTTGCCAGTTCCATTGGGGCCGAACACAAGGATATGCCTTTCCCCACCGTATCTCAGCTTGCCACCAACGCCATTGCCTTCGACCAGACGCCCCAGGCCAATAGCATCCGGCTCGTCAGAACCCAAGGCCAGCGGCTCCGCATGTCCCAACCGAAACAACCCGCCGCCGCGTTTCACGAGCCAACCCATGGCCGCTCTCCGTCCTTAGTCTTCGAATTCACGCCGTGGACCACCACCCGGACCGCGCAAGGCGCGATCAACTTCATCGGCCTCAGCGGGACCAGCATCACCATGGGCCTTCTGTTGGTGCACCATATCTAAGCCCGGTCGCTGTATTGGCATCTCACCGTTGAACGGACTAAACAGAATCTCAAGCGCCGCTTCCAGTGTCGAAAGCGCCCCCGTTCCCATCATGCCTATTGCCACCACGGCCAATGGTCCCGTCCACCATCCGCTGATCTCATGCAGCTGGTAGACATGACGCCACGTATACCAAGCAAGCAGAATGCCGCCGGCCAAAAACGCCAAACCGTTACCCAAGTTCTTTTTTTGCAGCGCCCATGCCAAACCAATGCGGTAGGGCACGGCGCCGATTTGTGCCGTCCAGTTAATGCGCAGCGCCGTATACAGGATGATTGAACTCAGTGCCGCAGCCGCGATCCACACAATTTTATGGATCGACCATGGCGCATTGATGAACCGCAGCAGCCGTTCATACTCGGCATGCAACACGGCCAAATGAAACAGCTTGGGCATGATCCACGCTCCCGGTGTCAGTCCTTGAACTCGCGGCGGCCACCGCCGCCCTGACCGCGCAAGGCGCGGTCCACCTCGTCCGAACCAGCCGTCCGCGCATCCCCATAGGCTTGCTGGCGTTTCACATCATCCAGCCCCGGTTGCTCCGGTGCCTTCCCGCTGAACGGACTAAACAGCAAAGCAAACACCGCCTCGCCAATATACATGGCGCCCGTTCCCAGCAGACCGACCGCCAGCAATCCCAGCGGCGCACCCCACCACAACTTAACGTCAAACAGCAGGTGCAGGTTTTGCCGGATAAACCCCACCAGCACGACGCCCAGCGTCGCAAAGATGATGCCACCGGCCAGCACCTTCTTCTTGTCGTCCCATACCAAACCAAAGCGGTACGGTATCGCCCGGAACTCAGCAACCCAATTGGTACGGACAATCGTATAGAGGATCATCGTGGCGAAGGCCGCCACGACCAGCACGAAGATTTTATGAAAGGACCAAGGCGCGTTGAAGAAACCAATCAGCGCCGCATAGTCAGCGTTCAGGTCAGCGAGTACGGGGAGATGCAACATCGGTCAAACTCCGCCAGCGTGGAGCGAGATGCAAGCAACCAAACCCCCGACCATACGCCATTCCCCGCAACGCGTCCCCTGACAGATAAGTCAGGAGACGTCCCCCCCGTGATTGCGTCAGAATGCAGGGTCATGCCGTTTTCAAATTTACGTTTCTGGGTCCATGGCTGGGCTGATCTTCGACAGTGTACGCGGCTATGCATGTCACAAAAATGCATGCGTATTTATGAAGTGTTGGTGTTTTTTACTTGAGAAGTTGCAGTGCAGCAAAGTATTAGGAAGGCAAACCAGCACGGCCCGAAACCACACGAAGTGTGAGTTAAGGGCCGTGGCAAGGCAGCGGAGGAAAACCGCGCGTGTGTCACGCCCGCTTTTCCTCCTGTCCTTGCAAGGGGGCTTTTGCCCCCGTTGACCCCCGATGGCCGCCCGGCCATCAGACCCGACCTCCGCTCGGAGCCGCCGCCTATGCCTGGCAGCAATCCCACCAGCGCCTCGCCCGACCGCGAAGACAGCGCCGTTAACGACAACGCCGGTAGTACGCCTGCCAACGTCGTGCAGGCGCCACCCAAGCGGCGGCGGCCCACCAGCAAAAGTGCCGGCAATTCACGCAGCGGCAGCGACAGCCGCCGCATGACGCGCTTGGTGACCATCCGCTACACCGAGGAAGAGTTTGCCGAGCTGGACGAAAGCGCCAGCCGTGCCGGCATCACCCGTCCCAGCTACATACGCCAGCAGTCATTGTCCAAACCCAAAGCCCGCAGCACCCGCCGCCCGCCCATTGAGCGGCATTTGCTCGCCAAGACTTTGGGCCAGATTGGCAAGGTCGGCTCCAACCTCAACCAGATTGCCCACGCCGCGAACATGCGGCCCGGCCAGCGCGTGGACATTGAAAATCTCCTGGCCGAGCTGCGCGACAAGATCGTCCCTGCCATCATGCAGGCGCTCGGGCGTGATGCATGATTATCAAAGGCAAGCCCGCCGGCAGCGTCGGATTCTGGTCCAAGCACCTGTTGCGGACTGACACCAACGAGAAGGCGGAGATCAAAGAGATACGCGGTCTGCTGGCCGACAACCTGCCGACCGCCCTCCGGGAAATGCAGGCCGTGGCCAGTGGCAGCCGTAGCCACGGCAACTTCATGTACCAGGCAAACATCAACCCGCTGGCCCATGAGCACCTGACCCTGGAGCAGTGGAAAGAGTCCATCGACCTGCTGGAAAAGAACCTGGGCCTGGAAGGCCATCAACGGGTGGTGGTGGAGCATATAAAGGAAGGGCGACAGCACTACCATGTCATCTGGAACCGGGTGGACGTGGACAACCTGCGGGTCGCCGACATGGGCGGCAACTACTACAGCCATGAACGCACGGCCCGTGAATTGGAGCAGCGGTTTGGTTTGGAGCCGACCCCGCGTGTGCATGGCGAGCGCGAGGGTCCGCGCACGCAGGAGCGTCCGCCGGCACAGTGGGAAGAGGAACGCGCCGCCAAGACCGGCATCGACGTCGATGTCATGAAGGCAGAGTTGACCCAGCTGTGGCGCACCACGGACAGCGGTAAGGCGTTCGCCGCCGCCATCGAGGAGCGCGGCTACGCTCTGGCCAAGGGCGACCGCCGCGATTTCTGTGTCATCGACCAGGCCGGTGATGAGCACAGCCTCGCCCGGCGGCTGGAAGGGGTGAAGGCCAAAGAGGTGCGCGAGCACATGGCCGATGTTGACCGCGACACCTTGCCCAGCGTTCGTGAAGCCAGCGAACGCCAGAAAGAACGGGTCGATGGGCGACAGTTTGTTGACCGCGATGCGGCGGATCGGGTTTGGCAAAGCAAGGTCAATGACGCCGGCATTGCCACCGACGAGGCCGACCGGAAACAGCAACAAGCGGTCATGTCCGAGTTGGGCAAGGCCGCGCGTGCCGATGATGCCACGTTGCGGGGACAAGAGAACGCCGCGTACTGGAAGGAGTACCGGGAAAATCAGGATGCCGCGACGACGCGCCGCACCGACCAGTGGGAAAAACAAGTCGCCGCAGACCGCCGCAAGGGTGGCGGCCAGCACAACCGGCTCGAACTCTCGCCCGAGCGGGCCGTGATTAAAGTTGCCGATAGCGCCACGGGCGTATTGGGCAAGCTGGTCGATTTTTTGGAGAACCTGCTCACCGGCGGTAGTGGTCCGCCGCCGCGTGATCCGAACCAGGATCAGGTGGACCGCATCATTGAGGAACGGCGGGCGGATGCCGCGCTTGACCGTATCCGGTTGAGCATGGAGCGCGGTGAAGGTCTGGCGGCCTCGGACGTCCGTAACCTGACCCGCGACCAGATGGAAAATATCCGCAGCAAAGGGGATGACGCACTGATACGGATTCTTGAGCAGATGGAGCGCGACCGGCAGCGGGAGCGAGATGACGGCAGGAGCCGGGAACGATAAGTGGCTCTCACCATCGCCGCAGCGGTGTGAGCCCGGAAGGGAGCGGCAGGCCGGGCCTGAGACTGGCATCAGCGGCGTTCGGCGTGCGCCCGACGTTTCGTCAGGCGGCGTGCTGGGTCACTGCGCTGAGCCGATCCAGGCCGGAGAGGGCAGCAGAGCGACAGAGGCGGAGGGAGTTGCTGCAAGCCAAACGGCTACGCCGTCGCAAGAGACGCAAGGCATTCAAGGCCTACGGGCGAAAGCTGTGCAACTTGCCAGTGATAGTGCCGTGCCGCCGGAACTACAGTACCAAGGCGGAACTCTACGAGTACCACCGCCTGAACGGCACTCTCGCCGTGTTCTGGATGATGTATGGGTTGCCAGAACGGGAGTTGTGACAGCTTGCACAAGACTCAAGTTATGGTTGTCCTCCAGAGGAACAATAGGCCCCACTTCGTTGCACGCGATATTTAGTTGTTATGGTGCTGGTGTTGCATGAGGGCAAACTGATAACTTTGACGGGTCTCATTGCGCGAGATACGCTGATAGGCTAATCCCGTTCGCCTCTAAAAACTAGAAAGGATGTTGACAGGCATGGCCGGACCATATGCTGTACAGAGCAAACAAGGTTCCTTATGGCATCGTTGGGATCCCCACCTTCATACTCCGGGTACTGCACTCAATGATCAATTTACGGAATCCGATCCCTGGACTGCGTTCTACCGCGCCATTGAGGCATCCGATCCCCCTATTCGAGCTCTAGGTATCACAGACTATTTTGACATTCAACGCTATGAGCAGGTCTTAGAGCAGAAGCAGGCCGGTCGGCTGCCCAATGTTGGTCTGATTTTTCCAAACGTGGAATTGCGATTGGGAATAGAGACAACGAAGGGATCACCAATTAATTTTCATCTGTTATTCTCCCCAGAAGATGCGGATCATGTAGAACGAATTAAACGTTTTCTGTTGGAGTTTGAGTTTATCTATCAAAATGATTCATTCCGATGTCAGCCCGTGGACCTCATTCGCCTAGGTAAATTGCATAAATCATCTTCGCTTGATGATGATGCCGCGCGTTCGGAGGGTGCCAATCAGTTCAAGGTGAACTTCGACAAGCTAAAAGAGGCATGGGAAAAGAACGAATGGGTCAGAAAAAATGCATTAATTGCAGTCGCGGGTGGTGAAAAGGACGGAACATCTGGACTACGTGACGCTACAGGATCGTTCGCAGCACAGCGCCAAAACATTGAAGCTATGGCACACATTATCTTCAGTGCCAATCCCAATCAGATTAAGTTTTGGCTTGGAAATGGTACTGCATCAATTCTTGAGTTGGAGCAAAAGTATCATGGGCCAAAGCCTTGCCTACATGGCTCAGATGCCCACACGACCGCCAAGGCGGGGCAACCTGATCAAGATCGTCGTTGCTGGATAAAGGGTGACCTCACATTTGAGTCTTTGCGCCAAGCTTGCATTGAGCCCGAGGAGCGCGTCTACATTGGTGCGGAGCCGCCTCGTGGGGCATTGGATGGCAATGTTATTAATAAGGTCTCTGTTTCAAATGCCAATTGGCTTACTCATAGCACCATTCTGCTGAATCCAGGGCTCGTTGCAATAATTGGAGCACGAGGCTCAGGTAAAACTGCGCTAGCAGATATTATTGCGGCGGGTGGATTAGCGCTTACTCCGCACCTCAACGAAAGGTCATTTATTCTTCGTGCCAAAGCTCATCTCGGTAACAGTAAATCAGAACTGGAGTGGCAATCTGGAGAAATCACTGGCAACGAGCTGTCTCAGACGGATATGGAAGAGCTACTTGATTACCCACATGTCCAATATTTGTCGCAGCAATTTGTTGATCAGCTTTGTTCGTCGGATGGCATGAATGACGCATTGGTGGATGAGATTGAGCGGGTAATCTTCGAGGCGCACGCCATTTCCGATCGAGATGGCGCATCATCATTCACAGACTTGTTATCGACGCGGCTGGAGGCCTCAGGCGAGAAGCGAAGCCGACAGCAGCAATCACTTGTCAGCGCCTCAGCAGGCCTCGCTGATGAGCGCGCAAAAAAAGCCAATTTGAAGTTGCTTGAGAAGGAGCGGGATGAAACACTGCGAGTCCTTGAAAAGGATAAGAAAGATCGTAGCCAACTCATCCCCAAAGGTAACGAAGATCGTGCTAGGCGACACGAACAAATCTCAAACGCTGTAAATGATAAGCGCTTAGAGGTGGAGCGTGCAAAACGCCGGCTACAGGCGATCAAGAATCTGCAAACCGATGTACAGGATTTTCGAGCGCGTCAGGCACCAAATTTATTGGCCGCTTTAAAAAGGACTCGCCAAGATGCCGCACTGAGTATCACAGATTGGAATGAATTCAATGTTGACTTTGTTGGGGCTGTCGACCCCCTGCTTGTGAGGCTCGCTCAACAAGCGAAAGATTTTCTTAATAAATTGCAGGGCCAAGAAAATACAGGCACATCAGCGCAGCATGAGTCAGATAAAAATGTCTCATTAATTCCAAAGGACTCCAACTTATCAGAGCAGACCCTGTCATTGCTTGAAAAAGAAATGACCCGCATTGGTGAGCTGGTCGGCGTAGATACCTTAAATGTAAAGCGCTTTGCTGCACTATCAGATAAAATTACGAAAGCTGAAGCTGCTTTGGTTAAATTAAATGGGCAGATCGAATATATTTCGGGTTCTGATGAACGCATTAAGGCGCTTATAGAGTCGCGGCGCGTAGCGTATGCTGGCATTTTTGAGGCCATTGTCGAAGAGCAATCTGAGCTTATAAAGCTCTATGAGCCCATAGAGCATCGTATAAATCAATCATCAGGTTCTCTCTCTAAGCTGTCATTTTCTGTTCGACGTCAAGTAGATATAGAGGCATGGGCAAAAACTGGGGAGTCACTGCTTGATTTGCGGATGAATGGTCCGTTTAAAGGGCGCGGTATGCTCCTGGAAGCTGCCCGCGATACTTTGCTTACTGCATGGATAACTGGCAACGCTACTCAAGCTGCTAATGCACTCTTTGCTTTTGTTAAGGCAAATGAAGATAACCTTCGGGCGCATCGCCCTGAGGGCAGTGATCCGCGCACTTGGGCGCGAAGCATATCGGACTGGCTCTATAGTACGGATCACATTACTTTAGGCTACGGACTTCAGTACGATGGTGTCGAACTGGAACAGCTGTCGCCGGGAACGCGTGGCATTGTCCTGTTATTGCTTTATCTCGCAATTGATGCGGAGGATGAGCGACCACTGATAGTTGATCAGCCTGAAGAAAATTTAGACCCACAGTCTATATTCGTTGAACTTGTCGGTCGTTTCAGAGAGGCAAGGAAGCGGCGGCAGATTATTATTGTTACACACAATGCAAACTTGGTGGTTAACACTGATGCAGATCAAGTGATCGTGGCAAGCTGTGGGCCGCACCGCCCCGGTCAATTGCCGATAATTTCTTATAATAGTGGCGGCCTCGAAAATCCAGAAATTCGACAAGCCGTCTGTAATATTTTAGAGGGTGGCGCAAGGGCTTTCAAAGAGCGAGCAAGGCGTCTTCGTGTTTTAATTTAAGCGAGTGAGGCTTTTTCGGAATGGCTTCGCTCCTTGTGCAGATGTTAAGGTAGATATTGCCAGAATTATGTCATTGAAATCATTTTTATGAAGCTGGCCATCCGAGGGTCTGAGAACTGATATACACCTCTTTTTATCCGTCTAAAAATCTTTGTGTCGTCGTTGCATGTTAGGCCCTTTAGATAGCTTGGTATTTTTTTTGAATCAATAGAAATACCTAATATTTCATTGAGTCGTTCTCTGAGTTGGGCAGTCGAAAACTCAGACCCATTGCACGTGGCTGCGGCCAATAAAACACGCTTACACTCCGCCTCCTTTTGGCCGCGAACAGCAGATTGATAAAGTGAGGTCAATGATCCCTCGGCAGAGGCAACCGCCAACTTAAGTGCTTCGTTTAATTGCTCAAGTGTTATGTGGCGTTTTTTGTTGAGAATGGCTTGCTCTGCGCACTTTAGCGCTATCAGGTGTGTAAAATACGGATATCCTGCGCTAATCTCAACAATTTTGAAGATGACTTCATCCTCAAAGACAAGTCCAATCTTCTGTGATCCATCAAGAATTATTCGCTTCAGTTCATCTTCACTCATTCGCTCAAGATGCAGTTCCATTAAGCATCTTCTGACGGACGGGTGGCCGGCGGTTAAATCATCTGCCGTCTTCCCAATTCCAACAAGTATTACCTTTGCTGACTGGGAGTTATCGCTTAGATATTTCAGCAGCTCAGCCATTTTCTTTCTTTCTACCTGATCGTGAACGGCATCAAATTCATCAATTACGATCAAGCATTGGATGCCCTTTAATTTTGACCCAACCCAGCTTGGCGAAAGAGTGCTACTCTTGACCTTGAATTTCTCCGTAGATTTTTTTTCGGCACCAACCTCAAATCCAATTTTTTCGTTTCCCGCCTTTACATTCCCATGCATCTGAACTTCTTTTGTTCTTTCGTCCAAATCAAGGTCAAATCCAAGTTCGCGCAGTGCATGATCCATTATTGTGGAGAAAGTATCCGTTGAGTCACATGATTTTGAAGACAATTTTCCTTTATAAATTTGTTTTAATATCATATTTGTTACGGCATTTGCGAGAGAGCTTTTGCCAACGCCTCTGTCTCCGTATAATAGGGCATGATTTCCAGGGGTAATAACGCACTCGACCAGCCTGCTGACTTGGTCTGATCTTCCAATAAAGTGCTGAATTGTTTTTATCGGCATGTGCGGAGTAAAAACAGTTTTAACTTTGGAGTTTTGTAAGACGATTACATCGTCTATCCCTTTCTTCAAATCCGCCATTTTATTCTCACTTTTTGGCAAGCATAATATATTGCTGAGTGCTGCTTATGTTTTGTGAAGATCGGCAGCGCTAAAATGTTAGAAGTGCTTTTTTCCTATCCAAACGCATGGGAATTTATTTGGACGTCATGAGATGAAAAATTAGTCTCAACTAAAATAAGCTTATGGCTTGGTTTGGTATATTTTGTGTTGAAGATGTCATATTTCTGCGGGAAATACCACTACTTGACAGTATTTATTGGTGGCGTCTGCCCGCTTGTTTTGTGTCGTCGCTCTCTTAGTTGCGGCCTTGTGCGTCGTTAGGGGGATGCAAGTTGCCTTCAACGGAGGCTACTTATCGTAGTCGTTCTTCAAGTGATTCAGCCTGCTCTGCGAATTTCTCTGGGCTCTTTTTGGCCAGTTGCGCCAAGTTGTGTACTTTCCAACGAATCCCCGGCAGCTGTTCGAGATGCCCAACTCCCAGTAAAGACCAATCCGGGCGACCTGAAACGAGTGATAGTAGAAAATGGCGCTCATCAGCAGTCAGCCCGGTTTGAAGTTCGTGGACCATCCTTTCCCGTGCCGCCAGTAGTTCGGGCAGCTTTATTGGCTCCATAGTCATACCTAAGAAGTTGCGTTCGTACTCCTGCTCTATGTTACGCAGAGTTGGGAACAACACTTCATGCACTGGCCGGTTATGGCTTGCGAGATAGACGACAAATGCACGGCGAATTCCGGCGGTGATGCCTTCGTGTTCAAACAACTTCATCACATCGAACAGATCACGGGGGTGCTGTCTGTCCATGGCCGCTACGAGCTTTCCGCCATAAACGTCCTCCAGTGATACCACCGGAATCTCTAAATCGGCCATCAATGTGTCGCGGGCGGTGGGTGTCAATGCGGCGATACGAACTGGCTGGACGGTGCCTCTCATTACAAAATTGACTTCGACCTTGACCTCAATGTTCGCACGCCGGACCAGTAGCTTGGTTTCGCCAGCTCCAGTTGAGGCAATCGCATGTGTTTGAAATCCTCGGCTCCTTAGCCGATCTGCGGCCTGCCTGATAGCCTCATTGATTTGCTTCAATGCTTCGTCACGGGGTAACGTATAGTCTGGAAATACCAAGTCCAGATCGACTGACAGCCGGGGCATGTCACGGATAAAAAGGTTGATTGCGGTGCCGCCCTTCAATGCGAACGTGTCATTCACAAAAATAAATGGGGCGATCTGTGTCAGCAGGCGTGCGGTATCAAGATAAGTCTGATTCATGGTTTGAGCACCAACAGCCCGTCAGCAGAACGTGACACCCAGGAGCGGTCGCTTCCCGTGGGCAGTTGGGCCGGGTCCAATTTGGCTGCCCATGGCAGTGAGAGTTCTCGGCCTAACAGCAGGCAAAGGCGCACGGTCTTGACGCTAGTGCAGTGTTGCAGCAGTTCGCGCAGTACGTCAGCACGCAAGCTATAGGTGCTTTCGGTGAGTTCCCGTGCTTCTTGTAACGGCTGACGCACGCCCACCTCACTGAGCATCTCCAGTAGTGCGCGCTCAGGTGTTGATACTCGTGGTGCGTCGCTACGCTTCTCAAACGGACCTGCGTGTAGCGGGGTGTCCGAAGGCTCATCGAACAGTCTTTTGCGGTGGTATTCAGCAGGAAACCGTTCAGTAAACCATTCAGGTAGTCGAAAGGCTGTCCATCCATAGAGTTGAAGTACAGCGTTTTGCGACAGGTAGTGTCTCACGCCGTACCAGTCCAGGGCCGACTTGCCACCGACATGCAAGCCGTCGACAGAGCGTTGTAACTGCTTCAGGCAGGCATGCAGTTCCAGCGTATCGTTAGGGCGACAGTAAACTCCACGCGCTATGCGGGAAAGCCAGCCAGCGCGGACATAGTGAACAGCCAGGTCGGCAGAGATACCCATGGCCGCTAAGTCTGTCGACCTAACGGGGGCTCCCGGTGCCCACTGCCGATACAAGGAGTTTAGTTTGGTTCTGTCAGTCGTAGTCATACTACGATAAGTACCACTATTCAAAGACCCTGCCAAGCCCTTTGTTTGGCGCACATAGTCGTAGTCCAACTACGATAACTGCAAATATTCCAAGCTATTTGGCGGTTTAGCACTTGCTATGGCGTCCCTGGCTCCACCGGGCCGGGCTCTACTCGCTCCGCTCCCCGAGCCCTACGGTCTCGGCCATCCGGTAACGATCCCTGACGCTAGGCCTGGCGGTCGGTTCCTTCTCACCTGCTAAGGGGTTCGGCTACGCCCAACCCCCAAGTTCATGCGTCTGCAAACCCAAAGCTGCGCCTTCGGCCCGCAGCCGGGAAAAGCCTAAGGGCGCCGCCCCCGCGCGGATCAAGGGTGCGCTTCGCCGCTGACCGGGGTATCCCCAACTTTCGGACGCCTTGCGTCCTGCCAAGCCGGGTGATTCCCCACCCCGGTCATCGCCCTTGCTCCTTGCTACCCCGGTCTCGCCGACGGGCAGACGTGCAGCGCAGCGCTGCGCGTACAGCCCAAAGGAGCAAAAGCCATGAACAAGCAAAAGACACCCCGCGATGATGTGTATACCCGTGTCACCAACCGCATCATTGCTGATCTCGAACAAGGCGTAAGACCTTGGCAAAAGCCATGGGATGCCGGCAACGCAGCCGGTGCTTTGGTCTGGCCCCGGCGGGCCTCAGGGGCGCAGTACCGGGGCATCAATGTTATGTTGTTGTGGGGTGCGGCAGCCGAGCGGGGTTATCAGTCCGCTATCTGGATGACCTACAAGCAGGCCACCGAGTTGGGAGCACAGGTACGCCGGGGCGAGACGGGCAGTCTGGTGGTGTATGCCAACAGCCTCAAGCGGACTGAGACCGACGCCAAGGGCGAGGAAACCGAGCGGGAGATTCCTTTTATGAAGGGGTACACCGTGTTCAATGTGGAGCAGATCGACGGACTGCCGGCGCACTACTACCACAAGGCCGACGAGCAAACCCGTGAACCCATCGCCCGCATTGAACAGGCAGAAAGCTACTTTGCCAATACTGGTGCAACTATCCGCCATGGTGGCGACAAGGCTTATTATTCCCCGGCGCTTGACCATATCCAGATGCCGCTACGTGAAAGTTTCTGGTACCCGGAAAGCTATTATGCCGTTTTGGCCCATGAGACTACGCACTGGACGGCCCACCCGTCACGACTGGCCCGCGAGTTGGGGAAGCGGTTTGGCACTCGCGCCTATGCAGCGGAAGAGCTGATAGCTGAGATGGGATCAGCTTTTCTGTGTGCTGACCTTGGCATTACCCCGGAAGTGCGGCCCGACCATGCCGCCTATCTGGCGTCATGGCTGGACGTGTTGAAGGCTGACAGTCGCGCCATCTTTACCGCCGCCGCTCAGGCGCAACGGGCGGTGGACTTCCTGCATGGTTTGCAGGCGGTGAAAGTGGCCGCTTGAAAGTGACGCGTCTGGATTGAGGCCGGGGTTACAACCCGGCCCGTATCCGTGCGTCGGCTCGCCAATCCCTGCGGAATTGGCGAGCCGGGAAAAGCGGGCAAGACCACTGCCGGTGGCCGGAATTCCGGGCAATCGGTGGCTCCGGACACGATGCAGGCAGCCCGAGCCCAAGCAAGGGGGTCGGTCACAGGGAAGGGCTGGCACGGAGCCCACGCGCAGGCCGGCGGCTTGCTCAAGCTTGCTGGCAGCCAAAAGCTGGGCCGCTCCTATCTCGGCATCGAGCTGGATATGCGGTACCATGCGCTCGCCAGCCATAGGCTTGAGCAAGTCGCCGCCGGAGTTGCGCCACCAAGAGCTGCATGACCCTGTGGTCTCGGGTAGCTTGCCAAGCTACCCGAATGCCGTTACTCCTTCTTATCAATACAACGGTATGGCGCAACGGCACGGATCATGGCAGGCGATGAAAAAGAGCAGATTTTCGTCAGTGTGGAAAAAACAACCTACACAGGTTCTACACAGGCTGTTTTTGAAGAAAATTGTCTTTTAAAATCAAATGCCTAGGAACGGCTAACTCTCCCGAAGGGAGAGGGGACTAAAGGCCGTTCAAATTTCTACGGACGCAGGCACCAGCATCACCACCGCATGCGCCTCTATCCCTTCACTACGCCCCACAAAGCCCAGCTTTTCCGTGGTAGTAGCCTTGACGCTGATGCAGTCCACCGTCACCTGCAAATCTTCGGCAATGCGCTCACGCATGGTGAGGATATGCGGCGCCAGCTTGGGCCGCTCGGCCAGCACAGTAATATCGGCATTGCCAACGCGATAACCTCGCACCAGCACCAGCCCCAGCACATGGCGCAGCAGCACGCGGCTGTCGGCGCCCTTATAGCTGGCGTCGGTGTCGGGAAAATGTTTGCCGATATCGCCCAGCGCCAGCGCGCCGAGCAGGGCGTCGGCCAGGGCGTGCAGGGCCACGTCGCCATCGGAATGCGCGACCAGGCCGCGCTCATGCGGAATTTCTACGCCGGCCAGGGTCACGTGGTCGCCCTCGCCAAAGCGATGCACGTCGATGCCATGCCCGATACGGGGATACAGTGTCATGATTCATCCGCCTGCTCACCGAGCAGTATTTCTGCCAGCCGCAGGTCTTCGGGCCAGGTGATTTTCAGGTTGTCGCGCGCGCCTTCGACCAGACAGGCTTGCAGGCCCAACTGCTCCACCGCCGAGGCTTCGTCAGTGATTTCACGGCCGGCGGCAAGCGCCGCCATCAGTGCCCGGCGCAGCAGGCCGAAGCGGAACATTTGCGGGGTCAGCGCGTGCCACAAATCATCACGCGGCACGGTGGCGACAATATTCAGGCTGGCATCGCCGCGCTTCATGGTGTCGCGCACACGGTTGGCGAGTATGCCGCCTGCGGGGTGCACGCCAGCTATATGAATGAGTTTTTCAATATCGGCCACGCGCACGCAGGGCCGCGCCACGTCGTGTACCAGCACCCAGTCTTCGTCGCGCGCGCAGTCCTGCAAGGCGTCGAGCCCGGCCAGCACGGAGTCGGCACGGCTGGCGCCGCCGGTGACGAACTGCAATTTGTCTGCAAAGCGGTAAGGCAGACGGATGGCCTGGCTGTCATTGGCGGCAATGGCGACGACGATGCCGGTAATGGCGCTTACCGCACCGAGGCGGTCAAGCGTGTGCTGCATGACAGTAAAATCATTCAGCAACAGGTATTGCTTGGGAATATCGCTGCCAAAACGGCTGCCGCTGCCGGCGGCGGGCACGACACACCAGATACTCATGTCAATTCTTGACCGGTGCAGAGGTGACGGTCGGCTTCCCGTCGGCATTGCCGGTGACAAGATAAAACGTTTCGTTGCTCTTGATCATGCCAAGGTCGAGCCGGCTGTGTTCTTCCACGGCGTCGTTGCCGGTCTTGAGGTCTTTTACTTCGGCCTCCAGCACGCGGTTGCGCTCGGTGAGCTTGGCATTTTCCGCCTGCTGCTCGGCAATGGACTGCTTCAGGCGCTGCACATCGCTGATGCCGCCCTCGCCCGCCCACAGATTGTATTGCAGGTAGCCGAACACGACAAAAGCCAGCAGCAGCAGCAGGCCGAACAGCGTTTTTTGCATGAAGCCTTCCTCGTCGCGCCGTAGCAGGCTGGGGGATGCGCCCTGCAGCACACCCCCTGCGTATTACACCAGACCCTTGAATTCCGCCTTGCCACGGTAGGGCGCGCGACGGTCCAGTTCCTGCTCGATACGCAGCAGCTGGTTGTACTTGGACACGCGGTCGGAGCGGCAGAGCGAGCCGGTCTTGATCTGGCCGGCGGCGGTGGCCACGGCGAGGTCGGCGATGGTGGCGTCTTCGGTTTCACCGGAGCGGTGCGAAATCACCGTGGCATAGCCGTTTTCCTTGGCGAGGTAAATCGCATCCAGGGTTTCGGTGAGCGTGCCAATCTGGTTGAACTTGATGAGGATGGCGTTGGCGATATTTTCGTCGATGCCGCGCTGGAGGATTTTCGGGTTGGTGACGAAAAGATCGTCGCCCACCAGCTGCACGCGGTGGCCGAGCTTTTGGGTCAGCAGCGCCCAGCCTTCCCAGTCGGACTCGTCGAGGCCGTCTTCCACGGAAATGATGGGGTAGCGGTCGCAGAGATCAACGAGATAATCAACATATTCGGCCGAGGTAAAGGCCTTGCCGCCCTCGCCTTCCAGCACGTACTTGCCGTCCTTGTAAAATTCGCTGGCGGCGCAGTCGAGCGCGAGCATGACATTTTCACCGGCCTTGTAGCCGGCCTTGGCGATGGCTTCGAGAATAACCTTGAGCGCGTCTTCATTGGTGGCGAGGTCGGGCGCAAAGCCGCCTTCGTCACCCACGGCGGTGCTCAGGCCACGCGCCTTGAGCACGGCCTTGAGGGCGTGGAAAATCTCCACGCCACAGCGCAGGGCGTCGGCAAAGGAGGTGAAGCCCACCGGCTCGATCATGAATTCCTGGATATCGACGGTGTTGTCGGCGTGCTCGCCGCCGTTGATGATATTCATCATCGGCACCGGCATGGTGAAGCTGGTCTGGCCACGCAGCCTGGCAATGTGTTCATACAGTGGCACGCCCTTTTCCAGCGCGGCGGCCTTGGCCACAGCGAGGGACACGGCGAGGATGGCATTGGCGCCCAGCTTGGACTTGGATTCGGTGCCGTCGAGCTTGATCATGGCCTGGTCGATGTCGGCCTGGTCAAACACGCTGCGGCCTACCAGCAATTCACGGATGTCGAGATTGACGTTGGTTACGGCGGCAAGCACACCCTTGCCGAGGTAGCGCTTGGGGTCCTTGTCGCGCAGTTCCAGCGCTTCACGCGAGCCGGTAGAGGCACCGCTGGGGGCACAGGCACGGCCACGCACGCCGGACTCCAGCACGACGTCCGCCTCGATCGTGGGGTTGCCCCGCGAGTCGAGAATTTCACGGGCGCGTATATCAACGATCTGCGACATTTTTTTACTCCTTGCTTCAAATTCGGTGGCCGGGCCGGCTTTTTTCCGGTGGCCTTTAAAAATCAATGCGTATCCAGTACCGGGAAATTCTTTACCAACTCGTCCAGCGCCTTCACCTGTGCCAGGAAAGGTTCCAACTGCGCGAGACGCAGGGCGCAGGGGCCGTCGCACAGGGCTTTTTCCGGGTCGGGGTGGGCCTCAAGGAACAGGCCGGCCAGTTTTTGCGACATGCCGGCCAGCGCCAGCTCGGTCACCTGCGCACGCCGGCCACCGGCCGCATTGGGCAGGCCGCCCGGCATTTGCAGGGCATGGGTCACGTCGAAAAACACCGGGAAACCGAAGTTTTTCATGATGCCGAAGCCGAGCATGTCCACGACCAGATTATTGTAGCCAAAGCTGGAGCCGCGCTCGCAGAGAATCAGCTGGTCGTTGCCGGCCTCCTGGCACTTGGCAAGAATATGGCCCATTTCCCTGGGCGCCAGGAACTGGGCCTTCTTGATATTGATGATGGCCTTGGTCCTGGCCATGGCGACCACGAGGTCGGTCTGCCGCGACAGGAACGCGGGCAGCTGGATGATGTCGCAGACCTCGGCCACCGGCGCCGCCTGATGCGGCTCGTGCACGTCGGTGATGACGGGCACGTTGAAGGCCGTTTTGATGTCTTCAAAAATGCGCAGGCCCTCTTCGAGGCCGGGGCCGCGATAGGAGCTGACCGAGGAGCGGTTGGCCTTGTCGAAGGAGGCCTTGAACACGTAGGGGATGTTCAGCCTGTCGGTCACGCGCACGTATTCTTCGCACACGCGCATGGCCAGATCACGCGACTCCAGCACGTTCATGCCGCCAAACAGCACGAAGGGCTTGTCATTGCCGATCTCGATATCACGCAGCTTTATTATTTTTTGCGTCATGGCCTATTCCTTCCCGGCGTGTTGCAGGGCCGCCTTGATAAAGCCCGTGAACAGCGGGTGGCCGTCACGCGGGGAGCTGGTGAATTCGGGGTGGAACTGGCAGGCCAGGAACCAGGGGTGATCGGGAATTTCGATCATTTCCACCAGGCTGCGGTCGGCGCTGCGGCCGGAAATACGCAGGCCGGCGGCTTCCAGCTGCGGCAGGTAATTATTGTTCACTTCATAGCGGTGGCGATGGCGCTCGACGATGATGTCGTTGCCATACAACTCACGCGCCCTGGAGGCCGGCTCAAGATGGCATTCCTGCGCGCCCAGGCGCATGGTGCCGCCCAGGTCAGACTCTTCGTTGCGGCGCTCGACTTCGCCGCTCTCGTTGCGCCACTCGGTAATCAGGCCGATCACCGGGTGTTCGGGGTTCTTCTTCAATTCGGTGGAGTGCGCGCCGGCAAGCCCAGCCATATGCCGCGCATACTCGATGACGGCCACCTGCATGCCGAGGCAAATGCCGAGGTAGGGCACGCGGTTTTCACGCGCATACTGCACGGCGCGTATCTTGCCTTCGGTGCCGCGGTCGCCAAAGCCGCCGGGCACGAGAATGGCGTCGGCCGTTTCCAGCACACCCACGCCCTCCTCCTCGATGGATTCGGCGTCGATATAATTGATACGGACCCGCGCCTTGTTCTGGATGCCGGCGTGCAGCAGGGCCTCGTTGAGCGACTTGTAGGCGTCGATCAACTCGGTGTACTTGCCCACCATGGCTACGCGCACTTCCTTTTCCGGGTTCATCAGGGTGGTGACCACGCGCTGCCAGTCGGACAGGTCGGCGGGCGGCGCCGTAATCCCCAGGCGCTCCAGCGCCAGATCATCCATTTTCTGCTCGTGGAAAATCAGCGGGATCATGTAAATCGTGGGCGCGTCAATGGCGAGGATGACGGCGCGCTCCTCGACATTGGTGAACAGCGAAATCTTGCGGCGCGAGTCTTCGGGAATTTCGTGGTCGGAACGGCAGACCAGGAAATCCGGCTGCAGGCCGATGGAGCGCAGTTCCTTTACCGAGTGCTGCGTCGGCTTGGTCTTGGTCTCGCCGGCCGAGGCGATATAGGGCACCAGCGTCAGGTGCACCAGCAGCGAGCCCTGGTAGCCCTGCTCCACGCGCATCTGGCGCACGGCCTCCATGAAGGGTTGCGACTCGATGTCGCCGGCGGTGCCGCCGATTTCGACAAAGGCGATGTCATAGCCCTTGCCGCCCTCGCGGATGCGCTGCTTGATGGAGTCGGTGATGTGCGGAATCACCTGCACGGTGGCGCCCAGGTAATCGCCCCGGCGCTCTTTCTGGATCACGTCGAGGTAGACACGGCCCGAGGTGAAATTATTGGCCTTGGTCATCTTGCCGTGGCGCAGGAAACGCTCGTAGTAGCCCAGGTCGAGGTCGGTTTCGGCGCCGTCGCCGGTCACGAAGACCTCACCGTGCTGGTAGGGGCTCATGGTGCCGGGGTCAACGTTGATATAGGGATCCATCTTGATCATGGTGACCGTGAGGCCGCGGGCCTCCAGCAGTGCGGCCAGCGACGCGGCGGATATCCCCTTGCCCAAAGAAGAAACAACACCACCGGTAACAAAAATATACTTTGTCATGAAAGATCCAGACTACAGAGCGGAATGGGCGCGATTCGGGGGAGCGTGGCTTCCCGACCGCAGGGCCTTTCGGAAGCAGGCCACAGGATGGGAGTCGATTCTAGCACGAGCCCCGGAACTGCCTCAACGGAGATGCGGTGGGCCTCTGATAAATCAAGGGTTTAGGGGGCAGGACAGGACGAATGGCAAGGCCGGGGGCTGGCTGGCGGGGTTTGGGTAGCTGTGGCGGGGAGTGAAAACGGGAGATTGAGCCCGACGGGCAGCTTCCAGCAGGGCGGGCCATGCGCGCACAACTGGCCATCGCCATAATGACAGTGGTGGAGTGCCCAAGCCCTGTTGTGCGCGGGCATGGCCCGCCCTGCGGAAGCTGCAAAGGCCGGTGTGGGATTCTTGCTCCCTCGTCTGGCGTGCTCCCGGCACGACAGACGTTGCCCCCATCCTGTTCGGGGCCGGCGTGGGATTCTTGCTCCCTCGTCTGGCGTGCTCCCGGCACGACAGACGTTGCCCCCATCCATGGGGGCAAAAGAAAGCCCGCAGGGTGCGGGCTTTGTAAAACAATTCCATTTCCAAACAGGCATCCATGCGGATTCTGTATGACAGCAAGCCGGGCGGCCCTCACGCTGAACACCGCCCGGCCTGTGCCGCTCCCTGCTGCCAGGGGGCGGCGGACGGTCTTACTTGCTGAACGGGTAGAAGCGGAAGGACGCCATCACTTCGTTCATGCTGACCTTGTTGGAGACACCGGTGGTGTCAGCAAAGGCGGTGTCGGTGAGGTGGCCGATCTGCAGGCCGGTCTGCACATGGCTCATGGCACCCTGGTTGAACTTGTACCAGAAACCTGCGGTCACTTCCTGCACCTTGTCGATCGGGCATGTGTAGGCTGCGGCACAAGTACCCAAGCCGCCAAAGCCAACATTCGGAGTGGTCGCCAGGGTGGTCGCGGTCTTGTAGCCAATCTCTGTGGCGTCATCAACCTTTTCCTGGCCGGCATACAGGTACAGATCCCACTGGCTGGTCGGGTGAGCGGTCAGGCCCACCAGGAAGTCGGTGCCCTTGATGGCAGTGATGCTGCCATCAGCCTTGTAGGTATAGTCCGGCAGGGTGCTGGTGCCGTAGCGGCTGTCGCCCTTGCCGCTCAGGAAACTGGCCTGGAAGTCCAGCACCTTGGGGATCAGCGGCACAATGGCGTTGGCGCCAAAGCTGAACGCGGAGGTACTGCTGTTGACGCCGGCAATCGGGCCGCCCACGGTGGGGTCAACACGGTCACGGAAATGACGATCCATGCCCAGCACTTCATAGTGGCCATAGCCCGGATCAAAGGCAAACTTCAGGATGGCATCCGGCAGCGGATCGGTAGTGTAAGTGGTGGTACCGTTCAGGAGCTGGCCACCGGCAATGGCTGTCGTAGTAGTGACTGCAGCGCCATCCACGAAGCCGGGAGCGGTGCCACCGGTAATCGCGGCGGGGCTTTCCAGCGAGAAGGCGCCGGTCACCATGTCGCTGAACTTGTCGGTGAAACGCAGCTGCGGATTGCGGGTCCAGTTGAAGCCGGCAACGTACTGCGCGTCAATGGTCAGCGGCACGTTTTCGCCACGGGCATTGATACCGCTCTTGTTCTGGGTCACCAGGGACCAGGCCTGACCGGCCAGCACCTGGAAGCCGCTGTCACTGGTGTAGTCGGCAAAAGCCTGACGCACACGCGGGGTGTAGCTGTTGCTCTGGTTCGAATTGGAAGTGGTGCCAACACCGAGGAAGTCGCCCTCGTAGTAGGCTTCTGCCTTGCCGCCGTCCATTTCCGGGCCCTGCGCCAGCAGCGAGAGACGGCTCTGGCGACCGCTTTCACGGAAGTCAGACAGGTGATAGGCATCACTGTTCGGGAAAGGAATGGACTGGAACTTGGAGCCAACGTCGGCCACCTGATCACGGTCGCGATAAATCACAGCGCCTTCCACAAAACCACCGAACGTCAGCTGAATCTCGCCCACGTTCAGGGTGGAGCCGTTGCTGGTGACCGGCTGGCTGTCGGCGTGAGCGATGCCTGCGGCACCGGCGATACCCATACTGAGCACAATGGCCTTGTACAGTGCGTGTTGTTTCATGCTGTTCCCCATATTGGCTACGGTTGGTGTTTGCGGGCGGCGCGGCCGCTACGCAACAGAAACCCAGGTTCCGATAACGGCAGGCAGATACGCCAAAGGCGGCTGTTACCTGTAATCAGATGTTTCCGTGGCTGGCATCGTAAGTGTTATTTTTTACATTTTTATGACAGTACGCTTACATGGCCAAAATGGGGCATGGTCGGAGAGGCTGGATTTGTCAGGAAAATGGCTGTTTTACCCCTTCGCGTGAAGCCTGTAGCGGGCAGTAAAACGGTCATACTGTCATCAAACTGATATATTTGTCTGAATGCTAATAAAAAAACCGGAGCCAGAGTTGGCGGCGGTTTGCGGCGTTGGCGGGCGCTTTTCCCTGACAAATGAATTACATGGGCGCGTTGTTGTGTCAGGTTTCCGGCGACAGGGCCCCTGCCCTTTTGCCCGGGCATTGCTTTGACGCAAAGATTTTTTAACCGAGGCGGCTGGCGCGGTATTGCTGGGGCGACAACCCGATCACGCGCCTGAACAGGCGCGAGAAATAATAGGCGTCTTCATAACCCAGCCGGGCCGCGACCACCTTGACCGGCTCATGGCCGCTGTCGAGCAGCTGGCAGGCCTGCTGCATTTTCAGGTGGATGAAGTGCTGGATGGGGCTGTGGCCGGTCAGCTCGCGGAACTTGCGCACCAGGTGAAAGCGCGAGATGCCGGCGGCGGCGGCGAGGTAGTCCAGGCTCAGGTCGGCGTCCAGCTGCTGCCGCATCAGCTCCAGCAGGGCTTCCATATCACCCCGGCGGGCGGCGCCGCGCCCGGTCAGGCCGGCAAGGCCGCTGAGCAGGGCCTTGAGGCGACAGGCGCCGTGCACAAAGGCGCTCAGGGCGTAGCCGGCGTGGCGCAGTTGCAGCAGGGCTTCAAACTCGGCCACCAGGCGCGGCTGCGGGCCGACAGGCACCACCGGCTGGTTCATGCCAGGAAAGTCGCTGTAGGCCGCCGCCAGCCGTCCGCTGAAGTGCACCCAGTAGATACTCCAGGGCTCGCCGGGGCTGGCGCCGTAACGGTGCGCCTGCCCGGCCGGCAGCAGGATCAGGTCGCCGGCCTGCACCGGCCAACGCTGCCCGCCCAGCTGCACCTCGCCGCTGCCCTGCTCGCAATACATGAGCAGGTGGTTGTCGGGCGTGGGGCGCTCCATGTGGTGGCCGCTGGCTGCCGGGTAAAAGCCAAAGGCCAGTGGGTGGCAGTCTTCGCTCAGGGGGTGGGTTTGCAGCAATTCCAGCAGGAAAGGCGGGGTCAGGAAACGCACCCCGCTAGCCGGCAAAGGCCATGCAGATGTTGATACGCGGCTATCCTGGCTCATTTACTGCCCCTGTCCTTACGCCATAAAAAAAGCAATATAATCCATCAGGTGGCAATTTAGTCGATGTTGCCGATGGCCGGGGCGTGCTTCAATCGTGTTCATTCCGTGGTTGTCGCAGGGCGGGGCATGCCCGCGCACTACAGCACGCACTACAGACCGTGGCACGACAAACCGTGGTGCCCATGGAATACGGGCATGGCCCGCCCTGCGAAAACTGACACGTGCAAGTGTGCCGCAAACGCCTATGCTCAATGCCACACCGTAGGGTGCGCTGTGCGCACGCGTAACGCGGGTTGCCATCACCTCGGCACTACGTCAAGTCCCAGTCCTGCACACGTGCGCACAGCGCACCCTGCCAATACAACAAGGAGGCCTTATGACATTCCCGGCACAGATCCCCCTCTATATAGATGGCGAATGGCGGCAGAGCACCAGCACCCAACTGATCCCCGTGACCAACCCGGCCACGCAGGACGTGCTGACCCAGTTGCCCTGCGCCACGAGCGCCGAGATCAACGAGGCGGTGGCCTCCGCCGCGAAGGCCTTCGAGACCTGGAAGAATACCGCCATCGGCACCCGCGCCCGGCTCATGCTCAAGTACCAGCAGCTGCTCAAGGAGCATCAGGCCGAGATCGCCGCCATCATCTCGCAGGAGTTGGGCAAGACCGTGGAAGATGCCATGGGTGATGTGTGGCGCGGCATCGAGGTGGTGGAGCACGCCGCCAATATTGCCAGCCTGATGATGGGCGAGACGGTGGAGAACGTGGCCAATGGCATCGACTGCTATTCCTACACGCAGCCGCTGGGCGTGTGCCTGGGCATTACCCCGTTCAATTTCCCGGCCATGATTCCGCTGTGGATGTTCCCCATGGCCGTGGCCTGCGGCAATACCTTCGTGCTCAAGCCCTCGGAGCAGGACCCGCTCACCCCCACCCGCCTGATCGAGCTGTTTGAAGAAGCCGGGGCGCCCAGGGGCGTGGTGCAGCTGGTGCACGGTGGCAAGGATCAGGTAAACCAGCTGCTGACCCACCCCGACATCAAGGCCATTTCCTTCGTGGGCTCGGTGGCCGTGGGCCAGCACGTGTACCGCACCGGCACCGGGCACCTGAAGCGCGTGCAGGCCTTTGCCGGCGCCAAGAACCATATGGTGGTGATGCCCGACGCGCAAAAACAGCAGGTCATCAATGCCCTGGTTGGCGCCTCCTGCGGCGCCGCCGGCCAGCGCTGCATGGCGATTTCGGTAGCGGTGCTGGTGGGCGGTGCGCGCGCCTGGGCCGACGAGATTGCCACAGCCATCGGCAAGATTCGCCCCGGCGTCTACACCAACCCCGACGCGGCCTATGGCCCGCAGATCAGCCCGCAGGCAAAAGAGCGCGTGCTCTCGCTGATCGCCACCGGCAAGAGCGAGGCAACCTGTCTGGTCGATGGCTCCGACTGCACCGTGCCCGGCTACCCCGATGGCAACTGGGTCGGCCCCACGGTGTTCACCAAGGTGAAGCCCGGCATGACGATTTATGAGCAGGAAGTGTTCGGGCCTGTGCTCTGCATCGTTGAGGCCGAGACCCTGGAAGAGGCCATCGCCCTCATCAACAACAGCCCTTACGGCAACGGCACCTCGATTTTTACCGCCAGCGGCGCGGCGGCGCGCAAGTTCCAGCATGAAATCCTGGTGGGCCAGGTCGGCATCAATGTGCCGGTGCCTGTGCCCCTGCCCTTCTTCTCGTTTACCGGCTGGCGCGGCTCGTTCTATGGCGACCAGCACGCCTACGGCAAGCAGGCGGTGCGCTTCTACACGGAAACCAAGACGGTGACGGCGCGCTGGTTCGACAGCGACATCACCAGCGGCCCCAATATGTCCATCCACCTGAAATAAGCGGGCCACGAATGGACTTTAGCCTGAGCGAAGACCAGCGGGCGTTTCAGCAGGCGGCACGCGCTTTTGCCGCCGGCGAGCTGGCCCCGCACGCTGCAAAATGGGACGAGGAAAAACATTTTCCGCGTGAGGTGATCGCGGCGGCGGGCGCCATGGGGTTTTGCGGCATGTATTGCCCCGAGGCGCTGGGCGGCATGGGCCTCGGCCGGCTCGATACCACGCTGATCCTGGAAGAGCTGGCCGCCGGCTGCACCTCCACCGCCGCCTATATTTCCATTCACAATATGGCGACGTGGATGCTGTGCCAGTGGGGCAGCAAGGCCGTGCACGCGGAATGGGCAGAGGCGCTGACCAGCGGCCAGCAACTGGCTTCGTATTGCCTGACCGAACCCGACGCCGGCTCCGACGCCGCCGCGCTGAAAACCACGGCGCGGCACGAGGGTGATGACTATATTCTCAACGGCTCCAAGATGTTTATCAGTGGCGCCGGCAGCACCGACCTGCTGGTGGTGATGGCAAGAACAGGCGGCGCAGATTCCGGTGCCAGGGGCATCAGCGCCTTTGCCGTGCCGGCGCGGCTGGCGGGTATCGAATACGGCAAGAACGAAGTGAAAATGGGCTGGAACTCGCAGCCCACCAGAGCCATCAGCTTCACCAATGTACGCCTGCCGGCCAGCCTTCGCCTCGGCGCAGAAGGCGAAGGCTTTAAAATCGCCATGCGCGGGCTGGATGGCGGGCGCATCAATATCGCGACCTGCTCCCTTGGCGCCGCGCAGGCCTGCCTGGACCATAGCCGGCATTATCTGCGCGAGAGAAAACAGTTCGGGCAGGCGCTGGCGCAATTCCAGGCCTTGCAATTCCGGCTGGCGGATATGGCGACGGAGTTGATTGCAGCGCGGCAAATGGTGCGGCTCGCGGCCTCGTATCTGGATCATGATCACCCGGATAAAACCACCTATTGCGCCATGGCCAAACGCTTTGCTACGGATGTTGGTTTTCAGGTTTGTCATGAGGCCTTGCAGTTGCACGGGGGTTATGGGTATTTGCGGGAGTTTCCGATTGAGCGTTATTTCCGGGATACGCGGGTGCACCAGATTCTTGAGGGTAGCAATGAAATCATGCGGGTGATTATTGCGAGAAGGTTGCTGGATGAGGGGGATGTGCCGAGGTAGGGTCTTTCGGTCATGGCAGCCGTCTTGTGCAGGTATCTGGCGGATTGCACCCGCCCTGCGACCCACGGGAACGTGGGAAGTGCCGCAGTGCGCCGGGAGCCCGCCAGGCCGGCTTTGAATGTATTTTAGTGGGCGGGCCACGAAAGGCGCTGGGTCCCCGCGTGCGCGCACTACTGTCCGGGATAATTTTTGTGGGTGGTGCAGAAAGGGTTGCGGGGTAAGACTTCCCGGGTTATTACCCTGAGCGCCAACTCAAAAGAAGCTACCCCACAACATGTTCAGAATATGC
>Ga0302193_10000229_pt1 | contig 50755 bp, 25 predicted proteins | sample II_Bog_E3_3_FD_200228 | JGI IMG/M metagenome (GOLD analysis project Ga0302193, IMG submission 200228) | Peat permafrost microbial communities from Stordalen Mire near Abisko, Sweden - II_Bog_E3_3 | ecosystem: Environmental > Terrestrial > Soil > Wetlands > Peat | place: Sweden: Abisko...
CCCCCTCGAATTCGTCAAAAAATCGAAGGTAGAATCCGCTTAAATGATTCCGATTCAATGAGTTACAAAAACCGCCTGTTTACCTATTGGTAAACACAAACCCCCATTTTCAGGCAAAAAAACACCAAAAACACCATCGAAACTGGCACTTTGGAGCAAAAAATGGCACTTTTCGCACATCGAAATTCGCCTACCCAAACCATCCCAGCGTGCTCTGTTTCCCACCTCGATTCGCCCCGCAAAAGCATCTCCCTTACAAGGTCAACAGCTTCTGGTTCCAAATGCGTTTGCCCTGGGGGGGGGCTCAGCCCTTAGAGACAACCGATTTGCCTTTGGATCGCCTTTGGATCGCCGGTGGAAACACCAGCACGAGCGCTCGTATAGTTCTTTGGACTCGTCGAGTTCTCGAGGGAGCCTCTGCACGAGTGTCACTTCTCAACGAGAGCATCCGTCAGGGGCAAAAGCCCCGTTGATTTTGCGGAACTTCCAGCACGACTGAAGTCGTGCCCTTTCAAAGCTTCGACTTGATCAGAGGTTCCCTGGAAATTACTGGGAGTCCGGTGAAGGTCATGACTACGAAGGAGTCATTTTCGCGGCGGCCTGACGCAAGGGGGAGCGCTCTTGGGGACGGTTTGCCCAAAAATAGCCTTGCCGGTCCCCGGATTGCGCACACCCCGGGCTGGGAACTTGTGGATACCGACAACGCCAGTTCAACCACCCTGGAGACGTGGTGGCAGAACATTCAGGCGCGGCCATCCATCGGCACCCCGACTCACTGCTTCCCACATCGAACCGCGTCCGCGCAGCCACTTGCCGTCAGAGGCGCAGTTGGACCCTAAACCTGGTCAGCAGAGCAGCAACAGCCAGAATGAACGCAGTGAAGATTGCACATCGAATTGCTCCCGGAAAGCCGTAGGTGAAATGCGTGTCGAAATACTGGATACCCAAAGCCGTAAGGATGTAATACCAGAAGTCTGGGAGCAGATAGGTCGTTAAAGTATTGGCTCCCGCGGGACGAGCAAAGAAGGCCCACGCAGTCTTCTGCTTCACGTCGCAGATCCAGTAGAGCGCGGTGAAAAGCAGAACGGCTGCGCCAATACTGTAGAGGCTCCAGGTGGGCGTAGCCCTGATTTTTGAGATCCCCAGGGGAGTCAGAAACCACCCCGCGACGAGCGCGGCAACCCCAAAGGTCAGTCCCAGAACTGTCTTTTGGCGAAGCGTTTGCCAGCGATGAGCCCCGAGGAAGATAACGGAAGTAACGATGCCCGCAAACATGATTCCAGCCATTGCGCCGTTGCTGAATGGCCAGACCCAGTATGGAAGGTGCTCGGTGAGCGTAATCCACTTTGCGGCGGTCATGGCATTGAAGGCGATGAGCGCGACGAACCACACGAGCGGAGCCCAAAGCCAACGGCGAGTCGGGATGAAGAGGATGCAGACGGCGAAGTAGGTATAGCCGATGAGGCCGAGTATCTCGGGGTAGGAGAAGTTGATCCATGATCCGTGGCCGGGATTCGCGCTGTGGCGGAAGACTGCGAACATCGCAACCACCAGAACAAGGCCTGCGACACGCAGCCAGCGGAATAGCGTGGCATGACGCTTTGAGTCTCCATACTCATTGAGGAAGAGGGCCGAACCGGAGAGTGCCACAATGGCCCACACGGCAGGGCTGACGATCATGCGCGAGGGATCGGCGTCATCGGCGTTTGCCAGGATAAGTCCGAGCGTCATGAGGCTGGCGGTTCGCAGGGCGACATGCATCCAGAGCGCGGGCGTGGATGGGTTCCGCTTGACCCGGTGGCGGATGGCAAGCGGCAACGACAGGCCGACGATGAACAGGAAGAAGGGGAAGACCATATCGACATAGGTCATGGCGTTGATTTCGGCCTTCATGTGGTAATTCCACCAAGGCAGTCCTCTGACTCCGGCCAGCTCGTTGACGAAGATCATGAGCGTCATCGTCAGTCCGCGCATGATATCGATGGAGGCCAGTCTTGCGCCGGCAGGCTGCTCAGCTAAGGCGATAGGTCCTGAAGGGGGCGCAGTTGTCATTTTCCGCCTTGAGCATCGTGCCTGTTGAGCCCTTCGTTGAGGGCATCGAGTAACGCTCCGCTGGAGTCGCTCTCATAGTCCCAGAACATCACGCCTGCGAGTTTGTGACTGAGGACGTATTTGCATTTCAGCTTAAGCGACTCCGGGTCGTCGTAGGATACGAAGATTTGCTTCTCCGCATTGTAAAGATAGGGGGCCGAGGCAACGGGGTCAAAGTATCGGACAAACCCGTTCTTCAGCATTTCCTCCGGCCCATTTCCATACGGCGCGTACCCATGCGGAACCTCTCTGCCAGACTGAAAGAGCCCATGATTTATGTCCGGAACCTGTCCCCAAACATGCCCATAGAATGGAACACCTAGGACGATCTTGGCTGCGGGAACGCCGGCCTTTTCATACTCCTGAACTGAACGGTCAGCCGAAATCTTTTTTGGATCGCCCAGATTGGTATAGAGAGGCGCATGGTGACCGGTAATGGCATCAGAGTCCGGTTCGTAATAGTCGTAGGCCATCAGGTTGACCGTGTCGACGTATTTCTGCACCTTGTCCATTTCGGTGTGGTCGAGAAACTCCTGCGAAGCTCCGGTTGCGACGGTTACATAAAGACGCCGGTGAAGCTCTTTTTCGAGGTGGTTGAAGCGCAGGCGGAGTTCCCTGAGAAGCAGGGTGTAATTCTGCTTGTCCTGGGGACGAAAGTGATTGGTCGAGCCGGCGAGTGCCGGATATTCCCAATCGATATCCAAACCATCCAGTTGATGGCTTCGCACGTAGTCGACCACGCTGGCGATGAAGACGGCGCGACTTTGCCTGGTGAGAGCCATATCGGAAAATGCGCCAGACCAGAGCCATCCGCCGACGCTGACGAGCACCGTCAGAGAGGGATTCTGCGGCTTCAGTGCGACGAGAGCGGCCAGGTTCTGGTCGTCGTGAGCGAAGCCGTTGACGATGCGGCCGTCCTTGATATTGGCGAACGCATAGTTGATGCGCGTCACCTTTTGCGCGGCTATCTCTCCTTCGCGCAGCAGGTTGTCCTGGGGGAAAACGTAGGCGACGATCACCTGCGTTGGGGTGGACCCCGCCGCTGCGCGCAAAGGAGAACTGCAGCAAAGGCAAACGAGAGTCAGCAGGCATGTACACAACAGATTCCTGCCTTTCCTTTCCCTGGATAGCTGTTCCTTCACGCACTTCTGCAGCCTCAGCATGCCTCGCCTCCTGGTTCTTTGGGTTCAGCGTCAATCTACCCGGTCTTATTGAGCTTGACTCTCCGCGACGAAAGAATCAAATCCTTGACGAATTATAGGGGTATATTGTCAGATATCGAGTTTTGATCGGATGATTCGATTTGCTTTCCAGGGAAGATTTTTTGACGGACGTAGTCGCTGGATTGGAAGCAGCCTGAAACAATGCGGCGATCCAGGGCAGCCACCAGCGAGTGTTTCTTTGGAATTGGAGGCGGTATGCTAAGAGGTTTCGTTTCAGGACTGCTACAAAAGCGGATTTTTCAATCCTGTTGGTTGCTGCTCACCGCTTGCTTGCTGGCAACGCCGGCGGCATCGTTTGCCCAGGGTTATTTCGGTACGGTATCCGGAGTTTTGACGGATACGACCGGGGCCATGATTCCGGCGGCGAAGCTGACCCTGACCGATCAAAACAAGGGCTACACGTTCAATGGCACCTCGGACCAGACCGGCCGCTATCTCTTCCGGTCCATTCCGCCGGGGGTGTACTCGGTGACTGCGGAGATGCAGGGCTTTGAGAAGAGCGTGCGCACCGGCATTCACGTGGACGTGAATCAGAACGCCACGGCTAACATGAGCCTCAAGGTGTCGAGTTCCTCACAGACTGTCGAAGTCAATGCGCAGAGCCAGACTCTCGATTCGGCAGACGCAACCACGGGCTTGGTGGTCGATAGAAAGTTCATCAACGACCTGCCGCTGGTCGACCGCTATGTGATGGATCTCACGTCGCTGGTGCCAGGTGTCACTGAGGCGGACGATCAGTGCGGCACCGGCTGCACCGGTACCAACTTCGTCTCCAACGGCAGCCGCAATTCGACGGCGGACGTTCTGATGGACGGCGCGACCATCACCAATTATGAGCCCAATGGCGGGGTCACAAATGTGACCTACACTCCCTCTCCGGAGGCGGTCGACGAGTTCCGCGTTGAGCAATCCAACTTCAGCGCCGAGTACGGTTTCTCAGGCGCCTCTGTAGTCAACATGATCACCCGTTCCGGATCGAACAAGTTTCATGGAAGCGCATACGACTTCGTCCGCAACACCATCACCGACGCCAACAACTGGTTCAATAACCTGAACGGAATTCCGATTCCCCCGGTACATCGCCACAACTTTGGCGGCACCGTAAGCGGACCCATCTTCAAGAACAGGACTTTCTTCTTCTTCGACTACGACGCCACGCGGCAAAGCTCCATGAGCACCTACCAGGCAGGAGTGCCAACAGATCCCGAGCGCAATAACGGCGATTTCGGCGAAGTGTGTACCTCTCAGGGCGGAACCTTCGATGACACCGGCCTGTGCTCGGTCGCCTCTGGACAGATCTGGGATCCCTATTCCGGCGTGTACCAGGCTTCCGCCCCCGATGGCTCTGGCGGTGCCGGAGCCTACCGCAACAGCTTCATCCCTTACAACAACATCGGCAACTATGCCAGCCCTGGCAATCCGAACCTCGCGGGTACACCTTACCAGCTATCGGGTGGTCGCGGCGACCTTATCGATCCCATCGCCCAGAACCTCATGAAGATGTTCCCCGAGCCCACGCCGAACATGGCCAACCCGACCCTCTATGACAACTGGATTGAGTCCGGTGCAAGCCGGTATCCCAACGACCAGTTAGACATCAAGATCGACCACCGCTTCAGCCAGAATAACCTGATGAGCGCAAAGTACTCCCAAAAGTGGAGCAGCGCAGCTCCGTTCAATTGCTTCGGAAACTTCGCGGATCCATGCGCCGGTGGTCCCAACCAGACCGGGGCGCACCTGTTTACCTTCAACGATGAACACACTTTCTCCAAAACCCTTTTGCTCACCACAACCCTTGGCTTCACCAGGGGCACAGAGCAGATTCTGGCATACAACGGCGCTGGCGGAGTTACCGATCCGGTCGACAAGCTTGGCTTCCCGTCGTATCTCAATTCAAATGGGTTCCAGGGCGTACCCTCCATGTTCATTGACCAGGGCACTTACTATTCCGCGGGCTATACTTCGATCGGCGGCGACCCATACGGCAACTACCGGCAGGGGCAGGATACGGGGCAGCTTACAGTAGCCCTGAACAAGGTGTTTGGCGCCCATGAAGTGAAATTCGGATTTGAAGGCCGTCAACACCAAATGAATTACATCCAGACCAACGCGCCCAACGGCATTTTCAACTTCGATCACGGCGGCACGTCCCAGTGTCCCAATGATTTTGCGACCTGCGGCGGCGATGGCATGGCCACCTTCATGATGGGCTACACCAACGGTGGCGGCTACTACGAAATCCAGGACCGACCGGCTACAGAGGACCATCAGTATGCGTGGTTTGTTCAGGACAACTTCAAGGTCAACCAGAAACTCACCCTCAATCTCGGCTTGCGCTACGAAGTATCGATGCCGCGCACTGACCGCTTCAACCGGCAAAACTGGCTTGACCTCAATGCTCCGTTCCCCATCTCTGTTCCTGGTCTGACACTCACCGGCGGCGAAGTCTTCGCCAGCTCCAGTCAACGTCGCATCGTCAATGATGATTGGAAAGACATTCAGCCCCGCTTCGGTTTCGCGTACCTGCTCGATCCAAAAACCGTGGTTCGTGGCGGCTACGGCATCTACTATTCGCAGCCCCGATCCGGCGCCACCGGCGTGGCACCCTATGGTGCACAGGGCTTCAATCAGTACACCGGGATGATTACCACGTATCAGAACGATGGCGCAACGCCCTATCTGCACCTATCCAATCCTTACCCGAATGGATTGATCCAACCCCCAGGAAGCGCCCTCGGTTTGCTGAACGATTATGGATACGGCGCCAACGGCCCGCTGCGCAACGTGACCAACACGCCCTACGAGCAGAGTTGGAGCTTCGGCCTCGAAATGCAGTTGCCATTCAAGATTCTGACCAACATGATGTACGTCGGGAAAAAGGGTACTCACCTTTACTACTCCGGCGACAATTACATCAATCACCTTGGTCCCGCCGTGGAAGGTTACAATGCGAATCAGATCAACAACCTCACCACCATGGTGAACAATCCCTTTTACGGAATCAATAACGACCCCAACAGCTCCCTTTCCGCTCCGCAGATACCGCAATACATGTTGCAGATTCCGTGGCCGCAGTTTCCCGGCGGCGTGACCATTGAGCCGCCTCCAATCGCCAACTCGGAATATCACGCGATGCAACTTACCGCGGAAAAGCGCTACTCAAATGGTCTTCAATTCCTCGCCAGCTTTGTCTGGTCGAAATCGATGGACGATGCCTCCGCCCCCGACGACAACACCACCTGGCTGGGCAGTTTCTCCAGTCTCGTAGACCCGAATAAGCCCTGGTTGGAACGGAGCCTTTCCACCTTCGACATTCCCTTCGTCTACCAGTTCAGCTACACCTACGACCTCCCCATCGGCCGCGGCAAAGCGCTCTTCGGTCAGATGCCCGCCTTGCTGGATGCAATGATCGGCGGTTGGAAAACCAACGGCGTATGGCGGATTGCTTATGGCCGGCCGATGACCATGTTCACCTACGACGGAACATCGCTGCCAACCTACGGCGGACAACGGCCCAACATCGTCGGCAGGCCCAAGCGCACCAAAGGTCGCGACTCCGTGTGGATCAATAACTACTTCGCTAATCCCGAAGTCTTTCAACTGCCTCCTATCTACACCTTTGGCAATGCTCCACGAGCCACGGGAATGATTCGGACGCCAACCGCTTTTAATACCAACATGTCTGTCGAGAAGGACTTCTCTCTGGCAAAACTGCGCGAAGGAGCGACCTTCGAGCTCCGTCTCGAAGCCGAAAATGCACTCAATCACCCCGTCTTTGGTACTCCGGATACCTCCGTGGACGACCCAAACTTCGGGGTCATCGGTTACACGTCCAACAGTCCGCGCCAAGTGCAACTGGGAGGCAAGTTCACTTTCTGAGCTCATAGAAACATCCGCATCGCTCGCCCAACTGTTGCGGATGAGTTCGTCAATCCGCAGCACAGCCGGGCCATGAATCACACTCTTGGAGCGCGCCAAACCACCACCGCGTTTCCTGGTCATCGATTCGTTATCACTCAATGGACTTGTGGGAGCGACTATGCGCTTTTTTTCTCTGCGAACTTTTAGAGTCTCCATCTTTCTCCTCCCTTGTGCAATCCTCTCCAATCTTCCCGCAGCAACAGCGCAAGCCATCCATGTGGACGTAAGCGCAGGCAAGGCGGTGGCCTTCGATCCGGATAAAGCAATGGGAACTTCGATGGATATTCTCTTGGCCACGGATCTGGATGCTGTGTATTCAGAGCCGGTGGTGAAAGCCGGACTGTCAGCGGGCTGGGGGCCAATCACCTACCGGCAGAACACCGAGCTTACCTACAATGCGTGGCATTGGAATCCGAGCGGCACATGGAGCGACGAGAAGCACGAAAGTGGATACTTTGTGGGAGATGCGGAACCAAAAGGATTTCTGCGCGCTTCCTATGGATACAGGCTGCCGCATCGCGGAACAACGCGCAGCGATTCCGGACAGGCTGAGTACTCGCGAATGACAGACGGAGATCCGGCAAGTTACTGGAAGAGTAATCCATATCTGAGCAGCAGGTTTACAGGCGAACCCGACTCCGCACACCCGCAGTGGGTGGTCATCGAGTTCGCCGCTCCGCAGGAAATTGATGCCATCCAGCTTGCATGGACCAATCCCTACGCTACGAAATATGACGTGGAGTACTGGACGCCAAAAGACGGCGCGCTCGATAGGCCAACAGCAGGCGCCTGGGTAAAGTTTCCCATGGGTGAAGTAACGGGTGGCAGTGGGGGCAGCAAAGTGCAGCGGCTGGCGGACCATCCAATCTCAACGCGGTTTCTGCGCATTTGGATGACCGAGTCTTCCAACACCTGCGATTCGCACGGAAGCGACGACCCGCGCAATTGCGTGGGCTACGCGATCTCCGAAATCTCCGCCGGAGATTTCGATTCGCTCGGCGAGTTTGTAGATCTGGTCAAACACGCGCCGGACCAGTCGCAAACGGTTACCCAGGTTTCATCGGTGGATCCTTGGCATACAGACAAGGATATTGTTTCCGGACGAATTCAAACGGGATTTGACCTGTTTTTCAAGAGCGGCTATACAAATCATCTGCCGGCAATGATTCCGGTTGCGATGTTTTACTCAACACCTGAAGATAGCGCGGCGCAGTTGGCTTACATCCAGAAAAGGGGCTACGCGGTCGGGTATGTCGAGATGAGCGAAGAGCCGGATGGAAACAATATGCTGCCGGAGGATTATGCGGCACTCTATCTACAATGGGCGACGGCGCTGCATAAGGTGGATCCCAAGCTGAAGCTCGGCGGCCCGGTGTTTACAGGCGAGAACGAGGACATCAAGGTGTGGCCGGACGCGCAGGGGCGCACGTCGTGGCTGGGCCGGTTCCTCGATTACCTGAAGTCCCACGGCAGAATGAGCGACCTGGCGTTTGTGTCCTTCGAGCACTATCCGTTGGAGCCTTGCCAGGTGACATGGGCAGATTTGTACCGCGAGCCGCAACTGGTGGAAGGAATCGTGAAAGCCTGGCGGGACGACGGCGTGCCCCCCGATGTTCCGCTGATGAACACCGAAAGTAACATTTCGTGGTCGTTGACTGACCCGATGCAAGATGTCTTTTCCGGGTTGTGGCTGGCGGATAGCGTGGGAGCCTTTCTAACCCACGCTGGACCGGGCGCGGCCTACTATCACTCGCCGGTCCAGCCGGAAGCGTTGCGTGCTGGATGCCAGGCCTGGGGCACCTACGGAAACTTCGTTGCAAACGAGAAACTGGAGATTAGCCAGTACACTGCGCAATACTTCGCCAGCCAGCTCTTGAATCTGGATTGGGTAAAACACGGCGGCGGAACGCACCAGATCTACCCGGCTGCGGGAGACTTGCAGGATGATGCAAAGCACGATCTGATCACTGCCTACGCGGTGAAACAGCCGGATGGAGAATGGTCCCTGCTCGTGATCAACAAGGACCCAAGCAATGCGCACGAGGTGGGAATCGCGTTTGAGGACAAAGGGCGAGACACCGGCGCGCAGTTTTCAGGGCCTGTCAAAATCGTGACATTCGGAGCTGCGGAGTATAAGTGGCACTCCTCCGGCGCAATGAGTCATGCCAATCCCGATGGGCCGCCAAAACGCAGCACAGTGCCGTGGCACGCGGGTGGAAAGGTGCTTCTCCCTGCCGCATCCGTAACGGTGCTGACGGGGCGAACCAGTGGAGACTAGCTCTTGAGGTCCGGCGGAGCCGTGGGGGTGGATTCCTGCGGCTGAAGCGGCGACCATTGTGCGGCGCGTGAAGTCAGGAGTCAATTGAGGATTCAACAAAAGACCCCTCGGGTTGGGGCGGGCGTTGCCGTGCTAGATTTGCGATCGTTGGTTTTTCACAAGCATCCGCTGAAGTTGCTCCAGGGTCTGGCCCTTGGTCTCGGGATAGAAGAAGAAAACGACTGCGAATTGCAATGCGGTCATGGCGGCGAAAAAGGTGAACGGCGCACTGCGCCCGAGACTGACAACTAATACCGGGAACTCGAGCGCAATGAGAGTGTTCATGATCCAGTGGCTGGCGTTGCCGACGCCCTGGCCCTTGGAGCGAACGTGGTTCGGGAACACTTCTCCGATGTAGACCCAGATGACGGCGCCTTGCGAGAGCGCGAAGAAGGCGATGTAGAGAACGAAGAGCCAGACGAGGGCGCCAGGGTGCGAATTGGTGCGGAAGAGCCAGGAGACGGACGCAAGGCAAACCGCAGTTCCGGCGGCTCCGATGAGAAGAAGAGTTTTGCGACCGATTTTATCGATTACCGACATGCCAACCATGGTGAAAAGCAGGTTGGTGAAGCCGATGGCGATGGCCTGCTGGTCTCCCGAGACCTGGCTGAAACCCGCCGAAGCAAAGATGCTGGGGAGGTAATAGAGAATCGCGTTGATTCCTGCAAGTTGGTTGAAGGCGCCTATGGTGATGGCGAGGAAAAGGGGATAGCGATACTTCCAACGTAAGACGGGCTCGCTTGCGGATGTGTGTTCTTCCTGGAGCGCAGCGCGGATGTCTGCCAGTTCCGCTTCAGGGTCCGGTTCTCCCATCAGCTTGAGAACTTCCAAGGCTTCGTCAATGCGGTTTTTCGATGCCGACCAGCGAGGGCTGCGCGGAATGCTAAAGAGGAGAACGAGAAATCCGATAGCGGGGGCGGCGGCGACGCCGACCTGCCAGCGCCACTCCGCCGCACCCAGGTGCATAAGGCGGATGAGGTAGTTGGAGGTGTATGCGACAAGAATTCCGAAGACGACGTTGAACTGAAATGCGCCAACAAGACGACCGCGCCATTGGGCAGGTGCAAGTTCGGCGATATAGACAGGACCGAGGACTGAGGATGCCCCGATGCCGAGTCCGCCGATGAGGCGGAAGACCATCAGAGAGGGCCAACTCCATGCGAGGGCGCTACCGAGAGCAGAGACAATGTAAAGGACGGCGGTGATGCGGAGAGTTTCGCGTCCGCCGAGTTTTTGTCCGATTGCTCCCGCGCCGAAGGAGCCGGCGACAGTGCCGATCAGAGCGATGGCGACGGTCCAGCCTTTGCCTGCAGGACTGAGATTGTAAAGGCGCACGAGCGCGTCAATGGCGCCAGAGATGACGACGGTATCAAAGCCGAACAGAAGGCCACCAAGAGCGCCCGTGAGTGTGGCCTTCATCAGTCGGGAGTTGGGTCGCATGGGTTGCCTCGGTGTCAGGATTGGGCAGGTGTCGCGGTGAGAGCAGCGCAGGGGACGAGGTTGCGGATCTGCGCCAGTACATCTGTTGGAAATGGTGGTGTTGCGGAGACGTGGCGGACGACATAGCTGGAGATGAAATTCGCGAGCGCCAGTGAGTGTTCGGGCGACCAGCCCTGGATGATCCCGAAAAGCAGACCGGCGGCGAACGAGTCGCCGGCGCCGACGGGGTGCACAAGGGATTGCTCAAGGGCAGAGTCAGCGAGTTGAAGCTGCTGGCCGTTGCTGAAGAGGAGTGCCCCTTTGGATCCGCGTGTGATGGCGACAGCAGTGAGCGAATAGCCAACGCGAATCCGCTCCATGAAGAGCCGTATGCGCTCCTCCGGATCGTGGGACTCCGGCGAAATGCCCAGCAGGCGTGCAACCTCTTCGAGTTCCGCATCGTTCATCTTGACCACAGTGGCAAGCTTCAAGCTCGCCGCAATGATTTCGTCGTTGTATCCGGCAGCGCCGTTCGTCGCGTTACGCCGCAGATTCACGTCGTACATCCGATGCCCCTTGACCTGCGAGACAAACTGCTGAATGCTCCTGCGAGACACTTCCGAGCGTTGCGCAAGGCTGCCGAACACAACCGCATCGCAGCGTTTAGCCAACGCCCACGCATCGGCGTTCAGATCAATCGCATCCCAGGCCACATCCGCCTGAATCTCAAAACCCGCACCGCCGCCGTTTTCAAACACCAGCGCGCTCCCGGTGGGTTTGTCTACCTCTTTCAGCCAGTCCGTTGACATTCCTGCTTGCGCAATCGCGCCACGGATGGATGCGCCCCACGGGTCGCTCCCCACAGCACTCACAAAAACCGCTTCCCCTCCGCACAGGGCGGCGAGAAGCTGATGCAGATGAAAGATCACATTGAAGGGAGCGCCACCCAGCGTGGCCTGCCCGTTTTCGAAGACGTCCATCAGAACTTCGCCGATGCCGACTGCAAACTGCTTCCTGGACATTGCGCAACTCCGTGGGTTTTCGCACGATGTACTGCCTTGTTTGGCGAGCGCTTTCTTTCTCCGCAGCGTGAGCGCGTGCTTCAAAGGTCATTGAAGAACCAAAGAGAAGATGAATTGAATCTTGAACAACAGACTTTCGCTTGAAAAATGTGAGGGCGGGCACGGAAGGTCGTGTCGGTCATGCCCTACCCTCGTCAGGAGAGCGGGCCAGGGCTGAACAAGGGACCCAGGCCACCCCGTCTAAAAGCGGAAGTTCGTGCTCAGTTGCAGGGTGCGCGCCTGTGCCGTGCCACCTGCAATGCCGAAGTTGGGATCGTTCAGGTTAGTATCCCAACCCTGCACGTTGACCCGGTTGAATGTGTTGTACAGGTCCAGGCGGAATTGCAGGTTTGCCTTCTCACTTCCAAACCACGGAATCCCCGCGTTCTTTGAGAGTGAAGAGTCCACCTGTGCAAAGCCGGGCCCACGGAACGTGTTGCGACCCAGGGTGCCTTCCTGACCGGTGGGAACGCCATTGGCGTCAACCGGCAGCGGGAATGCACTGGCCTTGAAAGTGCCCTTCAGGTAATCGGAGCGATGCAGGCCCTTCAGCGTCTTTCCGAAGGTCGGCACGTTGGGCAGGTCATAATCCTGACCGTCCTTGTTGAAGTCATCGTGCGGATCGCTGGTATAGACAGTTGCCGGGAATCCGCCCATGAGCGTACCCAGAACACTGAGCTGCCAGCCGCCAACCACGCTCTTCAACACGCCGTTGTTTATACCCGGTGTGGGAATCAGGTAGAGCCCATTGAAAGAGAGTTGCTTGGGCGTGTCCTGGCTCGACAACCCACGCTGCGCGGCAACGTTGTAGGCATCGATGACAATCGAGTTCTCAGCACCCTTTTGGACACCAGGAACTGTGCTCATCAGATCGATGGTCTTCTGCGCCGTGAACGACACCTGGAACTCATACCCGTTCTTGAGTTGCCGTTTCACAAACGCTGTCAACCCGTTATAGGACGAGCCGGCGCGATTGTCTGCGTAGTTGATGCCGGCAAAGTAGGGATTCGGCAGGGCTCCAAGCGTCTCGGAGTAGTTGCCGTTGCCCAGGTATTCGATGTCATTGATTCCATCCATCCGGTTCACGTTGGTGATGGAATACTCGTGAACGCTGTTGGAGTGGACGTAATCCGCCTCAGCAATCCAGTTCGACCAGAAGGCGTGCTGCACGCCGAAGAAGTAATTCTCGGCGTAGGCCATCTTCAGGTGCGGATCGGGTCCGCCGATGCCGTTATAGTTACCATAGCCCCCACGAGGATTGAGCGGCGGCAGGGTGCTCACAAGGCCAGCGGGCAGCGGGCAGTTGTACGGAAAGACCGCATTCTGGCAAAGCGCAAAGGCCGGTGGCTGCGGTGAGCCCGGCGTGTGAATGCTCGCCGTGAAGTTGGCGTCAATTGGCGGATTGCCCGTCTCAGTATCGCTCCAGTTGGTGTTGCCGCCGCGATCGAAGAAGACGCCTGCGCCGCCGCGTACTGACCAGTCCTTCAGCCCGAATGGCTGCCAGGCAAAGCCGAAGCGAGGTGCGAAATAGGTCTTCTTGTGGTCGATGAACGGATGGCGATCCGAGGGGTTGGGGTTGAGGCCCACTGAAATGCCTTGAATCTGCTGCAATAGTGTCACGTTGCCCTGAGGCACCGTCAGAGTTGAGAGTGTCCCGTGGGCTTCGCTCGGGTTTGAGGTTGCATCCCAGCGTAATCCCAGATTTAGAGTCAGGCCCGGCTTCACCTTCCAGTCGTCCTGCACATAAGCGCCATAGGTGCTGTCGCGGAAGTAGCGGTTATTGTTCGCGGTCCCACCCGTAGTTGGGTCAAACGAGACCGTCCCGTACTCGTCTGGCTTGGATGCCGCGAAGTCGAAAATGGTGTCGAAACTGTAGCTCTGCTGGCGGTTGTCTGGCACCGTAAACGGAGCGTAGTCCTCGTTGTGGAACCACTCAAAGCCGGTCTTCAACGCATGCTTCCCATGCACGATTGACACCATGTCCCGCCAGTGAAAATCGTTCTGCGCAAAGCCCACTGGCGCAAATCCGTCGCCAAAACCAACAATGCCGTTCACGCCCGTCGGAAGCAGGTTGCAGTCCTTGCATGGAATGAGCACCGACGTCCTGGTGTATCCAAAAGCATCTTCGTTCACGATCGATGGCGAGAGCACATGCGTGTAGTTCAGTGCGCCAAACCAAGCGTCCTGGGGAAAGTTGATGTCCTCGCTCTGACGGACGCCGTTGTCCCACGGACCAAGAAGGTGAGTGTTATACATGTTGCCGTAAATGCGGTCGCGCGATTGCGCAAAGCTTTGGTCGATGCGCGCGTTGTATTGATACCCATTGTGCACCGATACGCTCGTACCCTCAGACGTGTCGATCAGGCTCATGTTGCAGGGCATCCCCAGCGGCCCAATCCCGTTCGGATCGTTGCCGCTATCCGCGCAGTTATGCGCTGAGCCGGATGGATCGCCTGTTGCTCCGCCCTGGTTCTTTTCCACCTCTGCCACCGTGGCCACTGAAGCAGGCGTCGGATTCACCGTCGCCTTGTACTTGTTCAGCAGCGTGGTCGAGAAGTTATTGGGCAGGTTGCCTGACATCCACGAGGTGAAGGCCGGATCTTCCACCGTGGTCAGCCCCGACGACGTGGTCTGCGAACGAACCACATCCACGCTGCCGAAGAAAAACGTCTTGTCCTTGCGCACTGGCCCGCCCACTGAGCCGCCAAACTCATTGCGCGTGTACGGAGTGATGTAACCGTTCAACGGGTCTTTGTAGTCCTGGAACTCCGTGCGGGCGGTCAGGTAGTTGGCCTGGAAGTCCTCAAACGCTGAACCGTGGAACTTGTTGCTTCCAGACTTGCTCGTGATTTGCGTAACCAGGCTGGCTGCCTTGCCGAATTCCGCCGAGTAGTTGCTGGTCGAGACCACCACTTCCTGGATGGAGTCGGGGTTCGGAACAAGCTTGGAGTCACCACCCGAGGGCGAGTCGTCCAGCGATACACCGTCAAGCAAATAGGAGTTGCCGTGATTGGCCCCACCGTTGGCCACAACCGCCGGTGTGGTGGTGGCATAGAAAATGTCCGTATTCGCCGACGAGGAACCCATCAGTCCCGTGCCGGTCACCCCCGGTGTCTGATTGGCCACTGTGAAAATGTTGCGGCCCTGTATGGGAAGTTCCTCAATTGCCTTCTGGTCTGTCACCGTGGAGATTGTCGCCTCATCCGTCTCGACCGCCGAAGGTGTCGCATCCACCTCCACGCTCGTCGTAACCGAAGAAAGCCCCAGCTTGATTGAGACATCCCTGGTCTGCATCGCGGTCAGTTCGATGTTGTCTTCCGTTACCGGTGCAAAACCCTGCATCGTCACCGCAACCTTGTAGGACCCCGGACCAAGAGAAGGGAATTTGTAGAGCCCGGCGGAGTTCGACGCTGCTGTGCTTGTAACACCCGTACTCATACTTGTTAAGACAACTTTTGCGCCGGGGATGATCGCGCCAGAGCTGTCGGTTACGCTGCCCTCAATCGAGCCGCTGAACTGCGCAAATGCCGCCGTGGTGCTGAGCAAAAGCACAATCAATAGCCATACCTGTCTCCTGAACGGTTGCTTCATTGTTCCTCCTCACCTTGTCCCGATAGAACGATCTACCCTTTGCAGTCCGCTGCGCCAAGAGATGATCTAGTCCGTCATCTTCAAGCCCGCAACTTGCACGATCGTCAGGTTGAGTTCCGGGAAGTCTTGCTTTTGATGCGAGCCCCGAGGACTACCAGCCATTTGCCGTCAACTTCGCCGGCATCTGCTTTGGAGACCTGTTCCCTATCGAGAAATCTGCTTCTCCGACTACAAAGACGGAACCGGAGGTCAGAATTCAGGACCACCTGTAACATTTTTCTTGTTTACTTGTAATATTTATTTGGAAGGACCGTGATCTCGCACCAGAGCAGAATCTCCAATCGGCCAACCTGAATTCTGCCCTGCTCATTCGTCTTAACAACAGGAGCTTCAGGGGTATAGTCTCTTGACGGACTTGAAAGTGATGGCGCGCCAAGCACCGGGATGGACCAAGTGTCGAATCGAACCTGTGCGCCTGACGGGATCAGATCCGCGGATGAATGAGGAACTTGCTGGTTATGTGACCGGGCTCTACGAGGAGCATTATGCCGGACTGTTTCGGCACCTCATCCTGTCCGGATCGACGGCCGCCGAAGCGGATGACCTGATCCAGGAGGGCTTTCTGCGGCTGTTTCGCCACCTTGGCGACGGACGACAGGTAGACAACCCACGCTGGTGGCTGCTCAAGGTCATGCGCAACCTGCGCATCGACGAAATGCGCAAGCGCAAGCGGGAGTTCACACTCGACGAGCCGGAACTGGCAATTCTCATTGATCAGTTGCGCAGCGACGGCCCAGATGCCGAGGCGCAGATCATTGCGCACGAAGACCAGCTTCGCATTCAAAAGGCGATCGCCAAGCTTGCGCCACGCCAATATCAATATCTTTTGCTTCGGGCCGAAGGCCTGAAGCTTCGTGAAATAGCCGAGATGTTTCGGGTAACGGTCCAGACAGTGTCGGAGTCCTGCGCCAAGGCGATGCTCGAGTTGGGGAGGTTAGGCGATGAATCGTAAGGAATGGGAACCTCGGGAAGGTCATCCGGCCGCCGACCTGCTTCTTTTGCATCTTGAAGAGGAACTGACCGGAAGCACGGCCGAAGCTGTCACCGAGCACCTCAATGGGTGCGCACCCTGCCGGCTCGCGTGCCGGCAGCTTGAGCTTGGCTTTTCTCGCTTCTCCACCTTCCACCGCGATGCCAGCGTGCCCGTGCTTGCCCCGCGAGCTAATGAGTTCCGGGCGCGGCTGCTCAAATCCGCCCCCCCTTCCCCATCCCTCATCGAGAGGCTCCGCGAACTGGTCCGGATCAGCACTCCCCGCCGACTTGGCATTGCAATGGGCGGGCTAACTCTCGGTTTGGTTCTCTGGGCTTCCATCTTTCTCACCGCGCCACGCCAGTCTGTCTACGCTTCCCAGTTGCTCGACGATGCCCGCGGCGCATCCCAGTCGCTCTTCGCCCACTCCAAGGTCCTGAACCAGAAAATTCGTCTCCGTCGTGGCGCCCTCATCATCGAACGCGCCATTCACCGCGGCCGCCCCGCTCCGCTTGACGCCGATGCACCGAAGATCGACTCCAACCTCCAGCAGGAACTGGATCTGGCCCGCGTCAATCTCGACGATCCCCTCAACGCCGAAGATTTCGCCCTCTGGCGCGCTGCGCAAAAGGACCCCAGGGACTCCGTGCGAGAGACGCAGGAAAGCGTTATCATCACCACCCGTGTCGCCGGCTCTGCAATTGCCGAAGGGACCTTGACACTGTCACGGGTCGGCTTGAGGCCCATTGCGCGGACAGTCGAAGTGCGCGGACACGAACCCATCGAGATCAGCGAGTTGAGCTACGAAATCACTGACTCCCCATCTCTCACGCCGGTACCCGCCATCGGCGGCCTGGGCCTCAGCGCCGCTGAAGCGGTCAATGCGACCCCTGCCTCAGCAACCGTATCCACCACCGACCTTGAGACCTCCGAGGTTGACCTGCGCGAGGCCTTTCACTCCATCGGCGCCGACAGCACGGCCGCTCCCGAGATTTGGACCGGCAACCAGGCCGTCTTTTATCACATTTCCGCCCTGCGGCCAACCCAGGCAGCAGCCATTCGCGCCTTAGCCGGGCGAATTCCCCATATCATCGAGTCGGAAAAAGAGCCCCCGCAACTGGCCGAGCGTGGCGAACAGATCAATGGCTCCGGACCCTACACCACAACCCCTCCACTGGCCGATGCGCTCCAGACAAAGCTTGGCAGTGCACAGGCCGCGGCGAGCTTTGTTGACGCCATGCGCGCGCACGCCTCACATGTGCTGGCGGAAGCGGATGCGCTGGACGAGCTTGCCCATCGATATCCGGCCGAGACCCTCAAGACACTTCCCCCAAGCCTTCGCATTCGTGTGAATCGGCTTGCGGCAAGCTTGCTCTCAAAGCTCCAACACGACTCAGCCGATTACCTCAAGTCCCTCTCTCCCACGCTCGATGCCATGGCCCAGGACCTGCAGGTCACCGGGCCCGCCAACGAGAGCGACGAAAGCGCCGGCTGCATGCCCTGGCAGCAGAGTGCCGACCTCGCTGCCCCAAAGCTCCGAAATCTGGCCAGCGACACCTCGCTGCTCTTCGTTCCCCGCCGCAGCGAAACCCAGCCTCCCGTCAACGCCGAGCAGCTTATGACCGACACCCTGAAAGCGAGAAGCTTCGTCAAGTTCAACCTGATGTCGACCTGCCAGCTCTTCAGCACAAACTAGTTCTCAACTTCAGTGCAACACATCAGAAGCTCACCCGAAGCGCGAACTGAACCGTTCGGGGAAGATTGGTCTGCGCCTGTACCTGGCCAAATCCAGGAGAGGCCATGTTTAGATTCGGTGCAGTGAACTGGGCATGGTTGAAGAGGTTGAAAATCTCCGAAGTGAACTTCATCCTCGTCCGTCCGGTCAGGTCGAACGACTTGTTGATGGAGACATCGAAGTTGTCTGCGTTCTCAGCTTTCAGTGCCGGATCAACGCGCGCCTCATTGCCAAAAGAAAAGTTGCCGGGCTGAGAAAAGCAGGCTGTGTTGAACCATTGCTTGACGCGTCCCGAACTGTGCTGAGGGCTCAGGTCCCTCTTCCGGCAGCCCGCAATATAATCCGGCCGGATGGCGCCCGCGCCAAACTGGCTCAGCCCATTCCCCGCGGCCACCAGCGCCAGCGGAGAGCCGCTGTGCAGCTTGATAATCCCATTGAAGCGCCACCCACCAATCAGCGCGTTGGCTGCTCCGTGCAAATTGGTCAGGAACCGTTCCTCTGTGCCCACCGGCAGATCGAGATCGTAGTTGATTACCAGGTTGTTCGCAATGTCTTCTTCGCTCACTGATTTTTCAGCGCGCAAGTTGAGATTATCCTGCACCACCGCGATCCCGCCCTGCCCGTCCTGAAACGCGCTTGTGTTCTCCGTATCGCTCAGCAGCTTTCCCCACGTGTACGCGCCCTGCAACGTCCCCGCATGGCCGAAGTGCCGTATATAGCTCGCCTGCAATGCGTGATAGCTTGAGTCTCCATCGCGCGGAACAGACTGCAACACCGCACCCATGTATTGCGGATGCGGCAGCAGCAGATACCCCTCGGCAACAGTCGGCGCGCCAAGCGTTGTCCCCGCCGGCAGCATCCCATAGAACGGATTCGCCACCTGTGTCAGCAGTTGCGAGCCGAGCGTGTCGTAATTGTCAGGAAGCTGATTGAGATTCAGTCCCGTCCCGGTGTAAGTCAACGACAGAATCAGATGCGTTCCCTTCGAACCCGCATACGCAATCGCAGCCGTCGAGTTGTGACCTATCGATCGCTCCAATGCCAGGTTCCATTGCTGCGCATATCCCGATGCCTGGTCGGGAACGCGGCCCGCGATACTCTGCCCCAGAGCCGTGTCCAGCCCCGCCTGTGTCCGTCCAGTGGGCAGGTTGATCTTGTCTGGCAACGGGTTGTCCACTGTGATCAGCAACGGGTTCCCTGGCGGCGGATTGGTAATCCCGGTAAAAGCCGCATTGATTGGGCTCACTCCGGGCGAGTCTGCAGTCATCTCCGACGGGAAAAAGGAAACGCCATAGCCCGACCGAAGCACCGTCTCAGGATGGATGCGAAAGGCAAACCCAATCCGCGGCGAAAACAGATTCCAGTGCAGCGACTCTTCCCGTCTCGATGCATACTCGGACGAGTCCACAAAAACCAGCCGACCCGTCAGTGGAATCGCCCCACCCGACACCGGATTGCGAATCGAACTTAGCGCGCCAATGTTCACCGCCGCGTCCGGCTGCAAAATCGAATCCAGATTGTTTTCCTCGGAGTAAGAGCCAGGCTGCTCCCAGTGAAGGCCGGCCGTCATCGTCAGCTTCGCCGTCGCTTGATACGTGTCCGAGACAAACGTGCCGTAGTTATGCAGAAATGCGCGCCATGTACCCACCTGCTGAATACCGGCGCTCGAAGGAATGCCCAGCAAGAACGATGCAAGCGCGTTGCCATGCTGGCTGTCTGAAGAGCTTGCAGCGGTGTAAAAAGGCGAAGCGTTGATCCCCAATCCCTGGCTGTTCCCGTAGCTCTCCCACAGCACCTGCCGCCAGTTACCGCCTGCCTTCACCGTATGCCGGCCCACCATGCGCGTAAAGTTGCCGTTCATCGCCCATGCGTTGTTGTTCCAGTAGAGATGAGAAAGTTCCGCGCCCACGTCATAACCCTGAATGCCCAGCCCCGGCAGCATCCCCTCCTGGTTCTCGCTTGCTGACTGAATCCGCCCGTAGTTGCTGTTAATTGCCACCATCGCAAATCCGTCGCTCAGCGGATGCTGAAAGTTGTAATTCTCCAGATACGACAGCCGCACATCCGCTATCGTCTTCGCATTGAAAATGTGCGTGTCCCCCAACACCGCTTCCTGCGTGGTATTGCCCGTTGGGCCCGCACCTGTCCCTGTGCCGAACGGGTCGCTCGCTTGATTGTGTGGATTCCAGAACGTATACCGCGCAAAAAGCCTATCCGCCTTGCCCGGGCTCGCATCCGCACGAATGTTGTATTGGTCCTGGTAGCCGTGAATCGGCGCTGCCGCAAAGAAATTCGTCGTGTATGGCGTCTGAATCACTCGCGACTCATCTGGCGTCTCAAGCTTCAGAATCGTAAGCGCGGTCTTGTCGAGTCGATTCGTCGGTATCTGGTTTCCAGGAAATGGCCGCCCGTTTTCAGGGTCGTAAATAGTCTGCGGATCGCTGGAGAAGTCTCCGCTCAGTTCCGCACTCGTGGGCACAGTCGCCGACGTTGGACTCTCTGAGAACAGCCCCTCGTGCTCCCACGAGAAAAAGAAGAAGAGCTTGTCTTTCCTTACGGGTCCACCAAGATTCAACCCATATTGGTTCTGGTGCAAGACTGACCGGCCAAGATTGTCGTGGTTGCTGAACCAGTCGTTTGCGTCCAGAACCGTGTTGCGAAAATACTCATAGGCATTGCCGTGGAAGACATTTCCCCCGCTCCTCGACGAGATCTGAACCACCCCTCCGCCATACCCGCCGAACTCCGCACTCACATTGTTGGTCGAGACGCGAAACTCCTGCACTGCATCCTGCGTTAGAACCAGTGTGTTCACGTTGTTTTCAGCAATATTCGAGCCGACGCCGTCGATAAAGAACAGGCTTTGCCCGCTGAATGCGCCGCCAATCTGGTAGTTCCCATAGGCAATCGGCTGCGTCTGTTCACCGGCCTTGAAGTTGCCGCTGCCACCGTTGGCCATTGTGCTGCCCTGTGTCCCGCCACCTGGAATCACGCCGGGCACAAAGTCCAGCAGATTATTCACATTCCGCCCGTTCAGCGGCGCTTCCACAACCTGCTGTCCCTCAATCACCCCGTCCAGCGTGGCGCTGTCAGTATGCAAGTCCCCGGCACCGCTGTTCACCGTCATCGTCTGCGTAACACTGCCCACCTGCAGCGTCACATCCACACGCGTAAATCCGCCAATCTGTACATCTACCTGGCTGCGCCGTGAAGATTGGAAGCCCTGCTCAACGACGGTAAGCGTGTACGAACCAGGATTGAGATCGATAAAGCTATAGGTGCCGCCCTCGCCCGTCTCCGCCCTCTGCGCTCCGCCAGTGCCGTCATTCTTCAGCGTCACAGTTGCGCCGTCGACACTGGCCCCGGTCGTATCCGTAACCGTGCCAACCACTGCGCCATAGCTGGTTTGAGCGCTCCCAAGGGCTGCCCCCCAGCAAACGCACAAGAAAAGCACCAGCACCGGCCAACGCAGGCGCTTCGCTCTTTCGGAACTCCCAGTTTCAGCAGCTTCTGCGCGCGTCATTGCAACTCCGGGCTGCCGCTTCCAAATCCCGAAATGCGACTCGGGTCTGCGATCAATTCAGCACCCTTTCGCAAACTGCATCTTCTTCGCTGCAACGCCCTCCAAGCAAGCGGAAAAGAGCGTCTCTGTCCTCCACTCAGCCTGCGCACCTCTCCCCTCCTCGCGCGGGGCCCGACACAAATGCCGGGAGTCTGGATTGACACCGAGCGTAGAACATCGCAAATCAACCTGTCAACAAAAAGCATTACAGGTAGTAAGAATTTATGGTAAAGTCTGTGACAGTGATTTGCGCGCACCTCGCAATCAAGGCAATTAACCGCACTGCCTCGCAGAATTCTTCGTCCTGGGTCAATAGATTCGAGCCAGATTCGAGCGCAACGGACCCTTGGTGCGCGCCCTGTCCTACACGGTTGGCAGAAGAAGGGGAAAATGGCCCAGAAAACCAGCGCCAAGTCCGCGAGCAATGGTCCCAAATACAAGCAGGTCTACCAGCAACTGCTCCTGACGCTCACCGATGGCACATACCGCCAGGGCGACAAGGTGGCCAGCGAGAACGAACTGGTGGAGCAGTTTGGCGTAAGCCGCCCCACCGTCCGCCGCGCTCTGGCGCAGCTAGTCACCGAAGGGTTCATCGAACGCCGCATGGGCGCCGGAACAGTCGTCTCCGGCCGCCTCGAGCAGGAGACCCAGGTCTTTGGCCTGCTCATTCCCGAACTCGGTTCGACAGAAATCTTTGAGCCCATCTGTCAGGGAATCTCCCAGGCCCATAACCGCGGACGCCACGACCTCCTCTGGGGACCGTCCTTCCTCAAAGGGGCCAGCAAAGAGGTCCAGGCCGAGCATCTCTGCCGCTATTACATCGAGCGCAAGGTCTCCGGTATCTTTTTCGCTCCAATGGAACATTTTGAAGGCCGCGACGAGGTCAACCTCTCCATCGTACGCGCCATGGACGAAGCGCAGATCCCGGTTGTTCTGCTTGACCGCGATATCCTGCTCTTCCCCAGGCGCAGCAAATACGACCTGGTCGGCATTGATAACCACCGCGCCGGCTACGTCCTGGCAGATTACCTGCTCCAAACCGGCTCGCGCCGGGTCGCGTTCCTAGCCTCGCCCTTTTCAGCCCACACTGTTGACTCCCGTATCGGCGGCTACAAGCAGGCGCTGCATTCCCACCTCGGAGCAACCGCCGAAACCCTCGTCAAATGGGTCGACCCCAGCGACGTCCCGGCGATCCAGGAGTTTCTTCAGCAATCGCACCCTGACTCCATCATTTGCGCCAACGACTTCACCGCCGCGCAGTTGCTCAGGACCGTCAGCGGCCTCGGAGTCCAGGTTCCCAGGCAACTTCGCATCGCCGGCATCGACGACGTCAAATATGCGCAACTGCTTCAGACGCCCTTGACCACCATTCGCCAGCCCTGCCTCGAAATTGGTTCCACAGCGTTGCTCGCCATGTTCGACCGCATTGCCCATCCCACCGCTCCGGCGCGCGAGTTCATCGTCGATTTCGAGTTGGTGATTCGCAAGTCCACTGAAGTTGATCGACAGGAGCCTTCCGAGGCAATAACAAACCCCTACATCGCCCACCGGGAAACGCAACCGCCAAGCGCCAATGGAGCGTCCGCAGCGGAGTCGGGTCAAGGCCTCCCTGCGGAAAGGGGCGCGTCCTGATGCCAAACGCTGCCCCCCGACCCGCTCAACCCCACAAAAACTCCGCAAAGTGGTCCACACACTCTCGGCGCACTTTGCGGGAAAGGTGGGCATCGGTCTCACCCTGGAAGCGGCAGTTCAAAAGCGATTGTCTTGCCGTGACCTTGATCCTTTTCTGTTGTGTCGCCCCATTTCAGTACCTGAGAGCCCAAACCGCCCCAAACCAAATCGCCCCGAGCTATGACCAGGCCGAAGCTCTCGTCCGCAGCCACCAATGGGATGAGGGTCTCGCCCTTGTGCGGAAGCTCCTTAAAACTGATCCGCACAACATCAAAGACCTGAACCTCGCTGGCCTGGCCCTGACTGGCAAAGGCGATATTGACCACGCCAACGCCTACTTCCGAGAACTCCTCGCCCTCTCTCCCGGATTTGTTCCGGCACTCAAGAACCTGGCCATCAACGAGTTCAACCAGAAGCAGTACGATCCCGCACTCGGGCACCTCGTTGCGGCTCGCAAGCAAGCCCCCGCCGATCCAATCGTGAATCTATACCTTGGCGAAATTGCCTATCGCCGCCACGACTACAAGGCCGCAGCAGAAGGGTTCACCGTGGCACAAGACATGGTCCTGCGGAACCCGAATGCATCGGCGCATCTCGCCGTGAGCTACTTCAAGACCAACCAGCCGCAAAAAGCAGAAGAGATTCTGGACAACCTTGCGCCTGACGCCGTCGAGCCGGAGTCGCAGTTCGCCCTCGGCCTTGCGCTTGAGCAACAGGCGCTTCCGCAGCGCGCAATTCCCTTCCTTGAAGCGGTCCAGCGTCAATATCCAGACTCCTACGACATCGGCTTTGACCTGGTGCTGGCCGACATCGAGGCCAAAGCCTTCCCCAAGGCCATCGATGAAGCAAGAGACCTCGTCAACCATGGCCACGAAACCTCAGAGCTGGACAACCTGCTCGCCGAAGCCTATGAGGGCGACAACCAGGTCCAGCATGCTGTCGACACCCTCCGCAAAGCCATTGCACTCGACCCCGCTGACGAAGATAACTACCTTGACTTCGCCTCCTTGTGTATGAATCAGCGCTCCTTGCAGGCCGGCATGCAAGTCATTCAGGTGGCCCTCGCCTCGCATCCAAAATCTGACCGTCTCGTGTTCATGCGCGGCGTCCTCTATGCCATGCAGGACGAGTTCGAGAAAGCCGAGCAGGATTTCAAGTTATCTGCCGAACTCGCTCCGCAAACCGATCTCGGCTATGTCGGCTTGGGGGTTTCTTATCTCGAAACCGGTCACGATGCGCAGGCGATCGATATCCTCCGCCATCGTCTGCACGATAAACCCAACGACGCCAGCCTACTCTATCTGCTCGGCGAAGCCATTCTCCGCACCGGTGTCGCTCCCGGTTCCGGAGCCTATATCGAAGCACAGACCTCGCTTGAAAAGTCTGTCCGTATCAACCCGAATCTCTGCCTGCCTCACGTCTCCCTGGGTACGATTTATCTCGATGAAGACCGTCCAAAGGACGCTGTCGGCCAATTCGAGCAGGCGCGTACCATCGACCCCAAAGAACGTTCAGCCTACTCGCACCTCGCAGTCGCCTACCGCCAGATAGGCAACGCCGAGAAGGCAAAGGAAGTGTTGAACGCGCTGAAAGGCCTCATTGAACAGGAGCGGCAGGCGACGCGAGAAAAGATAAAGACCGCTGATGGGGATGTGGCTCCCAGAAACCCCGAGTGAACCCGACCACCCAGACAAATCAATCCATTTCGCAACTGTCCCCAGAGAGTTTGCGATAACCTACGCTGGCTTGAGCGTTCTTGCATTTGGTTAGGCCGCCCTCCGCACCTCAGTTCTCACATCCTTCGTTACTGCTGCAGGATTCCCACGCTTGGCCACGAGTCAGCGTTGGTTGTGCAGACAGTCTTGGTCGCGCTGATGACAATACAGCTGTCTCCACCAGTGTCGCCGGTTCCCGCCACCGAGAAACCTCCTGCGCCAGTCGTGTACCAACTGTAGGTCCAGGAAGGAACCTGATCCCAGATGAAATACCCCGCATCAGCCTCTGTCACACCGCCTGTCACCGTGCCGTTGCTGAGTACGTCGAGCTCTCCCGTTGCGTCGTCCTGGACTGCTTGCATGACATGCAACTGGCCTAATAAGTAATTGCCTGCCAATGCCGCATTTGTGTACGTGGTTTGAGTTTGTGGCTCCATCCAGCCCGTTGCCAGGTAGCTCGGGTTGCCACCGCCATTCCAATCCAGTTGGAGGGCGCTGTTGGTGTCGAAGAAGTACAGGAAGAACGAGTCGCCGCCCGGCGAAGCTGTGGCGCGCCCAGGATTGCTGGAGTCAAACGTAACCGGAAGTGTTGTGCCGATCACGCTTCCTCCATTCTTGAAGGTTCCGTCAGCGTCCTGATAATTCTGTTCGATTGTCATGCCGCCGGCACCGGTGCCGGTTCCCTGGACAACCGAGGAGTCGTAACCCCAGACGCTGCCACCGGAGTACTCGAAACCCTGTGAGTAAACGACGAACGAACCGTCGAGGTTGGTCGCGGAATACGTCGTCTGCTGCTGCTTGCGAACATCGCCCGACTGAACGCCGCCATCTCCGCTTGCCATCAGGATGAAGGCGCGATTGGCATCGACGATATACACGACATCGGAAGAAGTTGCCTGAACGCCCTGCACAACGACCGGAATCGAGGTGGTGAAGCGGCCGTGGGCATCCGGCGCAGTATAGGTGCCGCAGGTGCTCGCGCAGGAACCACCCCGGTTGGTGGTCTTCTTGATGTAAAAGTCGTCATCGACGTAGCTGGTGATGGCTCCTCCTGGAACGCCTCCAGTTCCGCCGGTAGCGCTCTCTGTGGAGAGGGTCATTCTACTCACCATTGCCTCGGGCAGGCCGCTTTCATCCTCGCCCTGCATGCCGTCAACAAAGCTATTGCCGCTGAGGGTGGTGGCGGCAAAAGCGCTGGTATTGGCCTGATAGCAAAGCCCGGAGCCATGCGTTCCAGATGGAGTTGCGCCCACATCGTCGGTCTCGACCAGGCGGAACTCGGTCGCCGTGGTGGTAGCCAGATTCACATCGTTCAACGCAATGGCATACGCGCCGGAATGCGTGCCGGTACCCGGAGAGGTTTGAACAGAATTCAAGGTCATCAGGCCGTTGTTGTCGGCGCCGATGCTGTAGGTACCGGTCAAAGTGCCTGATATCGCAGTCGTGGCCGCATTGATGGAGTGGGTGCTCATGTTCCATTCGCCGCCGGTCAAGTTACCATTCCCGCTGGTATCTGTGCCGTCGGCGTAGAAGCTGCTCAACGAGGCCCAGCGCGAGCCATCGCTGTCGTTGAAGCCGTCGAACTTGCAGACGTAGGTCCCTTTGAGGAGGCCGTTGTTGGCCCCGTTCGGCCCACCGCTCACGATCGCGGAATAGGTCATTGAAGCAGTGTTGCTGGAGTCGGTTGTGTCGGTCACGGTCACCTCGACAGACAACGTGCCCACCGAGGCAGGCGTTCCGCCAACTGCCAATGTGCTGCCACCGGAGTTGGCGAACGTCAATCCGTCGGCGCCCGTCACAGGGACATAGGTCGAGTTGGTGGGGATGCTCACGCCGTTCACCGTGAAGGAGTAGTTTGCTCCGCCCGCGCCGCCAGAGGCGTGGATGGCTCTTGCATATGGCACACCAACCAATGGGGTTCCAAGAGGATTGCTGCTGGCGGCGGGCAGCGAAACCGCCTCATGGGTGATGGTGATGGTATAGGTGACCGGTCCAACCGGGTTGTCTGAAGATGCATCGCGCACGTACACCTCGAAGGAGACCGTGCCGAGCTGTGTTGGGACTCCGGAGATATTCAACGTGCCATTGGCATTGATGACGTATAGGCCGTTTCCGATCGAAAAGCCGGCGCACCCATAGCAGTTGTAGATTCCGTTGATTGCATAGCTGTAGCCGCCGTAGCCGCCGCCCGCTCCGATGGTTCCGCTATAGCTCTGGCCGAGGTAGGCAGGCCCCAGCGTGACAGGGTTTGCGGTGGGCAGCGACAAGGGCACAAAGCCCGGAACGTAATCGACGAAGGTCTGTCCGCGGTTGCCGTTAGCGTCGTAAGCAACAACCTCCCAATGGTAGACGTTGCCGTCTGTGAGCGCGGCCAGACTGGGTGCGTTACCCGTTGCTCCGGTTGGATCGACCCCCCAGGAGATGGACGGTGCGATGGAACTGGTGAAGCCGTTGGTGTTCGAGTAGATATTGGGAATCGACCACACCGTACTGTAATTCTCGTCAGCGAACCACATTTGATAGAGGTACTGGCTGGCGTTGGCAGGGTATACCCATGTCAAGGTGGGCGTGGTGTTCGTGGAACTCACCGGCCCCTGCGGAGAAATGTTGACGGGTGGGGACACCAGCGCAGTGATTTTGGGGCTGATTGTTTCTTGTGTCCCATCGCTGTAGGTAACCTGGATGCCATAGGCTGCGCCAACCGTGGGAACGGTGGAACTGATTGCAGTGTTGAAGCTGAATTGGCTGTTGACATCATAGCCGCAACCATTGCACCACGCGGCGTCGAGGGGCAGGGCCATGCCAGGCCCGGAGATGACCGTAACGGCAACCGGTCGCTTCGCGACTCCGGTTACGTCGAAGTCGAGCTGGTAGCCTTGAGTGGGGGGGCTCCACTCGCTAAATCCAATGTCATTTTCACTGCGCACAACGGCGACGCTGTTGCCGCTGGCCAGCGTCAGGTTTTTGGCGGTGTTCCCGCTTACCACCAACGTGGGCGTGATCATGTCGTACCCATTGACGTTGGTGATGTCCCCATCGTCGATCAATCCGTTGTTGTCTTGATCGAGGATGGCAAACAGGAAGTAATTGGAGCCGGTGGGCGCCTGGACCGTATACGATGCGGGGCTTGTTGGGGGGCTTGTCTTGCTGCCCACCACCGTGATGTAAGCTTCCTGCGTATTCTGGTCGAAGACCCCCACATACAGTGGCCCGGTCGCGGTCTGGCTGAAGATGACATTGCCGGAGACGGCATTGGCGCCGGTGGGAGTTCCGATAGTCACCGGGCCGACGACGGCTGACCAGGGGCTTATGGAACTTCCCGCCACACCCTGGGCGCGGAAGTAGTACCCGCTTCCATTCGCGATCCCGGTCACGATCCAGGGGCTTTGGTCCCCGACCGCCGCGAAGGTCGCGCTTCCGGCGACGCTGCTGAAGGACTGGCTGGTGCTCCACTCGACGGTGTAAGAGAGGGGCAAATCCACACCGTTGCCTTCGAAGTCTTTAAACTGGACAAACGCTCCGCCATCAAATCCGTTGACTGCGTTCAGGGTTGGCGCTGTCTTGAGAGTGACCGTCGCTGGGTCGTCAAGCGTGACTCCCACGCCGCTAAGATTCGCGTCGGAAATCACAAAGTTGGAGGCCACGCTGGTCGGGTTGGATGCGTTCTGGGCTCCGTGGCCCCGGTTGTCCATCCAGGAACTCACCGTGTAGGAGCCTGGCGCGGCGCCGCGAATGGTGAAAGCGCCCGGCGCAACGATGCTGGTGCCCACCGACGTGTTGCACGAGTTGTTCGCGAGGCTCACATAGATCCGCCCGGTACTCGTTCCGCTGTAGCTGACTGTGCCAGAGACCGTATACCCGAGCGCCGCGCTGATGTTCCCGACGACCGCAGGCGCGCCATTCACCACCACACCGGTCTGCGTGGCGGGATAGAATGCCGAACTCGGCCCCGATATGGATGGGGTTATCGTGTAGGTGCCGTTGGGTACGCCCGCAAATGTGTAATTCCCGCTGCCGTTCGTTGAAGTAGTTTGCACCGGGGTGGTGTTGATGCTCACGTTGAATGTCGGCAGCACAAGCGTTCCGCCACAGTAGTTGTTCAGGTTGATCTGTCCGCTGACGGCATAGCTGCCTTGAACGGCAATGGTGTATGAGTCCGGGCCAGCCGTATCTCCCAGGCTGTCCTTCACGGTTACGTTAGTCAGCGTAACCGTACCTGCGGAGGTGGGCGTTCCGGTGATGGTTAGCGTGCTGGTCCCGGTGCTGGAGACCGAAATGTCGTTGGAGATTGGCACGGCAGTGCCGGTGGTGGGAATCGAAATGGTGTTCACTGTGAATACATAGCCCGAGCCGCTGCCACCGGAGGCGGTGATTGCGCCGCTATAGGCATCGTTCTGAATGGCAGCCGCAAGGGCGCCGCCCGCGGGCAGCGTTAATGCCGGAGGGATGCCTGTGCCGCTCAGCGCGATACTCTGCGGCGAGTTTGCAGCGTTGTCCACAATGGTAATGGCCGCCGTGAGAGGGCCTCCCACAGTAGGCGCAAAATGCCCGTGGATGCTGCAATTGGCGCCAACCGCCAGGCTCGTGCCGCAGGAGTTCCCGAATGTGAATGAGGACGCATTGGGGCCTGTCACGGTGATGCTGGTAATCGACAGGGCCTGGCCACCGGTGTTGGTTAGGGTCACCGTTTGCGATGCCGTAGCCGACCCCTCGGCCTCTGAGCCAAACGATAGGCTTTGAGCCGACAAGCTGGCTACCGGTCCCAGGCCAGTCCCACTCAGTGCGATGCCTTGCGGCGAACCGCCGGCGTTGTCGGTGATCGCGACCGTCGCCGCCAGAGGGCCTGCCATCGTGGGATCGAAATCCACCGAGATACTGCAATTTGCTCCCACTGCCACGCTGGTTCCGCACGTGCTTGTGGATGCGAAAGAAGATGCGTTCACGCCGGTCACGCCGATGCTGGTGATCGATAAGGCTCCCTGTCCGCTATTGGTCAACGTCACCGACTGCGATGCCGTTGCCGTTCCCACCGCGGATGATCCGAACGAAAGGCTCGTCGCCGAGAGAGTTACCGCGGGTCCAAGTCCAGTGCCACTCAGCGCAATGCTCTGCGGCGATCCGCCGGCGTTGTCCACAATCGTCACTGCCGCCGTCAGAGCGCCTCCAGTGGTTGGAGCAAAGTGCCCATGGATGCTGCAATTGGCGCCAGCAGCCAGGCTCGTGCCGCAGGTGTTCGCGAAGGCGAAGGACGACGCGTTCGTCCCGGTGACGGTGATGCTCGTGATCGACAAGGTTGCGGTGCCGGGATTGGTCAGAGTCACATATTGCGATGCCGTCGCAGATCCCACAGCCTCTGAGCCGAACAACAGGCTGGTCGCCGACAGGCTCGCCGCCGAGCCCAGACCGGTCCCCGTCAATCCGATGCTTTGCGGCGACCCTGAGGCGTTATCGGTGATCGTGACGGTCGCTTTGAGAGAACCTCCAGTAGTCGGATCAAAGTCCCCGGTAATGCTGCAATTTGCGCCTGCCGCAACGCTAGTTCCGCATGTGTTTGTGAAGAGAAACGAGGACGCGTTCGCGCCGGTTACAGCGATGCTGGCGATCGATAAGGTTCCCTGTCCGCTGTTGGTCAACGTCACCATCTGCGATGCGGTTGCCGTTCCAACTGCGGAGGAACCGAAGGAAAGGCTTGGCGCCGATAGAGTTACCGCCGGCCCCAGTCCGGTGCCGCTCAACGCAATGCTCTGCGGCGATCCGCCGGCATTGTCGGTGATGATGATCGCTGCCGCAAGCGGGCCGTTGGCAACTGGATTGAAGTGCCCATGGATGCTGCAATTGGCTCCCGCAGCCAGAGTGACGGCGCAGGAATTCGCGAACGTGAACGAGGAGGCGTTCGCGCCAGTCAAAGCGATGCTGTTGATGTTCAAAGGTGCATTGCCCGAATTGGTGAGCGTTATATATTGCGACGCGGTCGAGCCGCCTACTGGCTCCGAGCCAAACGCCACGCTTGCAACAGAAAGCGTGGCCGCCGGTCCCAGCCCGGTCCCCGTCAGTGCGATGCTCTGCGGTGATCCGCCGACATTGTCGGTGAGGGTGATGGTCGCTTTGAGAGAACCTCCAGTAGTCGGATCAAAGTCCCCGGTAATGCTGCAATTTGCGCCTGCCGCCACGCTAGTTCCGCATGTGTTTGTGAACGGGAACGAAGTTGGGTTCGCGCCGGTTACGCTGATGCTTGTGATCGATAAGGTTCCCTGTCCGCTGTTGGTCAGCGTCACCGTCTGCGATGCGGTTGCCGTCCCAACAGCGGAGGAACCGTAGGAAAGGCTTGTCGCCGAGAGAGTTACCGCCGGCCCCAGTCCGGTGCCGCTCAACGCAATGCTCTGCGGCGATCCGCCGCCGTTGTCGGTGATGGTAATTGCCGCGGTCAGCGGCCCATTCGCAGTCGGCTGGAAATGTCCGTGGATGGTGCAGTTCGCTCCTGCGGCAAGGCTGCTTCCGCAGCTGTTCGCGAATACGAACGAAGTCGCATTTGTCCCAGTCACGGCGATGCTGCCGATCGTCAAAGCCGCAGTCCCGGTGTTCGTCATGGTCACCGATTGCGATGCCGTTGCCGATCCGACAGCCTCTGAGCCGAACGACAGGCTGGTCTTCGAGAGCGTGACTTGAGCCGCCGCGAAGGTGCTGAGCGACATGCAGCTGATCGCCAGCAGGAACGCGGGGACTAACTTTCTGGAATTGCTCATTGGGCTATTGACGCAATCGAACATGACGCGCTCTCTTTCGGCCTGATTTGCCCCGCCATGGCGGAGCCCATTCACTCGATGGATCAGTCAGGCGATTGGATTCTGGGAAGTAGGCCCGCATGGGTATTTGGCTCCGCGCAAGTACCCATGAAGTGTCGTGGTTTTTCTAGTCGCGAATTATACACCGACTTTGTGAAGTTTGCGGTCGGCCCTGCGCTTGGCCCAGGGCAAACGCATTTGGAAGCACAAGCTCTTGACCTTGTGAGGGAGATGCTTTTGAGGGGCGAATCGAGGTGGGAAACAGAGCACGCTGGGATGGTTTGGGTAGGCGAATTTCGACGTGCGAAAAGTGCCTTTTTTTGCTCTAAAGTGCCAGTTTCGATGGTGTTTTTGGCGTTTTTTTGCCCGAAAACGGGGGCTTGTGTTTACCAATGGGTAAACAGGCGGTTTTTGTAACTCATTGAATCGGAATCAGTTAAGCTGATTCTACCTTCGATTTTTTGACGAAATCGAGGGGGGGGGGGTGGGGTCTCAGCGTTTTTGGGGGTTTGAAGGCCGGAAAAACAGGGGCAAAGGCGGGGCGATGGAATTGGCGCGGGCGCGGGCGCGGGTTGCGTTTTGCTGGACGATTTTGGCATGCGAAACACCTCTACAAGGATTGTGCGCCAAAAGGGGTGAATTGCCTGCAAGTATGGTGTGGGTGGAAGTTGTTGGATTTAAGTAGGTTAGTTAACGTCAGTTGGGGGAGGGGCTTGCTTTTTTTTGATGGGGTATGGGGAATCAGGTTGCAGGCCTGCCGGAAGGCACGTTCAGTGGTTCGATCAATTTTCAAATGCGTTTGCCCTGGGGCTAGGCCAGAATTCCATCCGCGCTCAAGAATGAGCGCAGCTCCTATACCGGCAGCGTGACCCTGCCGAAGCGCCCTTCGCCTTTTGTGCCAGTTGAAGTGAGAGAAGCTGATACGAGAGGAGCCCGGAGTGGCTGGAGGAAAGGCGCATTCGTCAACCTGGTGCGAAAGATCGGGCAGGCCATCCTATTGCGGTGCGGCCTGTTGCTGCAGGCGCATCGGTCCAGCAGAATTTTGCTGTTCCGACATCTTCGAAGCGGTCTCTAATTCTTTCCGGGACTCTTCTTTCTGTCCCAGCCGGGCGAGCGTAAGTCCCAGGTAGTAATGGCAGGGCGGATAGTCCGGTGCGGCGGCGACTGCGCGTTGCAAAAATTCCTTTGCCTCATCGTATTTCTTCAACTTGAAATCGGCTTCACCGGCCCCCTCGAGCGCTCCCCCGTGCTGAGGATTCCGCGCAAGCGTCTTGTTGAACTGGTGCATCGCCTGCTCCAGATCACCCTGTTTCAGAGCAATATCGCCAAGTTCGTAGTAGGCCTCCGTCTGCACTGGTTTCAGTTCAATCGAGCGCGCAAACTCGCTCTTCGCTTTCTCAAACTTCAGGCCGATCTGGTATATCCTGCCCAGACCAAAGTGTGCACTGGCATCGTCGGGCTGAACTGCCAGGTAGACCTGCATCTTCTCCTCTGCAGCAGCCAGTTGGCCGAGGTCCATCTTCACCCGTGCTATGGCATACAGGAGTTTGGGGTCCGTCGGCATCGCCTTCTCCGCCTGTGCGAGCGACTCGTCGGCATCACGGAAAAGGCGCATTTCGTCTTCAAGAATTCCCAGATCATAGAGAAGTCGTCCGTTGCCCGGAACGATGTCTTTGGCATGCAAAAGAGTGCGTAGGGCTTCGTCCATCTGGCCACCCGCACGCGCCTGCAATGCGATACTCTCGCTCGCCTGCACTTCTCCCGCCTGCGCTTGGGTGTCGGCGGGATTGCCACTCAGGAGGGCTTCAAATACTGCGCGCGCTTCAGAGGCCTTTCCGGCACTGAGAAGAGCCTGGCCGTCAGGGGGTGCAGAGGTTTGGGCCAGCGCGAGTGCTGAGCTGAGCAAGAGGGATGCGATGGGTTGAGGGATTCGAAACATGGCATTCCTTGGAGGGCGCGCGGAGTCGATTTTAGCAGTTCGTCTGGCGGATCATTGTGCTGGGTGGTGGCGATGGAGTGAGGGCGCAGCAAATAAAGAATCAGGCCAGGTTGCCCTGGCCTGATAGATGCAAATCAGATTGCAACGAAGTTAGAAAGTGATACGACCCGACACCTGCATGTTACGCGGGCCGTAATCTGTCCCGGTTGGAATACCAAACCCACCGCACAGATTGTTCTGGTAGCAGGAGTCCCCCGGCTCTGTATCGGGCAGCGCCTGGCGATGGCGGTTGAATGCGTCACTGGCGTCTACCTTGAGAAGGAACTTGACTCTCTCCGTGATATCGATAGTCTTGTTCACGCTCAAGTCTTCCGCCAGGTAACGCGGTCCGGTAACTTCTTCCGTCACGCGGGCAATTCCCGTACCGAAGACATAGGGCTGGTAAGAGCAGATGTCCGCGCAATCGGGTGAGATGGTGCGAAGCCATTGCTGGCCTGTTGTTGTGTATCCCGAGCGGTTTTCATCCACAAAAGCAGCCTGGGCAAGAGGGACGCCCGGGTCGGTTGAGTTGACTGTTCCCGCTGGACGATACGCAGGCTTGAACCATGATTCCTGGTTGAACAGGTTGGGTTTGTTCTTGCCTTTCTTGTAGGTGTCGCTGGCAAGTCCGCTGGCCCCGGCCGCTCCACGCGTGAACCGGAAACAGTTCTGGTAGTAGGCAGCCCCCGTGCCGCAGCCAAAGTCGACAGGTTCGCCGCTCTGATAGCGCTGGATGGCTCCGATTTCCCATCCGCCGATGATGTGGTTCAGGATTGCGTTGTTGTTGAGGAATTGCCGGCCCTTACCAAACGGAAGCTGGTAGAGGTAGCTGATGGACATGGTTTGCGGAATGTTCTGGATGGAGACCGCTTTTTCACCCCTGCGGTCAGACGAGTTTTGCGATTGCGACCTGTAGTTGGACACGGTAAACGGAAGCGCTGAATCGGCGTCCGTCTCGTTCTTGCCCCAGGTATAGGAGGCCGTCAGGTTGAAGCCCTGGCGGAAGTGACGGTTGAGCGACGCGGTCATTGCTTCAAACGAAGAGTGGCCGAGATTCTCAAGGCAGCAGTCGCCCGCAATGTAGTCGTATTGCGGATATGGACGAATCGCCTGCCCGAGAGCGCCCTCAAACGTTGAGTATGGCGCGTTGTAGGTGGTGCCGTTGGCAGTGGTGGAGCCGCCCATGGTGTTGATGCGGTTTCCGTTATCCCAAAGGTGATCACCCAGCGAGAAATACTTCGAATCGATGTTGTTGGAGTTGGTTAGATCGCCGGAACGAAGGTTCTGGGAGGCCTGCCCGATGTAGCCGAGGGTGAAGATCAGGTCCTCGGCAAGCTGATCCTGGATCTGCAGTCCCCAACTGTTTGTCATGGATGGCCGGCCCATTGACGGGGTGATGACTTCGCCACCCACGGAGTTGAAGATTCCGGTTCCACCGGTGAGTTGGGTTGGGTCAGTGTTGGGGGCAAAGTAGGCAGGCGTCCAGGTACTGTATCCGGAGTCAAGATCGAAAGCCGGAGTAAAGCCGCCTGCGGTTCCGGGTCCGATGTAATTAGACCCGACGGCGCGGAATTGGGTGAAGCCTTGCTGCATGGAGCTTCCGAAATCCGTGTACTGCAAGGGGCCGTAAAGGACCGAACCGCTGCCTCTGAGAACTATCTTTCCGTTGCTTCCCGCGAGCACATAGGCGAATCCCACGCGCGGCGCAAAGTCCTTCTTCCAGGTTTCGGCCCAGGCCGCATTGCAATGGCAGTTTGTGCCAAATTCAAGCGCACCAGGCAGGTTCCCCGCCGCAGCATCTGGAGCCGTAAAGCTGAATGCCGATGTGTCGTTGTGGTGCTCGGTACGGGGCACGTCCACGTCATAACGGAATCCGAGGTTAAGAGTAAGGTTCGGGGTGACTTTGAAGTCGTCCTGAACAAACACCGCTCCATACCAGGAGTTCCACTGTGGGTTGCTGTTGTAGACGGTCTGGTTGGAGTAATCGACCTGGCCGAGAAGGAAGCTGGCAAGGCTGTTTCCGCTTTCAGCCTGGGCGCCATTCACAGCGGCCATGTCGGTTTCGCTGTGGAGGAAGCTGAGGTACGGAATGTTGTCCTGGATGACCGTGTACTGCTGATGACGCCAGTCGACGCCGACCTTGACGTTGTGGCGCCCCTTCAGCCAGTTGACGCTATCGTTGACGCGCAGCCCGTTGTCGATGTTGTCTCCGTTATTGCCGATGCCCCAGCTTGAGTAGCCGTCAAGCCCATCCCATCCGACGGAAGGGAACGAATTGGAGTACAAACCAGGCAAACCCAGCGTTGACGTGTTCAGGGGCTGCCCAATCTGTGTGGAGAAGTTCTTGCTGTTGGTCCTGTTGTACCCGATGTTCAAGTGGTTCATGAAGGTTGCCGACAGGGAGTAGTCCCATCCGCCCCGGAGGTAATGAGTCTCAAAATCCTGCGGGTAGGTGTTGTTGATATACGGCGCGGGGAAGTCCGGAGCCCCGAAGCGGAAGTTATCGCGCGAACTGTACGAACCGAAAATCTTGCTCTTGTCGGTCAAGGATTCGTCGATGCGGGTGGAGAATGTTGTGTTTTCAGTGGAACCCGTGCCTGTGGACACATAGTTGCCAGTGAAACCGTAGATGCTTGTCGCGGTGGGGGTCTGGTTGGGGTTGGGCAATCCGGCCAGCATTGCCTTGGCCTTGGCGTCAATCCGGGCAGAGGGAATGACGTTGCCACTGAAACCTGTCGCGCGGCAGGGAATGCCGCTGGGGTTGGTTGCGGAGGTCGTAGCGTTTGTTGACTGCGGGTCGAAGATCTGATTCTGCTGGGGAAATGCCCCGGTGCAGGGGTTGCTTTCCGCACTCGTGGTGGCGCCAAGAATCGAGGAGAAGTCGCCGTTCTTTTCATCGGCGGTTGGCACGGTTGAAACGCTGGAGCCGCCCTGGTTCAGCTTGTACTGTTCCCAGGCAAAGAAGAAGAACGTCTTGTCCTTGCCGTTGTAGAGGTCGTGCTTGGGACGGAACGGATTGGGAATCCTGATCGGACCTCCCATGGTGCCGCCGTAATCGAACTTGCTGTCCTGCGGGCGAATGTAGCCTTCGCAGTTGCCGGTTGTCGTCAGCCTGCCACCCTTGCAATCCTCAAATGCGTACCAGGCATTGTTGTACCAGTAGTTTCCATCCAGGGCGGCATTCTTCAGGATTGTGAACGCGGTGCCATGATAGCTGTTGGTACCGGACTTGATCGCGAAGCTTTCAAAGCCGGCTGTGCTGCGGCCGTACTCCGCTGTTGGTCCTGCGGTGGTTACCTTGAACTCCTGCAGAGCCTCCACCGAGGGAGAGGTCTCGTCGTAAGATGATCCGTTTTCACTGCGCGTGATGCTGGAACCATCCAAAAGAACCTCGGCGCCGAAATTCTGGCCGCCTCCAAGTCGCGCAAAAAACACTCCGTTGCCGGTTAACGAACCGGGCTGCTGATACGTGCCAGCTCCCGGCCCGGTGGTGGCAGGCACAAGAAACGTAAATACTTCCGGTGAGCGCAGGCCGCCCACGCCGCTAGCCATCGACAAAGGCAGATCCTGGATCTGCCGCTCCGAGATGGTACCGCTCACATCGGAGGTTTGCGACTCAACCGTCGGCGCACTGGCGTCAATGGTCACTGTCTCTGAAACTGCACCCGGCTTCAGCGAAACATTGAGAATCGAGGTCGAGTTGATGGTGACAAGAACTCCCGAGCTTTTTACCGGGGCAAAGCCAGCCATGGTAACAGTGACGTCATAACGGCCGAGTGCTAGTTCCGGAAAGTGAAATTCGCCTGCGCTGGACGAAACCGCCTCGTACTTGATCTGCGTGTCGACCTGGGTCGCCTCGACTTTGGCGCCGGGGATGATTGCTCCGCTTGGATCGGTAACGGTTCCAGTCAGCGAACCTCGGGTCGACTGTGCCCAGCTTCCAATTGGAATGGCTAGCAAGGCAAGCAGCCAAACGGCTACCCGCCAACTCCTTCTCATTTTGTGCTCCATCGTGCCTCCTTGGTGTAACTGTGTTGTTTTATTCAATTCGTCACGCTTCTTGGCGTTGACTTTTGGAATTCACGGTTCCGACACCTTCCGATTAACCGTCCTGGAAATGCTGTTCAATTTTGTCCACCCGGAGCAGATTCAATGCGATTTCCCGCAGGGCATACCCAAAAGAAGCGGAAGACGTCCAGCAGAATTCACCAGCGATGGAGCGTCCGAGGTTCCGGTTTTCGCCCTTCTCTCTTGCCTTCGAGGGTTTTGTGAGTAAACGCTTACCCATTGGAATGATGTCCTTGCCCTTGCTCCAGATCGGACCAATTCCAACACCGCCGACACCAACTCGTAATGTTCCCGATTCAATTTAACGGTTTGCTGATCCGTTTGTTCGCATAACCTATCAGCTTTCAACGAGATGCTCTCATCTTCGTTCTCGGCCCCTGAACCAGGCAGTGCCCCGTTTGTTGCGGTGATATAGTTGGCAATGGTAAAAGGCTGCTCCTTCCAACATGCTCAACAGCAACCAATCCGGCGGAATCGAGACTCTGACGGCGCGTGAGATTCATCTGGTGCGTCAGCACCTGAATGAGATCACCGAGAGTCATCTTTTCGCCGGACGCAAGCGCACCCAGGAGTTCCTTCAGCTGATCGTTGAACGCGCACTCGAAGGCGACTTCGACAGCCTCCGCGAACGAATGATCGGGGCCAAAATGTTCGGGAGGCCGGTTGGTTACGACACCGGAAACGACGCCGTGGTCCGCGTGAAGGCGAACGAAGTTCGAAAAAGACTGGCGCAGTTCTACGCAGAAGCTGAAGGGCTCAGACCCGTCAGGATCGACATTCCCAACGGGTCCTATGTGCCAAAATTCCACTTCGAGTTGCCTGGCGGGCAACCCGAGCCCCCTTCTCACAACCCTGAAACCGCTGTTCACACCCCGGAGCCCCCCTCCCAAACTGCGAAAGCACCGCTCCCGACCTCCTCCGGACTGGCCACAGCAACGCGGATTGAAGCGCCCGCCCCCCATCTGGACGCACATGCAAGCAACGATCCGCAGCCCCCCGAACCGGGAAAGCGGCCTTCCTGGCAGATTCCAACAGCGTCTCTGATGGCGCTAATCATCATGATTGCAATCGGTTACCTTCTACTTACCCATCACAACAAGCAGCAAGATGGGGGCAGGATTCGCTCGATCGCAGTTTTGCCGCTTGAGAATCTGCTGGGCGACCCCGCTCAGGCGTACTTTGCCGATGGAATGACCGAGGAACTTATTAACGACCTGGGGCAGGTATCCACGCTTCGCGTCATTTCTCTCACCTCGTCCATGAGCTACAAAGGGACCAAGAAGACCTTACCCGCGATCGCCCGAGAACTCGGTGTCGATGGGGTCGTCGAGGGGGGCGTGCTCCGCGAGGGCAAGAACGTCCGTATCAGCACCCAGCTCTTTGATGTGAAAGAGGATCGTCTCATCTGGTCGCAGAGCTATATCAGGGACTTCTCAAGCGGCCAGGCGTGGCAGGGAGACGTCGCACAGGCGATTGCGAAGGAGATCAGCGTCAAGTTGACTCCGCAGGAGCAGGCGCGGCTGGCCCGCAGGCGTCCCTTGAACCCGGAAGCCGAAGACCTCTACCTGCAGGGAGTCTTGAAAGCGAATGCGGACGATTGTGCCGCCGCAGCAAAGTATTTCGATCAATCCATCGAGAAGGATCCAAACTACGCGCCCGTTCATGCAGCCTTGGCTCGCTGTTTTGACCGGATGGGTGAATCCGGCAAAATGGACTACCGGCTTGCGTTCTACCGCCAGAAAGAGGAAGCCATCAAAGCCATCCAGTTGGATGACTCGCTGCCAGAAGGCCATGCCGAGCTGTCAACCGCCGCTATGACTTTGGACTGGGATTGGGCCACCGCGGAGAGAGAACTCCGGCGGGCTCTGGAACTGAATCCAAACTCGGTCGATATTCATGAAAAGCTGGCATTCTTCCTTTCCCGCACCGGCCATCCTCAGGAAGCGGTTGCGGAGGTTGAACGGGGGGTTGATCTCGATCCGGTTTACCAGGGTTCCTTTCACAGCGAGGGATTCATCTATTACTACTCGCGGCAATACGACAAAGCCCTCGATGTAAGTCAAACTGTTCATAATCTTGACATTACCCCCGTTGACTGGAGTTTCCTCCTGGGCGACGTTTACCTGGAGAAGGGGATGTACGCACAGTCCATCGCCGAATTCTCCAAGGTTGGCGACGATCCACACGCCCTTGGGCATTTGGGGGACGCCTATGCCCGTGCGGGCCAGACCGCAGCGGCAAAGAAGATCATTCAGCGGCTGCAGGAACATTTGAGGAGCGGCGACGTGGGCCGCTATGAAATTGCGCTCGTCTATGCCGGGTTGGGAGATAAGGAACAGGCCTTTAAATGGCTGGAAGAGTCCTATCGTGCGCACGACGTTGGGTTGTTATTTCTCAAAATCGACCCATGCGTCGACCCTCTCCGCTCCGATCCCAGGTTCGCTGACCTGGAGCGGCGGGTTCACCTCATTCCGTGACCATTGACCCACTTGCGCCACGGGGTAGCCTGTAAGTGCTTTTTACGGGGTTTTACGGGGTTTTTTCGTCGTAATCCTTTTGTTTTGATGGGGGTGCGGCAAAAGGGGGGGAGGGGTCGGGGTAAAACAAGAAACAGGGAACAATTGATGGATGGGGTTGGCTGGTCTCGATGTGCGGTTTGGTGACCACGATTTAATTGTGCGCCTTTGCTACGAAATAGACTGCAAACTTTGGAAAAGAAATTTTGAGGGGCTTCTGAATTCACGCGGTTGCCCTGGTTGCCTATTCGTCGGGCGCCTGGACGATGGGCGTTTTGGGTTAGAATTAAGCGTTTTCTGGCCCTGCCGCGTGCCGTCAATTTGATTGCCCGATTCACGACCGACTGGCCGTCTTTGCGCGGCTTCTTAGGCGAAGGCGTGGAGCAAGAGGAGTCGTCGATGTTCCGTTTTCGATCCGGTTTTTCGCTCGTCCTTTTGCTGGGGTTGGCAACCGTTTGCTTCGCACAGGATGGAGCTGCGCCCTCCACATCTTCAGTTCAGCAACTGCCCACTGTTCAGGAGAACATGGAGAATGGCATTCGCGCCATCCATCAGAACGAGTCGGCGAAGGCCGAGCAGTTCTTCAAGGAAGCGCTCGCCGCCAGCCCCGATCTTCCGGAAGCGTATCTAGGTCTGGGCATGGCCGCGCTGCGCGAAGGCAAGCCGGAGAACGCCGAAGAGGCGCTGGCGCACGCCATCAAGCTGAACGAAAACCTGCCCGGGGCGCACATGTTCCTGGGAATAGCCCAATATCAGGCGAACGAACTTCCTGCCGCCGTAGAATCGCTTCAGGCGGAGATCAAGCTGCAGCCGCAAAATGTGGAAGCACTGACATGGCTGGGAATCGTGGAACTGGCCGCAGGTCATCCTGAACTGGCCACAAACCCGCTCGATCAGGCGGCGGCACTTAGCCCGAAGAATCCCGAGATCCTCGACTACCGCGGCCGCGCACACACCCAGGTGGCACAACAGAATTTCCAGCAGCTCTACGCGCTGGACCCAAACTCATGGCATGTCCACCGGGCGCTGGCCGAGACTCTCTCTGAAGCGCATGAGCCGGAACAGGCGGTGACAGAGTACAAGGCCGCAATCGATGGACAGCCGAAGAACCCAGACCTCTATGAAGCACTCGGCAATGAATATCAGCGCCTGAGCCGAACGCCGGATGCGATTGAAGCCTATCAGTCGGAACTGAAGCTCAACCCTCGCAGCGCGATTGCGCTTTTTGAGTTGGGGAAGTTGAAGGTGGAATCAGCACATCCGGCAGACGGCATTCCGCTGCTTCGGCAGGCACTGGAGGCGCATGTGCCGCAGGCCCCCGCCTACTACTACCTGGGGATGGCGCTCTCTGATACGGCCGACAACAAAGGCGCCGCGGAAGCGCTGGAGACCTGCCTGGCCAACAAGCCGGTTCCCCAAGTGGAAACCAATGCGTGGTACGCCTTGGCGCGCGTCTATACAAAGCTCAATCGAACCTCCGATGCGCAACACGCGCTGGAAGAATTCAAAAGAATGAAAGCCGCGGCCGCACCGCCGCAACCGGGCACATCCGCAAACAAATAATTGTGCTACTTTGCCGGCTCATCCACCGTCAGTATCTGGTCGGCGGCGACTTGCTTCAGCACTTGCACCCGCCCACTCGGCCACTGAATTTCGATTGAGTCTGCATGCGTGTGGGTGCTCAATCCGAAATGCGCGCGCGGATCGCTTGCCGACAGATAGCCGCTGCTGGTTGTCACCGTCACCCACTGCGACTGGTCGTCCGCGGTTACCTTCACCACCGACCCGATTCCGTCGCGATTGCTGGCATGTCCAATGAGCTTGAGCGTGAGCCAGTGGTTTGAGGTTGGCGTTTCATTGTGAAGCAGGTGTGCCGCACCACCATTCGTGGTCACCACAGCATCTATCCGGCCATCGCTATCAATGTCGCCGATGGCCATGCCACGGCCCACCCAGGCCTGACGAAATACATCTCCCGACATTGCGGAAACATCCGTGAAGCCGTTGCCCGTGTTGCGGAGCAACATCATCGGCTCGCGGTAGTGCAGTTGTGGATAGCTCTTCTCTACAGTATCCAGATCGTGCCCCTGGGCAATCAGAATGTCCTTGTGCCCATCGTTGTCATAGTCAAGGAACCGCAGGCTCCAGCCGGAGTGCATGAGAGTCATCTCTGCCAGACGGGCCGAATAGCTGGCGTAGTCGAATGTGCCGTCCCGTTGGTTGTGAAACAGCGCATATTTCTGGTTGGCCAGGTCGGTCACCACCAGGTCCGGATAGCCGTCGTTGTCATAGTCGGCAAAGTCGACGCCCATGCCCGCGAAGGTGCGTCCGTCGCCATCGACTGCCACGCCGCTCTCTAGCCCCACTTCTTCATAGGTTCCATCCTTCTTCTGATGAAAAAGGAACTCCGGCATGGAATCGTTGGCAACAAAAATGTCCGGACGGCCGTCGCGATCGTAGTCCGCAATGGCGATGCCCAGCGCCTTCGCGGGTCGATCGAGGCCGAGTTTATGGGATACCTCGGTGAAGTGGCCGTTTCCGTCGTTATGGTAGACAAGCATGGTGATTGGCTGAAAAACATCCGGGTGGCAGTAGCCGCGATTCTCCGGCTGCCCGCACCATTTGTCATCCCAGTCCCAGGTCACATAGCGATCGACCACGAGATCGAGCAGGCCGTCGCGGTCCAGATCGACCCAGGCCGCGCTGGTCGACCAGCCTCCAGCTCCAACGCCGGCTTTCTCGGTGACATCGGTAAACGTGCAGTTGCCGTTGTTGTGATACAGATGATTGCTGCCGTAGCCGGTGACATAGATGTCCTCATAACCATCGTTGTCATAGTCGGCAATTGCAACCCCCATGCCATATCCCACGCCTTGCAGCCCGGCCTTCTCGGTAATGTCCTCGAACGTGCCGTCCTTCTTCTGGTGGTAGAGCCGGTTCCAGTACTCGGGCCCGGTCTTTTGCGGAATGGTGCCTGGAGGCGTGGGGTCGGGATAGGGGGCGCCATTCACAAAGAAAATGTCGAGCCGGCCATCCTTGTCGCAGTCGAAGAGGCCGACGCCCGATCCCATGGTCTCAATGAGGTATTTGCGAGACGTGTGCGGAGCCTGGTGCAGAAAGTGAATGCCGGCTTTCTCCGCGATATCGACAAAACGGCCCGGTGTCTGGGGGCTGACGGCTGTGCTCGGCGGTTCGCTCTGCGCGTGGCCGGCAGCGCAGATGGCAGAGCAAGCCACGAGGAGTGCGCAGGCAAATCGAGAGGGTTGGTGGGGAACTGGTTTCACTTAGTTTGCCAGGCTTCTCGATTGATTTTGGCAGGGGTCAAGGGCGCCGCATGTTTCCACAGTATCAGGACTTGCAGGGCCATCTGAAATGGCATGGTGGGGCGGTTGGAAATGCCAATTCCCTCGGGGGCTGAAGCCCATGCCGTTTTAGGCTTGTTGATGTACGGGCTGAAGAGGCTGCGGAAAAAGTCGGGTTTTGAGTCAAGATTCACAAAGAACATCCCTCGGGGGCTAAAGCCCAGCGTTTATTTTCAGCCACTTGCGGCACGGCTGAAGCCGTGCCCTTTCAAAACTTCGGCCATTTGGTAGTTTTTCCGCAGCCTGTGAAGCCCATGCCGTTCAATCTGAAGCCCGTACCCTTCAAATTGACTCGATACTTAGGAAGGCGTCACTTGGCCTCTCCCACGGTGCCGAGGGCGGCATGGGGCCAACCGCCTTCCCAGGTCAAGGGGGAAATCTGGAGGGCGGGTTTCCCGGTGGTCGCATCGTAGGCATGGAAGACAATGACGTCACCTTCCGAGCGCTGGAGAATGGATGCGCCGCCGGGACCAAGCCAGCGTTCATTCGCCCACAACAACTGCGTTCCTCCGCCTTCGAGCATCGGTGTTCCCGTCGCATCCACATAGGGGCCGGTCAGTGCTTTCGAACGCCCCACCATGGTCTTGTAGTTGCTGTGTACTCCGCGGCAGCACTGGTCATAGGCCACAAACAAGTAGTAGAAGCCGTCGTGATGGACAATGAACGGCGCCTCAATTGCCTGCCAATCCCCGGTCGTCCCGGGCTTGAAGGGCTCAACCCCTTCCGGCCGTTTGCGCGTAGCCAGGGCGTACAACTTGGAATCCGACGCAGAAAGTTTACCGGTCTCCGCATCAAGCCGGCGCAATTTGATTCCGGACCAGAAGCTTCCAAATGCCAGCCAGGTCTGCCCCTTGCCGTCAAGGATGAAGTTGGGATCGATAGCGTTGAAGTCGTCGCTGCTCACAGACCGCAGCACCAGCCCTTGATCTTTCCATTGGTACTTTGCACTCTTCGGGTCCAACGTCTGGTTTGTAGCCAGCGCAATGCCTGACTCATTGGATCCAAAGATTGAATAGGTGTAGTAGAGGTGATACTGGCCGTGAAAAAACGAGATGTCGGGCGCCCACAGGTCGTGCGTTTTGGGGCTGGCCTCGCGAATCCACTCTGGAATACTGTCGAAGACATGCCCGCACAGCTTCCAGTCGGTCAGGTTGTCAGAACAACGGATCGCCAACTGGCCTCCGTCGGGAGCGTGTCCGGTGGCAAAGACGTAGTAGTGGCGACCCTGTTCGGCAATGGAGGGGTCGTGCGTACCGGCGTAATCTCCCGTGAGTTTGAGCGGGCGGGGGGCTTGCGCGAATGCCGAAAGGCAGACCGAGACAGCAAGTGCGAGCAGGAGCGAATGGCGAGCAATCATGATGAATCTCCCTGGTGCTGAGGGGCGGAACTCTGGCAAAGTCGCGAGCAATCGTTTACTGGATTCGTCTTCTCCGGGGCACGTTCGATGTTCGCGAAATCAATCGGAGGCAGCAGAGTTGGTTTCCGGGTCAGTTGACCGAAGTCCCGGCATGCGAGCTATACTACTTCTCTTCATAGGCAGAAGGCAAACTCTGTCACAAAAACCAAACAGGATGCTTACGGGCGTCGTTCTCGAAAGACCACTTTGCAGCCGGACGAGTAAAGGTTTTCTCGAAAGTCGTCCTTTTTGCCTTGAGCTGCCGGGCCGGGGCCCACGTAATGTCGAAAGGATGGATACCCTGAGATTCCCCGCATACTTGATCGCATCCTGCTTTGCCGCATCGACTCTGATCGGCTGTGGCAGTTCCGGAACCAATCCCGGTGGAGGCGGCGGCGGTACAACCACCCCTGACTTGGGAACCCTCACGCCTGTCGGCGATGCAAACCAGTACATGCTCAAGAACATCCAAAGCGGGCTCTTTCTGGGAATCTCCGGCCAAAGCCAGAATGCGGGGGCGAGCGTGGTGGCGGAAACGGCCAATGGAACGACCGACAGCTTCTGGCATTTTATGCCCATGGGCAACCAGCAATTCAACATTGAAAACATGCTCACCCACCAGGTGATGGGCGTTTCAAACGCCTCTACCGCCGCGGGAGCTACAGTGCTGCAATGGGCGGATAACGGGACAAAAGATCATCTTTGGGCGTTCTACCTGCTGAGCGACGGCAATTACCTGGTCCAAAACGTCAATAGCGGGCTCTATCTTGAGAGCGGCACGGCCATCGATCAGGGCACGCGAGGCGGTTCCGGTTCAGGATGCACCTGCCAGGAATGGGCGGTGACCAACACCGGCAATGCTGCCTATCCGGCGCCCATGGCCGTCAGCGGAACCGGTATTTACGTACATGATCCGTTCATGCTGCAGGACCCGGGGACGCACATCTATTGGCTCTATGGCACCCACCAGACCTTGGCCTACTCGACGGATGGGAAGACCTTCACGTATACAAGTGCGAACTCCGCCGAAGGCGCTTGTACCGCGGTGGAGGGGACCGCGTGGCTGACAAGCGATAACCGCTGTCCAATCATTGGCCCGGACTTTTCCAGTTGGGCCGGACTTCAGACTCCCCTGGCCGCAAACAATGGCGCGGATACCGACGTTTGGGCGCCAAGCCTGCTCTACGCCACCGGTGTTTACTACCAGTACTACGCCATCCCTTACGAACCTTCGACCGGCGCCGAAGCTGTGATTGGCCTGGCAGCCAGCACCACACCCAACGGCCCGTGGACCGACAAGGGTTACGTCGTCACTTCGTGGACAGCCGCGACAACGCAGCCACCTGCCGGCAATCCCTGGGGATTCTCAAGCTCGACAACATGGAATGCCATCGATCCAGCCCCGTTCGTCGATGCAAACGGCAACTGGTGGCTGGTGTTCGGCTCCTGGCAGGATGGCGCCCACCTGGTTCAACTGGACCCCGCCACCGGATTGCGGATCGATAGCAAGATGTACGGCATCGCCTCCCGTTCGGCAGGGGAAGAAGGCCCGTTCATTTACTACTGGAATGGGTATTACTACTATTTCGCACCCATCAACGTGTGCTGCAACGGCGTCAGCAGCACGTATCGCACCATTGTGGGGCGATCGAGCTCGGTTGCAGGGCCCTACTACGACCGCGGCGGTCTCGACCTGGCGTCCGGTGGGGGCACGATCCTGGTCAGCTCCCATGGAAACATTTTTGGGCCTGGGGGAGGCAGCGTGTTTACCGACACGGGCACCGATGGCAGCCAGTCTCTGCCAACATTTGTTTACCATTACTACGACGGCGATAATAACGGCACACCTACCCTGGGGATCAACCGCCTTGTGTTTGATAGTGATGGCTGGCCATCGATAGAGTAGGGAAGACTTGAACCGGGCTATGCCAAGGCGATTCCGGAAATCAAGGCTGTTGTAGCCGTTCCCAGGTGAGCAATGTGATCAAGTGTCTTCGCATCGGAGTGGCCGGGTTCCTTGCATGCTGCATGATTGCTGCTGTTGCGCAGGAACAGAACGCGGACAAGGGTGTGGCTGCAAGGCAGAGCCAGACCTTTGCCCTCGAGAGTTCGCCAATTCCATCATCGGTGGCTGCGACCGAGGCGGAACTGCGAAAGAAGTTGGAGCAGCAGCCCGGCTCGGCCGACATTCTCTATCGGCTTGCTCTCGTGCTTCGCCTGGAACAAAAGTACAGAGAGTCTCTTGACCTCTACACGCGTGCGGCTGGACTTGAGAAACCCGATGCGGCAGAATTGCGCTCGGTCGCCATGGACTATGTCCAACTCAACGACTATGACGACGCCATTCGCTGGCTGCGCGTAGCGTTGGGGCTGGACCCAACCGACGTGGACGTCCTCTACAGTCTTGGCCGATGCTTTTATACCGAGAGCGACTTGTTGAAGGCCGAGGCCGCTTTCACGCGCGTGCTTCAGCTTCAGCCGGATCACCTGAAGGCGGAAGAGAATCTGGGTCTGACCTACAATAACGAAAACAAACCCGATCTCGCCGAGAAAGCATTGCGGACCGCAGCCGACTGGGCAAATCAACGTCACCTCAAAGACGAGTGGCCATACATCGATCTCGGCTCTCTGCTGCTGGACCAGAAACGCACTGCGGAGGCTCTTCCGCTGCTTCAAAAAGCCGTTGCAATCAATGCGGCGTCGGCCATTGCGCATGAGAAACTGGGCCGCGCATTGCTGGGAACAGGAAAGCCAGCGGATGCGGTCGCGGAGCTTGAGAAAGCTGTCGAGCTTGACCCGCAAAATGCGCGGGTGCACTTCGAACTCGGGCGCGCATATCGCGATGCGGGTCAGCCCGACAAGGCTCGCGCGGAGTTCGATATCAGCAAGACCCTCTACGGCACACACAATCAGGACTGAAAGGCCTCCGCGAAGATGCATTCGAGTTCAATCCGGAGCAAGACCAGACTGTGCACTTCTCAGAGCCTCCCCGCTGGCCGTCGCCTGCTGCGCGTCTTTTTTCGCGCGGTTTTTGCCTTTGCCCTCGTCGTTGCGCTCTGGGGCACAGGCGATTGCAATGCCCAGTCGCCTGAGCCCCCCATGGCGCAGCAAATCGGGATGGCTGCGGGAACTGCTCAGAAACCTGATTTCGACTCAAGCCACCGCCCCATTACTGCCGGAGGGTTCGTCAAAACCGGGCCGGTCGTGTTCAAGGACATTACCCAGAGCGCCGGGCTTGCCACTTGGAAGAACACGACAGGATCTCCCGAGAAAAAGATCATCATTGAGGCCAAGGGTTCAGGGGTCTGCTTGATCGATTACGACAACGATGGCTGGCTGGATATCTACCTGGTAAACGGGTCGACTTTCGATGCAATTGTGGGCAAGGCCGAGTCCCCCCATGCAGCGCTCTTCCACAACAATCATGACGGAACCTTCACAGATGTCACCGCAAAGGCCGGCGTCGCCAACGATCGCTGGGGCCTGGGCTGCGCGGTGGGCGATTACGACAACGACGGATATCCTGACCTGTTTGTCACCAACATCGGCGCCAACCGGCTCTACCACAACAATCGCAACGGCACGTTTAGCGATGTTGCGCCAAAGGCCGGCGTTGCGCTCGGCGGCGATTCGCCTGAAGGCACAGTCGACCACACCGGCGTAACCTTCGGCGACTATGACGGAGATGGCCTCCTCGATATTTTTGTAGCCGGCTACATTCGCTATGACTTCGCCAATTCGCCGGCAAAGGAGTCGCAGACCGCGAACAGCGCCTTGTGCCGGTACCGGGGAGTGAGTGTGATGTGCGGCCCTCGCGGACTCACAGGAGCCGCAGATCACCTCTTTCACAACAACGGAAACGGCACCTTTAGAGACGTAAGCCAGAGGGCCGGCGTCAGTGATCCGCACAACTTCTTTGGACTCGGTGCTGCGTTTGTGGATGTGAACAATGACGGCAAGGTCGACCTCGTCGTTGCCAATGACTCTACGCCCAACTTCCTCTATATCAACAAGGGCGACGGCACCTTTGACGATCAAAGCTTCCCCAGCGGATTCGCGTTGAATGGCGAGGGCCGCGAGGTCTCAAACATGGGGCTCGCCATTGGGGATTACGAGAACAAAGGCAGCGTCTCGATTGCAAGCAGCGTTTTCTCCGACGACTACAAGATTCTCTTTCAGAACGACGGGCACGGCAACTTCAACGACGTCAGTTTCGATGCCGGCATCGCACAGCCAAGCTTCCCATTTGTCGGATTCGGCGATGCCTTTCTCGACTATGACAACGATGGCTGGAAAGACCTGATGTTTATCAACGGCCACGTTTATCCGGATGCGGACAAAAATCCCGACTGGGGCATGAGTTACGCGCAAAGGCCGCTGCTGTTCAGGAATCTCGGCAACGGCAAGTTCGACCTGGTGCCCGCTGTCGAGGGCACGGGACTGGCAATCACCACAGTGGGCCGCGGGGCAGCCTTCGGCGATCTTTTCAATGACGGCAAGATCGATGTCGTCATCAACGGCCTGGACAGCACTCCGCACCTGCTGCGCAACGTGAATCCGGACACGCATCATTGGGTCGAACTCAAACTCATTGGTGGGCCCAAGAGCCCTCGCGACGCCGTAGGAGCGACCATTTATCTCAGCGCGGGCGGCATGCGCCAGCGAGAAGACGTAATCAGCGGCGCCAGCTACCTGTCAAACAACGACATGCGAGCTCATTTCGGATTGGGTGACAACGCGACCGTCGACCAGGTCGAGATTCACTGGCCCAGCGGCGCGGTTGAGAAGCTTCGTCTCCCTTCGACCGATCGCATCTTCACCGTGGAAGAAGGCAAGGGCATCATCGGCGAACTCTGCGCCCTGTGCCCCAGGCACGACCACTTGCGATAGAGCATTTCCCAAACGACCCATGCGCAATCAAGACGAAAGATAACTGCCAACTCAATCGGATTTGGATTGAATGACGATTGAGCGAATAGCAGGTGCGCTGTCCGATGTCCGTCGCGGCAAGTTCGATGCTGTTCTGGTCGGGGCTTCGGACCGGTTGGCGCGGTCGGTCAACCACTTCCTGAATGTTCTGGATGAACTCAATCCCCTGGGGGTTGAGTTCATCCGCTTCAGGGAAAATGTCGATCCGACCGTGCCAAAAGGGGTTGGTTTGGTCACGACGCAACCAGTTCGGCTTACTGGCCGGTTCCGCTTAGCGCGATGTTTTGCGGTGAGCCCATAGCACTGTCGGTGATGGTAACCGCAGCCTTCAGCGCCCCGGTTGCGGTGGGTGCGAAATGCCCGTGGATGGTGCAGCTGTCCCCCACGG